>Ga0214472_10005708_pt1 | contig 13104 bp, 10 predicted proteins | sample RVTome_6_FD_207662 | JGI IMG/M metagenome (GOLD analysis project Ga0214472, IMG submission 207662) | Soil microbial communities from uranium-contaminated site in the Upper Colorado River Basin, Wyoming, United States - RVT140D175 | ecosystem: Environmental > Terrestrial > Soil > Contaminated >... | reverse complement strand
GCAGCGGCACGTGCCTGTAGAGAGAGGGTGAGCAAATGATGTATTTCGTGGCCGATGGTTGCAGTGATTGCGGCCGGGTACGTGTGCATAACGAAGACACCTTCCGGCTTGATAGTGAACGAGGGCTGTTCGTGGTAGCCGATGGTATGGGTGGGCATGCGGGCGGAGAGGTAGCCAGCGCCCTGGCGGTTGAGACAGTATTCAGGACTCTGCTCGGCTGCGAAGACGGGAAAGCCGAGTACTGTAATAAAGAGGCACTACAGACCGCTATCGAGCTAGCCAACCATACTATTTATCAGGATGCTCATATACATCCGGAACGTAAGGGAATGGGCACAACCTTGACCTGTATGTGCTGGGGTCGTGGTCAGTTTTATTTCGGACATGTGGGTGACAGCCGCATTTATCGATTGCGTGGCTACGAACTGACCCAGTTAACCAGAGATCACACCTGGGTCGAGATGCAAGTGCGTGCCGGGATGCTTTCTCAGCAGGAGGCTGAACACGCCCGGATGCGCCATGTTCTGGTCAAGTCCCTCGGTACCCAGCCGGAGATAGAGCCCGACATCGCTCCCGTCGATGTAGAACCAAAGGATCGTTTCCTGCTCTGCAGCGACGGACTGAGCGATCTTGTCGAACATAACGACCTGCGGAACATTCTTGCGGGCAATGGGACTCTCGCTGAAATCGCCAGGCGCCTGATAGAGAAGGCAAACGCGCTCGGTGGACGCGACAACATTACGGCAATCGTGATCGACTGCTACGACAACAAGTGGAAATCTATAATCAAATCAGCTCTAAACAAAATTCTCAGAATTCGGAGGTAATTATGCTGCAAATCCTGCTTAAATTCAACGAAATCGTCCTGAAGGTATTTCAAAGCGACAAGGCCGAGATCACCATCGGACGGAATATAAAAAATGACATCCAGATCGATAATCTGGCGGTCTCCAACTTTCACGCCAGGGTTGAACGTTCGGACGGCAATTATGTCATCGAAGATCTCAACAGTACGAATGGCACCTATATCAACGAGAAAAAAATCAACAAATGTGAACTACTGGATGGGGACACTGCCGACATCGGTAAACACTCCCTGACCTTCCTGCTGGAGGGAGGGGTGAGTACCGGCAAGGGGAGCAGCGAACTCGACATGGAACAGACCATGATGCTCGATACCGAGAAACAGCGCGAACTGATAGAAAAGGCCAAGCCCTCTTCTCCAGGGTCGCCGGCACGTCTTAAAGTGCAGGAAGGCGAAAGCAGCCAGAGCGAATATCAACTGAGCGAACGGCTTTCCGAAATCGGTAAGGGAGAGAGATGTCGGATCAGGCTCGAAGGGCTGTTTGCTCCCAAGAATCTGGCCTACATTACGCGTGATCCGAAAGGGTACACCCTGATTCCCGGAGACAATGCGGACAAGTTGCGTCTCAACGGAGTGAGTATCGATAATGGGACGGCTCTGAAAAACAATGATGTAATCGATGCTGGGAAGGTGAAGTTCCGGTTTATGCTAAGTTAGCAACATGAAGATGACAGTCGAATGCAAGACATACGGCATAGTACGTTTTGGCATCGGTTGAATTCTGCGGCGCTGATCTCGCGTTCGGGAGCGGTCCCTCCACATCACTTGCGAAAGCCGGTGACCTGAAGGGCGAACCTCGGTGTTTGCCCTTCAGGTCTTGGCCACCCTGAATAGATCTGGTCCAGCAGAAGACGGCCCACGCTCACTGCATCACCGCGATTTTTAGGACGTTCCCGTCGATTTCGTCGAGCTCGACGCGGATGCGCCAGCGCGCCTCGAACGCGCGCGTTATGATCGCCTCAATGCCCGGCTCGCGCGAACGGCAGATTAACCGGGAGCTGCACACATCGAGGATGAAGCCCTCGAAGTCGCCGAAGCAGTCGAAGCAAAGTTTCTGTACCTTGCCCGTTCGAGTCGGGCGGTCCTCGGAGTCGCCGCACGTTTTGCGGTCTTTGTCTTTTGGCGCACACTCATCACACGGCCGCGGCCGCGTGCGATGCCGCGTGTCGGTGGGCGCGTGTGGCCAGCGGCATTTTTCCGGCATCGGGATTTGGAACTGCAGCGTCACGCCGCCGAGAATGCGCTCGCCGTCATACTGCTCGATTTCGACACGGCGGAAAGGCCGCAGGCACGCCCGGAGTTGGCCGCACACTCTCCTCGTGTCGCCGCCACATGGAAAAACGCCGACGACGCGGCCGGATATTTCGCCGCACGAGCAGTCGAGCCGGCCCTCGAAGCGGCCGGTGAAGAGGCCGCCGCCTTTGATGCGCAACGCGATGGTCCCCGTCAGCGACGCGGCTGATCCCCGGACGTTGGTGAACGTGCCGCTGACCTGACCGCTCAACAATCCACTTAATTCGCCACGGACTTCGCCATCAAACGGCGGGAGACAGCGCGTATCGTCGTCGGGTGAAGAACCGGCTGGCCGGTCGATATCAACGTGCACCGTGCGCTCGGTCTGCGGCGGCAGGAGGATTCCGCCGAGATCTTCGCGAATGCGGACGCGCCATCCCACCGGCAGGGTGGTCGTCAGTCTCAATTGCGGGCGCAAAGGGCGCCCGGTGGGATTGCCGATGTTGAAGGCGCGTGAGATTCGCATCAACCCCATGAAGACCGTGTAGGCGATGTTCGATTGAATGGTTCCGTTGTGCGGATTGACATCGTTGTCCGCCGTCATGGTGGCCCGAATACAATAGTGGTCGACCTCCTCGCCGTCCTGCAAGTGCGGCACGGACCAGAGTACGCGCGCCGTTTCGGGCGGGCTGTCCTGGTCATCCATGCTGAAGTTTTCGGTGCCCGGCGCGAGCGAAGCGATCGTCAGTTGCTGGGCGACAACCGCGGCGTCGCGCATCGGCGACCAGATGACGGGAGCCGTGCCGTATTTGGCGTATTCAAAATCAACGACGATATTGTTTGCCGTGAGCTGTCCGATGTTGCGGACGCGGCAATAAACTGCGTTCTCGAAATGAATGTCGCCGAAGCCGGGGTTGATGATGGCGTTCCAGTCGGAAGCGTCGCCGTTGTTGATGAACAAGTCGGGCGAGGCCCAGTCGGGCGACGGGATGCCAACATAGGGACGCGAAAAGCGCCAGCTATGGCCCCATCGCAACGCGGTTACGTCGGCGCCGTACGTTTCGCCCGGTGGATGCAGGCCCACTGCATAAAACGCCTGTACGACGCAACGATGGGCGGGACTGCCTTCCCCGTAGAGATCTATGGCGGCAGCCTCGCATTCGGTGCGAACGTTCTCGAATGCCGTTTCGCTGTCGTATGGTCCGACCGCGGCGAATCGCGTCGCCATCATGCGATACCACACGCGAGCGGCCTCCGAGACATCGAGACCGCCGCTTTCCTCGCTGCCGAGAGGATGCACGGGAATCAGCTCGGGCGTTCGGCCGAGTCGCTGGTGCACGCCGCCCTGGGCCATCAGATACGCGCAGTGCGCCAGGATGAGCCCACGCGGATAGGGTTGACCGCCGTCGGCGTCGCGGTCGGCCCAATAGTCCTTGCCCAGATTGGCCGCGGCCGCGTCCGGGTCGCGTGGGAAGGCGATGTTGCGGAGCATCAGCCCGTCGGGTGACAAATCCCTGCCAACATACCATTGCTGTGAATACATACCGCCGAAGACGTCGGAGAGGCCCTCTGTCATGGCGCTCCGCCAGTCGTCGAAGCCTGTCGGAAAACCAGGCGCGGCCGTACCGACGCTGTGCGCCGTGATGCCGTGTTGATACTCGTGGCACACCACAAAAGGAGACGCAGCCCAGGCCCGGTGCCCGTTTGGGCTCGTGTTGTCGCTGAAGCTGAGGTAGGAGACCTCCTCAGAACTGTCGTTTGTCGTCATGTAGAACTGCGCGTTCGGTACGTTGACATGCGCCAGGAGGTGGACCGGCATGTTGGCCGGAACCTCGCCGCCGTAGTTGCCATCGTCGAGGCCCTCCCGACCATCGCCGCCGGCAATCGCATCGTACCACTCGTATACTTTCGCGGTGTTGAAGTGGGCATCGACTTCCGTCTGTTGGGATGCGGTGAGCGCCGCAGGCGTGGCATCCGCGGCGACGTCATCCCAGTCCTTGTCGCCATCGGTGTCGGAGGAAACCGGAACCAATCCGTCGCTCAGCAAGTTTCCGGTTTCTAAATAATCGGCAATTTCGCCCGCCCAGTCGTAGGTAATGATGTCGCGCGAGTGCGTGGTGTCGCGCAATCGGTAGGTGTTGCTCGCGTCGACGCGGACGATTTGGAGCGGACGATTGGTGTGCGGACCGCCAAAGGGCAGGTTGCTCAATCCGCTGCCGGCGTCGGGCGTCTCTGCATCCGAGGCGGTGACGCCTTCGTAGAGACGTTCGCCCGTGACGGCATCGAGGAAGATCACGCCCGGCAACAACACCGCGAATCCACCGCCCAAACCTTCAGGCCCCTCAGGCGGAGGCACGGCTGCACGGATGCGCCAGGCAAGGCGGAACCCGCCTTGGTGCGGAAAAACCACAAGAGATCGACGTCCGATGATCACGACGCGATCGAGCGCCGCCCGTCCACGCCTTGCCACCAGAGTCGCAGCTCCTGGGGCGCGAGCCAGCGCGCCTATCAGGCGAAGTCGCAGCGACTCTTCGCTGATCGGATTTTCGGGCTGAACGAATACGTCGCGCCAAAAACTCGACTGGATTTCCACCAGTCGTCCGTTCGCATTCAGATGGAAGCCGAGAAACGCGCCATCCACATCCAGCCGGCGGCGCTGCGTGCCTGGCGGGGTGGAACCGGAATCGTTCCCACTCGCATCCGGCAGGGCGTAGGTCTGCTGGTATTCAAAATGTTGCCACCCGAGGCTATCCTTGCGCATCCGCACAAATCGCGCCGACTCGCGAATATCAGGCGGACCAAATGGCGAGCCGAAGTTCTCCAGAAACGTTTGAATGCCGGCGTTGGGCGCCGAACCCATCGAGCCAAAATCGCCGCGCGCAAACGATGCGACGCCGAGCACATTGGCCCACGTGTGGCGCAAGAGACCCGCAGCGCGAAGTTGTTCAAGTGTTTCCGCCTGTGTGGTTGTCATGTTTGTCATAGTCGTCCTTCCTTTCCGTCTCCCGCTCCGCTCTTTGCATCTGGCGATGGACGCGCTGACAGTGGCTGTCGACGGCTAATTAATTCCGATTTTATTCCAAACTTGAGACGGACGGCCGAAACCATCCGCGGCCAGGAGACCGAAGCCCCATTTGCGAACCAGCGTCGTCCTGGAGCTGCGGTAATGTGGGTGATAAGTAGTCGCTTTCTTCGGAGCTCCTGAAAAACCTGCCAACGAAGAATCAGCCGATTCGATGCATCAAAACTAACCATTCAAGGTAGCTTTCACAAGTATTTTAACAACGAAACCAATAGCTGACATTGGACTAAGAACACTATGGCTTTTTCCTGCAATAACATGGCATTAACCACCGATATTCGGCAACGGTATCCCGCAGAGCAGACGACTATCATGCCTGCACATCGATGAAAGTTTCCTCATATTTAGGCCAACCATCATCGTGATATCGCCCGCCTGAAGCCGATCCTCGTTATCGACCATGAATCCGTTGTTGTGCCGCCAGGTTAGGATCTTCTCGCATGTTCCGTGTTCCGGAACTTCCACTGGCCCTTGAACTCATCGATTTCCACGAGCAGGCGGAGGAGTTCCTTGTTTTTTTATGTCAGGTTCTATCACGTTGCTTCCTCCATACCCGTAAACATACTTCCCAAAAACAGGTGTATAATGTTCGCCATCGCACGGAAAACAAAAAAAGGGCCTTACCCCACTAATATTGGGATAAGGCCCTGAAATTTCATTTGGTGCGGAGGTCGGAATCGAATCCGCTTTTTAACTTACTTAAGTTATAGAATATTTATCATGATATCATTAGGTCATACCCCAATAAATACCCCCAAAACATTCTCGTATTAAAAGTGGTTTTGGAGAAAAAGGCCTTCCGACGAGCTTTATTGAGAGCCCATTCTCAGACCGTTTACTCTTTCTTCCGCTACCCTCAGAGGTGGAACGAGCAACGGTGCCAGAGGGAAACGTTTGACTCCTTTGGTTGTTAAGGAATGTTGCTGTCTTCCAAATATCATCCTCCGGCACTGCCAGTTTTCCGAAACTTTAGTTAACCCAGTTCAGCTTGCCGATCAGGTCTTTAAACTGATGCCAATTACCAGTCAGGAACTGATAACGTCCAGCGACGATGCTGGGTGAAATTTCGAGCTCGTCTGCCAGGTTGATAATATCCTGATTCGACCGACACCCACGAATACTCAAATTATAGCGAACAGGTATAAGTATTTCCGCAGCGAAATCATCGGCCCGTCGTTCCCGAGGATCTTCCCGGCTGTCATCATTGATGAATAAGTCCTTCTTCTTATCCTTTATGACGTGGCCAGCCTCGTGAAAAAAGGAAAACCAGAACCGATCTTCCCCTTTGCCCCTTAGATTAAGCAGGATCATAGCCTTGTTGGGTGTTAACCATTTGGTGGCACCATTCCAAGGTACTTTTTTCATTTCGCGGACCAGCGCAACTGCGACACCTGCTTCAGAACAAAGCTTAATCATTTGAGATTCAAAGACGGAAGGCTGTTCTCGGGTGAGGGTTCGAATTTTTCGCAGGGCTTCGTTGAAACGATCTTTGTTGTATGGCGCACATTGGATCCGGTGGGCCTGTAGCTCTCCCTGCCTGATCCAGGCAGCTGCGTCACCCGGCCGCGACTCAAAACACGCTGATCTTCTGGCCGCAACTGCCGGCGCGGCCCAAATCTCATACCACGCGTCAACACTGCTGACCCCAAAGAAAGCCAGTACTTTTCGTAATAGAGTAATTTTGTTCGGGTCGGCCTCGATGCAACTACGCTCAATGAGTTCTTTGGTGGGGATAGTCTTTAGCCATTCGATGTCTGCTTCAAGTCTCTGTCGCTCTAACAACTTAGCTCTTTGTTCACGATATTGAGCCTCAAGATTATTCCACATCCCTGCAGGGACTTGAGTCACCAGCTCCAGGCGATTAGCGGTTTCATAGGAGATAGGTTGATCCCCTTTAAATATTCGGATCAGTGTTTGTTCAGTTAAGCCCGTTCTTACTGCAAGTTCCTTCTGGTTCATCTCCAGAGACTCCATGACCTCCACCAGGGTAGCCCCAGGTGGTATAGCGTAGTCAGGCTCAAACTCATATTTTTTCTGTGCTTTGATCATGGCACCCTCCTTACTCTTTATGAGTGTCGACAATCTCTATGATCTCGATCTCCGTGACCCCTCCCCAGTCTAATCCCCCATCTTCAAGATACGGGATTGGCTCATTAGCAGGAATGAATAACAAACGGTACGGATGTTCCAGATCTACAGACAGTTGCCCCTTTCGATTTTTCTTCAACTCATGGCATCTGGCTGGAGGTACTCTGGAGATATCGGCCAGAGTACCTGCTGCCTGGAGTTCCATCATCCGTTGCTGCAATTTCAGACCACGTTTAGTCCCCAACCGTTTGATCGCTTCCTTAGCTTCGGAGCAGGTTTTTTGAAGTGTTTTTGTTTTAAAGAATATACGCATTCTTGCGACTCTATACAATGTTTTTATTAACACAACATGTTAATAGTTTTATAACCATAAAGACATTGCCATTAGCAAGCAGGTCTGAAAGTCATCTTCAAGGCCACTTTACTTCGACGATTCCTCCGTCCGAAGCCGAGAAACCGATAACGAGTTTGCTCACCTTCAAGAAGCTGACAGGTGTAGATTAACAAGGGGCTAAGTATCAAACAGCAAAACCTCCTGCTCCAGGCCAACGCCATAACGATCTATCATTTTCACAATTCGCTGAACCTCTTGATCTTCAGTTTTCCTCAGCCGAGCCAGGAGTGTGGCATTACTGCCTTGAAGAAGATCTCTTTTACCATATCGAGACATGAGGTCTTCCAAATTGGGAGGCAAATAAAGTGCGGCCCGTTCCCCGCAGGCGGATTTCAATCGCAGATATTCATCAAGCCCGACCGGATCATAATCCCCGCAATGGATAATCCGGGCCTGCATCATTGCTGGAGAAGCAAGCCAGCTGAGGATCCTGCCACTCAATCGCCCTTGCACATAAATTGCCAGCTGAGCGCCTGCTTTGAGTTTTTCGAAATTCCAGAAGACCTCGAGATTTTCTACCACTGCCAAATCTCCGGAATACTCCCATTCCCTGCCATCAAGGCACACGGCGGCAACTCCGGCCAATTCGGTCCATCGAGCTATCTCCAATACCTCTTCACCGGCACGGAGTTGACACTTGCCAACGCCCCGCAATAACATCATAAGCGGACCAATTTCTCGAGCCTTCTTCGAATCCCTAAGTTCGGCGACCGCCCTGCTCTTCGGCAAGAGGGTCTCACTGCGCCCCAGCAATCCGGAAGGATAGAATCGCTGCACAAAAGCATCAAGGGCTTTCAGGTTTTTCACTACCACCTTCTTTCCAGCCCCACTCCGCTCTACCGTCAAGACTCCGGTTTCAAAAAGAGACTGCAGGCGGATGCGATCCCGTGCGGTCAATCTGCTCCAGGCGAGATTGCCTTCCGTTACCAGAAAAAATAGCTTTTCCGCCAAAGCATCAACCGCCATTTTCACCCTTCCTTTCGATACGCAACAACGAGGTTTTCGGGTCGAGCATGATCCGGCCATTGTTTTCCCGCAAAAAATAGAGGGAATCGGCAGCTTCCATCGCCTCGGGACTGGCGAGAACAGCCACGAAGCCCATTTTCCTGGCCTCCTTTACAATGGCGGCCAGATTTTCCCGATCAAGACTTGAAGCCTCATCGAGATAGAAAGGTATGGAAACCTCTTTATCACCCAGCAATCCCTTCAGCAGGATGAGGTTGATCAACACCTTGATCGTGATAGTGGTTCCGTTCGATTCGATGGAGTCGAGGTGCGGATATTGCCTGGTCTGCCCGTCAGTGCTGGTAGCTTCAAAATGCAGATCGAAGAGGTCACTCAAATCCACCCGTCTATGCTGTTTCAGCAGCTCACCAAGCTGATTTTGTGCTTCGCTGACTACACTACGGTCGAAGAATAAGGGCATGGTCTCCACCTCAACCACCGTTTTGATCCGTCGTGTCCATTCGGCGTGTTCCCGTAGAATCAGCCGCAGCCTCGACAGATTGGAGATAGATATACGGCCCAAGCGGCGATTCAGTTTATCGATGTTCGAATTGAGGGTATCCAGATCCCGCTTCAATCCTTTGAAAGCACTCTGCAACCCGGCGGCCAGACTCTTCCACAACTCCTGCACCGCCTTTTCCCGTTCCTCCAGCGCCTCCACCTCGGCCTGTAGATTGGCAAGCGTTGCCGCTTCATCCTCTCCCAGGTACTTGCCGTAGGTGCGCTGTTCGATCCGGCGATATTCCTCGCTGAAGCGGTGGGCGATTTCCATATGTTCGGCAGACTTGCTTTCATAGAGCACCACAAGAGCGTCAAAGGCCCGGTTCTCGGGCTCGAAGGGTTCGTGCGGCCAGTCTGGATCAGGCCCGGCAAGTTTTTGAATTCTCCGGAGCATCTTCTCCCGCTGCGATTGCAACTCACGACTTCGCTCTTCAAGGCCCCTTTTTTCTTCTGCTATGGTCAGGCGCCGATTTGCTATTGCCGCCAGTTGTCTCTCCAACTCATTCTTTCTTTTTTCGAGAGCGGATTTTTCCCCCGCAAGCTCCTTGATGCGCGGCAGCCGGTCCTGATACTCCTGATAATGGCGCAGCCGGATGCTGATCGCATCACATTCCAGCTTGAGCCGTTCTTTCTCCCGCAGGTTCTGCTCACGATTGACCGCCGCGTTCAACAGCTGCCGCTCCCTGGCAAGCATCTCCTCCTGCTCGGCAATACGCTGCTCCAGGGTACCGGCATCACGGTAGGCTGCCAAATCGGGCGGACTCAACCCCGCCAGCAGGATCCGCACCAGGTCGTCCTCATACACCCCATCACCGAACCGGCCGACAAAGCGCACCAGAGCAGCGGCCAATTGCTGTTCATCCTTTATGCTGCAGCCTTCATCTGCGTTGGCCAGTCCCAAAAGCTCGGGATTAACCAGCCGGAAGATTTTCTCAGCGTCGGCATTGGCCAGCATAGGCAGGAGTTTTGCGGCAATATTCCGGGAAAACTGCTCAAGGCGGCGTCGCATGCCCGTCAGCTCCCGCTCCATCTTCGCAACCCTTGTCCGCACCTGCTCCGCGCTCGCTCCCACTGCCTGACCAAGAGACGCGCCAAGCTGGTCAATCTTCAGCTCCAACTCGCTCATTCGAGACTTTTCAAAATCGACCAGGAAGGCTTTAAACTGCTCTTTCTCCTGTTCGTGGTGCTCAAGCTCTGCGCTCATCTTGCCAAGCCCGACCAACACATTATCCCTCTCCTCTTTGCCCTTTATCTCCTCCCCGACAAGACGACCATCCTCTTCATCGAGGCGGGCAAGGCTCTCTTCAATCCGACCTTTCTTCTGCAGTATTTTCGACTCCAATCGTCCGTAACTGGCCCGCATCTCCTGCCAAAGCCCGGGCAGGAGCCGCCGCAAAGCGTCCCGGTCACCCACAAGGGTCAGTACCCGGCGGACATCCTCGGCAATGGCCCGCAAATCGCGAAGTCCCTCGGCTTCTCCGCAGACCTCACGGTACTGACCCGAATAGCCTGTTTCGAGATCGATGGTTCGCTGTTGGAAATCGCCCCGATGAATTTCCAGGAGAAACTGTTTGAGTTCATCCTGTCGAAGATGGGCCAGGCGCAGCAGATTGCCGAACACCGCCCGGAACCTCTCGTAGTGATCGCGCTGGCGAATCGGCACCAGACCCAGGTTCACTCCCCGGTTGTCGCCGATACCGGTCAGCGCCGCCCGCAACTGCCTGGGTTCGAGCAGACGAAAATCCTTGACGGCCAGTTTATGCTGCACCTCCTCACGTGGCCGAATACGGCGCTCACGGTCGAGGAAATCAGCAGGATCGTATTGTCCCTGATACGCAAAACGTTGGAATTCGTAGCTGCGAATAGGACCCAATCCTTGGACGCCGACCACATGATAACCGCCCGGGGTCAAACATTCGAACAGCAGATAGCTGTTTTGATCGGGGAAATAATATTTCCTGGTCTCTGCCATCTCCCGGGAAAAGTGCATATTGCGCTGGTCGTCGATATAGAGAAACTGCAGCACGGCGATGAGCGAGGTCTTGCCGATATTGTTGGGACCAACCAGGTGCAGCGGATTGATCAGCTCAACCTCGCCGTAATCATATTTTCCTGCGCGCAGCAGAACCATGCGAGACGGTCCGACGATATTCATGGTTCCTGCTCCTTGGTTGTCCTAACTTGATCCTGGCCCAGGATCTCAATGCACAGGTCGAAAAAGCGATATGCCGGGGTTCGAAAGGTGAAACTCTCATCGGTCTGTCGCTGGATAAAGCCAAACCGATCGAGTTGCCGGACAATTCCACGCAGTTCATCTTCACTGGTTGCGCCGGCTTCTTTGAGATAGTCGCGGTAACGGGCGTTTTTCAGGTGGGGGAGATCCGGGATGGAAAATGTCCTGGTCATGAGGGTATCAACCACAGGCTCGCCCTGATCGGACAGAGATTCGATCAGAATGAAGACAAAGACCGCCATGCGCGAGGCCTGCAGGCTCAGGCTGTCCCTACCACGAAAGTAGAAGAAGTCACGCTGATGCACCTGCAGGTGGAAACCGAGATGATGAAAAAGATCCTGATAAGCATCCGGATTTTCCCGCAAAGCCCTAGACCTGAAGAACTCTAGTGGAGGTAAGCCGGTGCTCGCGCAGAAGAAAAGAGAGCAGGTTTTGTACCGGAGAAGTCAACTCAAAGGAGGCCGTTGCGTCGGGAATCGGCTCAATAATGTTGAATGACTGCAGCTGTTCGATGACTGTCGCCGGAGCAGGATCTTCATTACTGCGAGAGCCTTCAATGAAGTTGCGCAGGTCAGCCTCAGTAAAACCTTCGCGGCGGTAGAAGAGATCAAGCAGCAGCGGATAATACCGGGCAGCGAAACGGAAAAAACTTTGCGGATTAGCAGCCATCCTCCTATTTAAACGAATAGAGTTCTATTTTCCAGCTTCTTCCACTATGCAACTGAAATAATGAGAAAAGGATATCCTGAGCTTTTATGAATACCTTTTCATGGATTTTTTTCACATAGGCCCAGATGTCTGGGACCTTACAATAGTGCCTTCCGCACCTCTCCATTGCCGATGTGTTTTGCAAACTTTTTATAATTATGTTGCTCGCGTCGGATGCGACCGGCTGGAATTGCCGGGTGAATTCTTTGTATATCTGCAAAGGCGATAATTGCTGCTGCCGAACAATTTCCAATCAAACCGGATTCGCGCCATTGATCGGCCGGGATGAGCACATCAGATGCCCAGCGATCAGCCTCGCCTTCAATATCATTTTCCGCCTGGCTGTCCAGATCGTCATAGAATAGTTCCCAGTCGTCCCGGCCAAGATGTAGAGCGAGATGGGCCAGTTCATGACACAGGGTGAACCAGAAGTTATCTAATCGGTCATAACGAAGTGTCAGGGCAACTACCGGTGCCCCCGTGGGCAGAAGCATGACGGCACCATCCAGGTGTGTGCCGGACAGATGTCGCTCAAAAACAACATGGACCCCATTTTTCAGAAGGAATTCTTTCGCTAAAAGAGGACCATTATCAAAATAGCTGAGCTTTACCAAATCACGAGCAAATTCAGGTGTAATGCTGCCAGGTTTATAGGCCGGAGTATTCTGCTCCATGGCGAGCAAGGACACCTGAATACGCCAAGCAGTAAGAGGATAGGTATTTGAGTTACCACGCCCGCGAATATGCTGGCGCATGAGTGCGGGTTGCAGAGCACTGTTGCCAAGAGGAGCGGCCCATTTACTGAGTAACTCTTCGGCATGCTTTTTTGCTTCCTGCAATGTGCCTGCAAACCGCAGCCAATTGCGCTTGAGCATTTCAGTGAGCGGAAATCTGCTCCATTCAAGTCCTTCCGGGATTTCCGGAAGCTCAACGCCAGGCTCCTGCAAGAGCACTTCAACGGGAATCCCGAGGCCTGTATGCAGCTTACGAATCAT
>Ga0214472_10005707_pt1 | contig 13105 bp, 10 predicted proteins | sample RVTome_6_FD_207662 | JGI IMG/M metagenome (GOLD analysis project Ga0214472, IMG submission 207662) | Soil microbial communities from uranium-contaminated site in the Upper Colorado River Basin, Wyoming, United States - RVT140D175 | ecosystem: Environmental > Terrestrial > Soil > Contaminated >... | reverse complement strand
CTCTTTCGACGGGTTTGAGCCGGGCCCCTACATGTTCCACGCCCACCAGAGTGAATTCGCTGAATTAGGATGGATGGGCTTCTTCGACGTGCAGCCCAACGACCGCCCGGTCAGCTAAACAGGAAGCCCCTGCGAAAGCCTTGACACGAGCACGGAACCGGGTTCAGCACAGGCTTTGTGACTGACGAAGTAAACAACCCTAACAAGATGCCCACGACATCCCTTTCCTCTTCCAGCATTAAGGTGCCCTGGTGGCTGTTAGCCCTCACCCCGCTCGTGTTGCTCGGGGTGGCCCTCTGGCTGTTCGTGCGGTTCGCCCCGCTCCATACCCTGGTCGGCGATCTGCCCCCCATCGAAGAGTTGACGATAGAGTGGGCCGAGTTGCGGCCCGAAGGCATCGTCCTGTACGTGATTAATGGAGGGCCGGACCCCGTTACCGTAGCCCAGGTCCAGGTGGACGAGGCATACTGGAAGTTTACAATGGATTCGCCTTCCGGGACCCTTTCCCATCTGAGCCGGGCCCAGGTCCAAATCCCGTATCCCTGGGTCGAAGGCGAGTTGCACCAGGTGCGATTGGTTAGCAGCACCGGTGCGACGTTCGACCATGTGATTGAGGTGGCCACGATGACGCCGAAGGCCGACGCCTACCACTGGTTCATCTTCGCCATAATCGGCTTTATCGTGGGCGTCGTGCCGGTAGGGCTGGGCCTGATGTGGTTTCCGCTGCTAAAACAGCTCAGCAGCAACGGGCTTCGGTTTATCCTTGCCCTGACCATCGGGCTGCTCATTTTCCTGCTGATAGACACCGTGCTGGAAGGCCTCGAAGTCGCTGCCACGACGCCGGAGGTATTTCGTGCCGTTCCCCTGCTCTTCTTTACAGGCATGCTCAGTTTTCTGGCGTTGGTAGCCGTTGGGGGCCGCCGTAGCGTCAAAGATCGCTCGACGCCGGCCGGTCGGTACTGGATCGCCACGGCGATTGCCATTGGGATTGGCCTGCACAACCTGGGCGAAGGGATGGCTATCGGCAGCGCCACCGCGTTGGGCGAAGCCGCGCTGGGCAGTTTCCTGGTGATTGGTTTCGCGCTCCACAACATCACCGAAGGCGTGGGTATTGGAGCGCCTATGGCGAAGGATCGCCCCGGTGTGCTTCGCCTGTTCGGGCTGGCGTTGCTGGCCGGCGGCCCGGCGATACTCGGCGTCTGGATGGGCGGCTTTTCGTATGTGCCGCTGCTGGCTGTGGTCTTCCTATCCATCGGAGCTGGAGCAATTCTTCAGGTTATTTACGAGGTCGGTCGGATGCTGATCGCCGGCGATGCCCAGGAAGAGGGCGCGCTACGTGGAGCCATTACGTGGGTCAACATAGGCGGATTCACAACAGGCCTGGCGATTATGTACGCGACGGCGTTGCTAGTCACTTAAAGGCCAACAACGGTGCGCCCTCCACAGAGGACACATTCACAGACAACAGGATCTACGCGTAGGATGACAGAAAATACCCGGCAAAAACCTCCTTGTATCCCGCAACAAAGAACGCCCGCCATGGTCAGCCAGGCCATCGGGGATTATCTGAAGGCGATCTACAAACTTCAGGGCGACGGCTCGGCCTCGACGACCGACATCGCGCGCACGCTCGACGTCTCGTCGGCGTCGGTGACGAACATGATCAAGCGGTTGGCACAGATGAAACTGGTCGAATACGAGTCGTACAAGGGCGTGCGCTTGACGGAGACCGGCGAAAAGATCGCGCTGGAAATCATCCGCCACCATCGCCTGTTGGAAACGTATCTGAAAGAGATACTGGGCTATTCGTGGGCCGAGATGCACGAGGAAGCCGAACGCCTGGAACATCACATCTCAGAGGAATTCGAAGATAGGATCGACGCATTGCTCGGCCACCCGACGCACGACCCCCACGGCCACCCCATCCCCACGCGTGACCTCCAGATCACCAGGATCGCCACCACGCCCCTCATCCACGCCGAGCCGGGCCAACCCCTCGTCATCCACCACGTCTCCGACACCGATTCGGAACTGCTTCAGTACCTTGAAGAGATCGGCCTGCTGCCTCATTACGCCGTCGAGATCGTAGAAAAAGCCCCCTTCAACGGCCCTCTCACCCTCCGCATCGGCGAGCGCGAACAGATGGTAGGGTACGAGGTGGCGAGCAATGTTTTTGTTACGGAAAGTTGATCTTCGACCCGCTCGGCCCTCTCGGGAGCGGTTCAGAGGTTGCCGGCTTCAGCTTTACCAGGGAGGCCGGCGCCGGCGGTGGCCGTCGCCAGGGTATTGCCGCCGGCCGGGAGGGTGGCTACCACGCTGAAGCCGCCGTCGGGCAGGAGGCGGATGACCTCGTCCGTGTTGAAGTTGACGACGTACAGTTTGCCGGAAGGGTCGCGCGTGATACCGTTCGGGCAGGAGAACGGCGGCCCGGCGGCGAGCGTTTCCACCGCCCGTCCGTCCGGCGACACGCGGCTGATCTCGTTCCCGCTGCAGTTGCACACGAAGAGGGTGTCGGCCGTGCCCACGGCGATGCCTACGGGACCGTTGAGCCCGGTGTCGACCAACGTCTCGACCTGCCCGTCCCGGCTGACGCGGCTGATGGTGTTGGCGAAGAAGTTGGCCTGTAGCAGGTTGCCCTTCGAATCGACGGCGTTGCCGGAGGCGCCGTAGAGGCTGTTGGTGAGCAGGACGGCCTCGCCGTCGGGCGCGATACGCCACACGGCGTCGCGGAAGTTGGCGACGTAGAGGAAGCCAAGGCGGTCGACCGTCATCCCGCCCAGGTTGCCCCAGGTGGTCAGGGTTTCGGACGTCTTCAGGGTGGCTACCGAGTCGGGAAAGGCGCTTTGTGGGGTGGGTTGCGCGGCACCCGAGCGGGGCGTGCAGACGAGGAAGGCGGCGGGGAGGATACAGGCTAATACCAAACCTGCGACCTTGTGGTATATGCTGTTTTCAAAGCGGTCATTCCGGACCCCGGTCCGGAATCTCTTCAGGCCGAGCGAGCCCTTGGGAGATCCCGGATCGAGTCCGGGATGGCAGAACGAAGGCACCACAAAGTCAGCGCATTGGAATAAGAGCTTTTCCATGAGTACGAGGATAGAGGATAGAACGCATCCTTTAAGGTATTGCTTTCCACCCTCCATCTTCTATCCTCTACCCTCCTCTCACAAGGGCATTCCCCTAACGCGATCCCCCATTGCCCGCCTCGTTTGGATGTTGGATTATTAAGGAGCACGAAGGGGTTGCAATCCTCTGATGCTGTATCTTCTGCATAAACGTGACCTTCCGGCGTCTACAAACCTTGCCTGCGCGGTGAAGGGCGCCCTGGACCTCCAATATGAGACCTGTACGTGGGAGAACGGACGATCGCCTATCCGACACCAGAAAGACTCACGACCCCGGCCTATAAAGGGTTGCTGGACCAGTGCATCCACTGTGGACTGTGCCTACCCGCCTGCCCGACCTATGAGGTGTTTCATACCGAGATGGACGGTCCACGGGGGCGCATCGCGCTGATGCGGGCGGCATCCGAAGGCCAGATCGCCCTCGACGATCTCTCCGTTCAGCAGCACCTTGATCGGTGCCTGGGCTGCCGGGCCTGTGAGACGGCCTGCCCGTCGGGGGTGCAGTATGGCGTATTGCTGGAAGAAGCGCGTGCCGCCGTAGCGGCGCAGCGCACGCCCGGTCGTCTGGAGCGTCTGGGGCGGTACGTGTTTCTACGCAGCTTAATGCCCCACCGGGGCCGCCTGCGTGGCCTTGCCCGGGTGTTACGGCTCTACCAGGCGGCGGGCCTACATCGCGTCGCTGCTCGGATGCGGCTGCCCGATGCCCTCCGCAGGATGGAGGCGCTGTTGCCGCCGCTTCAGCCGGGCTTTCCCCGGTACCGGCGCCTGGCGGCGGCGCTTGGGGAGAAGCGCGGCACCGTGGCTTTTCTGCACGGCTGCGTACAGGATGCCTTTCTGGGGCGTGTCAATGATGCCACGGTGCGGGTGTTGCAGCGGAACGGCTATGAAGTCGTGGTGCCCCGGCGGCAGACCTGCTGCGGGGCGGCGGCGCTGCATGTAGGCGAAGAAGCCCTGGCCCGCACCCTGGCGCGCCGCAACATCGACGCCTTCGAAGCGGGCCGGTATGACGCTGTCCTGAACAACGCCGGCGGCTGCGGGGCGATGCTGCAGTCGTACGGACACCTGCTTCGGGACAACCCGGGCTATGCGGAGAAAGCCAAACGGTTTGTGGCGCAGGTGCAGGATGTGGGCGCGTTTCTGGCTACCCACCTGCATGTTCCACCCGAAGGCCGCATCGACGCCCGTGTCACCTATGCCGACTCATGCCATCTGCGCCATGGGCAGGGGGTGGTGGAAGCCCCACGGGCGCTGCTACGCCGGATTCCCGGTATCACGCTCATAGAACTACAGCACCCCGACCGGTGTTGCGGGAGCGCGGGCGTTTATAACATCGCCCAGCCCGAGATTGCCGATACCATCCTCAACGCCAAGATGGCCGATATTCGCACGACCGGTGCCCGCTATGTCGTCACAACAAACACAGGATGCCACCTTCAGTTGATCCAGGGCGTCCAGCGGGCAGGTCTCAACGCCGAGGTCGTGCACCTCGTAGAACTGCTGGATCAGTCGTATAATAGCTAAAGATTGCAGGTTCTACGCTCTTTGTCCGACAACCTAAGCTGCAACCTGACACGAACTCGATTTGTCGAGTGACTGCGAAGTGAACGTGCAACCTGTAACCGCCCTATGACATCACCCCTAGCGAGCGCACCCTTTGAAGGCTGGCAACTCGTCACCGATGCGGCCGCACTGCTTACCTATGCCCGCGATGCAAGTCTTGAAACCGGCCGTCCGGACGGGGTCTTCCTGCCCTCGTCGGCGGAGGATATCCAGCGTCTGGTATCCTGGGCGGCCGAGCACGGCCTTCCGTTGATCGCACGGGGTGCCGGGACCGGCCTGGCCGGTGGGGCGGTTGCTGAACGCGGCGGCATTATCGTCGTGCAGACCCATATGAACCATGTGCTTGATCTCGATGTAGTGGGGCGGTCCGCCCTCGTAGAGGCGGGGGCCGTCAACGAGATGGTAGAGATCCGGGTAAAGGCGGAAGGGCTGTATTATCCTCCTGATCCGTCCAGTGGCCGGTCGTCGTGTCTGGGCGGCAACCTGGGCACCAACGCGGGCGGGCCGCATTGCTTTAAGTACGGTGTGACGACCAACTACGTGACGGGGGTAGAGGCCGTGCTGTCAGACGGCCGGGCCGTGACGCTCGGGGGGCGAGCGCTTGATGTGCCGGGGTACGACCTGTGCGGGCTGATGGTGGGCAGTGAAGGTACCCTCGGCCTCATCACCCGAGCATACCTGCGCCTGATCCGCAACCCGCCGGGGGTGAAGACGATGCTGGTGGCCTTCGCCTCTATCGAACAGGCCGGGGAGGCCGTCTCGGCCGTGATCGCGGCGGGGCTGGTGCCGGCGGCCCTGGAGGTGATCGATCAGCGCGCTATGCGGATGATCGAGGCGTACTATGAGGTAGGCCTGCCCGTTGAAGCCGGTGCTGCGCTGATTGTGGAGGTCGACGGCTACCCGGAAGGGCTGGATGCCCAGATGGATGCTGTGGCCGCGCTGCTGCAGACACACGGCGGATTCGACCTGCAGGTGGCGCAGACAGAGGAGGAGCGGCAACGCATCTGGTACGGACGCAAGAGCGCTGCCGGCGCCATCGCCCGCATCGCGCCGGGCTATTACCTCACCGACGTCACCGTACGCCGTAGCCAGCTGGCGGAGGTGCTGACACGGGTCAACGAGATCTGCGCCCGTCACGACCTGCAGACGGCGAGCTTCTTTCATGCCGGAGACGGCAACCTGCACCCGCTGATCCTCTGCGACCCACGTGACGAAGCCTTCATGCGCCGCGTGCACGCCGCTGTCGGTGAGATCATCCGGCTGTGCATCGAAAAGGACGGCAGCATTACAGGCGAACACGGCGTGGGGATGGAGAAAAGGGCCTACCTCTCGGAGATGTATTCGAGCGCCGAGCTGTCGGCCATGCAGGAGGTCAAAGCGGCCTTCGACCCGGAGGGGCTTTTCAACCCCGGCAAGGTGCTGCCGGCGGAATGGCCGGCGCCGGTGCTGCCGCCGCTCGTCGCCCCGTTCTCCTTTCCGTTTGCCCCGGCGACGGCTGCAGAAGCCGCGTCCGGCCTGCGCGCCCTCTCGGAGGCGGGCACCACCATACGTATCGGAAGTGCGCCGGAAGGCGACTCGTCCGTTGCCGATATATGGCTTTCAACCAGGAAGCTGACAGGCATCCATGCTTTTGCACCGGAAGATCTGTATGTGACGGTGGGCGCCGGTACGCTATGGGCCGAGGTGCAGGACTTCCTGGCACCGCACGGGATGCAGCTGCCGCTCGTCGCCCCCTGGCCGGATGCCACGGTGGGTGGGTTGATCTCCGTCAACCTGAACGCGCCGTTGCGGATGCGCTACGGTGCGCTGCGCGATGTGCTGCTGTGTGCAACCGTCGTCCTGGCCGACGGCCGGGTGATCCGCGCGGGCCGGCCGCTCGTGAAAAACGTCGCCGGCTACGACCTCCCGAAGGTGTTTGTCGGGGCGTACGGTACGCTGGGCCTCCTCATCGATGTTACGTTCAAGCTGATCCCTCGGCCCCGTATGCGTCGCACCGTCGTGGTGCCGGCCTCCGATTTGCACGGCGCGCTCGCGCTTGCGGCCCGCGTCCTGCCCCAGGCCCTCGTGGCCTCAGCAATCGGGGTGGTACGTGGCCTAAGCCTGCCGGGGCTTCCGGTGGTGCGGTTTCCGGTAGGGGCCAGTATGGTGCTTTATACGGCTGAGGGGATGCCGGAAGATGTGGAAGCTGAAATGGCTGCGTTAGCGGATATCTGGCATGCCGAATCCGTAGAAGTCACGGAAGGGGGCGTGACCGGCTCAGCGGCCTGGGCAGCGCTGCTGCGGCAACGGGGACCTGAGCACCTGGTTGTGCGTGCCGGTGTGCCGGTGCTGGCGCTGCCCGAACTGGTAGCCTCCATCAACACGGCTGAAGACCCTTGCTTCATCGACTATGCCGCCGGACTGGTCTACGCGGCGTACCCTGCCGAAGAGGCCGCTGCGGCTGAGGCCTGGTTGACAACGCTACGGCGTACGGCTGTCACCCAGGGTGGATATGCCGTGGCTGTGTCCGTTCCGGATGAACTGAAGGGCCGGGTGGATTCGTGGGGAGGCCGGCCGGACGCCTTCGCGGTGATGCAACGGCTCAAAGCCGCCTGGGACCCTGCGGGTATCCTGAACCCCGGCGTCTTTATGGTGTGAGTGCGCGCGAGCAAGCCTTATGGGAAAAGTTCACTTTTCCCCACCGCCTCTTAAGTCTGCTCTCAGCACGGTCGATAATCTTATCACTTCTTCTCATGAGAAAGGCCTGCCTGGGGGGGCAGGCTCTTGAAGAGCCCGCTTCGCGAGAGGTGGGCTTTTCTTTTTTTGGGCGCATTGGGATGTGCGCGCCAGGTATGGCGTAACCCTCGGCGCTCACGCGTGTCCGTCTAGCAAGGCCTGGATGCGGTGCTGCCAGCGGTTGGGTTGGGGCACGCGGAGGATGGTCTTCCACCCCTTCTTCATTGACACCTGTACCCGTACCTTACCGTCACGGGATTTGCGTTTCACCAGGCCGACCTGGCTCATTTCGGCCAGCGCCAGGGTACGCTCAGATCGCCCCGAACGGGTGTACCGGGTGATCGCTATGCGGTCCTGAAAGAGCTGGATCCGCTCCAGGCCGGGTTCCTGCCAGATCAAGTGCCAGCACGAAATCAGGGGTTGGGTATGCAAGGTTGGGTGTGCTGTAGTGGCCGTTCAATGGTCTGTCTGCTGTTGAAAAAACGAAATTATCAGCCGGTAACCAACGTGTCGAGCGGAATCCATACCTGTTCCAGGCGGTAGCCGGCACCCACAAAGCCGAAACCGTTCTCCACATTGTCCATCGTTCCCGGCTGTACCAGCGTCTCCAGGTCAAAGACGCCGCCGGGCGGGCTCCAGTCGGCGCTGGCGACGATCAGGCGGATCGTAAGGCGGATGATCTTAGCCCCTACGTTGGCGTTGAAAGGGCCGCGCTCCTTGAGGAGGCTTTCGATGAAGCGGCGGTCTTGTGTGGTGTTGACCTGGATCAACCAGCCCCGCACGACCCGTTCCTGCTTGCCCTGGTAGGAGAAGATGAAATCGTCCGTCTCAATGCCGGACCCGCCGATGTACTTGACCCGGTAGGTGACTTCAATACGAAGCAGGTTAGGGGCTTCGCCGGCGACCAGAATGGGGAAGAGGGCGGGCGGGACGTCCAGCGTGCCGGGAAGCTCCAGGGCGGTCAGGGGTGGAACGACGGCATCAACGCGGCTGGCCATGCCGTCCGGGTAGGCGACTTCCAGCCGGTAGGCGCGGCTGTGCAAGGCGGTAAACGGCGCCCAGAAGACATGGGCGTTCATGCCGTTTTCTTCCTGGATGAGCGCGTCTCGCCAGACGGTCACTTCACCGGTCGCGGCGTCCGTCGAGGTAAATTGTACGTCGAGCGGCGTCGGCGGCGTGGGTTCGAGGCGTTCTTCGATGGTGAAGACCCGCACCCGCTGGGTGTCCGCCTGAGGGGTCAGGACGCCGTACATCGAGAACGGCTGGTCGGTACCGAGTACGGCGGTGATGTCCTCTTCGCAGCCGGCGAGCAGCAGGAGGCATAGGAGGCCGGAGGCAAAGAGGCCGCTGAGGGTGAGGAGGGGGCGCATCAGCGGAACGTGATTTTTAGGCCGAAGGAGGGCACGAGCGGCAGCTGGTCCACCCGGCGCAGGGTAAACACATCCAGATAGAACAGGTTGCGCCGGTCGTACAGGTTGATCACGCTGCCCTGCACCGTCAGGTCTACGACGCGAAGGGGGAAGGTGCGTTCGACCGACACGTCGAGCCGGTGGTACGTCGGCAGGCGGGCGTTGAAAGGCCGTTCGTAGATCACCCGCCGAAAGCCTGGGATCTCAGCGGCATTGACGACGTCGTCGATGAGGGCGAAGCCGTCGAACCCCAGGGCGCGGCTGAAGGGCAGGCCGGAGCCAAATGCCCAGCGGACACTCACGTCGAAGCCGCCGAACGACCGGCTGGCAAGGGCATTGACCTGGTGTCGGCGGTCGTGCGGTGGGTTGAAGCGAAGCGTCTCCTGCCCGTACCAGAGGAGCAACGAGGCCTGCTCCGCCGTGTACCGCGTGGCCGCGTATCCGTAGGTGACATAGCCGTAGAAGGCGTTGCGGTGGACTTCTACCCGCACATCAAAACCGTAGGAACGCCCGACGGCCGGCTGTAGGTTGGTCGTAAACCGGGGGAAGGCCGTCCATTCTCCGATGAAGAGGTTGGACAGGCGTTTGTAGAACCCTTCGGCCGACACCTCCAGCCATGAGGTAGGGGTGATCCTGTATCCCAGGAGGCCATGCACAGCCCGCTGGGCGCGTCCGGCACGGACGTCTTCGAGGCCGGTCTTCGGGCGTGGCACATTCGTCCAGACCGTGAACACGCTGGCTGCGTCACGCCGGTCGGTAAGGCCGAGGATCGCCTGATGGTATACGCCGAAGGCACCACTCAGCTGCTGCCGGGCGCCTTCCCATACGAGGCGGACACGGGGTTCCAGGAAGGGGTTGAAGCGGATGTCGAAGAACTGCACACGGATGGCCGGGCGCAGCCGTAACCCGCCGCCCAGCCGGTACTCGGGCTCGACGTAGACGGCGACATGCTCCAGGCGGTCGCGTTGCGCCTCGATATTCTGGTAAAGCCCGCCGAGGGCGCTGGCCGTCGTCACCACCCGCACCGACATGCCGACATCCACATCGGCAGACGCGCCCATAAAGGTCAGGTCCGCCGCCACGTTGAAGTTTTCGATGGTAGAGCGGCGAACAGGGGCGTCGGGCAGGCCCTGCTCAGTGTTCAGGCGCGAATAGGCAAGGCGCAGGTCGGCCAGAAAAGACGAGAAGCGCGGGACCGTCACGAAGCGAAGTCCTGCGCCGGTATTTTGCCACCGTATCTCTTCAGGCGGCACGCCGCCCCGGTCCTCCGCCAGCGTGCCGCGGTCGTGGGTATGGAGGACGAGCGCGGAGAGGCGGCTGTTGGCGTTTACGACCCCGTGGAGCTTTGCAAAGACATCACCGAACGTGAACGGCAACGGACGGTTGATGACGCGGCTCGCCCCCTCTTCCACCACAGATTGCCGCACCGAGGCTAGCAGCGAGAGCCGGTCCTGGATGATCGGCCCTTCTACGAGCGCGGTGCTGATGAAAGGAGAGAGGGTCGCTGCGCCCGAAAACCGCCGGTTGTTGCCGTTGCGTGTCGAGATGTCGATGACGGAAGAGATGCGCTCGCCGAACTTGCCCCCGAAACCGCCGGCATAGAGATCGGCCCTGCTGATGATGTCGGACGGGAAGGCGGAGTAGAAGCCGAGGATATGAAAGGGTTGGTAGACGAGCACGCCGTCGAGCTGGACGAGGTTCTGCGCGGCTTCACCACCACGGATGAAAAGCTGCCCGCCCCGGTCACCGAGGGTGACGACGCCGGGCAGGGTGGTCAGCAGCGCCGCGAGGTCGCCTGCCAGATCGGGTGCGGGCACGAGTTCGATGTCGCGTGGGCGTATGGTCTGCCGGCCGGCCGTTACACGAGTGGCGCCGCTTGCGGCCTCGGCTTCTACGAGCACCTCGCCGAGCGTTGCCTCGGCCCCTGTGAGCGCAACGTTCAGGATGCGCCGCTCTCCGGCAGCCAGCGTCAGGGTATCCGTATAGGTCTCATAGCCGATGAACGAGGCCTTGAAGCGGTACCGGCCCGGCGTGAGACGGGGGATCAGGTAGAGGCCGTCCCGGTTGGTGACAGCCCCGTACAGCGCCCCTTCATCATCCTGCAGGCTGAGGTTGACCAGTTCGAGCAGCGCCCCGTTCGCGGCATCCGTGACGAACCCGTTCACCGAGGCGGGCTGCGCAAACAGCCGCAACGGACCCAGAAACAGCAGCAGCAGTATCCCTATGTGGCGCAGAATACGTGATACAGTACGTGATACAGTACGTGATACGTGATACGTGATACGTGAACTTGATGACAAGCGCTCCGCTATGCTTTGGCCTGGGGAAAGCATCCTCTCAACGGTATTCAGTTCTTGCTGCCGTTTCATTGAAGTTCACGTATCACGTATCACGTATCACGCATCACGTATCACGTATCACGTATCACGTACTGTATCACGCATCACGTATCACGCATCACGTATCACGTATCACGTATCACGCATCACGTATCACACGCGTGCCGGGGCATCGTATGATCGATTCCGGCATATGTTCTATATTGCTGCCCTCCTTCGCCCATCCCTGCTCCTCCCACCCGATCTCAGTATGCTGTCAAGAAGAAGCTTTTTCCGAACCGCCGCCTTCGGCACCGCAGGTCTCTTCAGCCGGAAGCCGTTCTCAAAGAGCGCCGTCAAGCCGGTCGTCGTCTCCACCTGGAAGCATGGGATAGCCGCTAACGCGGCCGCCTGGAAGATTCTGGCCGAAGGGGGGCGTGCGCTCGATGCCGTAGAGGCGGGGGTCATGGTCACCGAGAATGACCCCACCATCACGTCGGTAGGCTACGGCGGCTGGCCGGACCGTGAGGGCCGCGTGACGCTGGATGCCTGTATCATGAACGAGGAAGGCCGTTGCGGCGCGGTGGCTTTCCTGCAGGATATCAAGAACCCGATCGCCGTCGCTCGCAAGGTGATGGAGGAGACGCCCCACGCGATGCTGGTCGGCGAAGGGGCCCGGCAGTTCGCCCTTGAACAAGGCTTCACAGCGGAAGACCTGCTCACCCCGGAGGCCGAAGCCGAATGGCGGGCATGGCTCAAAACGTCTCACTACCGGCCCGTGATCAATGTCGAGAATCATGACACCATCGGTATGGTCGGGCTGGATGCAAACGGCAACCTATCCGGCGCGTGCACGACGATTCGCCGATTATTGGGCCGGGGTTATACGTGGACAACGAGGTAGGGGCAGCCTGTGCGACCGGTCTGGGCGAAGCCGTCATCCGTATCTGCGGTAGCCACCTGGTCGTCGAACTGATGCGCCAGGGCCGAAGCCCGGAGGCGGCGTGCAAAGAGGCCGTTGCACGAATCATCAGGCGGGAGAAAGACCTCACCAACCTGCAGGTCGGCTTCCTGGCTCTCAACAAAGACGGCGAATACGGCGCCTTCAGCATCTACAGCGGGTTCAACTATGCCGCCCGTACCTCCGCGATCGATCAACTGATCGATGCGTCGTACGATCGGGCCTGAGCGCTTAAGACGAAACGGCGAAAGACGATACTGAAAATCAGGTTCACCTGATTATTATCGCTCACCCCGGTTCGCCGTGCCTCTTGTAACCCGTCTCCTTTGTTGGCTTGGGATTCTTGCCTTCGCCGCCCCGGCTGTGGTTCAGGCCCAGGTGCATTTCACCGGATGTCGCACCGGCACAGGCAGTTTTGCCGCCGTCATCATCCCTGTCTCTAGCACGCCGGATCTCAACGGGGGGATGCTGTCGTCGGGCGGCGAAATCGCAGCCTATTCCGCAAGCGGTCTGTGTGCCGGTGTGATCACCTGGAACGAGGCCGATGTATCCCTGACGGTGTGGGGCGATAATACGGTCACGCCGGAAATCGACGGCATGGTGGAAGGGGAGGTGATCCTGTACCGCGTCTGGGACGGATCTCAGGAATATAAGGAGCCGGAGGTGAGCGTCACCTATGGCGCCGGTCCGGGTTTCAGCACGGATGGACGCTATGGCACCCGGAAGCTTTTCCTCTTGGGTGACCTGAGCATCAGCACCCCACCAACCACGCCGAAGCTCTGGAGCCCGTCGGACGGTAAGACGAATGTGAGCCGTTCGCCGTCGCTGAAGTGGCGGTCGTCGTTGGGTGCAGAGGCGTACGATGTGCAGGTGTCGACGGGGGCGAACTTCACGACGCTGGTGTCGGAAGGCGTGGACGGAGCGGATACGACGAAGGCGGTGTCGGGCCTGTCGTACGCGACGGTCTACTACTGGCGGGTGCGGGCGGGCAATACGGGGGGTGAGAGTGCCTGGTCGGTG
>Ga0214472_10005706_pt1 | contig 13105 bp, 8 predicted proteins | sample RVTome_6_FD_207662 | JGI IMG/M metagenome (GOLD analysis project Ga0214472, IMG submission 207662) | Soil microbial communities from uranium-contaminated site in the Upper Colorado River Basin, Wyoming, United States - RVT140D175 | ecosystem: Environmental > Terrestrial > Soil > Contaminated >... | reverse complement strand
CGGCGACTCCATCATGGGACCGGGCAACTTCGTGAAGGACCCGATCTCCGCCATCTCCTTCGGCATGGCGCTGATGTTCGGCACCGCCGGCCTGCCCCACATCCTGATGCGCTTCTTCACCGTGCCCGACGCCAAGGAAGCGCGCAAGTCGGTGCTGTGGGCCACCACCTGGATCGGCTACTTCTACATCCTCACCTTCATCATCGGCTTCGGCGCGATCTGCCTGGTGCTGACCAACCCGTCGTTCCTCGATTCCAAGGGCGTCCTGCTGGGCGGCGGCAACATGGCGGCGATCCACCTCGCCAACGCGGTGGGCGGCAACGTGTTCCTGGGCTTCATCTCCGCGGTGGCCTTCGCCACCATCCTCGCGGTGGTGGCCGGGCTCACCCTGTCGGGCGCCTCGGCGGTGTCGCACGACCTGTACGCCACGGTGTTCAAGAAGGGCAACGCGACCAGCGAGTCGGAGCTGCGCGTCTCGCGCATCACCACCGTCGTGCTGGGGATCATCGCGGTGATCCTGGGGATCGCCTTCGAGAAGCAGAACATCGCCTTCATGGTCTCGCTCGCCTTCGCCATTGCCGCCTCGGCCAACTTCCCGGTGCTGTTCATGGCCGTGCTGTGGAAGGACTGCACCACGATCGGTGCGACCATCGGCGGCTTCATCGGCCTGATCACGGCGGTGGTGCTCACCGTGCTGTCGAAGTCGGTGTGGGTGGATGTGCTGCACATGGCGGCCGATCCCGTCTTCCCCTACGCCTCGCCGGCGCTGTTCTCCATGACCGCGGCCTTCGCGTCGATCTGGCTGATCTCGATCCTCGACCGCAGCCGTCAGGCGGGCATCGAGCGCGGCCTGTTCGAAGCGCAGGAGATCCGTTCCGAAACCGGTATCGGCGCCTCCACCGCCTCGGCGCACTGAGTTCGTCCCTGCCCGATCCGGCTTCCAGCCGGATCGGAGCATCGCAAAGCCCGGGCATTCCCCGGGCTTTTTCCTTTGCGTCCCGCGACGGCGTGGTGCTCGACTTCCAGGGCTACCGATTCCGCCCCTGACCCGAGGCGGGCGCCGCCAGTCACTGTGGCGGGGCGCGCTTCGCCTATAATTTCGCCCCTGTGCACACCCGGCTGCGCCGCGCGCGGCCGCCCCCTCCCCAATGTCCCGACCGTTCGACCATCTCCTGCCCCGCGTATCCGCCCTGAGCTTCCCGAGCCCCGGGGGGCGCCTCGACCTGCCGCCGCTGGCCGGCTCGGCCGACGCCCTGGCGATCGCCCAGCTGGCGAGCCGCGGGCACCCGCTGCTGCTGGTGACGGCCAATCCGCTCGACGCGCAGCGCCTGCAGGACGAGCTGAAGTGGTTCGCGCCCACCCTGTCCTCGCATCTGCTGCCCGACTGGGAGACCCTGCCCTACGACAGCTTCTCGCCGCACCAGGACCTGATTTCCGAGCGCCTGGCGACCCTCTATGCGGTGAGCCGTGGCGAGGCCGACGTCGTGCTGGTGCCGGCCGCGACCGCGCTCTACCGGATGGCGCCGCCGGGCTTCCTCGCCGCGTATACCTTCTTCCTCAAGCAGGGCGAACGCCTCGATGTCGAGCGCCTGCGCACCCAGATGGCGGTGGCCGGCTACACCCACGTCACGCAGGTGGTGAGCCCGGGCGAGTTTTCCGTGCGCGGCGGGCTGATCGACCTCTTTCCGATGGGCGCCGCGCTGCCGTTCCGGATCGACCTCTTCGACGACGAGGTCGAGAGCATCAAGACCTTCGACCCGGACACCCAGCGCACCGTCTTTCCGGTGCCCGAGATCCGCATGCTGCCGGCGCGCGAGTTTCCCCTCGACGAGGCCGGGCGCACGCACTTTCGCAGCCGCTTTCGCGAGACCTTCGAGGGCGACCCGTCGCGCGTGTCGCTCTACAAGGACGTCTCCAACGGCATCGCCCCGGCTGGCATCGAGTACTACCTGCCGCTCTTCTTCGACACCACCGCCACCCTCTTCGACTACCTGCCGGCCGAGGCGGCGGTCGTGGTCCATGGCGACGTGCCGGGCGCGATCGAGGAATTCTGGCGCGACACGCGCTCACGCCACGACTTCCTGAAGGGCGACCGCAGCCGCCCGGTGCTGCCGCCGGAGGCCTTGTTCCTCACCCAGGAGCACTTCTTCCTGAGCATGCAGAAGCGTGCCCGCGTGCAGCTCGGAAGGGATGTCGCGGCCGGCCTCGAGCCGGCCGCCGCCCCGCTGCCGGAGCTCGCGGTGGAACGCAAGGCGAGCGATCCGCTGCAACGCCTGAAAGCCTTGCTCGACGGCGAGTGGGCGCGCGAGGGCGGGCGGGTGCTGGTGCTCGCCGATGCGCCGGGCCGGCGCGAAACGATGTCCGAGTATTTCGCCGAATACGGGCTCAAACCCGCCGCCAGCGCTGACTTCGCCGCCTTTGTCGGCTCCGGCGAGAAGCTCGCGCTGGGCGTGGGGCCGCTCGCCAGCGGCTTCCAGCTGCCCGAGGCGCGCCTTGCCATCGTCACCGAGACCGAGCTCTACGCCGCCACCGCGAGGAGCCGTGCGCGGCGCGACGTGCGCAAGGCCGCCACCATGGAGGGCTGGCTGCGCGACCTGTCCGAGCTCAAGGCGGGCGACCCGGTGGTGCATGCCGCGCACGGCATCGGTCGCTACCTGGGCCTGGTGCACATGGACCTGGGCGAGGGGGCGACCGAGTTCCTGCATCTCGAATACGCCAACGGCGACAAGCTCTATGTGCCGGTATCGCAACTGCATGTCATCACCCGCTACGCCGGCGCCGACCCGGAGGCGATCGACCTGCACCGGCTGGGCTCGGGGCAGTGGGAGAAGGCCCGCAAGAAGGCGGCCATGCAGGTGCGCGACACGGCCGCGGAACTGCTCGCCCTGTACGCCCAGCGCGCCGCCCGGCCGGGCCATCGCTTCGACTTCCGGCAGCACGACCTGGAAGCCTTCGCCGAGGGATTCGGCTTCGAGACCACCCCTGACCAGCAGGCCGCGATCGACGCGGTGATCGGCGACATGAAGGCCGGCCATCCGATGGACCGGCTGGTGTGCGGCGACGTGGGCTTCGGCAAGACCGAAGTGGCGCTGCGCGCGGCCTACATCGCGGTGGCCGACGGCAAGCAGGTGGTGGTGCTGACCCCCACCACGCTGCTCGCCGAACAGCATTACCAGACCTTTTCCAACCGCTTCGCCGACCTGCCGATCCGGATCGCCGAGCTGTCGCGCTTCAAGAGTGCGAAGGAACAGGCCGAGGCGCTCAAGCAGCTCGACGAGGGCAAGGTCGACATCATCATCGGCACCCATCGCCTGCTGCAGAAGGACGTCGTGTTCAAGCGCCTCGGCCTCGTCGTCATCGACGAGGAGCACCGCTTCGGGGTGCGCCAGAAGGAGGCGCTCAAGCACCTGCGCAGCGAGGTCGACATCCTCACCCTCACCGCCACCCCGATCCCGCGCACGCTCGGGCTCGCCCTGGAGGGGCTGCGCGAATTCTCGGTGATCGCCACCGCGCCGCAAAAGCGCCTCGCCATCAAGACCTTCGTCCAGCGCCACAGCAAGGGCATCGTGCGCGAGGCGGTGCTGCGCGAATTCAAGCGCGGCGGCCAGGTGTATTTCCTGCACAACGAGGTCGACACGATCCAGAACGTGCGCACCTCGCTCGCCGAACTGCTGCCCGAGGCGCGCATCGTGGTGGGCCACGGCCAGTTGCCCGAACGCGAACTCGAGCGCGTGATGCGCGATTTCACCGCGCAGCGCGCCAACCTGCTGTTGTGCACCACCATCATCGAGACCGGCATCGACATCCCGACCGCCAACACCATCATCATCAACCGGGCCGACCGCTTCGGCCTCGCGCAACTGCACCAGCTGCGCGGCCGCGTGGGGCGCAGCCACCACCAGGCCTACGCCTACCTGCTCACCGACGCCCACGCCAAGCCGACCGCGCTGGCCCAGAAGCGGCTCGAGGCCATCACCATGATGGAAGAATTGGGCTCGGGCTTTTATCTCGCCATGCACGACCTGGAGATCCGCGGCGCCGGCGAGGTGCTCGGCGAGAACCAGTCGGGCGAGATCCAGCAGGTCGGGTTCAGCCTGTACACCGAGATGCTCAAGCGCGCGGTGCGCGACCTGCAGGCGGGCAAGGAACCGGATCTCTCGCAGCCTTTCGAGGTGGTGTCCGAGATCAACCTGCACACCCCGGCACTGCTGCCCTCCGACTTCTGCCCGGACGTGCAGGAACGCCTCACCCTCTACAAGCGGCTCGCCAACTGCGAGACCGACGCCGACCTGCGCGCGCTGCAGGAGGAGCTCATCGACCGCTTCGGCGAACTGCCCGTGCAGACCCAGGCGCTCATCGAGACCCACCGCCTGCGCATGCTGGTCGAGCCCTTCGGCGTGGCCCGGCTGGACGCCTCCGAGGCGCAGATCAGCGTGCAGTTCGGCCCCAATCCGCCGATCGACCCGGCCAAGGTCATCTTCCTGATCCAGAAGGACCGCAACACCAAGATGGCCGGACCCGACCGCCTCATCCGCCGCACCAGCCTTCCCGATCTCAAGCAGCGCGTGCAGGGCGTGCGCGAGCTGCTGGAGGCGGTCAGGGCCTGAGGCGCAAGGTGGGCGAAGGCCGCGTCGCACCGGATGGAGCGGATCGCGACAGCGGCTTCCATTGCGCCGGGCGGTGAAATAATGCGCTGCGCTTATCGCACCCGGCGCGCGCCAGTGTCGTTTACCGCATCGCTGCGCGCGCCCCGGGCGGCGGCACGTCGCACAATACGCGGCATGTAAACGTCGAACTCAGCGAGGCCCATGATGACCCTGCAACAGCTTCTCGGCGTCGAGCTTCCGATTATCCAGGCCCCCATGGCCGGCGTGCAGGGCAGCGCGCTGGCGGTGGCCGTCTCCAACGCGGGCGGGCTCGGCTCGCTGCCGTGCGCGATGCTGGGCCCCGACGCGCTGCGCGACGAGCTTGCCGCGATCCGCGCCGGGACGCAGCGTCCGTTCAACGTGAACTTCTTCTGCCATGTGCCGCCCGAGCCGGACGCCGCCCGCGAGGCGCGCTGGCGTGCGCTGCTCGCGCCCTACCACGCGGAACTCGGCCTCGATCCTGCCGCGGTCCCGCCCGGGCCCGTGCGCGCGCCGTTCAGCGACGACATCGCGGACGTCGTCGAGGCCTTCCGGCCGCCGGTGGTCAGCTTTCACTTCGGCCTGCCCGCGCCCGCCCTGCTCGCCCGCGTGCGCGCCTGGGGCGCGAAGATCCTCGCCTCGGCGACCACCGTCGAGGAGGCGCGCTGGCTCGAGGCGCACGGCGTGGATGCCATCATCGCGCAGGGCATCGAGGCCGGCGGCCATCGCGGCATGTTCCTGTCGGGGGACCTGACCACCCAGGCGGGCAGCTTCACGCTCACGCCGCGGATCGTGCAGGCGGTGCGCGTGCCGGTGATCGCCGCGGGCGGCATTGCCGACGCGCGCGGTGTGGCCGCCGCGATGGCGCTGGGGGCCGTCGGGGTTCAGGTCGGCACCGCCTACCTGCTGTGTCCGGAAGCGAACACGAGCGCCGTGCATCGGGCCGCCCTGAAGGGCGCCGGCGCGGCCCATACGGCGCTCACGAACCTCTTCAGCGGGCGCCCCGCGCGCAGCATCGTCAATCGTCTGATGCGCGAACTGGGCCCGATCAGTGACGCCGCGCCGGCCTTCCCGCTCGCCACGGCCGCACTCGCGCCGCTGCGGGCAGAGGGCGAACGGCGCGGCAGCGGTGATTTTTCGCCGCTGTGGGCCGGCCAGAACACCACCGGATGCCGCGAACTGCCGGCCGCCGCGCTCACCCGCGAACTCGCCGCCCGCCTGTAGGGAGATCCCGCCTCATGCTCATCAACTGCATCGCCTATCAGCATGGCCACAAGCTCGCCGACCTCACGATCGAGGAGATCAGCGACTATGTCGGCCGGCCCGAGTGCTTCGTGTGGGTGGCGCTCAAGGATGCGACACCGGAAGAGCTCGCGCAGATGAAAGAGGAATTCAACCTGCACGAGCTTGCCGTCGAGGACGCCAACCACGGTCACCAGCGTCCCAAGGTCGAGGAGTACGACGACGAGGTGTTCACGGTGATGCACCTCATCGAGGAGGTCGACGGCAAATTCGAGATCGGCGAGGTGCACGTGTTCGCCGGGGCCAACTACATCCTGTCGGTGCGCAACCACAGCAGCCAGGGGTTTCTCGGCGTGCGCGCGCGCTGCGAGCGCGAGCCGAAGATGCTCGCCAAGGGGGCCGGCTACGTCTTCTACGCGCTGATGGACGCGGTGGTCGACCGCTACTTCCCGCTCATCGAGGCGATCGAGTCCGAGCTCGAAAGCCTGGAGGACCGCATCTTCAACAAGGGCGCCGCGCGCACCAACGTACGCCGCCTGTATCGCCTGAAACGCAAGGTGAGCCTCCTCAAGCACGCCGTCACCCCGCTCATGGAAGCCGCCGGGAAGCTCCACAGCGGGCGCGTGCCGCCCGTGTGCGCTACCAGCCGCCACTATTTCCGCGATGTGTATGACCACCTCACGCGCCTGAACGCCTCGCTCGACAGCATCCGCGACACTATCGGCACGGCGATCCAGGTGAATCTGTCGATGGTGGCCATCGACCAGACCGAGATCGCCAAGCGCCTCGCGGCGTGGGCCGGCATCTTCGCGGTGGCGACCGCCTTCGCCGGCATCTGGGGCATGAACTTCGCACGCATGCCGGAACTGCAGTGGGAGTACGGCTACCCGGCGGCGATGGGCGTCATCGCGCTGTCGTGCGCCGCGCTGTACTGGCAGTTCAAGCGCGTGCGCTGGCTGTAGCGCTCCGGTAAGCGGCTGCGCCGGCGCCGTGCCGGACACTGTGCGAGCGCGATGCGCCGGGTCACGGCCGTAGCAGGAACAGCAGCACGGAGAGACTCAACACCAACATGACGGTGGACAGGAACACGGCCGACGCCACCGGCCGTGCCACCCCCTACGGCCTGGCCGCCGTCCCGGTGATCAAGGTCGCAACCCGCGGCGCTTCTCGCGCGGCGCTGGCACGACCTGATGGATGGGATGCGGGGTGCATCGCCGGGTCATGCTCGGCGAAGAGACTCCTGAGCCCGCGCGGTATCGCCTGGGAGGCGGCCGAGCTGGCGGATGTCGTCGCGCAGGGGCTGACCCTTGGAGTGTTCCATCGCCCGTTCCTGGTCGTCGAGCATGGCAGTGGTCCGGTCGTCCGCCGCCGCGGCCACGCCGACCCGACGTCGCGGGCGCGCGTACCGGCAGCGCTTGTTGATGGATCGGTGCGCGGCGAAGCGGCGAAGGCTGCGCTACTTTCCTGCCACGCCGCGCAACAGGCCGCCGACCTTCAAGGTGGCCGCGATGTTGCGCGCGGCCATCTCGACGTTGGCGGCCGCATCGCGCAGCGCTTCCTCGACCGTGCACGGCCGGTACAGCACGCTGAACACCGCATCGATGCCGTGCGCGTGCACCACCGCGGCGTCGGCGGCGAGGCAGCCGGCGATGCCGATCACCGGCTTGCCGTGCCGCTTCGCCACGCGCGCCACGCCGATCGGGGTTTTGCCGTGGATGGTCTGGCTGTCGATGCGCCCCTCGCCGGTGATCACGAGGTCGGCATCGGCGACCCGCTCGTCCAGCCCGACCGCCTGCATCACGATGTCGATGCCCGGCCGCAGCCGGGCGCCGAGGAAAGCGAGCATCGCCGCGCCCATGCCACCGGCGGCCCCGGTACCGGGAACATCGGCGACCGCGACGCCGAGATCGCGCTGCACGATCGCGGCGTAATGGGCGAGCGCGGCGTCGAGCTCGCGCACCATGTCGGGCGTGGCGCCCTTCTGCGGACCGAACACCGCCGAGGCACCGCGCGGACCGACGAGCGGATTGTCGACGTCGCAGGCGACCTCGATCATGCTCGCGGCCAGACGCGGATCCAGCCCGGCGACATCGATGCGCGCGAGCCGCCCCAGCGCGCCGCCCCCCGGCTCCACCTCCGCGCCCCGCTGGTCGAGCAGGCGGGCGCCCAACGCCTGCACCATGCCGGCGCCGCCATCGTTGGTGGCGCTGCCGCCGATCCCGAGAATGAAGCGCCGCGCGCCGGCATCGAGCGCCGCGCGGATCAGTTCGCCGGTGCCGCGGGAGGTGGTGTGCAGCGGATCACGGCGTGAGCTCGGAATGAGGGCGAGGCCGCTGGCCGCCGCCATCTCGATCACCGCCGTCGTGCCGTCGCCGGTCAGGCCGTAGAAGGCGGTGACCGGCTCCCCGAGCGGGCCGCTCACGATGGCCTCGACGCTCCGCCCGCCGGTCGCGGCGACCATCGCATCGACCGTCCCTTCGCCGCCGTCCGCCACCGGCAGGCACACATAGTCGGCATCCGGGAACACGGCCCTGAAGCCGGCTTCGATCGCACGCGCGACCTCCAGCGCAGACAGGCTCTCCTTGTAGGAGTCGGGAGCAATCACGATCTTCATGGCGGGAATCCTCGAACCGGTTTGAGCTCACCGAACATCGGGGAGACCCGATCGCGAGCAGGCACCTGGCGCAACGCGCGGCAGGCCCGCGGCGCCGCCCACGGGGCGACACCCATCGCGTGCTTCGGACTCCTCCTTCGCTCCAACAACGGAAAGCGAGACCGAAGCATAGACCCGCGAGCCGGCGTCCGGCTTCGTGCCGTTGCACCAATTTTTATCTTTTTTAACGGCATTTCTTGTTCACTTAGCGCGCCGTATCCATGTCGTTGCCCAGTTGCAGGGCGATGTACAGCAGCAGGCAGTCATCCAGCCGATCCAGATCGAGGCCGGTAATCTCGGCGACGCGATTCAGCCGATAGTCGAGCGTATTGCGATGAAGGTGCAGCGCCTGTGCCGTGGCCGTGCTCTTCATGTGATGGGCAAACCAGACTGCGAGGGTGTGGCGCAGCTGACCGCGGCGATCATGCGCCGCCAGGAGGTCGAGGGGACGATGCAGCTCGTCGGCCTGCCAGCCCTCCCCCAGCCCGGCCAGCAGCACCGGGAGGGTGAGGTCCGCGTAGTAGTGCGTCGACGCGTCCGGCTGGCGCTGTTTGCCCGCCTTGAGCGTGGCTCGCGCCGACCGGTACGACTGCGCAACGCCCTGTGGACCGGTGAAGTGACCGCCGAGGGCGAGGCGGATGCCGAAGTCGCTGCCTTCGCGCAGGCGCGCATGCAGGGTGTCGATCTTCTTGCGGTGCGCCGCGAGCGACCACTTTCCGTGTGGATCGAGCGCGGGCACGAGCAGGACAAGTTCGCGCAGCGACACGGGGGCGATCAGGTTGTTGCGCTCCATCGTGGCGAGCAGCGTGTGCAGGCGCTGCTGCTCGGCGAGCACCGCATCCACCTCCAGGGTGCCGGCATCGATTTCGATCACCACCGCGACGCGCGAAAGCGCAAGATCCACCCCCAGCCCGCGCGCCCAGTCGTCGCGCGCCGGGGTCGCCGCAACCGCGCCGATCAGCTGGAGCACCAATTCCTCGCGCAGGCGCGCATCACGCGCCAGGTACTGCATCAGCCTCGCCTGCTCGAGCATGGTCTCTGCAGCCATGCGCAACAGTTCGGCGTATTGGCGGACCGCGTCCGGCGCGCCGCTGAGTCCCACCACCCCGACGATCCGCCCCTCCGCGCGCAGCGGCAGGTTTATGCCCGGACGGGCGTCATGAAGCCGGCTCGCCAGGCTCTCATCGATCTCGACCGTTCGCCCCTGGGCGAGAACCAGCAGGGCACCCTCGTGATGCGAGCCGATGCGTGCCGGATCGCCGCTGGCGATGATGATGCCGCGATCGTCCATCACATTCACATTGCTGCGAATGATCTGCATCGTGCGATCGACGATGGCCTGTGCGAGAAGCGAATCAAGCCGCAGCATGGCGACGTCCGAATTTCTCGCCTCGATTCCTCAAGCCCGACAGGCTCCTAGAACAGGAACGGCTGCTTGCCCACCGCCCCGCCCGCGGCGGCCACGCTCTCCGGGGCGAACACCTTGGCCTGGCGGGGCTTGAGCCATACCGTCTGCCCCACGGTCAGGTCCAGGCCGGCGGCCCGCTCGCGGGTGAGCTCGACCTCGATGATCTCGCCCTGATGCTCCAGTTCCACCCGCACCAGCGGCCCGATGCGGTGCACGTGGTGGACCACGGCCTGCATGCCGTTCGAGAGCGGCGTGAGCTCGAGATCGATGTCGTGCGGCCGCACGAAGGCGATCGACCCTGCCTCCGCTGACCCCGCCTGGTCGCGTTCGACCTCTGCCCAGGCGCCGTGCTGGCGACTATGGAAGACGTTCACGTTGCCGAGGAACTGGTACACGAAGGGCGAGGCCGGGCTGGAATAGACCTCGTCGGGCGAGCCGATCTGCTCGATGCGCCCCTGGTTCATGACGACCACCCGGTCGGCCACTTCCAGCGCCTCTTCCTGGTCGTGGGTGACGAACACCGACGAGATGTGCATCTCGTCGTGCAGGCGCCGCAGCCAGCGACGCAGTTCCTTGCGCACCTTGGTGTCGAGCGCGCCGAACGGCTCGTCGAGCAGCAGCACCTTGGGCTCCACCGCCAGCGCGCGGGCGAGCGCGATGCGCTGGCGCTGGCCGCCGGAGAGCTGCGACGGATAGCGGTTGGCGAGCCAGTCGAGCTGTACGAGCTTCAGGAGCCCCATCACCCGCTCGCGGATCTCGGCTTCCGACGGGCGCTCCTTGCTCGGGCGCACCCGCAGGCCGAAGGCGACGTTCTCGAACACCGACATGTGGCGAAACAGCGCGTAGTGCTGGAACACGAAGCCCACCTGGCGCTCGCGCGCGTGCACGTGGGTCGCCTCCTCGCCGCCGAAGAAGACGCTGCCCGCATCGGGCGTCTCCATCCCGGCGACGATGCGCAGCAGCGTGGTTTTGCCGCAGCCCGAGGGGCCCAGCAGCGCCACCAGTTCGCCGGTGGGAATGTCGAGCGAGAGCTCGTCGAGCGCGAGGAAGTTGCCGAAGCGCTTGGAAATGTTGCGGATTTCGATGCTCATGGTTGTTCCGTGCTGAAGGACGGCCTCAGGTCGGTCTTCTCGGGCGGCAGTTCGGCGCCGAGCATTTCGGTTTCCTTGCGCATGCGCCATTCGACCACCGTCTTGGCGACCAGCGTCACCAGGCCGAGCAGTGCCAGCACCGACGCGGAGGCGAAGGCGCCGATCTGGTTGTATTCGTTGTAGAGGATCTCGACATGCAGCGGCAGCGTGTTGGTTTCGCCGCGGATATGCCCCGACACCACCGACACCGCGCCGAATTCACCCATCGCCCGCGCGTTGGCGAGGATCACGCCGTACATCAGGCCCCACTTGATGTTGGGCAGCGTCACGCGGAAGAACATCTGCCAGCCGGAGGCCCCCAGCGACACGGCGGCCTCCTCCTCGTCGCGTCCCTGCGCCTGCATGAGCGGAATCAGCTCGCGCGCGACGAACGGGAAGGTCACGAACAGCGTCGCCAGCATCATGCCCGGCAGCGCGAAGATGATCCGGATGTCGTTGGCCGCGAGCCACTGCCCGAAATAGCCCTGCGCCCCGAACAGCAGGATGAACATGAGTCCGGCCACCACCGGCGACACCGCGAACGGCAGGTCGATGAGGGTGGTGAGCAGGCTCTTGCCGCGAAACTCGAACTTCGCGATGACCCACGCCGCGGCGATCCCGAAGGCGATGTTGAAGGGCAGCGCGAAGGCCGCGATGGTCACGGTGAGGAGCATCGCGTGCTGCGCCTCACCTTCGGCCAGCGCCGCCCAGTAGGCCTCGGCCCCGTGCGCGAAGGCTTCCCGGAACACGGCCACCAGCGGCACGACGAGGAACAGGGCGAGAAAGCCGAGGGCGAGGCCGGTGAGCAGTCGGCGCACCCATACCGGCTCGGCGGTCGCGCGGCGCACGGTCATGGCCGCCCCCCCACCAGAGCCCCCGGCGCCAGCGCCTCGGCCGGCACGTCGTCACCGCCGCCGGCATGCCGGTTGGCGGCCCACCACTGGAGCAGGTTGATGGTGAGCAGCAGCACGAAGGAGATCACCAGCATCACCACCGCCAGCGTGGTGGCGCCCAGGATGTCGTACTGTTCGAGCTTGGAGATGATGAGCAAGGGCGTGATCTCGGACACGAGCGGCATGTTGCCGGCGATGAAGATGACCGAGCCGAATTCGCCGATGGCGCGCGAGAACGCCAGCGTGAAGCCGGTCAGCCAGGCCGGCAGGAGGCCCGGCAGCAGCACGCGCGTAAAAGTCTGCCAGCGGCTCGCGCCGAGCGAGGCGGCGGCCTCCTCCACCTCGGCTTCGATATCCTCGATGACGGGCTGCAAGGTACGTACCACGAACGGCAGGGTGACGAAGATGAGCGCCACCACGATTCCGAGCGGGGTGAACGCGACCTTGATGCCGACGCTCGCAAGATGCTGGCCGATCCAGCCGTTCTCGGCATAGAGCGTGGCGAGCGTGATGCCGGCCACCGCGGTCGGCAAGGCGAACGGCAGGTCCACCAGGGCATCGACGAAGCGCTTGCCGGGGAAGGGATAGCGCACCAGCACCCAGGCCACGACGAGTCCGAATACCGCATTGACCATGGCCGCCAGCAAGGAGGCCCCGAAGGTGACCCGATAGGAGGCCATCGCCCGCTCGCCGCTCGCGATGGCCCACAACTCGCCCCACGACAGCTTGCCGGTCATGAGGATCATGCCGCCCAGCGGGATCAGTACCAGCAGGGCGAGGTAGGTCAGCGTGTAGCCGAGCCCGAGGCGAAAGCCGGGCAGCACGCCGTCGGGCTTGGCAGCGACTGGAAACATGGTGGCGGATTACCGAGGGCGCGGGGTCGATTCGAACGGGCGCGGCCCGCCAGGCGGGCCGCTTGCATGCGCGAGTGCGCGGCGGCTACTTCTGCACGTAGACCTGGTCGAAGCTGCCGCCGTCCTTGAAGTGCGCGGCGGCCGCCTTGCTCCAGCCACCGAACACTTCGTCCGCGGTGAAGGTCTTGATCGCGGGGAACTGGGCGGCGTACTTGTTGAGCACCTCCGGATCGCGCGGACGCAGGTAGTTCTGGGCGGCGTTCTCCTGTCCCTCCTTCGACCACAGGTACTCGAGGTAGG
>Ga0214472_10005704_pt1 | contig 13107 bp, 11 predicted proteins | sample RVTome_6_FD_207662 | JGI IMG/M metagenome (GOLD analysis project Ga0214472, IMG submission 207662) | Soil microbial communities from uranium-contaminated site in the Upper Colorado River Basin, Wyoming, United States - RVT140D175 | ecosystem: Environmental > Terrestrial > Soil > Contaminated >... | reverse complement strand
GAAGTTGATAAGCCTCTATTTGCGAGCTGGGGTTGTCGACAACCAGTTCCATAGCGAGAGTCGAGAAGGCGTACCTCAGGGCGGTCCTCTATCGCCCTTGTTGGCCAACATCATGCTCGACCCTCTGGACAAGGAACTTGAGAGACGTGGACACCGTTTCGCTCGCTATGCCGATGACTTTACGATCTTGGTAAAAAGTCGGCGTGCCGGTGAGCGGGTGCTTCGCAGCATCAGTCTCTTCCTGCAAAACCGTCTGAAACTGGTCGTGAACACGACCAAAAGCCGCGTCGTTAAGACCACTGAAAGCAAGTTCCTGGGATTCACTTTCCGGGCAGGCCGCATTCAGTGGCACCCGAGCACACTGCTGAAGTTCAAGCAGGAGGTCCGGCGCTTAACGAATCGCAACTGGGGAGTGTCGATGACATATCAGCTCTTCAAAGTCAGTCAGTACCTACGGGGCTGGATCAACTACTTTGGTATCGCCAACGCCTATCAGCTCTGTGTTGATCTGGATAACTGGATCCGTCGCAGGGTGCGGATGGCCTACTGGCGACAGTGGCGAAAACCACGCACTAAGGTACGACAACTGATGAAACTCGGTGTCCGGGTTCAGTCGGCAGTTGCGTGTGGCATTACCAGCAAAGGTCCATGGCGCAGTTCGAAAACTCCCGGGATACAGCAAGCATTATCCAATGCCTATCTGAAATCCCAAGGGTTATATTCACTGCGCGATGGTTGGATCAGGCTTCACCATTCTAACTGAAACGCCCTGTGCGGACCCGCATGCAGGGTGTTGTGGGGGCTGAGGGTTAAAAACCCTCGGCTACCCGATTAGCCAACTTTCAATTCCACGCACGAAAGCCCAAACAGCCCAGCTAAAGCACCAGTAATGAATAATATCAATGAAACTGTATCCCAGGTTTGGCTGCGCCACAGCACCCCCAAAAAATCAGGCATCTCCTCTCCATTCCTTACTGCATCGCGCCGCTTTACTTCTCGATGCTTTGCGAGCAACAAGCTGACACCAATAATCACAAGGCCGCCCACGAATACCGATACTGGCAAAAACGCCCATTCTGGATGAATATTTTGTCCTGTCAGAGAGCTAGCCACTGCCAGCAGAGCACCTATTCCGCCTGTGTGTACAGCTATAAGAAACCGCCGCAATGTATCTGCAACTTCGCGTGATCGGGCTTCGTGCTCATTTCCTCTATCCATGACTAACCCTCATTTTGGCTAACCGCTAAGCATTTATACGTCCTGCCACGCGGGACGTATAAATGTCTGTTGAACTCAAGCGCCCATCCGACCGGCAGCGGCTTCTATCTATAAGGGAAAAGCTTTTCACGGGCAGGGGGTCACCGGATGCACGCGGCATCCCGTACCCTGGTGTGACGTTGTTCCTCGAGCCCTCGGTGGCCATGCGCGGAGTCCATGTGTTTCCTGATTGCCACAAATCTAGCGCGGTTTTCCGCCTACGTCCATGCCGCAGGCGCGCGCAACCCCGGCACCGCCGAGGCAGACCGTCGATTCGGGCTGCGCGCCACCTCAGTTACGCATCATCGTCGGCGGCGTCGAGCCCAATCCGCTGTCGGGATCAGCTCCGCCACCCACTGCAGGACGCCGGTCCCGCACAACGGACAGCACGGGCAGGTCTCGTCCGGGTCGCCTGCTGCCGTCTCCCTCTTCTCCGCCGCCGCAGGCTGCGCCAGGGCTTCACGGATCCGAACCAGCTTCGTCGCCCGGCAGCAGCCCGCCAGGAAGCCGTAATGACGGATCCGCATGAACCCCTTGGGCAGGATGTGCAGCAGGTACCGGCGCACGAACTCCTCGCCGTTCAGTTGCAAGGTCTTGTGTTGATCGGTGCGACTGTCCCTGTAACGCAGCCGCACCCCGGCCGCGTCCACCGCCAGGATACGGGCGTTGGTGATCGCGATACGGTGGCTGTAACGCGCCAGGTACTCGATCACCGCGTCGGTATGGCTCAGGCAATGGCGGGTGTACACCACCCAGTCCTGCCGCATCAGCGCGGACAGCACCCGATCGAGCTCGCCCCCGGCCAATCGATGCAACTCTCCGGCCTTGGCTCGCCGACGCAGGCCACTGACCATGGCACCGCGGAAGTGCCGCGACAACGCCCGCACCGGGAACAGGTAGGTGCCCTTCGTCGCCTTCCAGCTTCCGTCTTCCCGAAGGACCCCGCCGGGTACCAGGCAGTGCAGGTGCAGATGCCGAGACAGCTTCCGGTCCCAGGTGTGCAGTACCGCCGTCATGCCCAGTTGGCCGCCCAGCCGGCGGGGATCGGCCGCGAACGCCTTCAGCGTCGACCAGACGCTCCGGAACAGGCAGGCATAGATCACCTCGGGATGGCACTGCGCCCAGCCGTTGAGGGTATGCGGCAGGGTAAACACCAGGTGGTAGTAGGCCACCGGCAGGCCGCCCTCGCGCTGGCGTTCGGCCCACCGGCGCGTGGCCCGTCCCTGGCACTGCGGGCAGTGGCGGTCGCGGCAGCCGTGATACCAGCGCTGCTCGCCGCCGCAGCGGCGACAGCGCAGCAGTTGGCCGCCCATCGCCTCGGTGCGGCACGCCTGCAGGTGGCAGCAGACCTTGCGCTGCTGCGGGCTCAGGTGTTGCGGGTCGAGGTAGCGGTTCAGCGCGGCCTGGACCGTCACGTCACCGCTCATCCGTTACTCCGATCCCGGACAGCAGGTCGGCATGGCCATGCTCGCCGTCCTCTCCGGCCGGCGTCCAGTGCACATAGCGCAGCGTGGTCTTCAGATGGCGATGACCGAGCAGGTGTTGCAGTTGATGTACCGGCAGGCCCTGCTCCAGTTGGTGGGTGGCGTAGGCGTGGCGCAAGGCATGGATACCGCCGCGCTTGTCGATACCGGCCCGACGCTTGGCGCCATAATAGGCACGTTGCGCGCTGCACTGGCCGATATGGCGCTCGGGATGCTGCGGCGTCGGGAACAGCCAGTGTCGGGGGCGGTGCGCGCACCAGTAGTGTCTGAGCGCCGTCAGCAAGCTCGGGGCCAGCAGCACGTAGCGGTCCCGTGCGCCCTTGCCCTGTTCGACCCGCAACATCCGGCGTTCGCCGTCGATATCGCGGACCTGCACGGCGATCAGTTCGCTGAGGCGCAGGCCGCAGCCGTAGCACAGGCTCAGCAGCATGCGATGGCGGTCGTTGAGCGTCGCCTGAAGGATACAGGCCACGTCGTCGCGGTTGAGCAGTTCGGGGATCCTCTGCGGCCGCTTGGGCAGGATCGGCTGGACGTCGAACTTCGACCAACCCAGTACCTTCAGGTAGAGGAAGCGCACCGCATTGAGATACAGCCGACACGTGGCCGGCGACAGCTTACGCTCCAGCGCCAGGTACTTGAAGTAGACCTGCAGCTCCGCCGGCGTCAATCGGTCGGGCGGACGGTGGTAGTACCCGGCCAGTTGCGCGACGGCGCACAGATAGGTCTCATGGGTACGGGGGGATAAGCCACGTAGGGACATGGCTTCGATCATCTGATGTCGTAAGGGGGTCATCGTCTTCTCTCCTCTGTTAAGAACCGAAACGGTTCTTAAGCAGTGTGGGAGACGATCACCCTGAGGAGCTCGATCGGAGGGGAGCTACCGCGAAGCGGTTTAGTTCAACATTATATTAGACGGGTTGCCGTAATTCCCCGTACATATACGGCATACTTCTTAGTTCGTAATTCAATTCCAGGGCATGCTTTTCCTCCAGCCCTGACAACCCTCCCAGCTCCAGAGTATCCACCAGCCGAGCTGTCCCTCATAGAAAACGAACTAGACGGTAAATCCGGCACGCATCTCTGATGTGACGCGTTCAACTGAGCTCTAACGAAAGGTGACATGAAGACAAGGCGGCCCCCATCCAATTGGACGGAAACCGATGTAGAAACTGATGAACCAACAAGAAAAACACCCATAAACTCGTCCTCTGGGATGTCTGCCGTTCGGCTGAGGCGACTACTGCCTGTCTGTCACCTTTTCTCGGAGTGTGCCCTGCTTTGGCGACGGGCACAACACCGTATGTAGGGTTATTGAGTCAGTTCGTTTTGAAGGTGCCGAGTTGATCGACGATCTGTACCGTGACACCGTTGAGGCGTTCGCCCTGGCGTTGCAGTTCGCTACAGTCGTTGGCGTTGGAGTGGGACAGAGTCAGCAGGGAGCCGACCTCCTGTTTCAGGTCGCTGACTGCGCGGTGGATGTAGCCGATATCTACGGTTGCGTCGCTGCTCTCGTTGCTGATCAGGGTCAGGATATCTTCCATGTTGTCGCAGGCGCTTAGCAGTTCGGAGCGGCCGGTGGTGGTGAGGCTGACCAGCGATTCGATGGCGCAGGACTGACGCGCCATCTGCTCCCCCGCTTCGCGCACCGAGTGGGTGATGCCGGCGATGATGCGGTCGATGTCGTCCAGGCTCTGCTTGGTCGACTGTGCGAGTTTGCGCACCTCGTCGGCGACCACGGCGAAGCCGCGGCCGTAGCTGCCTGCGCGGGCGGCTTCGATGGCGGCGTTGAGCGCCAGCAGGTTGGTCTGTTCGGCCAGTTGGTCGATCGCCGACACCACCTCTTCGATCGCTTCGGTCTTCTCCGACAGCTCGTCGAACCGTGCCTGCAGGGTGTCGTTGTGCGCGATGTAGTCGTTCAGGTCTCGGGACATGGTGTCCAGGCTGTCGTTGGAGCGGCGCAGCCCCTGCTGTGTCAGCTGTACCTGTGTGCGGGTCGCTTCCGCCTTCTCCTGCAGTGCCTGGGAGGTGCTGTCCAATACCTCGATCCGCTCGTCGATGACGCTGACCCGCTGGTCCTGTTCCCGGATGCGCTCGGCGATGGCGGATGTCTTGCGGCTCAGCAGCTGCGAGATCTCGTCCGATACCTGCGCCTGCTGTTTGATGTCCAGCAGTGCGCCGCGCACCTTCTCGCGGAAGCGGTTGATCACCGACAGCACCTGGTGGATCTCGCTGTTGTAGGCACTGTTGATGTTGCAGGTGGCGGAGAGGTCCTTCCTTTCGAACGCGCTCATGTAGCCCGCCACTTTTTTCAGGGCGTCCACGCCCCAGTACTTCTCGTCGATATCGTGGATGATCAGGACCAGCACCACGGCCCACTGAATCAGCTCCGACGCCAGTGACGTGGTAAAGAACTGAATGTTGACCAGCAAGGCGATCGCGCCCAGCCAGTGTATCAGCCGCATTCTGAGGAACAGCGAACGCATGGATCACCTCATATCTCATTGGATTATCTAGAGTCCCTCCGATGGGTCGGGAGACAGGTCGGGCCGCTGACCGGTTGGGGCTAGAGCGTGGTCAACCGCTCCAGCCACTCCGGAAACAGCAGACCCAGCGCCAGCAGAGGCATCATCACGTAGAAGTAGGCCAGCATCGGCGCGCGGATGGCGCGGTGGCTGGTGCGCAGGGCCATCAGGACGTCGATTACCAGTTGCCCTTTCAGTACCACCGCGGCGCAGATCAGCAGGATCAGGCCGGGAGTGGCGCCGCCGGTTTCGGCGATCAGTGCGCTGGCCAGGGTGATCAGGATCAGCAGGCGCCAGCTGTTGGTGTCGGTTATCTTCATTGCGCTACCCCATTACGTAGACCAGCGGGAAGAGGATGATCCAGGCCAGGTCGATCATGTGCCAGTAGCAGGCGCCGTTCTCGAGCCCTTCGTGATCCTCGGCGTCGTAGCTGCCCAGCCAGGTGCGCAGGGTCAGCCAGATGAGAGTCGCCATCCCCACCAGTACATGCAGCAGGTGGTTGAAGGTGAGGTAGTAGTAAAGGGTGAAGAACAGGTTGCTGCGGGCGTGGATCCCCTGCGCCTCGTTCCACAGGTACTCCCAGCCCTTGATGCCGCAGTAGGCGGCGCCGCAGGCGATGGTCAGCCCCAGCCAGCGGATGCAGGCGCGGCGCTCGTTGCGCTGGATCGCCTTCATCGCGCGGGCGACGCAGAAGCTGCTGGAGACCAGTATCAGGGTGTTCAGCGTGCCGGCCAGGATGTTCAGCTGTGCCGGGCCTGCCGCGAACAGTTCGGTGTTGTGCGCGCGGGTGACCAGGTAGACCAGGAAGAACAGCGCGAACTCGCTCAGTTCGGCGTAGATCAGCACCCAGACGGCGATGCTGCCCGGCACCGACCGGTGCCGGGGCGCAGCGCTGTCGATCTCGGTGGCAAGGCTTGCGGTACTCATGCTCGTCTCAGAAGTAGCTGCTGATCAGACGGTCGATCGCCGCCAGGGTTTCGCTGTCGTCGGTCAGCGGTTCGGCCAGACAGGCGCGGCAGGCGTCGCGCACGGCGATGCCGGAGCAGATCATCAGTGCGCAGTAGATCAGCAGGCGGGTGGAGGCCACCTCCTCCAGGTCCTGGTCCTTGAGTCGACGCAGGTCGTTGCCCAGTGCCACCAACTGGGTGGCGGTCTGCTTGTCGATACCGGCCTCCTGACAGAGGATCACCACCTCGCGCTCCGGGGTCGGGTAGTCGAAGCTGAGGCCGACGAAGCGCTGCCGGGTGCTGGGCTTGAGCCCCTTCATCAGGTTCTGGTAGCCGGGGTTGTAGGAGATCACCAGCATGAAGTCGGGATGGGCCTTCAGCAGCTCCCCGGTGCGGTCGATCGGCAGTTCGCGGCGGTGATCCGACAGCGGATGCAGCACCACGGTGGTGTCCTTGCGCGCTTCCACCACCTCGTCCAGGTAGCAGATCGCGCCTTCGCGCACGGCGCGGGTCAGCGGGCCATCCTGCCAGTAGGTGCCGTCGGCGCCGATCAGGTGGCGGCCGACCAGATCGGCGGCGGTCAGGTCGTCGTGACAGGCGATGGTGATCAGCGGCCGGTTCAGTTGTTCGGCCATGTACTGCACGAAACGGGTCTTGCCGCAGCCGGTCGGCCCCTTCAGCAGCACCGGCAGTTTGACCGCGGCGGCGTGGTGGAACAGGTCGACTTCGTTGGCTTGCGGCAGGTAACGGATATTGGCGTTCATGCTTTTGTTCATGTCGGTCTCCTCGGATGGAGCGTTCAGAGGCTCAGCAGGCCCCGGTCAGGTTCAGGTACAGGCGCGGTAGCAGCATCGGCAGACGGTCGATATCGCTGACCAGGGCGTAGCCCTTGTCGCCGAACAGGTAGGGCAGATAGTCGCTGCCCTCCTCGTCGATGGTGATGCAGAACGGCTGCACGCCCTTGGCGCGTGCCTGCTGGATCGCATGGCGGGTGTCCTCGATGCCGTAGCGACCCTCGTAGTGGTCGATATCGTTGGGCTTGCCGTCGGAGATGATCAGCAGCAGGCGCTGGGCCGTCTTCTCCTGCTCCAGAATCACCGTGGACTGGCGGATCGCCGCACCCATACGGGTATAGAAGCCGGGCTTGATCCGCTGCAGCCGCCCGCGCACGGCATCGCCGTAGGGCTCGTTGAAGTTTTTCAGCAGGTGGTAGCGCACCTGCTTGTGCTTGATCGACGAGAAGCCGTACAGGGCGAACCTGTCTCTTGAGCCACTCAGCGCCTCGGCAAACAGGGTCACGCTGTCGCGGATCACGTCGATCACGCGCTGGTCCTCGTTGATGCCGCACTCGGTGGACATCGACAGATCGGCCAGCAGCAGGCAGGAGAGGTCCCGTTGATTGGGCCGACGCTGACGATAGCAGGCACCGGGTTCGTTGCTGTGCTGCTCGTCGGTGAGTCGATCCAACCAGGCGTCCAGGTCCAGCTCGTCGCCCTGCCACTGCCGTCGCAGCCAGTTGCGCTCGGGGCGCAGACAGCCGAAACGGTTGCGCAGCGAGCGGGCCGCCGGGCGCAGCGCCTCCGGCAGCGGCGCCGGTTCCGCATCGTCGGTCAGCATCGGCTGCAGCAGGCAGTAGTCGGGCTTCAGGCTTTGCCGACGATAGTCCCACTCCGGCAGGCGTATCCCCTCGCCGAGGGCCAGGTCGTCGTTGTGCGGTGCGGGCAGGTCCAGATCGAACCTGACCCGGGCCGAGCCTGCCCTGCGCTGACGCGACAGGGTAATGATATCCAGGTCCTCGGCGGCGCCGAGGTCGTCGTCCAGGTTCTCCTCCTGGCAGCGGTCCAGCTCTACCTGCTCGACACGGCTGAACAGGCTCTCGAGCTGGAAGATAAGGAAGCCGTCGGTCTCCTTGCTGTCATCCAGCCGACGTGCGGTGCGGCGGGCGGAATCCACCGTTTCCGGCGGCGCCGACTGGGTGTCGTGGTGCTCGTCCTCGATCTCGCAGGCGGTTACCGACAGCCCGTGCATCGGCTCTGGGTAGAGCCAGAACGGCACCGGCCAGGCATCGCCGGGCGCACGGGGAAGGCGCTCCGCCGAGCCGGGTTCGAGCAGTGCGCGGCGTATCGTCTGTTCACGTGTCCAGGCGTCGTCCTGCAGTTGATCCTGGCCGGGGCGCAGCACCAGCGCTACCTCGACCATCTCGTGGTAGCGCCGTGCCAGACCCGGACGGGCGTCGAGCAATGCCCGGCACGCCGATTGATTGTCGCGGAACCAGTGGCGGATGGTCGGCAGCTTGGCTGCCATCGCCACCAGCCAGAGGTAGAGCGATTCGTTCAGGTCGCGCTCCGGAAACAGCGCGATGGCGGGCGGCAGCCGCAGGCTGCGCTCGTCCTGCCATCCCACGGTATGGCGACGGTGCGTACCGGCGATGCGCTGAATCAGCTTGCGCGGTGCCCGGAACGGGCGGGGCTCGGCGGCTTCGAGCAACTTGCCCGGCTCGCCGCCCAACCCACGGTAAAAGGGGGCGAGTTGAGGCAGAAGATCGGCCAGCTCCACGCGGGCATCGGCATAATCGGTGGCCGACTGGCGTGTCACCATTCTGTGCCAGATTGCGCCTACGAACTCTTCCATACCTCACCTCGACTTTAAAAGGCGGGAGAACTCCCCCGCCCTTGCTTCAGGTTTTAGTTGCAGCTGCCGCAGCAGGCGCCCTGGGCCTTGATTTCGCCTACGGCCTCGCTCGCATGAGTTTCAACCGCATGCGTGGCGACCGCCGCTTTCTGGCCGACGAAGAAGCTGGCCAGGTAGGCCACCAGACCGGTGGCGAACACGACACCGAACGCTTCGCGTACCCAGAACACCGGGATCAGCTTGGCCTGGGTGTTCATGAAGCTGAGCGCGCCGACTTCCGGCAGACGCTGCAGCGCCACCTGCCAGGCACCGGCCACGGTCAGCGCCAGGGTGATGCCGAGCATGCTCACGCACATGGTCCAGAAGGCGAAGGTCTCCAGCTTCTGCGCCACCGCCGGGTTGCCCTGCGGCCTGCCGCGCATGATCGGCATGGCGTAGGAGATGATGCAGAGCACGATCATCGCGTAGGCGCCGAAGAACGCCAAGTGGCCGTGAGCCGCGGTGATCTGGCTGCCGTGGGTGTAGTAGTTGACCGGAGCCAGGGTATGGATGAAGCCCCAAACACCGGCGCCGAGGAACGCCATTACCGCGGTACCCAGCGCCCACAGGGTGGCGACGCGGTTACCGTGCTGGTGGCGACGCCGGCTGACCACACGGAAGGCAAACAGCACCATCATGAAGAACGGAACCGGTTCCAGCGCCGAGAAGATGGAGCCGAGCCAGAGCCAGTACGGGCCGGGGCCGATCCAGAAGTAGTGGTGACCCATGCCGATCAGGCCGGAGATCAGCGCCAGAGCGATGATCACGTAGAGCCATTTCTCGATCACTTCGCGGTCGACACCGGTAACCTTGATCAGCACGAACGCCAGGATTGCACCGAGGATCAGTTCCCATACGCCTTCCACCCAGAGGTGAACGACCCACCACCAGAAGAACTTGTCCAGCACCAGGTTGGACGGGTTGTAGAAGGAGAACAGGAAGAACACGGCAAGTCCGACCAGACCGGTGATCAGCACCATGTTGATCACGGTCTTGCGGCCTTTCAGGATGGTCATGCCGATGTTGAAGATGAACGCCAGGCAGACGATGACGATGCCGATCTTGGTGATGGTCGGCTGCTCCAGGAACTCGCGGCCCATGGTCGGCAGCAGGTTGTTCATGGTCAGCTCGGCCAGCTCCGCATAGGGCACCAGCAGGTAGCCGAGTATGGTCGCCACACCGGCGGCGGCAAATACCCAGAAGGTCACTTTTGCCAGCCAGGGGCTATGCAACTCGGTATCGCACTCCTCGGGCACCAGGTAGTAGGAGGCCCCCATGAAGCCGAACAGCAACCAGACGATCAGCAGGTTGGTGTGTACCATCCGCGCCACGTTGAACGGGATGTAGGGGAACAGGAAGTCCCCGACGATATACTGCAGACCCAGTATCAGGCCGAACAGAATCTGGCCGACAAACAGCATCAGCGCGAATATGAAGTAGGGTTTGGCAACCCGTTGGGATTCGAATTTCATCCAGGCATCCTCCGGCTCAGCCTTCCCTGTTGGGCGGCCAGTCGTTGTCGTTGATACGTGAGGTCCAGATCAGGAAGGCGGACAGGTCGTCCACCTGCTCCTTGCTGAGATGGAACTGCGGCATCTTGCGACGCCCCTCTACCTGAAGCGGCTGCATCGCCATCCAGGACTGCATGAACTGGGCGAATGCCGCTTCGTTGCCGTTGCCGTAACGGTCGTAGACGTTGGCCAGCTCCGGCGCGAAATAGGCGCCCTCGCCCATCAGACTGTGGCAACCGATGCAGTTGTTCTCCTCCCACACCTCCTTGCCACGCACCACCGATTCGGTGATATTCTCGCGATGATCACGTTGCGGCAGTTCGCGCAAGGTATCGAACGTCAGTCCGACCAGCAGCAGGAAGAAAAAGAACCCGCCGCCGTAGTAGATGTTGCGGGCCATGCCCTTGGTGAAGATTTCACTCATGCCGGCCCCCTCCTGTTTTTCGCTATTATCGGTTGCATAAACACGCCCCCAGCTGTTGTAAGAATGTGGTGCATTGCTAATGTGGAGCTTTGCTATCGCAAGGCGTGTGCCAACTTTTATTGCATTGATTTTAAAGTAATAATTTCATGCTGTTGTTAAAAACACATCCATGATAAGGTTGTCGGAATGACATCTGGATATCAAAATGACGACACCTCATTTCAGTGAAAGCCTGATCGCCATCGTCGCCGACCTGTCGCGGGATCTTCCGGTCAGCAAGCGCTATCGACGTCTGCTCGAGGCGATGCTGCGTATCTTTCCGTGCGATGCCGCCGCCCTGCTTCAGCTCGAGGGCGAACAGCTCAAACCTCTGGCAATCGAGGGGCTCAGCGTCGATACCATGGGCCGGCGCTTTCGCATCGACGAGCATCCCCGGCTGGCCAAACTGCTGCGTTCACGCACCCCGGTGCGCTTCGCCGCCGACAGCCCGCTGCCGGACCCCTACGACGGCCTGGTCGAGACTCACGATCATCAACTTCATGTGCATGACTGCATGGGCGCCTCGCTCTACATCGACGAGCGCCCCTGGGGGGTGCTGACGCTGGATGCACTCGAACCCGACACCTTCGACCGCATCGATCCGGTGGAGCTGCGCACCTTCATCGGTCTGGCCGAAGCGACGGTCAAGGCGGCCGCCCGTATGGCCTCTCTGGAGGCGAAGGCGGAGCGGGAGCATCAGGTTGCCAAGGCGTTGCAGGAGGAGGGTCGATCCTTCGAGATCATCGGCGACAGCCCGCAGATCAAGCAGCTGAAGGAGGAGATCGCGATTGTCGCCCGCTCCAGCCTGACCGTGCTGGTGCAGGGCGAAACCGGTGTCGGCAAGGAGTTGGTGGCGCGCCAGGTGCACAGTCTGTCGGATCGAAGCGAGGAGCCGCAGGTGTACGTCAACTGCGCCGCCCTGCCCGAGAACGTGGCCGAAAGCGAACTGTTCGGCCACGTGAAGGGGGCCTTCTCCGGCGCCGTCGGCGACCGAGCGGGCAAGTTCGAGATCGCCAACGGCGGCACCCTGTTCCTCGACGAGATCGGCGAGTTGCCGCTGTCGATTCAGGCCAAGCTGCTGCGGGCACTGCAAAGCGGCGAGATCCAGCGCGTCGGCAGCGACCGCTACCGCCAGGTCGATGTGCGTATCGTCGCCGCCACCAACCGCGATCTGCAAAAGGAGGTCGCCGAGGGGCGCTTCCGTTCCGACCTCTACCACCGGCTGTCGGTCTACCCGGTGGAGGTGCCGCCTCTGCGCGAACGCGGCCGCGACGTGCTGCTGCTGGCAGGCTTCCTGCTCGAAGTCAGCCAGCGCCGTCTGGGGATCCGTGCCCTGCGTCTGTCATCCGATGCGCAGCAGGCGTTGATGGCGTACAACTGGCCCGGCAACGTGCGCGAACTCGAACACCTGCTCAGCCGCGCCGCCCTGAAAGCCCGTGCTCAAACCCAAGGGGATACCGTCATGCTGCAGCTCGGGCATCTCGACCTCGAACCCGCCATGCCCCTCGCCCCGGACAGCACGGAGCAGACGTCGAACCTGCCGGCGGATATGGAACTGGCGATGAAGGAGGCGACCGACCGGTTTCAGCAGGAACTGATCAACCGCCGCCTGGCAGAGCATCAGGGCAATATGGCCGCCGCCGCACGCAGCCTTGGCCTTAACCGCAGCAACTTCTACCGTTTGATGCAGCGGCTTGGTTTGCGCTGACATGACCGCAGACCGAGCCTGCTTCGACTTTTATGAGCCAATCAGTGTGTTAGTATCGCAACACTCGGTAGACAATCATTCAAAATCAACCTCCGTCAAAGGAAAGGCTATATGGATACCCGCGCTCTCCTCCTGATCGGCTCCCTACTGCTGACTGCATGCGCTCCCACCATCGGCAATAAACAAGACGTTCGGACCACCTCCTTTTTCATGGGCGAAACGACCAAGCAGGAGGTCGCGGATGTGCTCGGCTTGCCCGCCGATATCAGCAGGTCGGACGCGTTAGGGCTTGAATATTGGGCGTATCGAGATCGCCCCGAACTCTCGGGCTTGATCGTGCCGGTCCCGGTGGGAGGCACCTCCGTTCAGACCACCTCGCTGTCGACCGGTCAAGACGGCAGCTACGAGTTCGAAGATGCTGCCGCGATCTACGTGTTTGATCAGTCCAACAAGCTGATCGACGTTCGCTACCCCAACAACTAACCCGGGAAGGAGCCCTCACGATGCTCTCGAAGATCAAAGTTACCTTTGTCATGTTGTTCTGC
>Ga0214472_10005703_pt1 | contig 13107 bp, 11 predicted proteins | sample RVTome_6_FD_207662 | JGI IMG/M metagenome (GOLD analysis project Ga0214472, IMG submission 207662) | Soil microbial communities from uranium-contaminated site in the Upper Colorado River Basin, Wyoming, United States - RVT140D175 | ecosystem: Environmental > Terrestrial > Soil > Contaminated >... | reverse complement strand
GATCTCCGGCCATGTCAACCGTCCCTGCAATGTCGAAGAAGAAATGGGCATACCGCTCCGTGAACTGATCGACAAGCATTGCGGCGGTGTGCGCGGCGGCTGGGATAATCTTCTCGCCGTCATCCCCGGTGGTTCTTCCGTGCCGCTTTTGCCCAAGTCGATCTGCGACGACGTGTTGATGGATTTCGACAGCCTCAAGGCCGTTCAATCGGGTCTGGGCACGGCAGCCGTTATCGTCATGGACAAGTCCACCGACCTCATCAAGGCCATCGCGCGTCTCGCTGCTTTTTATAAGCACGAAAGCTGCGGCCAATGCACTCCCTGCCGCGAAGGCACAGGCTGGATGTGGCGCGTGATGGAGCGCATGGTTTCAGGCGAAGCCGCAGTCGAGGAAATTGACATGCTGCTTGACGTGACGAAGCGCGTCGAAGGCCACACCATCTGCGCGCTGGGCGACGCGGCGGCCTGGCCCATTCAAGGTCTCATCCGGCATTTCCGGCCGGTCATCGAAGAACGGATTGCTGCCCATCGCGGTGGCTCTCTGGCGGCGGCGGAGTAGGGCATGCCAAAGGTCACAGTTGACGGCATCGAAGTCGAAGTCGAAGCAGGCGCCACGCTCTTGCAGGCCTGCGAAGCCGCGGGCGCTGAAATCCCGCGCTTCTGCTATCACGAACGTCTATCTATCGCAGGCAATTGCCGCATGTGTCTGGTCGAGGTTGAAAAATCGCCCAAGCCCGTGGCCTCCTGTGCCATGCCTGCCTCTGACGGCGCTGTTGTGCGCACCAACACCGAGTTGGTCAAGCGTGCCCGCGAAGGTGTGATGGAATTCCTGCTCATCAATCACCCGCTCGATTGCCCGATATGCGATCAGGGCGGTGAATGCGATTTGCAAGATCAGTCGATGGCCTATGGCGTCGATGGATCGCGCTTTACCGAGAACAAGCGCGCGGTCGAAGAAAAATACATGGGTCCGCTGGTCAAGACGGTGATGACCCGCTGCATCCAGTGCACGCGCTGTGTGCGCTTTGCCACCGAGGTCGCAGGCACGCCGGAAATCGGTGCCATCGGTCGTGGCGAAGACATGGAAATCACGACCTATCTCGAAGGCACGCTGACCTCTGAGCTTTCGGCAAATGTGGTCGATCTCTGCCCCGTCGGCGCGCTGACCTTCCGTCCCTTTGCTTTCACCGCGCGTCCGTGGGAGTTGCGCAAGACTGAAAGCATCGACGTGATGGATGCTGTTGGGTCCAACATCCGCGTCGATACGCGTGGCCGTGAAGTCATGCGTATCCTGCCGCGTCTTAATGAAGACGTGAATGAAGAGTGGATTTCCGACAAGACACGTTTTGTCTGGGATGGCCTCAAGACCCAGCGTCTTGATCGTCCTTATGTGCGCAAGGATGGCAAGCTTGCGGAAGCCTCATGGGCTGAAGCCTTCGCCGCCATTGGCGCCAAACTCAAGGGCGTCAAGGGCGAGCGCATCGCCGCCATCGCTGGCGATCTTGCCGCCGCCGAAGAAATGAAGGCGCTGAAGGATCTTTGGACAGCGCTTGGTTCCGTCAATATTGACTGTCGGCAGGATGGCGCGAAGATCGGTGGCGCGCGTTCGAGTTATATTTTCAATTCAACGATTGCCGGAATAGAAGACGCCGATGCGATCCTCATTATCGGCTGCAACCCGCGCAAGGAAGCGCCGATCATCAATGCCCGCATCCGCAAGCGGTCGCGCATGGGCGGGCTCAAGGTGGGCGTCATCGGCCCGCGCGATGACCTGACCTATGACTATGATCATCTGGGAGCTGGTCCTGATACGCTGAAGCAGGTGGCTTCGGGTGCCAATAGCTTTGCCGATGTGATGAAAAACGCCAAGGCCCCTATCATCATCATCGGCCAGGGTGCAGTAGCGCGCAAAGATGGCGCGGCCATTCTCGCTGCCGCCATCGCACTGGCAAAATCGACCAATGCCGATTTCAACATGCTGCACACAGCCGCCGCCCGTGTCGCCGGTCTCGATCTCGGTCTGGTGCCGGGCGAGGGTGGCCGCGATGTTACCAGCATCGTTGAAGGCGCGATGAAGGGCGAGATCGATGTCGTCTATCTTCTCGGTGCAGATGAAATCGACACCGACAAGCTCGGCTCTGCCTTCGTCATCTATCAAGGCACACATGGCGACCGTGGCGCACATCGCGCCGATGTCATTCTACCCGGCGCGGCCTATACCGAAAAAGACGGCCTCTATGCCAATACAGAAGGCCGTGTTCAGGCTGGTCAGCGCGCGGCTTTTCCGCCCGGACAGGCCCGCGAAGACTGGGCAATCCTGCGCGCCCTGTCGGCAGAGCTTGGCGTGACATTGCCTTACGACACATTGGCATCCCTGCGTGATGTCATCATCGCCGCTGCCCCGCAATTTGCCTCGACCGACGAAGCCGTCGCGGCGGGTGCCTTGCCGGATCTCGCGAGTGGTGAATTCGATGCCGCTCCCTTTGAGACACCCATCAGGGATTTCCATCTGACAAACCCGATTGCCCGTGCGAGCAAGACAATGGCCAGTTGTTCGGCTGAACTTGCGGCCTCGCGTCGCGGCGCGCAGGCGGCGGAGTAAGCCCATGAATGATTTTCTCATCACCTACGGCTTGCCCTTCCTGATCATTGTCGGTCAGTCACTGGCGCTGCTTGTCGGCCTGCTTGTCTTTACAGCTTATATCCTGCTTGCTGATCGCAAGATCTGGGCGGCGGTGCAGCTTCGTCGTGGTCCCAATACCGTCGGCGCTTTCGGTCTCTTGCAGTCTTTCGCTGACCTTCTGAAATTTGTCTTCAAGGAAGTGGTGGTCCCTTCCGGTGCCAACAAGGGCGTTTTCCTTTTGGCGCCGCTGGTTACCGTAACGCTTTCTCTCGCCGCCTGGGCCGTCGTGCCGATTGGCGACGGGCTTGTGGTCGCCAACATCAATATCGGCATCCTTTATATTCTCGCCTTCTCCTCGCTCGGGGTCTACGGCGTCATCATGGCAGGCTGGGCGTCGAATTCGAAATATCCCTTCCTGTCGGCGCTGCGGTCTGCCGCGCAGATGGTTTCCTACGAAGTCTCAATTGGTTTTGTGCTCATTACCGTGTTGATGACGGCGGGATCATTGAACCTCACCGACATCGTCAACGCGCAGCACGGCCACTATGGCATGTTCAACTGGTACTGGCTCTGGCACATGCCGATGCTGGTGATCTTCTTTGTCTCGGCATTGGCGGAAACAAACCGTCCACCGTTTGATCTTGTCGAAGCAGAATCCGAACTCGTCGCGGGCTTCATGGTCGAATATTCGTCCTCGCCCTATATGATGTTCATGCTCGGCGAATATGTGGCGATCATTCTCATGTGTGCCATGATGACGATCCTCTTCTTCGGCGGCTGGATGCCACCCTTCGATTTTGCACCCTTCACCTGGGTGCCGGGCATCGTCTGGTTCATGCTCAAGCTGTCGATGGTTTTCTTCATGATCTCGATGGTCAAAGCCTTTGTGCCGCGCTATCGCTACGACCAGTTGATGCGCCTTGGCTGGAAGGTCTTTCTTCCCTTTTCCCTTTTCTGGGTTGTGTTGACGGCAGGCGTGCTCGTCAGCTTCGGCCTGGTTCCGCATAGCTGATTGGAAAGGACAAGAAAATGGCATCCTTCAATCAGGTGACCCGTTCACTCTTCCTGACAGAATTTGTCGGTGCGTTTTTTCTGGCCATGAAATATTTTTTCAAGCCCAAGGCGACGATCAATTACCCCTTTGAAAAGGGGCCTCTGTCACCACGCTTTCGCGGTGAGCATGCCTTGCGCCGCTACCCCAACGGCGAAGAGCGCTGCATCGCCTGCAAGCTCTGCGAAGCGATTTGCCCGGCCCAGGCCATCACCATTGAGGCAGGTCCGCGCCGCAACGACGGGACCAGACGCACGACGCGCTATGATATCGACATGACGAAATGCATCTACTGCGGCTTCTGTCAGGAGGCTTGTCCGGTCGATGCCATCGTCGAAGGGCCGAATTTCGAGTTCGCCACGGAAACCCGTGAAGAACTCATGTACGACAAGGATCGCCTGCTCAACAACGGTGACCGTTGGGAGCGTGAGATCGCCAAAAATATTGAACTCGACGCGCCCTATCGCTGATTTTCTGCGAGCTGCGTCACAGACTGAACAAGAGGTCGGGCCTAGCCTGACGCCATGAGAGGGACAGGGGTCCAGATGATCGTTAGCGCAATAGCGTTCTATATTTTCGCCTCAATCGCGATTGCGGCGGGATTCATGGTGATCGCGTCGCGGAACCCCGTGCACTCGGTTCTTTTCCTCATTCTCGCTTTCTTCAATGCAGCCGCGCTCTTCGTTCTCATGGGGGCCGAGTTTATCGCGCTCATTCTCGTGATCGTCTATGTCGGCGCTGTCGCCGTTCTGTTCCTGTTTGTTGTCATGATGCTCGACATCGACTTCACCCAGTTGCGTCAGGGCTTCCTGCAATATCTGCCCGTCGGCGCGCTTCTTGGTCTCATTCTCGTGCTGGAACTCGGCCTGGTCGGCGCATCGTGGGTTATCACACCCGACGCCATTCACGCCGCCTCATCGCCCGCACCGGCCTTTATCGATCAGGTCACCAATACGCGCGCGCTGGGTCGTATCCTCTATACCCAATATGTCTATCTCTTCCAGGCGGCAGGCCTCGTGCTTCTGGTCGCCATGATTGGCGCTATTGTGCTGACCCTGCGCCACCGCCCCGACATCAAGCGCCAGGTTATTGCGCATCAGGTTGGGCGCAAACGTGACGATGGCGTGGAGTACAAAGACGTGAAGCCGGGACAAGGACTCTAATCATGCAAATAGGTCTCGCTCATTATCTGGTTGTCGCCGCGATCCTCTTCACGATTGGCGTCTTTGGCATCTTCCTGAACCGCAAGAATGTCATCGTCATTCTGATGTCGATTGAGCTGATGCTGCTCGCGGTGAATATCAACCTCGTTGCATTCTCTACCTTCCTGGGTGATCTGACCGGGCAGGTCTTTGCCCTTTTCGTGTTGACGGTCGCCGCTGCTGAGGCAGCCATCGGCCTTGCCATCCTTGTGACCTATTTCCGCAACCGCGGCTCCATCGCGGTTGAGGACGTTAATTTGATGAAGGGGTAGGAGAGATGTACTCCGCTATCGTCTTTCTGCCGCTTCTGGGTTTTCTCATTGCGGGCATCTTTGGTCGTGTTATCGGCGCGCGCGCCTCGCAGCTTGTCACCTCTGGCTTGCTGGTGGTGTCCGCCGTTCTGTCGATCATCGCCTTTCCTCAGGTCACATTTGGTGGGGTCAGTCAACATATCCATGTCCTGACATGGATCGACAGCGGGTCTTTCGAGGCTGATTGGCGCTTGCGCATCGACGCGCTCACCGCCGTCATGTTGGTGGTCGTCACGTCGATCTCGGCTCTCGTTCATATCTATTCTATCGGCTACATGAGCCACGATCCGCATCGTCAGCGCTTCATGGCTTATCTGTCCTTTTTCACCTTCGCCATGTTGATGCTGGTGACGGCTGATAATTTCATCCAGCTTTTCTTCGGCTGGGAGGGTGTGGGCGTTGCCTCCTATCTGCTCATTGGTTTCTGGTATCAAAAGCCAAGCGCCAATGCCGCAGCCATCAAAGCCTTCGTCGTCAACCGCGTGGGTGATTTCGGCCTCATTCTCGGCATCGGCGCGATCTTTCTATCGGTTGGTTCGGTTGAGTTTGATACTGTCTTTGCTGCCATCCCGCATATGGCCAACAACACCTTCATGTTCCTCGGCCATAAAGCGCCGCTGATCACGACCATTTGTCTGTTGCTCTTTATGGGCGCGATGGGCAAGTCGGCGCAGTTTATGCTCCACACATGGTTGCCCGATGCGATGGAAGGCCCGACGCCTGTGTCCGCCCTCATCCACGCGGCAACGATGGTCACAGCGGGTGTCTTTCTTGTGGCGCGTTGCTCGCCCATTTTTGAGTTTTCACCGACGGCGCTCACCGTTGTCACTTTCATCGGCGCGACCACGGCTTTCTTCGCCGCCACCGTCGGGTTGGTGCAGAACGATATCAAGCGCGTCATCGCTTATTCGACCTGTTCGCAGCTTGGCTACATGTTCGCTGCTCTCGGCGTTGGTGCCTATGACGCCGCCATGTTCCATCTCTTCACACATGCTTTCTTTAAGGCGCTGCTCTTCTTAGGGTCGGGCTCCGTCATCCACGCCATGAGCGATGAACAGGATATGCGCAAGATGGGTGGCCTCGCCAAGCTCATTCCTGCGACTTACCTCATGATGGTCATTGGCACATTGGCGCTCACGGGCTTCCCGCTCACCGCTGGCTACTTCTCCAAAGACGCCATTATCGAAGCAACTTATGCAGGCACCAATTCCATGCATATGTACGCTTATTCAATGACCGTCTTTGCGGCGCTTCTCACGTCATTCTATTCATGGCGCCTTATTTTCATGACCTTCCACGGCACGCCGCGGGCCGACCATCACACGATGGAACATGTCCATGAATCGCCGCTCGTCATGTTGATCCCGCTCGTCGTTCTGGCGGTCGGCGCGCTTGGCGCAGGCATGGCCTTCGAGCGTTATTTCATCGGCGAAGCGCATGAGAGCTTTTGGCTCGAAGCCATCTATCGCGGCGCTTCAAACCATGTGATGCATGACATGCACCACATCCCCACATGGGCAGCCTATCTGCCGACAGGGATGATGGTGCTGGGTTTTGGCATCGCCTGGCTTTTCTATATCGCGCGCCCGTCCATGCCGGTCCAGCTCGCCAAGACACATGAGCCCATCTACAAATTCCTGTTGAATAAATGGTACTTCGACGAGCTTTACGATTTCATTTTCGTGCGCCCGGCTTTCTGGATTGGTCGCAAGCTCTGGAAGGTTGGCGACGGTCGCATCATTGACGGCTTTGGCCCGGACGGTGTCTCGGCCCGCATCATCGACGTCACGCGTGGCGTTGTTCGTCTCCAGACCGGCTATGTCTATCACTATGCCTTCGCCATGCTTTTGGGCGTTGCGGCACTGGCCACTTACTTCATGCTTGGGGGCGTCCACTGATGGCCGACGGGTATCTTCTTTCGATCATCACCTTCCTGCCGGCCGTCGGCGCGTTGTTGATCCTCATCCTGCGAGGCCCCGATGGCGCGGTGGCGCGCAACGCACGCTGGATCGCGCTATGGACCACGCTCATCACCTTCGGCCTGACAGTCAATTTGATCTGGCATTTTGATCCATCGACCGCGGCCTTCCAGTTCGTCCAAAAGACCGAATGGCTCGGCGGCTCCATCAGCTATCACATGGGTGTTGATGGCATTTCCGTCATGTTCGTTGTGCTGACGGCTTTCCTGATGCCCGCCTGTATTCTGGCAAGCTGGGAGTCGATCACCAGGCGCGTCCGTGAATACATGATTGCGTTCCTCATTCTGGAGACGCTGATGATCGGCGTCTTCTGTTCACTTGATCTCGTGCTCTTCTATCTTTTCTTTGAAGCGGGCCTCATCCCGATGTTTCTCATCATCGGCGTCTGGGGCGGCGCGCGCCGCATCTATGCGAGCTTCAAGTTCTTCCTCTATACGCTGCTGGGTTCCGTGCTCATGCTCATTGCCATCATGGCAATGTACTGGCAGGCGGGCACCACCGACATCCCGACACTCCTCAGCCATCCTTTCCCTGCGGCGATGCAGACCTATCTCTGGCTCGCATTCTTTGCCTCCTTCGCCGTCAAGATGCCGATGTGGCCGGTCCACACCTGGTTGCCGGATGCTCACGTCGAAGCACCGACCGCCGGTTCCGTCATCCTTGCGGGTATCCTGCTGAAGATGGGCGGCTATGGTTTCCTGCGTTTTTCGTTGCCCATGTTTCCGGTAGCCTCCGCCGAGTTTGCGCCGCTGATTTTCGCGCTCAGCGTCATCGCCATCGTCTACACCTCGCTCGTGGCACTGGTACAGGAAGACATGAAGAAGCTCATCGCCTATTCTTCTGTGGCGCACATGGGCTTTGTCACGATGGGCATCTTCGCGGGCAATACACAAAGCGTCGAAGGCGGCATCTTCCAGATGCTCAGCCACGGCTGGGTGTCGGGCGCGCTTTTTCTCTGTGTCGGCGTTATCTATGACCGCATTCACACGCGCGACATCGCAGCCTATGGCGGCCTTGTCAATCGCATGCCGCTCTATGCCGTTGGCTTCCTGATCTTCACGATGGCCAACGTCGGCCTGCCGGGCACATCCGGTTTCGTCGGCGAATTCCTGATCCTCGTCGGCACCTTCAAGGTCAACACCTGGGTGGCCGCCATTGCCGCAACAGGCGTCATCCTTTCGGCAGGCTACGCGCTCTATCTTTATCGCCGCATTGTTTTCGGTGTTCTCGACAAGGACACTCTCAAGAACATTCTCGATCTCAATCGCCGCGAAGTTCTGACGCTCGCGCCGTTGGTCGTCACCACCGTCCTGTTTGGTATCTATCCCATGCCGATTTTCCACATCATGACGGCTTCGGTCGATCACCTGATTTCCAATTATTCAGCCGCGCTGGCAGCCCATCAGGCGGCAAGTGCAGGTCACGCCGCGCTTGATGTAGCGCGTTCACTCGTGACCAAATAAGTCGAAGCTAGGAAGACGTAAAGCTTATGGAACACGCAAATCTTCTTCCGGCCTTCGGGCCCGCCATTCCAGAAATGGTCCTCGCCGCAGGGGCCATGCTCCTGTTGTTGTTCGGCGTCTTCCGCAAGGAAAGCCCGACCACGGCCATCTCCTACGGCGTGCTTGTTCTTTTTGTGATCACAGCTTTTCTCGTAGCCGGGCAGGGCGACCTCGCCACCACGACCTTTGCAGGCCAGTTCATCGTCGATCCCTTCACTCGTTTTGTAAAACTGCTGATCCTGCTTGGCGCGTCAGCGGCTGTCATCATGTCGGTTACATTCATCCGTCGCGAGGGCATGGATCGTTTTGAGTTTCCGGTGCTCATCGCCCTTGCCGCTCTCGGCATGATGATGATGGTGTCCGCCGCGAGTTTCCTCTCGCTCTATATGGGTTTGGAGCTTCAGAGCCTTGCGATCTATGTCATCGCGGCCTTCCATCGTGACAATGCCAAATCTTCCGAAGCGGGCCTCAAATATTTTGTACTCGGTGCATTGGCGTCCGGCCTGTTGCTCTATGGGTGCTCGCTGGTTTACGGCTTCACAGGCTCGGTTGAGTTCAGCGCCGTCGCGCAACAGATCGGTGCGAGCAAACCTTCCATCGGTCTGATCTTCGGTCTCGTCTTCATTCTATCCGCGTTGGCCTTCAAGATTTCCGCCGTGCCTTTCCACATGTGGACGCCTGACGTTTACGAAGGCGCGCCAACCCCGGTCACAGCCTTTCTGGCAGGTGCGCCCAAGGTGGCTGCGCTCGCCCTCACCATTCGTGTGCTTTTCACGGCCTTTCCCGGTATCTCGCCGGAGTGGAACCAGATCATCGTTTTCGTTTCGATTGCATCGATGCTGCTGGGTTCCTTTGCTGCCATCGGCCAGAACAATATCAAGCGCCTGATGGCCTATAGCTCCATCGGGCACATGGGCTTTGCCCTTGTTGGCGTCGCGGCCAATTCCACCGAGGGCATTCGTGGCGTCCTGATCTATCTGACGATTTATGTCATCATGAACGCTGGCGTCTTTTGCTGCATTCTCGCCATGCGTCGAGGCGGCAACCAGATTGAATCCATCGACGATCTGGCAGGCATGTCGCGCAGCCAGCCGATCGTGGCCTTTCTTTTTGCCATGCTCATGTTCTCGCTCGCAGGCATTCCGCCGCTCGCTGGCTTTTTCGCCAAGTTCTACGTCTTCATGGCTGCCGTGCAGTCGGGCCTTTACACGCTCGCCGTCATCGGTGTTCTGGCCAGCGTCGTCGGCGCTTTCTATTATCTGCGCGTCATCAAGATCATGTATTTCGACGAACCCGCCGAAATCCTTGATACCGGCATGCCGGGCGAGCTGACGGTGGTGCTGGGCCTTTCCGGTCTCTTCACCCTGTTTTTCTTCGTCTATCCGGCCCCCTTGCTGGCAGGCGCCCAATTTGCCGCTTCGGCACTGTTCCCATAAATGCTGCCCGCAGGAACAACTCACAAAGCCTTTGTTGAAATCGACAGCACCAATGAGGAAGCGCGTCGTCTCGGCGAAGCTGGTGAGAGCGGTCCTGTCTGGATTACAGCGGAGGTGCAGACAGCAGGGCGCGGTCGGCGCGGTCGCGAGTGGGTATCGCCGACAGGCAACTTCATGGGCACGCTTTTCTTGCGGCCTCACTGCAGCCCGCGCAAAGGAGCTGAGCTGAGCTTCGTCGCCGCGCTTGCCGTGCATGATGCCGTATCGAGCTTTCTCGCGCCAGAATTGCGCCATGCCCTCAGGTTAAAATGGCCAAACGACCTTTTGCACGACGGACGCAAATGCGCAGGCATCCTGCTTGAATCTTCCGGCATCGCCGGGGCCGAGCTTGCCTGGCTGGCCATCGGTGTGGGTATCAATATCGCTGCACATCCTGACAATGTTGAATATCCGGCCACGTCCATGAAGGCCCTTGGTGTTTCGGACCTCACACCAGACCACGCTTTGAGTGGGCTTGCTGCGTGCTTTAATTTGCGCATCGCCCAATGGCGTGATCTGGGCTTCGACGCCGTTCGCGCAGCCTGGCTTGAGCGCGCCGCAGGTCTCGGTGGCCCCATAAATGTTCGCTTGTCCGACGAGACTTTCAGCGGCATCTTCGAAGGTCTCGCTGCCGATGGCGCGCTCGAAGTGCGTCTTGATAACGGCAGCTTGCGTCTTGTCTCTGCGGGAGATGTGTTCTTTCCCGACCTGACGCATTAGTCTAGCGACATGAAAAAATCAGCGGCTCACGCGACAACCGACGAACTTGTCTTCCTTCCGCTCGGCGGTTCCGGGGAAATCGGCATGAACCTGAACCTCTATGGGTTCGGTCCGGCCAAGTCGCGCAAATGGCTGATGGTCGATCTCGGCATCACCTTCGGCAATGATTCCATTCCCGGCATTGATGTCATCATGGCCGACACGGCTTTCATCGAAGAGCGCACCGATGATCTTCTGGGTCTGATCCTCACCCACGCCCACGAAGATCACATCGGTGCCGTGGCCCATCTCTGGCCGCGCCTGCGTTGCCCGGTCTATGCCACGCCTTTCACCGCCACATTGGTGCGCGCCAAACTCATGGAAAAGGGCATCGAGAGTGAGGTGCCGCTTCATATCGTTGACCTGGGTGCACGCTTCACCATCGGCCCCTTCGACATCGAATATGTGACGCTTACACATTCGATCCCTGAGCCCAATGCCATCGCCATTCGCACACCCCTCGGCACAATCATGCACACGGGCGACTGGAAGATCGATCCTGAGCCAATGCTCGGCGACAAGATGGATATTGCGCGCCTGACGGAAATCGGTGAGGAGGGCGTTCGTGCCATCGTCTGCGATAGCACCAATGTTTTTTCGCCAGGCACCGCGGGTTCCGAAGCCGATGTCGCCGCAAGCCTCATCGAAGCCATCAAGCCCTGCACGGGCCGCGTCGCCGTCACGGCTTTTGCTTCCAATGTCGCCCGCGTTCAAAGCATCGCGCAGGCAGCCGAAGCTTGCGACCGCCATTGTATCCTTGTCGGTCGCGCCATGTTCCGTCTTGTCAGCGCCGCGCGCGATGCCGGCTATCTTGCCGGTCTGCCGCCATTTCTGAGCGAAGATGACTTCGGTTATCTGCCACCGGAAAAAGTCCTGCTCATCTGCACCGGCAGCCAGGGCGAACCCCGCGCCGCGTTGTCGCGTATTGTCGAAGACAGCCACCCCAACATCACATTGTCGCGCGGCGACACGGTGATCTTTTCTTCGCGCGTCATTCCAGGAAATGAAACCTCGATCTTCGATCTGCAAAACCGCCTGTCGGAGCGCGGTATAAGGATCATCACCGAGCGCGACCATTTCGTGCATGTCTCCGGCCACCCGTGCCGCGATGATCTTGTCGCCATGTACCAATGGATCAAGCCTGCGCTTGCTATTCCCGTGCATGGTGAGGCACGCCACTTGGCCGAACATGCGGCACTTGCCCGCGAGATGCAGGTGCCTGAAACCATCACCACCCGCAATGGCCTCATGACACGCATCGCACCGGGTCCTGCCGAAGTCATCGCAGAAGTCGCGCATGGCCGCATCTATCTCGACGGTGATGTGCTGACGGCGCATGATGAAGGCGCGGTGCGGGAGCGCCGCAAACTTGCTTTTGCTGGTGCCGTCTTTATCAGCCTCGTTCTCGACGAATCCGGCGAGGTGAGGGGTGAGCCTCAGGTGCGTCTGCACGGCCTGCCTGACGAAAACAATTATGGCGAGACATTCGAGGACGTTGCCCTCGATGCGATTGACGATGCCCTTGATCGCTTGCCGACCAAGCGTCGAAAGGACGACGAGGCTGTAGGTGAACTTGTTCGTCGTACAGTGCGCGGCGCCATTCATCGCGAATGGGGCAAGAAGGCGCAGGTCGATGTGGTTGTCACCCGTATCTAGCGGGTGCCGCTTGCGCTAACTTGCGCTACAATAAAATTAATTTGGGAGGAGCCAACATGACCCCGGTGGCCGGAATCGCGATCTATCTGGTTGTGTGGTGGACTGTGCTCTTTGCTGTCCTGCCTTGGGGCGTGAAGTCCCAATACGAAGAGAATGGCGAATTTGATGGCGAGGGCAATGATCCGGGTGCGCCAGTGCGCCCGCTCATGGTCCGCAAGGTTCTGGTGACCACGGTGATTGCCTCCATCCTCTGGTCGGCCGTCGCCTATGTGATGATCAAAAAACCCATCGGCTTTGATCAGATTCCCTTCATGCCCAAATTCCAGCAATGGCCCGGTGAGGATGCGTCGGGTCATGCCACTTATCTCGACGACCATAAGGATAAGCAGCCGGAATAACCAACCTTCGCACTCAGGCTTGTGCCCTTGGCCGGATAGTCGAAGTCCGGCACAAAAAAAAGCAAGGTCCACTTTCGTGGCCTTGCTCAAATGGTATTCCCTCTCTTATCGCGCCTCTAAAGCCATTGCTTCAAAGTCAGCGTTTCCTCCC
>Ga0214472_10005702_pt1 | contig 13107 bp, 6 predicted proteins | sample RVTome_6_FD_207662 | JGI IMG/M metagenome (GOLD analysis project Ga0214472, IMG submission 207662) | Soil microbial communities from uranium-contaminated site in the Upper Colorado River Basin, Wyoming, United States - RVT140D175 | ecosystem: Environmental > Terrestrial > Soil > Contaminated >... | reverse complement strand
TAGCACAGTCGATGTGGGGTTCAAACGACCGGCCGCGGCAAAGCACGTGACGAACGCAGTGAAAGCGAGAATACGTAGGCCGGCGTCAGCCATGGAATCGTTCTCCTGTGAACGAGCTTTTACTTCTCGGCGGGCGATTCGAGGCGGGGTGGGAAAAAACACGAGGCTTCGATTGCCGGCCGGGCAACGCAGCCACTGTTCCTCCACGCGTCCCCGGCTAAGCGATCATGGGGAAAAACAGGCGTGCCGCGCCTTCAACGGCACAGGCCAACCGACGCAGCCGCCGCTTTGGCACGCGCCGTCGAATTTCAAACCGCATGGTAATCGCCGAGACAGGGGCGGGCAAGCTGGCCGCTAAAGTCCGCGACTCGATTCAGACAGAGGTGGCGCTGCCGGCGCACGCCGCGGCCGGATCGCAGGGCGCTTGAATCGCGTGCAGCCGCGTGGCCAACACGGCGTCAAGCTGCCGCGCCGGGGGAAGCTCCAGATAAACCGTGTCTGACTCGACCTTGACGGGAAAAACTTTCAATGAATATTCCTCGCCGGACAGCGACCGCCCGGTGGCCAGCGAAAACGGCTTTTTGTGCAACGGGCAGGCAACTTTCGGTTCTTCGCCGGCCGTGCCGATGATGCCGCGGGAGAGCACGAAGGCGTTCATGTGAGGGCACATGTTCTGGCAAGCGTACCACCGGCCGCGGCTGGCAAAATGGAACACGGCGATTTGCACGTCGCCATATTTCACGGCAGCGCCGCCGTCGAGGGGAAAATCGCTGACGCGGCCCACCTTGACCCACTGTCGTTGCGATCGGTCGCCGTGGCGTGGTTTGTCAGCCGGGGTGTCTCCGTTTTCCGGTTGTTCCGCGGTTCCGTTGTTTTGGCCGTTGGAATACGCGGCGCCGTTGGCTGATTCCCCGTTCAGTCCTTGGATTTGCACCAATGGAACGCCCCCCTTGGGCCAGTCGGCGACTCGGGTTTGGCCGCGCTCGTCGACCAATTCGATGTCGGCCTCCGTCTGATCGGTGTTGACGAACTGGCGGAATAGCTTCCGTTTTTCCGGATCGCGGACCACCTCGTTCCATTCGCACTTGTAACTGTCGACCAGGTGTTGCATCCGCCGCTCGAGTTCGTCGCAGAGGCAGAGCTTGTCGTCGATGACCACTTCCTTGACGTGGGCCAGTCCGCCTTCGAGTTGTTCAAGCCAGGTGGCGGTGCGGGTCAGTTTGTCGGCGGTGGCGATGTAATACATCAAAAAGCGGTCGATGTAGCGCACCGCGGTCTCTTCGTCCAGGTCGGTGGCCAGCATGTCGGCGTGACGCGGCTTGGCCCCGCCGTTGCCGCAGACGTACAGGTTGTAGCCGTTTTCCGTGGCGATCAGGCCGACGTCCTTCGATTGGGCTTCGGCGCATTCGCGGACACAGCCGCTGACGGCGAACTTGATCTTGTGCGGCGCGCGGATGCCGCGGTAGCGCTGTTCAATGCGGATCGCAAACCCGACGCTGTCCTGCACGCCGTACCGGCACCAGGTCGTGCCTACGCAGCTTTTCACGGTGCGGACCGCTTTGCCGTAGGCGTGGCCGCTTTCGAAGCCGGCGGCGATCAGCTCTTCCCAGATGTTGGGCAACTGATGCCGCGCGGCGCCGAATAGATCGACCCGCTGGCCGCCGGTGATCTTGGTGTACAGGCCGTATTTTTTTGCCACGCGGCCCAGGGCAATCAGTTTGTCCGGCGTGATCTCGCCGCCGGGCACCCGCGGGACGACGCTGTACAGCCCGCCGCGCTGCATGTTGGCCAGGAAGCGGTCGTTGGTGTCCTGCAAGGTCTGGTGTTGGCCGTCGATAATGCACTCGTTGAACAGGCTGGCCAGGATCGAAGCGACGGCCGGTTTGCAAACCTCGCAGCCTGCCCCGGTCCCGTGGGAGGCGATCAGCTCCGCGAAGGTTCTGATCTGCTTGATCTTGACGATCTCAAACAGTTCCTGCCGCGAGTAGGCGAAGTGTTCGCAAAGATGATTGTTCAAGGCGACGCCCGAGCGGGCCATTTCGGCCTTGAAAATATCGGCCACCAGCGGCAGACAGCCGCCACAGCCGGTGCCGGCCTTGGTGCATTTTTTGACGTCGGTTAGCGCGGTGAGGTGTTCCGCGGCGATGGCTGCGCGGATGGCGCCCTTGCTGACGTTGTTGCACGAACAGACTTGCGCCTCATCGTGCATGGCGTCAACCCCGCCCACCGCCGCGGCCACACTGCCGCCTGCGCCGATCAACTGGCCGGGGGCACAGGGGAGCCGCTCGCCACTCTTGGCCAACATGGACAAAGTCCCGTAGTCGGCCGCGTCGCCGACCAGGATGCCTCCCAACAGCCGCTTGCCGTAGCGGTCAAACAGCAGCTTCTTGTAGACGCCACCGAAAGGATCTTCGAATACCAGCGGTCGCGCCCGGTCGTCGCCGGCTTCGTAGTCGCCGAAGCTGGCCACGTCGACGCCCATCAGTTTCAGTTTGGTCGACAGGTCCGTGCCGGTGAACCGCCGCTCCGCGCCGCACAAGTTTCCGGCCACGATCTCGGCCATCTCATAACCCGGCGCCACCAGCCCATAGATCATGCCGCCGTGCAAAGCGACTTCGCCCACGGCGTAGATGTCCGGATCGGAGGTCTGCAAGAGATCGTTGACCGAGACGCCGCCGCGCGGGCCCACGTCGATGTTCGCTTCTCGCGCCAACTCGTCGCGTGGCCGGATGCCGGCAGACACGATAATCATGTCGACGGCCAACGACTCGCCGTCCGTGAAGGCGATTCCTTCCACCGCGTGCCGGCCGGTCACTTCTTTCGTGCTCTTATTCAGATGGATTTGCACGCCAAGCGATTGGATTCTGCTCACTAGAATCCGTGAACCGGCGTCGTCCACCTGCCGCGGCATCAAGCGCGGGGCGAACTCGATGACGTGCGTTTCCAGACCCAGATCGTAAGCCGCCTTGGCCGCCTCCAGGCCCAGCAGCCCGCCGCCGATGACGGCGCAGCGTTTGGCGTTCTTGCCGTACGCGATGATTTTTTCCAGGTCTTCAATCGTACGGTACGTGAACACCCCCGGCTTTTGGATGCCTTCGACCGGCGGGACAAACGGGTAGGAGCCGGTGGCCAGCACGACCGTGTCATACGGCACGCGGACGCCTTTTTCCGAAGTTACCACACGATTGGTCCGGTCGATCCGGTCCGCCCGGTCGCCGATGTGCAGCTCGACGCCCTGCTCTTGATACCACTCAAGCCGGGCGATCATCAGTTTCTGCGCGTCGCGATGGTCAAAGAACGACGTGAGTCCGACGCGGTCGTAGGCCGCCCGCGGTTCTTCGCAAAATGTGACGATCTTATATCGCCGATCCTTGTCGAGCTCGATCAGCTTCTCGACAAAGCGGTGGCCCACCATGCCGTTGCCGATCAAGACGACATTTTTCACATGATCCATTGCCGCGCTGCCTGATTGGATTTGTTGACGCTGCGAAAGACTGTTTACACATCGTCCCACGCCTCAGCCCGCCGCACCCGCACCGCGCAGTTTTTGTAGGACGGCTGATGTGAATAGGGATCGAAATGGGCCAACGTCAGTTGGTTCGTCACGTCGTAGTGCATGGGTATGAACACCTGGCCCGGCTGCACGGCCGGCGTCACCAGCGCCCGGGCGCGGATCCGTCCGCGCTGCGACTGGACGATCACTTCTTGTTCCGGCCGAATGCCTTCTCGTCGGGCGTCGTGCGGGCTGATCTCTACGTACACGTGGCGTGGGCTGAGCTTTCGCAGCACGGCCGACTTGCCGGTCCGCGTCTGGGTGTGCCAGGCGGCGGCCGTGCCGCGGCCGGTGAGCAACAGATACGGATAACGCGGGTTCGGGGCTTCGGGCATCTCGCGAGGCGCCTCGAACAGGAATCGCGCCCGGCCGTCGTCATGGAAATACCGTCCGTCTTCAAACAACCGGCGCTCGACGGCAGGCGCTGCTTCAGATTCCGCGGCCATTTCGGCCGTAAACGGCCATTGGATACCGCCGTGCTCTTCGATCATCCGGTAATCGGCGATCCCCGAGATATCGCACGGCCGGCCGCGTGAAAGCTTTTTGAGTTTCTGAAACACCGCTTCCGCGCTGTGCCAGGAGGAAAACATCCGGCCGCAGCCCCAGTACTGGGCGATTGCCCGGAAGATGGCAAAGTCCGCCAGAGCCTGCCCCGGCGCCTTGGCCACCTTTTTGATCACGCCCAGGCGGCGTTCTGAATTGATGAACGTCCCGTCCTTTTCTCCCCAGCCGGCCGCCGGCAACAACAAGTCCGCTCGCCGGGCGGTTTCGGTCGTGGCGTACATGTCCTGCACGACCAGAAAATCGAGCCGGTCCAGGATGTCGTGGCAGGCGTGCTGGTTGATCCACGAATGGGCCGTGTTGGTGCAGACCACCCACAGACCCTTGATGCGGCCGGCGAGAATGCCCTCCATGATCTCGTTGTAAGACCAACTCGGCCGGTCGGGGATGTGGGCGACATCGATGTCCAGGATTTCGGCGACTTCATGGCGGTCTGCCGGATTCTGAAAACCGCGCCCGCCCAGCAGATTCGTCGTGTTGCTGAACAGCCGCGACCCCATCGCGTTGGCCTGGCCGGTGATCGAGTTGGCGCCGGTGCCCGGCCGGCCCATGTTGCCGGTCATCAGGGCCAGGTTGATGATCGCCTGCGCGGTCCGCACGCCCTCATAGCTTTGGTTCACCCCCATCGTCCACCAGAACGAGACGCGCTTCCCGGCGTGAATGGTGCGGGCCAGCGCGTGCAGCCGCTGGTCCGAGATGCCGCTGACAGCCGCGACGTGCTCCGGCGTGAACGACTCGACGTGCTCGCAAAACGCCTCAAAGCCGGACGTGTGGGCATCGATATAATCGCGGTCGATCCAGCCTTCGCGAATCAAGATGTGCGCCAACCCGTACAGCAGCGTCGAATCGGACTTGGGCCGCAGCGCCAGGTGCTCGCTGGCGGCCATTGCCGTTTCGGTGCGGCGGGGGTCGAGCACGATGATTTCCGGCTGATGCGGATTGCGCAGCACGCGTTGCCACATGATCGGGTGCGCGATGCACAAGTTGGAGCCGATCAGCACGATCACGTCCGACTCTTCAAAATCCTGATACGTGTACGGCGGCGCGTCGAAGCCGAAGGCCTGTTTGTACGCGACGACCGATGTGGCCATGCACTGCCGGGTATTGCCGTCGCCGTGGACCAGGCCCATGCCGAATTTTGCCAACGCTCCCAACAAGGCCATTTCTTCGGTCGGGATTTGTCCGGTGCTGAGGAAGGCGACCGCGTCGGCGCCGTAATGTTGCTGGATGTTCTGAAAGCGCTGGCAAAACGACTTCAGTGCCGTATCCCAAGAGACCGGCTTCAAATGCCCGCGACTGTCTCGCAACAACGGCGTTGTCGCCCGGTCGGTCGATCGCAGCACCGAGAGCGCTTCCCAACCCTTGGGACAGGCCATGCCCAGATTGACCGGGTAATCGTTCGCGGGCGTGAGGTTCACCGCCTCGCGCTGGCGCAGATGAATATTCAGGCTGCACCCGGTCGAGCAGTAGCCGCAGACCATCTGTGTGGTGGCGTCGGGCTTCAGCTTGGCCGGGACGAGCCCCAACCCGAACTTGCCCGGCTCGAGCACCAGGTCCGAGGTCAGCGGTCCGCCGTGGGAGCGAAAGAGCGTGTTGTTGGAAACGCTGGGCGACGGCTGATCGATCGCGGGGGCGGTGTTCATGAGGCGGCGACTCCCGGCATCCGCGGGGCGACTGAGGCGGCGAAGAACAGGTACCGTTCGTGCAATTCGCCGGCGGTCAGCAGGCCGAGCATCAACAGCGTGGCCACGCCATAGAACAGCGGGTGGTAGCCCTCGGCGGCCAACGAGGCTTCGCCTAACAACAGCAGCGGCAACGCCACGCCTCCGACGGCGCCGAAGAAGAAACGCCGCAGCGTGACCATGCTCAGTTGACCGGTCAGCAGCAGCGCCGATCGTTTGCCAGCCGTGAATGATTTGTCGCGCAGATTTAGGAAAATGCTCGCCTCGATCAACAGTTTGGTGCACACGATCGCCAACACGACGCGGCACATCGCATGACCGTATGCACGCATGACGCCGTCGGCCGTCAGTTCGTCGGTCACCGCGGCCGTGACTAAAGAAACCAGCAACGCGGTGGGAACTCCCAGCAGCAGCGCGGTCAAGAAAAATTTGGCCGTCGTGGCGGCCGGCGTCCACAGTGGACGCCGTGTGTCGACGTAGATCATCACGGAGCAGAAAACCGCCAGCAGTCCCGCGGCGGCTGCCAGACTGCCCAGCGCGTTCTGGACGGCGGGTGGGACGGCCACACCGATCCACTCAAGACATGCCGCCACGACGTACGCGGTCGATGTGGCGGCAAACAGGCCGAACGCCAGGATTTCACGGCTGAGCCAGGAAGTCCGCAGGCCCAACAGCGCTCGGTACGCCTGCCACGGCCGGCCCAGATGCGCGATGGATGCCGTCAATCCGGAAAGTCCCAACAGCAACGCGGCGCACAAGTGCCACGGCCGCACTGCGGCGGCGATGCTCTCGTGGAACGGTGAAAAATACGCGTACATCGCATGTTCCACGACGAACGCGCCGACGGACATCTGCGTCAACACCAACATCACCACCAGCGGCAAGTGGCCGTGCGCCCGTTGGACCGAGAAATAATCGGCCGGCAACAGGTTGCGCGGCATCACGCGCCGGGTCTTGTATCGCGTGGTTGGGAGCGTGATCGCGGGGTCGGGCGCGCCGGGCAGGAACGGATCGGCTTCACTTTCCTCGCGGATCGACTCGTGGCTGACAATCGCAATGCGGATCGCCCGGTTGGGACACGACTGCACACAGGCCGGGGCCTCGCCGGCTGCCAGCCGCCCGTGACACATGTCGCACTTGCGGACGATGCCCTTCGTCTTGCTGTAGACCGGCACGTCGTAGGGACACTTCAACATGCAGTACTGGCAGCCGATGCACTGATCGTCCAGGTGCCGCACGATGCCGGTGGCGGGGTCCTTCTCATAGGCTTCCGTGGGGCAGCCGTCGAGACACGCCGGCTCGACACAGTGATGGCAGGCGGCCGTCACGTGCTCGACGACCGGCAGTTCGGCCGTACCGCCGATCAGTTGCCCGACACTCCGCCACAACTCGTCGTCTTCCAGGCCGTTCAGGTTGTGGCACGCCGCCACACAGGCCTTGCAGCCGGAGCAGGCGTCCAGGTCGACCTCGAATGCGTATTGCTCTCCCGCGCCCGGCGGACCGGTGGGGATCAGGTCGCGGTAAAACTTCGCGCCGGCGGGCGAACCGTTGGATTCGTGCCGCCCGGCGAAACGATCCACGGCCGTCAGTTCCTGCTGTTCGGTGAGCAGCAGGCTCACGAAGTCGCCGGGCGACGGATGGATTGTTTCGTTGACGGTGGTGGTCATCCGGTACCGCGATATTCGGTTGCATTTGGATAAAAAGTTATCGTTTAACCGCCACGCCAACGGAGCCTGCTGAAAAAGTCGCTGATTGGCAATCGAGGCAAATAAATGGGTGCCACTGCTGGCTTGTCCAGCAGTGTTTTTCCCGCGAAAACGTGAGCACTGCTGGGCAAGGTGAGCAGTGGCACCCGACTTTTTCAGCAGCTTCCAACGGCGTGCGCGTCCTACGCTGCGCGCGACCGAGTATCGGCAACTTGCGCGGCCGCGCACGCCGTTGGCGTTGCGGCTAAACTATTCGCGTGCAAACACATGGTGCTTCTTCCATCATGCCGGCTGCAGTTCCGTCGCCGGTTCGCGCCGGCCCCTGCCGGCCAACGCCTGGGCGAATTCCCGTCGGGCTTCGATTTCCGCTTCGGTCGAAAACGTGACGGCGAACGTAACGAATGAGCAAGCCGTGACGATGCCGCCCAGGATCAACAAGGCCGTCGGCCAGGGCAAAGCGCCTTTGAACAAAAAGCCGGCGGCCACCGCTCCGGCGTTACCGCCGGCGCCGACGATGCCGGCCACGGCGCCCAAGGCCCGTTTGTTGACGAACGGGACCACCGAGAATGTGGCCCCTTCGGACATCTGCACAAACAGGCTGAACAGAATCAATGTCGGGATGGCCAACGCCAATACAGCCATTTGCGAAAACAACATCAGCGCGATCCCCTCGCAGAACAACACCATGAACAGCCACATCACACGGCCTTGCAGTCCCCAGCGCGAACCAAAGGCGTCGCCGAACACTCCGCCCAACGTGCGGGCGAACAGGTTCATCAGCCCGAACGAACCGGCGATCAAGCCGGCCGTCTTCAGCGCCGTGACGCCGTCCATCTCGTTGAAGAAGTCGAAGTAATCCAGGAAATACAGCGCCGCCACGTTGTTGATCGTCAATTCGATGCCGAAGCAAGCGCCGTAGATCACAAACAGCGCCCACACGCGGTGGTCCTTCGAGGCCGCGAGGAACGCGCCGTTGGACTTTTTCTTGTCGGGCATCTTGCCGGCCGCGCGAAGTTCCTTGAAGTTCCCCTCCGGAGCGTCCTGCGTGAAGAAGTAGTAAGCGACGCCGGTCAACAAGCACACGATGCCGGCGGCCAACATCGACAGCCGCCAGCCCGCCGCGGTACTGAATCCCAGCACGGTGACGAACAGCGCGAACGCCGCCGGCATCGCAAACTGCGTGACGCCGCCGCCCAGGTTGCCCCAGCCGGCAGTGGTGGCGTTGGCCGTGCCGACCACGTTGGGGGCGAACATCACCGACGTGTGGTACTGCGTGATGACGAACGAAGCGCCGATCACACCGATCAACAGCCGGCAAAAAATGAACGTCCACGGGTCGCGCGCTAATCCGATCAGCATCACCGGGATCGACCCCAGCACGAGCAGCCACGTGTACGCCAGCCGCGGTCCGATGCGGTCGCAGAGCCAGCCGATAAACAGCCGCGCTATGACGGTGATCGCCACCGAAGCGATGATGCTCCAGCCGATCTGCGATTGCGTCAGCCCCAGTTCATCGCGGACCACTTTCATCAGCGGCGCGATGCCGAACCAGGCGAAGAAGCAAAGAAAGAACGCGAACCACGTCATGTGGAACGCGCGAATCTGCGGCATCGAAAGTTTAAAGAGATTGCCCCACAGGCGAGTCGCCTTGCCCTGAATTTCCATCGGTTTGCGGTCCTTTGCATGGTGTGCCCAGCGTTCGCGCAACGGTAGCGCCGAGGGCGGACTGCATTTGCGCGCAGTCCGACCTGCTTTCACATGCCAAAGCCGCCTTGAAGGAAACCGGATCGGTTCAGGAAGGTGGAACCGGTGAACGTGGGACCGTCCAGTCCCTTACCCGCGGACGGCGCCCCGACGGTTTCCTTGTTTCTTTAGCCCGCTCATGTCGGCCGTTGCCGGCCGCACGGTTTTGGGAAATGCAACCACCGTGCCAACTGTGTGAGTGGTTATTAGCTTCGGTGCGCAAGTGGTTGCGCCATCGCTGGATGTGTAGGATGTGAAATTGTGCGTCACGTTTGTGTTGCACGCTGATTAAGCAGCCGTATGCTCAGCAATGCGACATGGGGTTTTGAATCATCAAGACATATCGAGCCGCGCCGTGATGCGTTACGTTGAAGTCCGTCGGCGCACCGCTTCCGCGATTTCCTCGAAGTGGCGCTGTCCAATTTGGAGCCGTATCGGTTGACATTTGACCTGGTTACATGGGGGACTCTGGTTTGGCTGCTGGCGGTCGGCGCCACGGTCGGCAGTTTTCTCAACGTCGTGGTCTATCGGCTGCCGCGCGGTCGGAGCCTGATCCATCCCGGCTCGCGCTGCCCGGCGTGCGGCGCGGCGATCCGTTTTTACGACAACGTGCCCGTGCTGAGTTGGCTGTGGCTGCGGGGCCGCTGTCGCACGTGCGTACAGGCGATCAGCGCCCGTTATCCTCTGGTCGAGGCGACAACCGCCGTGCTGTTCGTCGCGATGGCCGTTGCCGACGTACACTATGACGTAACCGGAGTGGGCGATCGCGGGATTTCCGCGTTTTCCACATTGTCCGCCGGGCCTCAGTGGGGAGTGTACGCCTATCACTTGCTGCTCGTCTGCACGCTCTGGTGCGCGACCCTGATCGAGTGGGACGGCAATCCGCCGATGGCGCGGCTGTTCGTTGCGCCGCTGCTGATCGGACTGCTGGCCGGCGCCTGGTGGCCGTGGCTGCGGCCGTCGGCGGCAAGCTTGACCGCGGACTGGGCGACCGCACTGCGACTCCCCCCCGGTGTCGTCGCCGGAGCGTGTGGCGCGATCATGGGGAGCTTGTTCGGATTTTCCGCCACGCTCGTCGGGCGATTGGCACGCAACGATCCAACACGCACCGCCCGCGGGCAGACCGACGACTCAGCCGACGAGCAGGTCGATCTAGTCCAACAGCGCACCGCTCAGGCGCCGTCCAGGTTGCCGACTTCGGCGATCGGCAGTTCGATACTCGTGGGCGCATTCTTGGGTTGGCAAGCCGCGGCCGTCGTGGGGACGGTGACATTGGCTGCGGCGTTACCTCTGGCGCTGTTCGTCCGTCGCCGGGCGGGGTTGCGTCGCTTGCCTTGGAATGCGATTCTGCTGCTGGCCTGCCTGGGAGTGATCTGGGGATGGCAGTACGCAGCACGGATATTTCCCGATCGACCGCCATCATCGGACACGGCGGCGCGCGGGCGGCTCTGGCGACGAGAGGCTCATGGTTCAACTCACGTTCCACGGCGCGGCCCAAACCGTGACCGGCTCGAAATACCTGATCGAGGCCGACGGGGCGCGGGTGTTGGTCGACTGTGGCCTGTTTCAAGGATTGAAGGAACTGCGGCAATTGAATTGGCAGCCGCCGCCGGTCGAACCGGCCAAGCTCGACGCGATCGTGCTGACGCACGCGCACTTGGACCACACCGGCTATCTTCCCCGCCTGGTCAGAGAAGGTTTTCGCGGCCCCGTTATTTGCACGGCAGCCACCGAAGACCTGTCTGAATTGATCTTGCTGGATGCCGCCAAAAACCAGGAAGCGGATGCCGACTATGCCAACCGCAAGGGTTTCTCTAAACACAAGCCCGCGCTGCCGCTGTACGACACCCAGGACGTGATCCGGGCACTCAAGCTGTTCGCCAACAAGCCGCGCAATCGCTGGTTCGACGTCGCGGGGCCGATCTCATGTCGATATCAAGACGCAGGGCATCTACTGGGGAGCAGTTGGATCGAAATGCGGGTAGCCGGCGGATCGCGTCCGTTGAGGCTGCTGTTTTCCGGGGACGTCGGCCGCTACGACGCGCCGTTGTACCACGACCCCGCGCCCCCGCCGGAATGCGACGTTCTGATTTGCGAAAGCACCTACGGAAATCGCAACCATCCGCCCGGCAACGTCCTGGATCAACTCTGCGACGTGACCACGGCCGCCATCCGCCGCGGCGGCGTGATGCTGGTGGCCTCGTTTTCCGTCGGGCGGGCTCAGCAATTGATCTATCTGCTGGAAGTCTTGATCCATCAGGACCGGCTGCCGGAATTGCCGATTTACCTGGACAGCCCGATGGCGATCAATGCCACGAACATCTATGCCGAACATGCCGGCGACCATGACCTGAGCGAGGGTCAGTTGGCCGGCGACGGAGCCTTCTACGGCCGTTCGGTCCATCTGGCCCGCACGACGGCCGAGTCAAAACGGATCAACGACGTGGACGGACCGGCGGTGATCATCTCTTCCTCGGGCATGATGACCGGCGGCCGCATCCTGCACCATTTGAAACGCCGCTTGCCCGATGCGCGGAATACCGTCGTGATGGGCGGTTTCATGGCTGCCGGCACGCGCGGACGGCGGCTGCAAGACGGCGAGCCGAGGCTCCGAATTCATGGCAAGGACATTCCGGTCCGCGCCGCGCTGGATGAGATTTCCGGCTTAAGCGGCCACGCCGGGCGCGACGAGTTGCTGCGCTGGCTCGAACCCTTGCCGGCGCCGCGGCGCGTGTTTTTGACCCACGGCGAGATCGCGGCCGCCACGGCACTCGCGGAGCAACTGCGTACGACGCGCGGCTGGGACGTGGTCCTCCCGGCGTTAGGTGAGAGTTTCACTCTGGAGATCCCTCAAAATGGATGAAGCGGCCGAAGCCAATCTGCGCGCCATCTTGGCCTCGCCAACATACCAACTCGCGGAACTGGATACGCAGTTCCTGGCCCGGCCGGAACAACGCCCGGTGCGCGTGCAGTTGGAACTGCTCAAGCCCGAATCGGCATTGGCCGATCAAGGCGTCGCGTCGACGATCGTGGTGTTCGGCAGCACGCAGATTTGCGAGCCGGCGGAAGCCGCCGCGCGGTTGGAAACCGCCCGCAGGGCACTGGCCGCCGCGCCGAATGATACTCTGTTGCAGCGGGCAGTGGCGAGGGCAGAACGGATCTTGGCCAAGTGTCACTACTACGACGAGGCCCGCGAGTTCGCCCGGCTGGTGTCGCGCAATTGTCAGAACGACGCACATTGCGACTACGTGATCACCACCGGCGGCGGACCGGGCATCATGGAGGCCGGCAATCGCGGCGCGTTCGACGTTGGCGCCAAGTCGATCGGCCTGAACATCACGCTGCCGCACGAACAGCGGCCCAATCCATACATCACGCCGGAGTTGTGCTTTCAGTTCCATTATTTCGCTTTACGGAAACTGCACTTCCTGCTGCGGGCCAAGGCCCTGGTCGTCTTCCCCGGCGGTTTCGGCACCATCGACGAACTGTCCGACGCGCTCACCTTGCGACAGACCCTCCGCATGCAGGAGATCCCGATCGTCGTCTATGGACGCGCGTACTGGGAGCGTGTCATCGACTTTCAATTCCTGGCCGACGAAGGGGCAATCGCTGATGAGCACCTGGACCTGATCAGCTACGCCGAAACGCCGCAGGAAGCCTGGGAGATTATTCTCAATTTTCACAAGTTGGGTAGGACTTGATTGTCCGCGGCGCGTGCCGTGATTGTTTTCCGTTGTCGCGAGACGGATATCCGGTGGGCTCTTCTATCCGGTGGGCTCTTCCGCAGGATTCGTGGGTGAAATCCGTTACGAATTCCGGCTCGCTGAGTACGGATTCCTCTCCTCTGTTGCCGTACGAGGCA
>Ga0214472_10005701_pt1 | contig 13108 bp, 8 predicted proteins | sample RVTome_6_FD_207662 | JGI IMG/M metagenome (GOLD analysis project Ga0214472, IMG submission 207662) | Soil microbial communities from uranium-contaminated site in the Upper Colorado River Basin, Wyoming, United States - RVT140D175 | ecosystem: Environmental > Terrestrial > Soil > Contaminated >... | reverse complement strand
ACAGTTTTTGATATTCTCACTTCCGGCCATACCTCCGAAGAAATTGAAGAGCTTCAAACTCCTGGAGAAAAGCTCGTTCAAAGTGTCCGGAACCATTTGCAACGCATGCTGAATGCGCGCAGGTGTTCCCTTACTCATTTACCCCACTATGGAATGCCCGATATTGCAGAACTGTATCTGGGCCTGCCATATAGCCGTGACAAGATCATGGCCGGTATCCGGCAGTGCATCGAAGATTTTGAACCCAGGCTTGTCAATCCCAATGTTCGTGCCATCAACCTCGATAACGGCAAGGATGTTACTCAGTTTGTAATTATCGGAGAAAGCACCGGGGGACATCGTTTGAAATACGTCACTTCCCTTTTTCGCAATGGGAGTATCAAGGTGGCCACTGCCGGAGAGTATTTCAGCCATGGGTAAATATTTTGACAATGAAATGCGCCTGCTGCAGGAAGCAGCTCAAGAGTTTTCCCAGGCCTTTCCTGAAAAAGCACGCATGCTCAATATGCAGGATATCAAGGATCGGGATCCTTATGTCGAGCGTCTACTGGAAGGCATGGCTTTTTTAACCGCAGAGCTGAAACAGCGGATCGATGACGACGTCCCTGAAATCGCCGAAGCACTGTTGTCGCATGTTCGTCCCTATTTTTTGCGTCCTTTCCCGTCCTGCTGCATTATGCAATTCAAACCAAGGGCCGGACAGATGAAACAAGCTACAGTCTTGCCAAAGGGGACCCGACTAACCAGTTCTACTGTAACACTGCCGGGCCCCTCCCGTCGCGAAGCCAATGAAAAAATCAATTGCCGCTTTCGCACCACCAGTGAGGTGACTATCCACCCCCTGCGGCTCAATTCCTTTCGCCTTGGTACCCCGGCGCATGGCGGGCAGTCCCTTCATCTGCATTTTCAGCTGGATCATGGAATCACAATGGACCAGCTGGAGCTGGACCGGATCAAACTCTATTTACATGGTGATCCTGTTACGGCAATGGCCTTATATCAGGCGATGACCGCATGGGTGGAACAGGTCGGTGTTACATTTCCAGGACGGCCGTCCCGCCCCTGTCCTCTCGGAGGCCAAAAAGCGATCCAGCCTTGTCACCTGGGTGCCGACAACCTGCTGGTTTCTTCCTCGGGGCGAAGCTTTGTCGGGTTTCACCTGTTGCACGAGTATTTTTGCTTTCGGGAAAAGTACCAGTTTGTCTCGCTCCGCAACCTGCAGAATGTCAACTGGCCGGAAAAGTGCAGCGAATTTGAAGTTCAGATTGACTTGAGCCAACCCCTGCCTGAAGATTTCCGACTGAGTAAAGAGAACTTCCGGCTGCATTGTGCACCCGCCGTAAACCTGTTCGATACGACCAGTGAGCCGATTCAATTAACTCATAAACTCACGGAATATCCGGTAATCGCCGACACCAATCATCCTGACAGCATCATGATTTACAGTATCAACGGGGTTACCGGCAGTCAATCGACGACCGGTAAAATCACTCCATATTCTTCCCTGCCAAAATTTAACCATAACTTCGGGTCGAATCGTTTTTACAATGTGAGCCATCGTGTCCGGGAGGGGCTACGCCCCATGACTTATCTGAGTCTTGGAGGTGACCTGACAGAGACGCAAGAAGTTTTATCCTGCGACATCACTGCCTGTAACGGCAATATTCCCCGGGATCATTTGCAAACGGGAGACATCAAAGCTCCACCCCAGGACTTCCCATCCAATGTCACCTGCGAAAATATCACCCGACCCAGTCGAATGCTGCTCCCGCCAAATCGATCCGATTACCGGCTGGCACTGGTGGCGCATCTGACAGTCAGTTTTAACAGCCTCTCCTCAATCGATAGTTTCCGGCAGCTGTTGTCCCTTTATGACTGGAGCGACCAGGAACAATCCTTCAAACGAATACACGGTGTCACCGCCATAAGAGTGTCACCGCTCAATCGCGTTTACCGGGGAGCATTGCTGCGGGGGATGGATATTCAATTAGACATAAACGAAAACAATTATATATCTCGAGCGGATGCGTATATGTTCGGCACGGTTTTACACAACTTTTTTACCATGTACGCCACCATAAATACCTTTGTACAAACCGGCTCCTTGATGAGCCCTTCAAAGAGTGAACTGACATGGGATCCATTGCTCGGGGAAAATTTCCTCATTTAATACAGGACCTGCTCAAGAACCCTTCCAGCTTTGATTTTTTCCAGGCGATACACCTGCTGGAGACCAATCTGGGGGGAGAAGCGGTTACCGGCGATAACCCGCAACACTATCTCTCGATAGCACCAGCGGCTGAGCTGTCTTTTCCGGCAGGAGAAATCCGTCATTGTTATATCGACAACAATGACCGGTTCCGACTGGAGGTTAATTTCATGGGGTTCTATGGAGTAGATTCGCCCCTGCCCCAGTTTTTTAACGACATCGCAGCCCTTGATATCGTCGGCAGTGCCGAGCTCCGCGCTTTTCTTGAATTGTTTAACCAGCGTTTGTATCAGCTTCTTTATAGTGCCTGGAAGAAGATGAATCTCCATGCCTCGAGCCGGTACCGTAACAGTCTGTACTGCCGCTATCTGGAGGCTCTTTATGGCGGCAGCGGCACCTGCCATCTGCTCGGTCGCTTCGATTATGCAGGGATTTTAGGGAATCGGGTCAAAAACAGCCGATCATTGGCAGACATGCTTGAGGACTTCATTGAATCTCCGGTCCGGGTCCAGCAGAACATTCCCTGCTGGATCGAATTGGAAGAAACCGCGGATCTCGGCGGCAAGTTCGCTTTGGGAAATAACTGTATTCTTGGGAATCGGCTGATGGACGTCAACAGTAAGATCCTCATTCACATCGGCCCGATGACCATCCGGAAAGCGACCAATCTTCTGCCGGGAAGACCACAGGCAGAAATCCTGGCCCATATGATCCGGGAGTACCTGGATCCGACCATCAATTATGATCTGGTGATGGCAATACAACCCGGAGAAGCATATACATCTACGCTCGGAGGCGATGAATCCATTCTCGGATGGACCGCCTGTATTGGCCAGGCAGGAGATATTGAAAACCGAATCGTTTTAACTGGTGAAAGCCTGGATCGGACACGCCGGAACTCCCCGGCATCGACACACATGATAACCCGACACCAAACCCATAGAGGAAAAATATGAGTACAACCCGCATTAAAGCCTTACTGGAAAAACTCAACCCACATTGCATTCAGACCCTGGAATCAGCTGCGGCATTTGCCGGGACTCGTGGCCACTATGAGGTTTGTATCGAACATGTCATCGTCAAATTCCTGGAAAAAGGTGAAGGTGATTTTGACCTGATCCTCCGCCATTTCGAGGTTAATCTGGACGCATTGTGGCAGGCCATGCTCGACAATCTCTCCCAGATGAGGTCGGGCAATCAGAATAAACCTGCCTTTTCTCCGCAGATCCTGCAATGGTTTGAGCGTGCCTGGACCATCAGTTCCCTTCGGGACACTCACTCCCAGCTACGCTCAGGACCACTGCTTGAAGCCTTGCTGGAGATGACCCCAAGGTTTCCCGGATCTGCCTGGGAGACACTAGAAGGCGTTTCAATAGATCTGTTGCAGAAACACTCGGCACAGCTGACTCAAATCTCCATAGAAAATCCAGCACCCGTTTCAGTTGCCGGTAACACACCAGGATTGTCCCCATCCGTTTCTTCCAATCCCGGCGACAGTATCACACCGAACCTGGACGCTTTTACTACCGACTTTACCGCCCGGGCGACGGCGGGAGGGATCGACCCCGTTCTGGGACGCAATAATGAAATCCGTCAGATGATTGATATTTTGACTCGGCGGCGAAAAAACAATCCGATTCTTGTCGGTGAACCCGGCGTCGGCAAGTCGGCGGTGATCGAAGGATTGGCCTTGCGTATTGTCGAAGGCAGTGTACCGGACAGTCTTAAAAAGGTACGTCTGGTCTGTCTGGACCTGGGTTTGCTACAGGCTGGTGCCGGCGTCAAGGGGGAGTTTGAAAGACGCCTCAAATCGGTTATCGAAGAGATCTCCGCATCTCCCACCCCCATTCTTCTTTTTATCGATGAGGCCCACACCCTGATCGGTGCCGGTGGCGATGCTGGTCAGGGAGATGCGGCCAACCTGCTCAAACCCGCCTTGGCCCGAGGAGAATTACGTACACTGGCGGCCACCACCTGGAGCGAGTACAAGAAATATTTTGAACGGGATGCCGCACTTGAACGCCGGTTTCAGATGGTGAAGGTCGACGAGCCCTCGCAGGAGAACGCCATTGTCATGCTGAATGGCCTGAAAGGACACTACCAGAACTACCATAAGGTCCTCATCACCGATAGCGCGGTAGAGGCCGCCGTCCGACTTTCCAGCCGCTACATCAACGGCCGCTATCTGCCGGATAAAGCTATCGACCTGCTGGACACCGCCTGTGCCCGCGTCTGCATGGGGCTTGCAGCCACCCCGGCCGAGATCGATACCGCCAATGAACGTCTGGCCTATATTGAGCGGCGTCAGCAGCATTTGGCAGAAGAAGCGATCCAGGGGCTTGCGGCCGATCCTAATTTGCTGGCCATTCTACAACAGGAGCACCAGCAGGTGCAGCAACAGTTATCCACCTTGAAAGGCCGTTGGGAATCCGAATTGGCCATTGTTCAGAAGATTCACCAAGTCCGATCATCGGCAAAGCCCTCCAGCACGGAATTAACGGCTTTGCAACAGAAATTGCAGGAACTGCAGAACTCGCAGCCTATGGTTCAACCCGAGGTGAATGGTGATGCCATCGCCGAAGTCGTTGCGGACTGGACCGGTGTTCCCGTGGGCAGGATGGTCAAAAACGATCTGACAACCCTGCTTGAATTTGAGCAGACCCTGAGTCAGCGTATCGTCGGCCAGGAATCGGCTATTCACGCAATCGGACAATCACTTCGCACCAGCAAGGCCGGTCTGCGCGAGGGACAGGCGCCCATCGGGGTCTTTCTCCTCACCGGCCCAAGCGGCGTCGGCAAAACCGAGACGGCCCGGGCTATTGCCGACATCCTCTATGGAGGAGAGCGTTTCATGATTACCATCAACATGAGTGAATACCAGGAGGCCCACTCCATTTCCCAACTCAAGGGCTCCCCTCCCGGTTATGTCGGCTATGGCGAAGGCGGTATACTGACCGAAGCCGTCCGGCAGCGCCCTTATTCGGTGATTCTACTGGACGAGGTGGAGAAGGCTCACCCGGATGTTCTCAATATGTTTTACCAGGTATTCGACCGAGGCTTGATGAGGGACGGCGAAGGCCGCGAAATCGACTTCAAGAACACCGTCCTGATCATGACCTCAAACCTGGGAGCCGAGACGGTCATGGACCTGTGTTTGCCTCCCGTCCCCATGGACCTTCCGGGACAAGACAAGGACAATGGCCAAAACACAGACGGGGCAAATCTCCGCAAAGAACCCTCGCAGCGGGAGTTGGTGGAAGCGGTCCGGCCTGCCCTGATGCAGCATTTTGCTGCTGCCTTGCTGGCACGGATGCAGATAATACCATTCAGTCCACTCGACCGGGAATCGCTGAAACAGATCATTACCCTGAAACTTGACCGGATAGCTCAGCGACTTGCCAGTGCCCACGGGATCACTCTGCGCTGCGATCCACGCGTGATCGACTATCTGGTTCGGCAATGTCATACCCCCGAATCGGGTGCCCGTGCCATCAATACCATGATTGAACAACAATTAATGCCTGGTGTCTCCCGCAGCCTGCTCGGTTTCATGGTAGACGACGACATGCCGCAATTGATGACACTTGAACTCGACGAGGCGAATGAACTCTCATGTGTATTCAGCAACCTTGTACCGGCAACTCCTGCAGGAGAGACCGACACGGCAGCACTCATAGCCGTATAAAAAATTAGAAAGTTAAACAAGATAAACTCGTAAAAACCTAAAATTTCGATGATGACACCTTACAGCACTTCTGCTTTGTCTTTGGATCGTTCCGCCGGCAGCAGTCATTTCTCATTTCGTATTCGAACGGTTCCGGATGATAGCTTCACGGTCGCACAATTTACAGGTGAGGACCACGGTCTTTCGCAGGATTTCTTTTTCACCCTGACTCTTATCACCAAAACCGAACTGACACCGAAAACAGTTATCGGCAATTCCGCCACTCTCGAAATGCGCTGGGGCGGTTCTCCGGTATTTCTCCATGGTGTCGTCTCCTCGTTTCACCGGGAAAACGACACCCCAACAGGAATGTCATATCGGGCAGTGGTCTCCTCGCCTCTGTCCTCACTCAAGCTCAATACCCAAAACAGAGTTTTTATTAATCGAACCGTACCTCAAATTCTCGAAGAGGTTCTGATTGCCGCCGACTACGTCAAGGATGATTTTTCCATGGACCTGAATGCATCCTATCCGGTGCGGGAATTTGTGGTGCAATACAATGAAACGGACTACGACTTTATCATCAGGTTGCTGGCCCACTGCGGCATTTTCTTTACCTTTGAAAGCGACGATTCAAAAACCAGGATCCTTTTCTGCGATCAGAGCACCAATCGGCCCGTTCTGCCCGGAGTCAGCGAACTGATGTTCCAGCCCCAGACAGGTGCGGTGCGCTCGGTAGAAACCATCTACGTCCTGTCCCCGCAGGCACGCCTCATGCCAGGCGAAACACTCTTGACCGACTATAATTACCGAACCCCGGGTATCCACCTGGAAGCGTCGAAAAGCACAGCCGCAGGTCAATCGGCGGGTACCACCTCGCTTTATGGGGATCATTTCAAAACAACCGAAGAAGGGCTGCAGATGGCCACCATCCGGCAACAGTCAATCGATGTCCAGCGGGAAATCTACATCGGTGAGACCGATTGCCGGGGTATTCTGCCCGGCTTTCTGCTGAAAGTTTCCCAGCACCCAAACGATGCACTTAACGGGGATTATTTAATAATAAATGTTACCCATAGCGCCGATCAGGGAGCCGCCCTGGAAATGGGGGGCTCGGTTAAAGGCGCTACCTACAAAAACACCGTGCAAATGATCCGGGCAAACGTGCCGTTCCGTCCACCCATTCCCGATAATCGACAACTCCTGGGGTTATTTACCGCTCGGGTGGAAACCACCGGCACCAAATATGCTTATCTGGACGATCAGGGCCGCTATCGGGTCCGGACCGATTTCGACCGCGGCTCGGCAGCCCAGGGAGAAGCAAGCCATCCGGTACGATTGATGCAGCCTTATGGAGGAAACAACTACGGCATGCACTTTCCTTTGCATGCCAAAACAGAAGTAGTTCTTGCCTGTGTCAATGGGGACCTGGACCGCCCGGTTTTAGTTGGGACCCTGTCCAACCCGAACACACCCAGCGTAGTCACTTCAAAGAATAATACCCAAAATATCATCCGCACGGCCGGTGGTAACGAACTGGTAATGGACGATCTGCTCAAACGCGAACGGATCGAGCTTTTTACCGCAGATCGGAAGAACATCCTGACTCTTGACGCCAATGCCGAAGGTCATAAGGTGCGCCTGGCAACAGAGGAAGGGGAAATGAAGATTTTTGCCAAAAAAACCCTGCTCATCGAATCCGGGGATACCCAGACGGTGCAGGTCGGCAACGATCACATTATCACTGTGGAAAATGCCCAGCGTTTGATGACCCGTAACAAGGAGATCGAATTTCAGGCAGCCACCGATCTTCTCTTCAAGGCCAGGCAGAACATTCAGTTTCAGGCGGAAAAGCAGAACATCGAGATGACTGCCGGCAAAGACATGATAGTCGAAGTTGGCCGGAATCTGTCGATGGAAGTACGGGAACAGGAGATGAGTCTTCTGGTCAACAATGGACGGCTGAGTATGGAAGCGGCCAAGGATATCGTTATTCTTGGCCGGGGCGGCGGGCCAATGACAATTACACAAGGGGGCGGCACCATACAGATTTCACAGAATGGAAACGTGGTGCTCTCTGCCGCCAAAATCGACATTAACGGAGCCTGCATTAACCTCAAAGGCACCGCAATCGGCGGGAACTAACATCAACAGGAATTTTAAGTTATGAAAGCAAACATTATAGAACTATTTCAAACAACAACGCCGGACACCACAGGCATCGCCACGGTCACGACTGTCAAGGCCGGACATGCTGCCGAAATCGACTTCAAAGGAGTTTGTTGTCCGGTGGCCGGGCATCTCAGTCAGGTCGAGGCTCTAAAGGTTGGCGATCGGGTGATTATCCTCCAAGTCCCCATGGGCTTGGTTATTGCAGGACGATTACGTTCCCCGACGGAAATCCCCACTCCTCGGCTCGAGGCACAGGACGGGCGGTTGATTATTGAAGCAGCACAAAGTGTTCGTCTCCAGGCCGGTCAGAGTTCGATCGAAGTTCATGCCGATGGCCGGATTCAGATCGACGGCAGGCAGATTACCGGACAGGCAACAGGACTTATAGGGCTGCATAGTCCAACCATCGAGCTGAACTAAGACATGAATTTACCATTTCTTTCAACCCACCGGGATTCGGCTCTGACCCTCTATCGTCAGCGATGCACACTTCAACAGCAGACTATGGTCGAGGCGGGATTGATGGCACGTAACGAGCAACAGCTCTGGATCCATCTACAGGTATTGTCCCGCAGCGCAATTGAGCCGCAGCCATTGGAAGGCTTGGAAAACTTGGAAAGCCTGGAGAGCCTGGAGAGCCTGGAGAGCCAGGCCGAGGCCTTTGTCGATCTGACCAGCCGGTTACTTTCGGCAACCGCGTCAGTGAGGGAAACCGGCTACGACCAGGCATTAGATCTGCTTAGCCAAACCGGGCCACTCCAGGATGGGGCTTTTCACGCTCTATCGCTGTTACCGCCGCCGGAGACTGACACGAGGATGTTGGATCTGTATCGGCAAAAGCCCGAACTGCGGCCTTTATTGTTCGATCTCTGGCGGGAACAGTCACGAGCCATTCCCACCGCCCTGGTAAGCGTTGCCGAACTACGGAGCCACGACGCGACGCTTGAGATCGCCGCCTTGCGCTACGCCGCCAGTCAGCCACACATTGGACTGGAGCTGTTCTCGGCCTACTACCAGGGTTTACTGTCCGGGGCCAAACGTCCGGAAAAATCAGGTCACCTACTCGCCACTGCCCTTTGGGGGGGCCTGCTCCGGGGCGAACAGAAACTGGCCAAACCACTCCGGCACTGCATTGAGTCCGAAACCGATGACGACAGTCTGTATTATCTGCTGCGTCTGGGTGCCATCGTGGCCGACCCCGATATTGTCCCGATCCTGCAGAAATTTGCCGAGAAGGCTCCCGAAGCCGCTGCTGAGCTGCTCGCGCTCCATGGCACCGAAACTGCCTTGCTGGCATTGCTGGAGCTGAGCCAGGCGAGCAAGCAATCCAAGCCTTCAGCAGGAATCCTCGAGGCGTGGCATTGGGTCAGTGGCCGGAGCCTGATCGTTACCCCACGTCTGCGCATCGTCCAGCCAGGCGAAAAATCCCCTCCCCCGCTCCCGCTAAACTCGGTCGAATGGTGGTGGCAGGAGCATCATGGCCTGCTGCAGGAGGGTGGACGATTACTCTTTGGGCATACTCTGGGCCTTAAACACCTGTTCCGGCAAAGCGGCCTGCAGGCTGGGCGCTTCAACAACAATCTGCTGGATTTGCTGTCCTATAGCCTCGGTTCTCCGATCGGGGTTACCGCTCAGGCAACCCAGCTTCAACGCCGGCGTGTTTTACAACAAAAATTATCTGAAAATATCAACATCATGGAGGAGACTCATGCTCCAGCTTGACAATCAGACCTCCTGGACAGCGGAACTCTACCCCGGCTGGGGAAGAAACCGGAAACGGCAACAGACACTTGTAGTTAAAGTCGGATACACCTTTGATCATCTGGGACAACTCAGCTTTCTACCACAACCACCCATCGAAACGGCCGATATCTATAGCGGGGAACCGGAGGCTTCCAGCCTGGTTATCGCCAGTGAGGTCGCCCCATTTAAAAAAGGCGCCGAAATTCTGCTTACCGGCAAAGCCTGCCCTTCCCAGCCCGGGGAGTCAATAATGCGGGTGGAGGTTGGATTACGCCGAGGAGATAAAGACTATTGGAACAAGGAACTCAGAGTCTTTGGCCCCCGCACCTGGCAACGCAGGATACTGATGGTCCTGCCGGGTAAGGCGGGACCTATTACCGAACCTGTTCCGCTGACCTATGAAAATGCCTACGGCGGCAGCGACCCCGCCAACGCCGACGAGCAGTACCTTGAAAACCCGGCCGGGGTCGGCTACAGCCTGAGAGGCCTGCGCACCAAGGCGCTCACCCTGCCCCGGATTGAAATAGGGCCCGGCTTTATCAGCAGCCCCGCCGGCCGGGTCCAGCCTGCAGGCTTTGGCCCACTGGCACCCCATTGGCAACCGCGGTGTAAAGAAGCAGTGGAGATTGACACCGGGATGGCTGCATGCGGCGGCTGTCCCTGGGCAAAAGAACCACCCGAATCACTGTACAATACCGCTCCGCTGGACCAACGGTTTGAACAGCCCTTTGAGGGAGATATGACTCTCAGCCTTAAAGGCATGGTGGCCGGTGCGCCCGGGGGCGTGCTGATCAACCTGCCTGCCTTGCATCCAAAGGTTCTTTTGGAAGATGGCGGGAAGATTTCCGAGCTTCTGCCGCGATGCGACACACTTCTCGTCCATGCGGATAAGCTACAGATATTTCTGCTGTTTCGAGTAGAGATTCCTCAGGAGAAAAAGACCACTACCCCGCTGATGGTACATCTTATCGACCTGGATACAGAAACAGAAGAAACGAGCACAGAATCAATGGAGGCTGCCATATGAACGCCTCCCGTTCCCTAACATCGACACAAACCGCCGCCGGCACCGGCTCCCAGGCCGTTGTCCCCTTGACGGAGGTCGCCGTTACCGGAGTGGGCCTCGCCTGTAAAACCGGTGACCAGCCTTTCGCGCTTTTCGGGGCTGTGGCGACACATCTCACAAGCAGTACGCCCCATAATGATTTTTCCGGGAATGATGACAGTGCAGCCGACATTCGTCTGCTGATCGCCGCCGTTCCGGAGGTGGAAGATTTGGATACACCTCAGGAGAGGATTACTTCCCTGGCCGGGTCGGCGCTGAAGCAAACGCTCAATTTTCTCCCTCAAGACATTGAGGAGAAGGATATTCTTGTGCTGACACTTCTTCCCGAGGCTGCAACGGAGAGGGGAGGCAGTCTTGATCGTGAGCAGCTGCAAACCGTTCTTACAAGTCAGCACAGTACTTTGACCACGGCCTGTTTTCGATTTGCCGGGCCCGACCAAGGCGCCGTTTTGCAACTGCAAAAAGCCTGTGCAGAGCTGGTCGAGGGAAAATGGCAGGTTGTAATATTTGGCGGAGTAGACTCACTGGTCGACATTGTGACCTGTGCTTCGCTCATTCAAACGAATTCGGCGATGCTGCAGAAAGGCGCTGGAGGAGTTGTTCTCGGCGAAGGCGCGGCCTTCCTGCTGCTTGAAAAATGTAATCCCTCTAATCCCTCCAGCGAGTTCCCCTCAATCGGGGCGATGGCAGCAAGCGAAGAACCACATGCGGGTAAGGCGGAAGATGACCATATGACCGGTCTGGCAACAGCTCTGAGAAATACTTTAGCCACAGCTAAACTGAGCCCGGCCGCGATTAAAAGCATTGTCCTGCCGCTGGACGGCAATATTGCCGACGAGATGGAGTGGCATCAGACGGTTGAAACCCTCTGGCCGCGCCGGGACAACATCCCGCGAAGGTTTGAAGAATTAAGACCCCACCTCTCTTTAGGCGATACAGGGGCCGCCACGTTACCCCTTGCTCTCGCTTTAGCGTCCGCCCGGCTCGACTTCAGGTTTCCTTCGGTCGATAACATTTTTGTGTGCGAAGTCAGTCGCCACAGCCCTCGCGGTGTTGTGTACCTGAAGGTGCCTCCGACGCGGAAAGAAAATAATTCGTTATAAGATTGCATTAGTCATATAATCAACAGTCGGCAGTTGTATCTCCACTGCCTGCAAGGCTATTTAAAACAGGAAGCAATTCATGTCCAATCCTAAAAAAGGCAATGTCCTGATCAATGGACGTACCGTGGTCCATAAAGAAAGCGGGGGTGTACTTATCACGACCGACGTCTGTTTGACCAAGATCGGCAAGTCCACCGTGCCCATTGCCTATACCAACGTTGCCCGCAGTGTCGATGCCGACAAGACCTCCAGCACCGTCTTTGTCAACGGCAATCCCATCTGCCATAAAAATTCCATCTTCTCCAGAAGCACCGGCGACGAACCGGGCACGCGCCTGGGCATTCGCAGCGGCACCGTTACCGCCAAGGCCGAATTCATCACCGGTTCGCCCAACGTCTTTATCGAAGGCATTCCCGCCGTACGCCATGGCGACATGATGGTCAGTAATAACTGCAACACCGCCCCCATGCCGCTTTCGCAGCCGGGCGCGCCAATCGCCGCTACCTTTAAACTATCGCAGGTGAAACCACCGGAAGAAACCGAATTACCTGATAAGGTTCATCTGGGCCAGAGCGGAGAACAGGCTCCATTGCTGAGAGGCCTCTACCGGGGGGATAATGGCAGCAATACTGCCAAGGCTCAGCGAATATTTCAATATATCGAGCAGGAAGGTGCAGAGCGTTATCGGGAATTGCTCAGCAACAACCTGGAAGCTGGGACACAGCACCTGTCTTTGTTATTCAACGACAAAGAATTCGATTCGACCGACGAAGAAGACAAGGAATATATCGTCATCCCGCTGGGACAAACTAAAACAGTAAAAAAGGATTCCCCCCAGCCGCAAAGCCCAAAAGAATTTGCCAACTTCACCGTTCCCCTCATCCTCAAACGATATACCACAGCCGAGTTTGATAAAGCACAAACAGCTGAGCTTCGCCAGGGTTGGTTGTACATCTACCGCAACGGTTACCTCTGGCGGGAACTGCAAGTCCGCGAAAACAGCTTTATGGCGGACGTCAACCTGCGCCGCCATCAGGGCAAGCATACCCGCCGCGCCAGTGGCGAATCCGACAGCCGGGTTATTGTCCCCTGGAAAATCGACAATCAGGTCCAGACCATCGAAATCGCCTTTTCCGAAGTGCAGTGGAGCT
>Ga0214472_10005700_pt1 | contig 13109 bp, 13 predicted proteins | sample RVTome_6_FD_207662 | JGI IMG/M metagenome (GOLD analysis project Ga0214472, IMG submission 207662) | Soil microbial communities from uranium-contaminated site in the Upper Colorado River Basin, Wyoming, United States - RVT140D175 | ecosystem: Environmental > Terrestrial > Soil > Contaminated >... | reverse complement strand
GTTCCCCAGCGTGATCATCCAGCAGCAGGTCAACAGCGTCTCGACCCGCCACATCCAGCCCAACGAGCACGGCTCCTTCGACTTCGTGTGGACCCATTTCGGCTTCGAGGACGACTCTGAGGAGATGACACAGCGCCGCCTGATCCAGGCGAATCTCTTCGGGCCCGCCGGTTTCGTCTCCGCCGACGATGGCGAAGTCATCGAATGGTCGCAGGAGGGCTTCGAGCAGAAGCCCGCCCACCGGACCGTGGTGGAGATGGGCGGCTACGACATCGGCGACACCGAGCACATGGTGACCGAAACCCTGATCCGGGGCATGTACGCCTACTGGCGCAAAGTGATGGGGCAATGAACATGACGATCGACTTCCAGACCTACTTCGAGCTTCTGAACCTCTACAGCGACTACGCCATGGCGGTCGATTCCGCCGACTGGGAGAAGTGGCCCGACTTCTTCGTCGAGGACGGCACCTACCGGCTGCAGCCGCGCGAGAACTTCGAGCAGGGCCTGCCGCTGTGCCTGCTGGCGCTGGAGAGCCGCGCCATGATCAAGGACCGGGTCTACGGGGTGAAGGAAACCATGTACCACGACCCCTACTACCAGCGGCACGTCGTCGGCACGCCGCGGGTGATCTCGGTGGAAGGCGGACGCGACGCCGACACGATCCACGCCGAAGCCAACTACGTCGTGGTGCGCACCAAGTACGACGGCGAATCGACCGTCTTCAACAGCGGCCATTACCGCGACGTCATCGTACGCACGCCCGAGGGGCTGCGGCTCAAGTCGCGCCTGTGCATCTACGACACGGAGATGATCCCGAACTCGATCATCTACCCCATCTGAGGAGCCCGGAGATGTCGATGAACTGGATCGATGCCGCGGCCCTCGGCGCGGTGCCCGCCGGCGACGTGGTCGGGGTCGCAGTGGCCGGCAAGGACATCGCCCTCTACGAGGTGGAGGGCGAGATCTTCGCCACCTCGAACGTGTGCACCCACGGCCACGCCCGCATGAGCGACGGCTTCCTGGAAGGACGGGAGATCGAGTGCCCGCTGCACCAGGGCCGGTTCGACGTGTGCACCGGCAAGGCGATGTGCGCGCCGCTCACCGAGGACATCCCGACCTACCCGGTGAGGATCGAAAACGGGCGCATCTACGTCGCGCTCGACTGACAAGACGGTCCCAGGCCGCCCCCTCCCCAACCCTATCGAGAGTGAGAGAGACATGAACACGCATAAGAGATGGACCCTGCCGGCGCTGGCGCTCGTCGCCGCGGCCAGCGTCGCACACGCGGACATCAAGATCGGCTTCACCGCGCCCCTCTCCGGCCCGGTGGCCGCCGTGGGCCAGGACCAGTACGACGGCTTCATGCTGGCCATCGAGGCCCGCGGCGGCACACTGGGCGGCCAGCCGGTGCGCGTGCTGCGCGAGGACGATCAGCTCAAGCCCGAGCTGGGCAATCAGATCGCCCGCAAGCTGGTGGACCGCGACAAGGTCGATGCCATCGTCGGGCTGGGGTTCTCGAACGTACTCATGGCGAGCCTGCCGCGCATCGTCGAGTCCGGCACGGTGGCCATCGCCACCAACGCCGGCCCGTCCGTGCTCGCCGGCGCCGGCTGTGTGCCCAACGTCTTTTCGGTCGCGTGGCAGAACGACGGCTCGGCCGAGGCGATGGGCAAGTACGCCCAGGACGCGGGCTACAAGCGCGTCTACCTGATGGCGCCCAACTACCAGGCGGGCAAGGACTACATCGGCGGCTTCAAGCGCTTCTACAAGGGCGAGGTGGTCGACGAGGTCTATACCCAGGTCAACCAGCCCGACTACTCCGCGGAGATCGCCCAACTTCAGGCCGCGGACCCGGACGCGGTGTTCGTGTTCTATCCCGGAGGGATGGGGGTGAACTTCGTCAAGCAGTTCAGCCAGGCGGGCCTGACGAAGAAGCTACCCTTGTTGTCGGCCTTCACCGTCGACGGTACGACGCTTCCGTCCTTGCGCGACGCGGCGGTCGGTACCGTGTCGGGCGCGATCTGGGACGTCGCGCTCGAGACGCAGGGCAACCGGGCGTTCATCGACCGCTTCGCGAAGAAGTACGGCCGCCAGCCGAGCGCCTATGCCGCGGTCGGCTACGACGCGGCGAGCCTCCTGGACATCGCGATCCGCAAGGTGGGCGGCAACACCAGCGACAAGACCGCCTTCGCCGCCGCGGTCAGGGCCGCCGGCGCCGAACTCCAGTCGCTGCGCGGCCCGTTCCGTTTCAATCACAACAATCTGCCAATCCAGAACTACTACGCCTTCCAGACCGTAAATGAGGGCGGCCGCATCACCGCCAGGCTGCTGAGCACCCCGCTCCCCGAGCACCGGGACGCCTACGCGGCCCAGTGCAAGCCGAGGTGAGCGCCATGACCTTCTCGCTCTTGCTCGCACAGCTCCTCAACGGGCTGCAATACGGGGTCCTGCTGTTCCTGCTCGCGGCGGGCCTCACCCTGATGTTCGGCATCATGAGCTTCGTCAATCTCGCGCACGGCTCGCTCTACATGCTGGGGGCCTATGCGGCGGCGGTGGTGACGGGTGCGACCGGGTCGTTCGCCCTGGGGGTGCTCGCGGCGCTCGCGACCGGGATCGGGGTGGGGATGTTGCTCGAATGGACGGCGGTGTCCCGGCTGTACCGGCGCGACCACCTCGACCACGTGCTCGCCACCTTCGGCCTGGTGCTCTTCTTCAACGAGGTGACGCGCATGATCTGGGGGCCGCAGCCGCTCTTCGTGGCGCTGCCGGAGGCCCTGTCGGGGACGGTCGAGCTCTTCGGCTTCACCTACCCCGCCTACCGCTTTCTCATCATCGCGGTGGGCCTCGCGGTGGCGGTCGGCAGCAGCTGGCTGATCCACCGGACCCGCGTCGGCATGCTGGTGCGCGCGGGCTCGGTGAACCCGCAGATGGTGGGCGCCCTGGGGGTGAACATCCGCGCCCTCAACGCGATGCTGTTCGCGCTCGGCGCAGCGCTCGCGGCGCTCGCCGGCGCCATGGCGGGCCCCATTCTCTCGGTCCAGAGCGGGATGGGCGAGCCGGTGCTCATCACCGCCCTGGTGGTCATCGTGATCGGCGGCATCGGCTCGGTGAGCGGCGCGTTCTACGCGGCGATCATCGTCGGCCTGACCGACACGCTCGGACGCACTTACCTGCCGCTGCTGATGCGCGAATTCGCGAGCCGCGACATCGCCAACGCGGCAGGTCCGGCGCTGGCCTCGATGCTGGTCTATCTCCTCATGGCGGTGGTGCTCGCAGTCCGTCCGCAGGGACTCTTTCCCGCGCATAAGGGGTGAATCATGAAAATGTCTTTCCGAACCGGTGAGCTGGTGCCGGTGGTCTTGCTCGCCGGTCTGGCGCTGCTGCCCTTCGTCGCGGCGGCCGCCGACGAGCCCTTCTTCACCGCCTTCTTTGCCCGCGTGCTGATCTACGCGATTGCCGCCACGGCGCTGAACCTGGCCCTGGGCCTGGGCGGACTGGTGAGCCTCGGCCACGCGCTGTTCCTCGGGCTCGGCATGTACAGCGTCGCCTTGCCCGCCCATTTCGGCATCGCGAACGGATGGGTGCATCTCGCGGCATGCATCGCCTCGTGCGGCGTCGTGGGGTTCCTGACCGGCTACGTGAGTCTGCGCACCTCCGGCATCGCCTTCATCATGATCACGCTCGCCTTCGCGCAGATGGGCTACTTCCTGGTGGTGAGTCTCAAGCAGTTCGGCGGCGACGACGGCTTGCCGATCGCAACCGCGAGCGAGTTCTTCGGCTTCAGCCTGGGGTCCGGCAACGCGGTGTATGGGGTGGCCTTCTGCGTCCTCGTGGCGCTCACGGTGTGGATCGCGCGGCTGCGCTCGGCGCCGTTCGGCATGACGCTGCGCGCCGGAAGGCAGAACGCGCGCCGGGTGGCCTCGGTCGGGCTCGCGCTCCCACGCTACCAGCTCGCAGCCTATGTGCTGTCCGCAGTGTTCTGCGGGGTCGCCGGGATGCTGCTCGCCAACCTCAACGCCTATGCGTCACCGAGCAGCATGTCCTGGATGGTATCGGGCGAGCTCATCGTGATGGTGGTCCTCGGCGGCATGGGCTCGGTGTTCGGCCCCTTCCTCGGCGCCTTCGCCTTCCTCGGCATCGAGGAAGTGCTGAAGGCCGTCACGGAGTACTGGATGGCGGTGTTCGGCCTTCTGATCCTGGGTGTTGCCCTGCTGGGCAAGGCGGGCATCGCCGGCCTGCTCGCCCGTCCAATTCGTTCCAACAGTCCCGCGGGCAAGGGCGCGAAGGCGCCGCTGCTGGCGGAATCGGGAGTCCAGCCATGAGCACGCTGCTGCAGACCGAAAAGCTCAGCAAGCGCTACGGCGCCCTGGTGGTCACCGACGACGTGTCGCTGGAGGTTCAGGCGGGGGAGCTCCACGCCCTCATCGGCCCCAACGGCGCGGGCAAGACGACCCTGATCAACCAGCTCTCCGGAGAACTCGCGCCGAACAGCGGCCGGGTGCACTTCGCGGGGCAGGACGTGACCGCCACGGGCATCAACGGGCGCGCGCGCCTGGGCCTGCTGCGCTCCTACCAGATCACCTCGGTGTTCGACGAGTTCACGGTCCGCGAGAACGCGACCCTCGCAGCGCTGGGCGCGCAACGGCACGCCTTCTCGTTCTGGACGAATCTCCTCGGCGACAGACAGGCGCTCGCCGCGGCCGACGAGGGCATCGCCGCCGCCGGCCTGGCCGCGCACGCCGACATCCCGGCTTCCGCGCTGGGGTACGGCGAGCGACGCCAGCTCGAGCTGGCGATGGCCCTGGCGGCCCGGCCGCGCTTCCTGCTGCTCGACGAGCCGATAGCCGGCATGAGCGTGCAGGAATCGGCCGCCGTGGTGGCGCTCCTCCAGTCGCTCAAGCGCAAGTACACGATCCTGCTGGTGGAGCACGACATGAACGCGGTGTTCGCGCTGGCCGACCGGATCAGCGTGCTGGTGTACGGAAAGCTCCTGGTCACCGGCACCCCCGAGGAAATCCGCAACAACGCCGAAGTCCGGGCGATTTATCTGGGCGAAGAAGAGGTGGCCGCATGAACGCGCTGCTCAAGGTCGCCGGCCTGCGCGCCGGCTATGGACAGGCCCAGGTGCTCTTCGGGGTCGATTTCTCGGTGGCCGAAGGCGAGGTGGTCACGCTGCTCGGGCGCAACGGGATGGGGCGTTCGACCGCCATCAAATGCCTCTTCGGCTTGCTGCCCGCGACGGACGGGTCCATCGCGTTTTCCGGCGAGCCGATCTGCGGCCTGCCCTCGTACCAGATCGCCAAGCGCGGGCTGGGCCTGGTGCCCGAAGGAAGGCAGATCTTCCCCAACCTGACGGTCGAGGAAAACCTCGTCGCCACCGCACGGGCGCGGCGCGGCAACGCCCTTCAACCCTGGACCCTCGACCGGGTCTATGGCTTCTTTCCACGATTGCGCGAACGCCGGAGCAACCTCGGCTCGCAGCTCTCGGGCGGCGAGCAGCAGATGCTCGCCATCGGCCGAGCGCTCCTCACCAACCCGCGTCTGACGGTGCTCGACGAGGCGACCGAAGGCCTCGCCCCGCTCATCCGGGCCGAGATCTGGCACGCGCTCGGCGAGCTCAAGGCCGAGGGGCTGTCGCTGATCGTCATCGACAAGAACCTCGGGCCGCTACTCGACCTGGCCGATCGCCACTTCGTCATCGAGAAGGGGCAGGTCGTGTGGTCCGGCGACTCCTCCGCATTGCGTGCCGAGCCGCGGGTCGTGCACGAATACCTCGGCGTCTGACAGCCGCCATGACGACAAACACATCAGGAGGTGATCGCATGAGCGACCCGAAATCCATCGCGACGGGAATCATCCGCGCCGAGCACCGCACGCTGGCCGCGGTCGTCAACAGCATCAAGTCGATCGTCGCCGAAGTCCGCGCCGGGCGCATGTCGGCGGACTTCCGCCTGCTGTGGTCGATGATCCATTACATCGACGCCTTCCCGGAGCGCCTCCACCATCCCAAGGAGGACGCGTGGCTGTTCGCCCGCATCCAGGAGCGGACGCGGGCGGCCGACTGCCTGATCGAGGCGCTCCTCGAGCAGCACTCGGCGGGCGAAGCGGAGCTCCACCAGCTGCGCAAGGCGCTCGGCAACTACGAGGCCGGCGTCGCCGGCGCGCTGGAGGCCCTGGACCTCACCGTCCAGCGCTACGCCGAATTCAACTGGAAGCACATGGCCATGGAGGAACGCGAGCTCCTGCCCATTGGCGAAGACTGCCTCACGCAGGACGATTGGGCCGACATCGCGCGTGCCTTCCAGGAGAACTGCGACCCGCTCGCCGGCGCGCAGGAGGGCGCGCACTTTCTGAAGCTCTTTCGCCGGATCGTCGAACAGACCCCGGCGCCCATGGGCCTGGGCACGCGACAGGCGCCCTGATCCGCCCTCCCCTCGCCCGACAGACCGATTTCCGATATTCACGACAAAGGAATTCACGCCATGCACGCTCTCGGCACCCTGGAAGAACTCCCCCTCGATTACCGCCAGGCCCTCGCCGCGCAGAACCTGGTCCCGCTGTGGCCCAGCCTTCGATCGGTGCTGCCGCCGGGCAAACCCGCCCTGCGCACGCGCCCGACCCAATGGTCGTATGCGGCGCTGCGTCCCCTGCTGCTGCAAGCCGGTGAGCTCACCCCGATCGAACGGGCCGAGCGCCGCGTGCTGGTGCTCGCCAATCCCGGCCACGGGCTGGAGAAGATGCAGGCGAGCTCGAGCATCTATCTCGGCATGCAGCTCCTGCTGCCCGGCGAGTGGGCACCGGCGCACCGCCATACGCCGAACGCGGTGCGCATGATCGTCGAAGGCGAAGGCGCCTACACCACGGTCGACGGCGAGAAGTGCCCGATGAGCCGCGGCGACCTGATCCTCACCCCGACCGGCCTGTGGCACGAACACGGTCACGACGGCACCGAACCGGTGATCTGGCTCGACGTGCTCGACCTGCCGCTCGTGTATTACACCGAGACCTCGTATGCCGTGGAAGGCAAGGTGCAAGAGGTCACCGCCAGCCGGTTGGAACGCCGGTACGCGCGCGGCGGCATCGTGCCGTCGCCGGTGTTCGCGCGCGACAGTGCGCGCAGCTACCCGATGCTGCGCTACCCCTGGGCGGAAGCGCGCGCCGCGCTGCTGGATCTGGCCGCGACCCAGCCGGGCATCGACGCCGTACAGGTCGCGTACGTGAACCCGGAGACGGGCACCGACTGCCAGAATATCCTGGGTTACTCGGCGCTGATGCTGCGTCCGGGCGAAACCCTGCGCCTGCCCGCGCGTTCGCCGGCGATGGTGTTCCACCTGATCGAGGGCGGCGCCGACCTCGACATCGGCGGCAGCGCCTTCACGCTGGCTCCCGCCGACACCTGCTGCGCCCCTGGTTACACCCCGGTCACGCTGACGAACCGATCGGAAAGCGAGCCGGCCTTCCTCTTTGTCGCCGACGAGACGCCGCTGCACAAGAAACTGGGCGTCTTCGAGACCCGCGGCTGAGTCGGAATCGAATCGGAATCGGACCCACCCTACCCCACCCTGAGAGAACCAACATGAGCCAACCCCAATACCTGTGGAATCCCGCCCCGGTCTATTCGCTGCCGGTGCGCGGCAGCGACGCCCGCCTGCCGGTGAAGCGCATCTTCTGCGTCGGCCGCAACTACCACGCCCACGCGCAGGAGATGGGCCGGCCGGTCGACAAGGCCACGATGCAGCCCTTCTACTTCCTGAAGGACGCTTCCACCCTGGTGGAATCCGGCGCCACCGTGCCCTATCCGACGGGTACCGCCAACTATCACTACGAGATGGAGCTGGTGGTGGCGATCGGCAAATCCGGCTTCCGGGTGGCGGAAGCCGAGGCGCACGAGCTCATCTACGGCTATGCCGCCGGCCTCGACATGACCCGCCGCGACCTGCAATTGGTGGCGCGTGAACAGGGCCGACCGTGGGATCTCGGCAAGAACTTCGAGAAGTCCGCGGTGTGCACCGAGATCGTTCCCGCCGCGGGGCTGGACGTGCTCGAAACCGGCGCCATCCAGCTGAAGGTCAATGGCGAGACCAAACAGCGCTCGGACCTGTCGCTGCTCATCTGGAATATCCGCGAGATCATCGCCGACCTGTCGAAGTTCTACCATCTGGAACCCGGCGACCTGATCTACACCGGCACGCCCGAAGGCGTGGGCGCGGTGAAGCCGGGCGACCGGATCACCGGCCATGTGGACCGCGTGGGCGACATCGCGCTCACCGTCGGCGCAGCGGAATAAACCTGCAGGCGGCGCCCGCCGACGACGGGCGCCGCCTGCCCACCACCCGACCGAGGCCCAGCCATGAAGCTCTACAACTTCTTCCGCAGCGGCACCTCCCACCGCCTGCGCATCGCCCTCAACCTGAAGGGCATCGAATACGACTACGTGCCGGTCGACCTGCGCACCGGAGTGCACCTGGGCGCCGCCTTCAAGGCGATCAATCCGCAGCAGCTGGTGCCGGCGCTGGTCGATGGCGGACTCACGCTCACCCAGTCGCCCGCCATCATCGAATGGCTGGAGGAGCGCTACCCGACGCCGCCGCTGCTGCCCGCCGCCCCGGACGAGCGCGCCCGGGTGCGCGCGCTGGCCGCCATCGTCGGCTGCGACATCCACCCCATCAACAATCGCCGCATCCTCGAGTACCTGCGCAAGTCCTTCGCTTGCGACGAGGCGGCGATTGAGGCCTGGTGCGCCACATGGATCGGCGCCGGCTTCGAGGCGCTGGAAGCGCTGCTGGCCGCAGACCGCCGGCGACGGGGCTTTTGCTTCGGCGAGGCGCCGTCGTTGGCCGACGTGTATCTGGTTCCGCAGGTCGAAAGCGCCCGTCGCTTCAAGGTCGACCTCTCGCCTTATCCCAACATCGTCGCCGTCGACCGCGCCTGCGCCGAGCTTGAAACGTTCCGTCGCGCGGAGCCGGCCCGGCAGCCCGACGCGCCCGCATCCTGATCCGGCCACGGTCGCGGGCGCCCGCCCGCGAGCGTCAAACCGCACACGTTCCGGCCCTCGCGTCGCAGGCGCGGCGGCCGGGTTTCTCGTCGCGCATATTTATTCGGCATTCACGGCGCGCGAATTGACGTTTTCACCGAGGCCGCGAACAGCGTCCTGCCGAAGCGTAATGGCCACGCAAATCAACATTCATTGCGCTTCCCGCCAATACCGCCTGCCCCTTCCGACGCTGCGACAGATGTCTCTCCTGTCTCATCGATCTCAGCACGTCTGAGACATCTGCTTCCGTCAGCTTGCCCCGCGGCGCCATGTAAGCAATTGAAACCGCAAGGTTTTCCAATTTGGCATGGAATTAGCCCCCATTCCCGGCGAATGAAGGACTCGGGCCGATTTTCATCTCGTCCTTCATTCCGTCGCTGCATGCAGGTCGGCTGCATTTGGCGCCGGCCGGAAATGCCAGCAAATACAACGCTCCGTATCCCACAAACAAAGCGGGGAATCAAACCATGCTCAATGCAAAACCGTGCCTCACCTCGGCCTTCATCCTGGCCGCGGTGGCAAGCACCGGCGCCCAGGCGGCTTTCGAAATCGCAGATGCGAAAGGAATCAAGTTCAGCACCGACGGATGGATCATCGTCCAGGGCCACCAGCAGCGCGGCGACGATATCGAGACGACCGGCTTCAGGATGACGTCCGGGACGACGCCGAGCCTTTTCGCTTTCAACGTCGCTTTCCCCGAAACCGATGGGCTGAACATGAGCGCGCGCGTCGGCCTGTACATCAATTCGCAATCCGGCGCCGGCAATTTCAGGAACAACGGGAACGTCGGCAATACCGGCAGCTCGGCCCTCGATCCGCGCGAGATCTGGGGCAAAATCGCCGGCAGCTGGGGCGAGATCCTGATCGGCAAGCACTACAGCATCTATCAGGGGCAGCCGGTGCTCGCCGACGCGTCGGTGCTCGCCGGCGGCCTCACCGGCTACGACAACGTCAATACGACCAACGCGCTGGCGGCGACCTTCAATGCCGGCTACATGTACACCAACTTCAACGCCGGCGTGCGCTACAACTCGCCGACCGACAAGGCGCTCAAGGTCTCGATCGGGCTGTACGACCCGAGCCAGATCCGCAACGTCTTCGTCGGCGCGGGCGCGAGCCAGACGCGCAGCCCGCGCCTCGAGGCCGGCGTCTATTACGACAGCCCGACGCCTTTCGGCAAGATCAAGCTGTACGCCGACGCGGTCACGCAGGAGGCCGAGAACTGCACCGTTGCGGGCGGCGGGGCGTGCGCCGACGACAAGGTGCGTACCACCGGGGGCTCGATCGGCACCACGGTCGATGTCGGCCCGGTGAACCTCCACCTCTCGGGCTTTTCCGGCAAGGGGCTGGGGTCGGTGCTGATGCAGGACCTCGACGCGGTCGATGCGGTGGGCAAGGCGCGCAAGAGCAAGGGCTATTTCGCGCAGATCGTCTATCGCTTGGGCGCGACCTCGCTCCGCTACAGCCACGGGCGCACCAAGATCGACGACACCGCGGCGACGCAGGGACATACCGCCAGGTCGAACATCGTCGGGATCTATCACGCGCTCAACGAGTACCTGACGGTGTATGGCGAGCTGGCGAATTCCAGGTTCAGCTTCAACCCGGCGTTCAACAAGCCGACCGACACCGACTACGCGACCATCGGCGGCCGACTCCAGTGGTAAGCCACGCGAAGGGGCGCACCTGTGCGGGCGGCGCCCCCCGTTCGACCACGCAGGACGGCACGCGACGGCGGCAACCGTTCGCGTCGTCGCCGCCGGAAAACAACAATGGAGACACTCCCATGAGCAGCACTTCCACATCGCAGCACTGGATGGGTCGACTCGCATGCGCCGCATTCGCGGCGCCGATCATCGGCCTCCTCGCCACGCACGCGCTGGCGGCCGCCCCCGCGCCACAGGCCGAGCCCGAGCCGCCGCTGGGCGTCAATGTGCTCGAGGCCACCTTCAAGTGGCGGCCCAACTACGTGTCCGACGACATGCTGATCCATGCCGACAAGGACGCGAACAACTGGTTGCACTACGGCAAGGACTATCAGGGCACGCGCTTCAGCCCGTTGCGCCAGATCAACCAGGACAATGCACCGAAGCTCACGCCGAAGTGGAATCTGGCATTCGGCGTGACCGATGCGCAAACCAGCCAGACCACCGTCGTGAATGGGCGCATCTACGTCACTGCGAGCCAGAACAAGGTGTTCTCGGTCGATGGCGCGACGGGGCGGATCATCTGGAAGTACGAGCGATCGCTGCCCGGCGACCTCGGCTCGCGGCTGTGCTGCGAAGCGGTCAATCGCGGCGTCGCGGTGTACAAGAACATGGTGTACATGGCGACCCTCGACACCCATGTCGTGGCGCTCGACAACACCACCGGTCGCGTGGTGTGGGAAGTGAAACTGGGCGACTACGCCAGCGGCGAGATCTACACTTCGATGCCGCTGGCGGCCAACGGCATGATCATGGTCGGCAACTCCGGCGGCGACGTCGGGGGCAACGCCGGCAAGATCACCGCGCTCGACCCGGACACCGGCAAGATCCTGTGGCAGACGCACACCCGCCCGGGCAGCGAAAAGGACCCGGCGGCCAGAACCTGGGCCAACGAATCGTGGCGCACCGGCGGCGCCTCGGCGTGGCTCACCGGCAACTACGACCCGAAGACCAGGACGGTGTTCTGGGGTGTGGGCAACCCCTCGCCCGACTTCGACCCGCGCGTGCGCGCCGGCGACAACCTGTACAGCAACTCGACGCTGGCGCTCGACGCCGACACCGGCAGGATCAAGCACCACTTCCAGTACACGCCGAACGGCGCGTGGGATTACGACGGCAACAACGAAACCATCCTCGTCGACGACGAACAGGGCCGCAAGGTGTGGCTGCACGCGGACCGCAACGGGCACGTCTACTCGATCAACCGCGACACCGGCAAATGCAACTGGGTGGTGCCGATCGCGCGCGTGAACTGGGTCAAGGAGTTCCGCGACAACTGCCGTCCGGTGGTGAACCCGGACAAGGTGCCGGCCTACGACAAGGTGGTGACCGACATCGCGCCGATTCTCGACGGCGGCAAGGAATGGCACCCGGCCGCGTACAGCCCGCTGACGAAGCTGCTGTACGTGCCCTTCATCGACAGCTCGATGGACATTCAGGCGAAGAAGACCGAGTGGAAGCGCGGCGAGTGGTTCCTTTCGTCGAAAGTGCTCAAGGCCAACCCCTACACCGGCGGCATCAAGGCGTTCAACGCGACGACCGGCGAGCTGGTGTGGACGCGCCCGCAGAGCACGCCGGCCACCAGCGGCCTGGTGGCGACCGCCGGCGGCGTGGTCTTCTCGGGCGACGCGGAGGGTTTCTTCGCCGCCATGCGCGACGACACCGGCGAGACGCTGTGGCGCTACAACGTCGGCAGCGGCATCCACGGCAACCCGACGACCTACACCGTCGATGGCAAGCAGTACGTGGCGGTGATCTACGGGCCCGGCGGCGGCAGCTTGTGGCCGCTGGTGTATGGCGATCTGTTCAAGCACCAGAACCGCGGCGGCGGAATGATGGTGTTCGCGCTGCCCGACTGATCGACCGAACAGGGGGCGCTTGCGGCTGCTGCGCGAGCGCCCCCGGGGAGAATCGCCGTGAACAATCGGATACGAACAACACTGGGTTGCCTGCTCGCGTGGAGCGCGCTGGCCACGGCCGCACCGGCCGCGGGCGAGCTCACCGCCTGCGTGAGCGAGGACAACGCGCCCTTCTCGTCGTCGGGCGCGGGCGGCATCGACGTCGACATCGCCACCGAGGTCGCGCGTCGCCTCGGGCGCACCGCACGGATCGCGTGGGTGGAGATCCCGAACCGCGGCGGCCTGGGCAAGGCGCTGCGCGACTCGATCGGCGCCGGGCGCTGCGAGCTGTTTCTCGGCGTCGCGGTCGGCGACGGACCGAACGAAGATCTCGTGGCGCAGCACCTGACGGCGTCCGCCCCGTACATGACCGCGACCTACGTGCTGGTCGCGGCAAAGGGCGGAACAGTGCGCAGCGTCGAGGACGTGCGCAAGGCGGCGCGCGTCGGCGTGGTGAGCGCGACGCCG
>Ga0214472_10005699_pt1 | contig 13109 bp, 4 predicted proteins | sample RVTome_6_FD_207662 | JGI IMG/M metagenome (GOLD analysis project Ga0214472, IMG submission 207662) | Soil microbial communities from uranium-contaminated site in the Upper Colorado River Basin, Wyoming, United States - RVT140D175 | ecosystem: Environmental > Terrestrial > Soil > Contaminated >... | reverse complement strand
GCGCCATCGGGGCGTCGCGCCACGACGTCGGTGAAAGTCCCGCCAACGTCAATGAAAAATTGCCAATTCGTAGGCGGCATGAGGGCTCATCATTAGTGCGACCGCACGTTGTTCCGTGACCGTTCGCTGCGTTCACACGTTCGCGCAGGCTGAAGCATGCGGCTCAAGTAATCGTGAAACTTCTTGGACACCAGCCTAGTTTTTTCCGTGGCATTGTTTGAATTTCTTTCCACTTCCGCACGGGCACGGTTCGTTTCTACCTACCTTGGGTTGCTCCCGTCGGATGGTCTCCACCTTGGCTTCGCTACCCTGGGCGCGCATGGCCGCGTCTTGATCCGCCGTGGCGCCGACAAATCCGATGCCGGTAGAATCCGCGTGACGGAATGCCATTCGCGTGGCGGAACCTTTTTGTGAAGCCTCGTCCGATCCGGATGTATGCCGCACCTTGAAGATGATATCGGTCACGCGGCCGGAAATGCGTGCCCACATTTGCGAAAACAAGTCTCGGCCTTCGATGGCGAATTGGCTTTGCGGGTGCGTCTGATCACCACCCAGCGGACGCTGCATAATCGCTGTTTTCAGGTGGTCCATTTCGAGCAGGTGGTCCTTCCAGGCTTGGTCATAGAGCCGCAGGAGTACGAACTGTTCGAGGCGTGTCAGCTCCCACCGCAGCATTTCTCGCCCCTGCTCCTTGATGGCGGCGTGAACGTCCCCCTTTTTCAGTTCGAAGTGGTGTTGATTCCAAGCTCGACCGAAGCGTTGCTGAGCCCACTCGACGGCAGTTTCGTCATCGAGGCCGGAGATGTTTTCGTCGATCTCCGCTTCCAGCCGGCCTTCTGCAAACTCACGATTGATATCGATCAACGTGTTACGTAGCTCAGCTTGAGATTTTCCTTGTACGTCGTCGAGCGACCAGTTGAGGCTGAATTTGAGGTTCGCCCATCGGACCACGGACTCGGCTGACGCGGCGTGATCGGTTTCTTCCTGTCCAAACGCGTGTTCGATGCAATACTCGACCGGATAGCATATTTCGCGCTCGTAGTAAGCTTTCTGGACGCGTTCGTGAAGCATTTCCGCAATTTCGCCCTGCGACTTTTCCTTCAACTCTTCAAGGTCGGTGTCTATATTGAATTTGGTCTTGGCCCAGTCGGCCAGAGCGCGGTAGGGGTATAGTGCGTCGAGATAAGTGGCGATTCCGTCCAAGTTGACGTTATCGTAATGCGTGTCGGCCGCCTCATAGAGTGCATCTTGTATGTCGCTGGGATCCATCTTGCGCATTTGGTTCTGCGTAAGTGGAACTCTGTACATGCGGCTGGCCCAGTGCAGCAATCCGCCCACGTCCCACTGCGCGGGCGGTTCCTCGGGGTCGATGTATTCGCCGAGTGACGTGCGGATCTGATCCATGGCTTCGTCCTTGGCGTGTCGACGAATGCTCGCCTGGGCGGCCTCTAAATCCTCCACATCGATGGCGTCTTCTTCGATGGTAAAATCAAGATTGACGCGACTCCATTCGGCGATACTCGTCCGATCGAATTGACCGCTCAAGAACTGGTCGAGCGCAGACTTGATGGCACTATCCGTCGTGGCGAAGATGAGACCGGGGAGATCGCGTTCTTCGAGAATGCGTTGCCGGGCCGAATAGAACTCCTTCCGCTGGTAATCCATCGGTTCGTCCCATTCGAGAAGGTGCTTCCGTGTGGAGAAGTTACGTTCTTCCACTTTGCGCTGGGCGTTCGCGATGCCTTTGGTGAGGCGTTTGTCTTCCAAGCTCGCGCCTTCCGTAAAGCCGAGCTTTTCCATCATTTTGAGCATCCAATCGGGCATGAACAGTTTGAGCAGGTCATCTTGGAGGGAGAGCGAGAAGCGTGACGAACCGGGATCGCCTTGACGGCCGGCGCGACCGCGTAGTTGGTTGTCGATGCGGCGCGCTTCGTGCCTCTCCGTTCCGATGATGTGCAGCCCGCAGGGTGCCGTGATCGAACAAACCTTTCGACCCAGCTCCGGGAAACGCGGGTCTAGTTTGGGTTTGTAGCAATGGGCGCAGTTCGTCGCGGGGTCATATTCTTCACACTGAATACAACACTTGGTTACGCCGGGCGGATAAAGTGAAGATCTGCCGGCACCGTTGGCATCGTCGTCGGGAACCTTGCATGTTGGATAAACAACGCCGACGCCGAGCTTGATATCCGTACCTCGACCTGCCATATTTGTGGCAATAGTCACGTTTCCGTGCGGCGTTTTGTCGGTGCCAGCGGTTGGAACGGATACATGCCCGGCTTTGGCGACAATTTCCGCCTCGCGTGCGTGATTCTTCGCATTCAACACTTCGTGGTCGATTCCGTATCGCCTGTCGAGAAGCTTGGATAGTTTCTCGGAGTTCTCCACACTGGTGGTACCGACCAAGATGGGGCGGCCCCGGGCGAGATCGCCCATCACCTCGTCGTACGTCTCGAGCATGAAGCGAAGAACCTTCTGGTCGCCCTCGACGGCGTTATTGAATTGCTTGAGGGCTTCGTCGATGCGCTCAGTACTCTGATCCTGGGATTCGCAGACCGATTTCATGGCTTGCAACGCATCGGCTATCACAAACGGATCCGCCGGTCGGCCTCGCCGATGAATTTCGTGGATCTCCTCGACAATGGCCGCATACTTTTGATCAACGTCTCGGTACATCTTGTCGTTATGATCGATCCGGTTGATGGGGCGGTTGGTCGGAATTTCCACGACGTCGAGTTTATAAATCTTATCGAATTCGGTGGCCTCGGTGAGCGCGGTTCCGGTCATGCCCGCGCGAATGGGGTACAGCTTGATGAAGTTTTGGATCGTGATGGTCGCCAGTGTTTGCGTTTCCTCTTTGACGGTTACGTGCTCTTTGGCCTCGATCGCCTGGTGCAATCCATCCGACCACTGACGCCCTTGCATCAGGCGACCTGTGAACGGATCGACAATAATAATCTCACCTTTCTGGACAACGTAATCTTTGTCGCGCGTATACACCTTGTGCCCGCGCAGCGCATTCTCAATCAGGTGAGGCCATTCCATGTTCGCGCCGCTGTACAAACTGCCGATGTCCAGTAACTCTTGAGCAATCGTCACCCCATCGTGCGTGATGCCCACCTGTTTGCGTTCTAGTTGCACGATGAAGTGTCGGCGGTATTGCTCGGCAGGCGGAATCTTGAGAATGTCGTTTTCATAGATTTGGATGGCTTCGACCTGATCGTCGGTCAGGAAGTCGGGGCCCAGCGCGGCCTGACTTCCATCTTGGTCGTTCGATTCGGCGTCCGGGTTCTGCTCAGGGGTCGGCTGGTTCTTTTTCTTGCCGGTGCCCTTAGGATATCTATAGCCCAGGATATTCATGGCGTCCTGAAGCTTGGGAATGTTATGGGTGTCGCCGTCGAACTTCGCAACCGTCGCGAGCACCTTTCTGTCCCAAACGGCCTGGCGGCGGACCAGTTCTTCCGCCACTTTGTCAGCGCGGGGGTAGCGTGTAACGTCATCACGTGCGGGGCCGGATATGATCAGCGGGGTTCGCGCTTCGTCAATCAGAATGGAGTCCACCTCGTCGACAATCACGTAATCGAGCCGACCCTGAACCTGCTCATCCCATTGCGTCTTCATGTTGTCACGAAGGTAGTCGAATCCGAATTCGCTGTTCGTTCCGTAAGTGATGTCGCATCCGTATGCATGCTGGCGGATGCCTTCGCGCCCACCGGGGTCGAGTTGAGATTGGATATACCCCACGGACACCCCCACAAGCTCGAAGATGGGTGCGGCAAACTCCGCGTCACGTTTGACGAGATAATCGTTGACCGTGATGACGTGGACTTTTCGACCGGCGAGGTAGTTGAGAAAGGCCGCCAGGTGACACACGATGGTCTTGCCTTCTCCGGTCTTCATTTCCGCGATCTTGCCCTCGAAGAGGACGCGTCCGCCAATCAGTTGGCAATCGAAATGCCTGTGCTCTTGGGCACGCCGAGAAGCTTCACGCAGCAAGGAAAACGCTTCCGAGGCCAGCCCGGTTTGCTCCATGACTTCAAGCAATCTCGCGTTTCGTTTGCGGTATTCCTCCTTGTAATATTCTTCGAGTCGCTGAATCGGCGGCAACGCCGTCCACCAGTCGTGAAGGGGGGTCATCACTTCGAGCGTTCGGTCGCGCAAATCGGAAACCCGCTCGTGCAAGTCTTCGCTAAGCTCAATTCGGATTTGGTGCAGCGCGGCCTCGCGCTCTTCTTCGGGGATGTTCACCACGCCATCGTCCGCCACGCGCTGCGCAAAGCGCTCATCGAAATCGCCACGCAAATCGGATTCGAGCTCGTTGATGGGGCTGACCTGTCGGCGGTAGGTCTTGAGCAAACGGTCGTTACGTGTTCCGAATATCTTACGGGGAAGTTTCTTGATTCCTGTCCACGTCGCCGTTGTAGTTTCTAAAAAGGACATTCAGGGCTCTCGGGTGAGGAGGAATTCGGTTTTCATTCGCATCGCGTTGTGCGACGGGTCAGAGGACGACTCAGCGTTCGATGTGCAAGGAACGCTTAAGGTCCGTAGAGACCACCCATCCTTAAGCAGCCCAATTCATCACGGCGGACGGTTTCGATGACCGCAGCGATGATGGAGAGGGGGAGAACGCTAAAACCCGCAACACTTGCGGTGGGCGTTGTGACGGCGGGTGAGGCCGCAAAGTCCGCCGAATTCGTCGGCGCCATCTCCCAAGCCGCACGTGAGGCCGTGAGTGTGTTGACCGTTGGCCTGAGCTCAATGCGTTGCGCGCATAGCAAACCGAGCCCCATCAGGGTCGTCAAAGCCGGGATGAACAGGCCGGGGTAACGGACGCGGACCGTCTCGACAATTGAATACTCGGTTTCCATCGCCGGGATTATACCGCTACCCACGTGGACGACCAAGAGAAGACCCCGACCAATGGCGAACCCATCGATCGGGGTCAGGTTGCACTTTCAGCAGGCTATCCGTTACCGCTGGGGACGAGTTCGCCGCCGCGACACCATCATAGCGACCATGCCCAGCAGGGAAGCCGTCAAACTCATGATCATACCCAATCCGCACAGGCCGGTTGTCGGCCTTTGGGCGGCGCTGTCCAGCGGTACATCTCTATCTTGACCCGTACCATCATCTGAGGGGGGCTGCCCATTGGCCTCGGTAACCTGAATCTCCACGGCCTCGTCGTCCACGAGGCTCCGCCTGTCATTGACCGTGAGCGTGACGGTGTGTTTACCGGCATTATCGAAGGTGATGTCAACAACCTCAGCGTTTACGCCAGGCCGAATGTTCTCCTTGCCTGAAGTGGACGTCCAGGTGAACAGCAAATCGTCACCGTTGGGGTCGAACGAGTTTCTTCCGTCAAACCTCAGAGCCGACCCCGCCTCGACGATACGCGGCCCAGTAGCGATGTGCGCGATGGGGGCTCGGTTGTCTCCCTCCAGATCGACCGAAACAAGTTTGGTGGCCACGTCCGTTGCGTCACTGTCGTCGGTCACTGTGAGCGTAACGGTGTAGCCGGAAATGTTCGGAAGGTCATATGTGTGGGAGACCTGTTTGGATTGCTGCCCGCCGACTGGCGCGCTTCCATCCCCAAAGTCCCAGACGTAGGTCAGAATAGTGCCGTCCGGATCGGCGGATTTACTGGCGTCAAACCTCAGTGGCAGTCCGACCACGCCCCTCGCTGGGACGACATCGAAGGCCGCGGTGGGCTTCCGGTTCGCGGTGACCGTGATTCTGCCTACTTCACACTCAACAAAATCGATGCTAGGATCATCGCATGATGCGACCGGACGATCAGAAATCTTGACGATCGGTTGGAAATTGACGGCATCGTTGCCGGTGACCTGATAGATGTGCGTAATCGTCCCGTCCTCGGCATCACCAATAGTTACCCTGTCCTTCGGTTTCTCTGAGTCTGGGTCGTCGAAGTCAAAGCAAACTGTTAGAATGTCTCCGTCATCGTCGATCGATGCGGACGCGTCGAAGGAAACCTCCAGATCACTCGGTCCCTGCGTAGGCGAAGCGGCTATCACACACTTGGGTCGTGTGTTCCCAACCACGATTTTTTTCGTAGCTGTATGCGAAATTCCGCCCGTATCGGTAACCGTCAATGTAGGGTTAAATACGCAAATGTTATCTGCCGTGCATGCGGCACCATTGAGTGTAGTATAGACGTGTCCGGTGGTAATGAGAACTCCGGGAACCGCTAGATCATTGGCTGATGAGCCATCTCCGAAATCCCATTGATAAATGAGGTCTTCTGCTGCCGTCTCCAAGTCGTCGGAACCCGAGCCATTGAATTGCACTTCCAACGGTGCACGACCGCTTGCAGGAGTGGCAGTAAATTTGGCTGTCGGACTGTTGTTTGTGACGTGGACCGTTGCGCTTGTCTCGTCGAAGCGATTCGTCGAGGGGTTGGTAGCCTTCAGAACGACGGTGAAGATACCCGCATCCACAAAAGTGTGTGTCGCCACACTTCCTGTTACAGTTGGTGACCCGTCACCAAAATTCCAAACGAAACTTAGCGGCTCACCATTGGGATCGGATGAGGCGGGACAACCGACATCGCCGATGGCTTTGAAGGTAACCTCCAGGGGTGGATCTCCTTGAAAACGTGTCCCACAAATCCTTGCGACCGGACCCAACGTAATACGTCCGTTCTCAATAGTGACGCCCTGGCTAACCGCAGTGACTCCGGTTGTCGTAAAGCTATATGAATCGTCAAGCGAGAAAGGCGAACTTCCCTCGGCGATGGTAAACTGAACTTCGCCTCCCTTGGAAGTATACGGGGTTCCCGTGCAGGCAATAAGAGGTTGGTTAACCAGATTGGCACAATCAATGGTCGACGGATCTGGTCCTTCACCGACCACAGGTGCGGGCTGGGAAAGCGTGCTACTTACCAACCATTTATTGCCGTTCGGGTCTATGCAACGTGCAGTCCATGTTTCAGAGCGGGCTTTGCTGCCCTCGATATCCACATTGGTAACTGTCAAAGTACCATTCCCTCCGTTGCTCGGAGCGGCACGTGGCAGGGTGAATCTATTCTCGCGGCCGTCATTCGCTTCGCCCGGAATCAACTTGGCGAACAGCACATAGCGTCCATCTGGCACACGCGGATTCGCGATGTTCCAGTCAAAACTAAGCTCGCTGGTTCCTGATGAGGATTTCCTGATTGGAGATCCCAAGCTGGTGATTTCGTGGACGGCGCTTGTTTCAATGTTCGTATTGTTGCGACAAGCCTCCCCGATTGCGCAATCGCCGCGCTCGTTGCAAGGGGTGCCACCTTGGCGCCCTTCGCAAGTCTTATTGGCGTTTGTATAGAATAGGCGAATCCGTGTTCCGCCAAACACATCGGTCGCCTCAAAGCGGATTTGGTAGATTGAAGCCACGGATTCACCACCCGGCGGATCCAGGAACCGCAGACTTGGGATATTCGTAGGAACCCATGTCAAGGTCATTCGCACCGACCCATTTCCATCGGGTGCGACACTACTGACGTCGAGTCCGCTCCATCTGTTCAGCGTGTTCCAGGTGGCGGGGGGATTGGTGGTTCGATTAAAGACAGTTGCATTGCTGGTCCCCGGCCAAACATCACCGGCATCGCCGCGATTGCCGGTGCTCGTGCAGGCCTCGAGATCGCCACGCCCATCGGCCTGTACGATTTGGTAACCCCAGGGGAATGTATTCTGTTGCAGCGGCAAACCCTCGGTGTTGGATCCACCCCCAATACATATGCCGTCCACGCAACGAGCAGGAAAAACGCAATCAGAGTCGGAGTTACACCTCGGGCCGGTATCGGTGTGCATAATCAACATGCCAGGCGCGGGGACGCGCGATTCGTTGAACCCACTACCCATGGACCAAAAGTAAAACTTTTCACCTGGGCGATCGTCGTTCTCAAGAAAGAAGTAACTTCGATCGCGGACTAGCTCCGCCGGTGGCAGCGTGATCGTTGCTTCCACACCCGGTATCAGGACCGATTTCAAATCAACGGGGTCGGTCCAGGCCGTACACGACTGCTCTTTCAGGATGGGTGATGGATGAACAAAATCTCCACCGCCGCTCACCCCCGCCATGAAATCCCATATACCTACCGGGCAGTTTTCTTCGTCGGCATTACGGAAGACGTCGAAATCGAAAAGATCCGGCCATCCCTCCCAAGAGTGCCCATATTGGTGCGCCGCAAACTGCTTCGCTGAGGTCGAAAGCGGGCGGCAATCCTGACATACCACGAGGTTATGAAAATGCACGTTAAAACTCTGGTGGATGGCCGCGTTACCGCCAGGGAAATCAAAATCTGAATCGTTATTATCTTCGTTGTGGATTGGAAAATACGGGAAATCCAACGGATCGTGCGGGAAGAGATCCACATTCCCATAAGCTCCGGGCGGCGCAAGAATAATGCCCGACACGAATCCTTCCGAGTCGATATCCATATTGTGATCAGGATCTCCGGGATGAGCAGGATCAAAGAATCGAAAAGATGCCGAAGGCACGTCGCGCCTACATAGGGAGCTGCGCATGGAGTTGGCGTCTTTGAACTCGTCCCAGTCGATGGATGGATCCAACGCTTCGATCACATCCTCGGCCAGACGTTCTCGGTTGAACGGATAGTCCGAGTGAGTGCCGTCGTTCTCGGTTTCCGGATCGGAGTCAGCGGAATAATTCTCGGAAAGCTCAGGGCGAACCTCTCCCTGATCGATCATGCCATCGAGGTTGTAGTCGCGGAATCCAACCGGACCGCTTAGCAACGGAGAGCTCGGGCCGGCGAACGGATGATAAGGGCCATTATCTTCTTCCCATTGATAAGCGATGGTCTTGTTCTTTCCGTCTCGTCGCCACGTTAACCACTCCAGGATGCACACATCCCCGGCGTCGAATCCCTTCTCTCCGTGGATCTCGACCGCATAAGGACCGGCGGCCACATTGAATTCGTCGGGATCGGCAAACGGCAGGTTGGAGTTGTGCTCCCCAAGATCCGCACCAAAGACGGCGGTGTAAGAGATGGTCCCGGTTCCCGCGTCGGGAAGCGTAACGGTGTTCGTTTCCGGTGAGGTGATCTCACCGAGGCGCTTGTCGCCCTCTCTATGGTACTTGGACGAGGGAAGGTCATCATGCTCAACCCACCCGTCGTACAGAACCAAGGGAGTTCCGATTCCGTTCACTTCTTCGGGCAAGATCGGAGCAGGTGGATTATCAGTGCCCAGAAAGATATCTGGGAAAGAGTTTCCAATCCAGTGATTATCATCACTAAAGCCATTACCAAAACCACTTCGGCCTCCACGGTTCGGATGAAACCATCTTCGAGGTGCGTTCGGCTCTGCAGCCGCCGGGACTGGCAAATTGGGATTGAACCGCCTCATCCGCGGGCTGTTGAAATCAGGGTCCGGTCCACCGCCGCCGGGCCAAGCCGGTGGGGTCGAAGCAGAGCCATATCGGTCGTTCCACCATTGCTCGAACCATGGCTCCTCGTCCAAATAGGCGCTACCGGGCGCTGGTCTTGGGCTTGCATTTTTTCTCGCACCCGGCTTCGGCGTCTTCCAAGCGAATTGGTTTTGGCCGGCATCCTGCATCATCTTGGTCGACCCACGATCGATGAACAGGTCCGGCGAGTCGTAGTACGAGTTTCCCGTTCGCCTTATCAATCCCTCTACGTCACCCGGATAGTTGTCCCGCACATATTGCTCATCGACGCGAGCCCAAACGGTTCCTGGTGTTCGCCCACTCGGATTCCACCGAATCATGAAATCTTCGAACGGTTCTGGATAGTCAATGGAATCGTCAATATCAAAATCAACGTATTCGCAGCAGAATATGGGGGCTCCGCAAGTGATGCCCTCGGCCGCCGGATTGGCAATGATATCAATTCCGCCCTCTAGCACGCATGCTGCTCGTGAATCTTCATCATCGTCGTCGCAGCAATCCGGAAGTTCGACGTCGCCGGTATCCGGAACGCAATTGGTGGGAACGCACATCCCTCTGAAGAAGAACGCACCGAATAACCCTGGCACAAATGAAACGCACGTCGGGGAAAAAGACGAACCAGTCAAATGGCCGCCCGGATCGCAGGTGCTGTTGCTCGTGCACGGAATACGCTCCATGACTGGACAGTCTGTAGGGTTATCCCCTCTTACGTTTCCGTTGAAATCAAACCAAGGCTGCTGCAAGTCGCCGCATCCTTCTGTGTTGCACCCTCTCGATCCGCTGCCTGGTGGGTCGCCGCAGGTTTCAAGAGGATTTGAACAACTGATGTTGGCAGATCCACCACAAGGCTGCTCACTCGCCGGTCCCACGCATGCTTCCCTGGAATGCGGGCAATCGTCCCGGTCGACACATGAAACGCCCGTGATGTTGCAACGTCCTTGGCAGAGACCCGGCGCGCACTGTGCATTGTTCACGCAAAAAGCACCCCCGATGCTGCATCTTCCTCGGGCAACAACGCATTTTTCGCCCGGTGGGCAATGGGAATTGTCGATGCAAAGGGTACGGAGGGTGCTGCAAACGCTCGGTGCGCAAATGTCCGTGCAACCGTTCGGACCATTGCACATCCTGTCGTTCAATTCATCCAGTGAATCCCAGCGCCCATCTTCGTCGGCGTCGAGAAATCGCTCACCCGGTGTCCACACGTTGATACCCGCGACGTTTGTATCTGACAGGCCCACTTCGCGGGTACCGAAGGAATCAACGAAGTTGGCCTCGATTCCGCCGCGATCGGTAATGATCAGCTTCCCGCATTCGTCCGTGCTGACGCCGGGGGTGAGGTCGAAGCTGCTATCAGCGTCGCAAAAATCCTCGCCCGCACCGTATGAAAACCGTTCGGGCAAAACAAGCCCTGAATCCTCGGAGATCATGTTTCCGGTGCGTAGATTGATGAAATCAGCGGGAGATGCTTGCGCCGGATCGAAAGCCCACGGAACGGTGACCCACCCAAAAGTAGTACCAGTGACGGTTACGTCGCCGTAACTTATTTCACGCCAAAACTCCTTGAACGAGTCGATGTTGTTGTTCGGATCGTCGTCGAAGTAATCATTGTTGATCGTATTGACCTCCGCCAAGCCACCAGGAGGCAAGCCGGGCACACCGCCCGTAACAAATGACTTAGGCGAATGAGCCAGCATTACCGCAAACTTGCGCTCCTCGGCGCTAGCTCGCTGTACGACCAGCACAAATCCGGAAAGGATTAATATCAATATGAGCGCAGATCGACGTATTGCCCAAGTCCGGCTGTTGTGTGAAATCATCTGTTAGCCACTCCTGTTGGGTGCATCTTGGTCAGTTCGTCCCATGGTTTCGGCGAGGCGGGACATGGAGCCCATGGCTCCGGGTCCGTGACAATTACGTCGGCATCGGGGCGCCTGGTCAGAGCCGCCGGCGCGAGCCTGAGAACCTCGTAGGTCAGCATGTCACCGAACTTGTGTCCGGTATTCTGCAAGCTCCGTATGTTACCCAACTTGCGCTCGGTGCTTTGCAGACTTCGTATGTCACCAGGCTTGCGCCTGGTGCTCTGATAGCCCCACCTGCCGATTCTGTTACGCACCCTATGCCCCAAGCGAAGGTGGGCTCGCCTCCCTTTGCCTTCTAGCAACGGAACACGAGGGTCGTGCAAGAAATCACACCATTGGCGTGTGGGCGAATCCTCAACGCCGGGCCGAGTATCCAAGCGTCAGCCCCCGCCTTCTCAGTTTTTCAATCACACTCCGATCGCGAAAAGGCGAACGGACATCGAGACCTCGTCCCGATGGTCATCCTATCGCGAGCGCCAAGTGTCTGTCAACTCAGGGGGCCTGGAACGCGATTACCGGCCTATCGCCCTGTGATTATCGGGAGTGGTTGGTGAGCCGCGCTACGGGGCCATCCTAAATGAAAAGTACCCCCTCGTTTTGAGGGAACCACACCGTGGTTGAGGTAGCTTTTATCCCTATGGTGGATGTGGAAATATGATACGCCGACTAAATCTTACGGCCGCCACGGGGGGGCGACCGCTATACGTTTATTACGTACGCCCAAATGCGAAAGCCCCTACTGCACAATTACACTGTCAACGCAGCGCCGGAAATGGCCCTCGGCGAAAACGCGCCACCTATAAAGGACGGCGCTACCGTTTCATAATCGGGCTATCAAGGGGTGTCTGCTTCAACGACGCGCACCACAGGACCGCATTCTACAATGATGCGATCGCTCGCTCCATTGTCGAGCGTCTCCGAGACGGAATTGCCGGAATCCGTGGCCAAAATACCTAAGGTGTAATCGCCGGGATTTAGGAGCGCGGTATTGAGTTCGGCAAATCCGAAATTGCCATCTCCCGTTTTTACGATCACGTCCAGGTTGTCCTGGTCGGGATCTTCAACGCAGACGGCGTTTTGAAGATAAAAAAGGCGCCACTGAACAATGCCTTGGGGATCGCCGGCGTCGAATCGAATCTCGACGAGCTCACCCTGTGCGACCGTGATACCCGCTGCGTCAGGTGATAGGAATCTGGGGTTTGGGGTGCCTTGGACATGCACAACGCCCGTGCTTTCGATGGCCGGTAGTTCCACACCGTCTTCAACTATGATCAACCCCACGCGAAAGAATCCAGCCCCCGACAAGGCCGGATCGAACTTAAATTGACTCGATCCAGCCGCAACATTGGCAATGATCACGACATCAACGCCGGCAACAGGAGCAGCACTGGGATTGTCGCTCTCAACTTCGACAAAGAAAGCTGAAATCGAATCCAATGTTGCACCCTCCATTACCTCGACGTTGTAAAGCACGGAGATGGGCACTTCGAGCTCGGAAATCGAAAAGTTAGAATTGAAGTTTACGATTTCCCGCCTTGGTGTAACCGGGTCGCCGTTGTTGGGATCGTTATTAGGATCGCCGTCTGTGGGGACGAGGGTGCAACCGGTAGTCGCGCAAAGAGTCGCCGCCAGAAACACGGTCATCAGTTGAAAGCGCCCTCCAAGCGGACTAGTGATTGCTGTTGCTCGATCCATTCCTCAATGACTCCGAAGTTCTTTGTCGAGCCGCATCTGTAAGGATGCGGTCTTCCCCCTCCAGGAAACCTTTCCCTTTCGGTCTCGGTTCTGGTACGAGAATACTTTTCAGCACGCTTTCCGTGCGTACCCATC
>Ga0214472_10005698_pt1 | contig 13110 bp, 12 predicted proteins | sample RVTome_6_FD_207662 | JGI IMG/M metagenome (GOLD analysis project Ga0214472, IMG submission 207662) | Soil microbial communities from uranium-contaminated site in the Upper Colorado River Basin, Wyoming, United States - RVT140D175 | ecosystem: Environmental > Terrestrial > Soil > Contaminated >... | reverse complement strand
GGCGGCCCGGCTGCTCACCAGGTGCGCCGGGTACGGGACATCGTCGTCGATGATCTCGCCGACCACGCCCGCCTTGGCCTCCCCGACGACGACGAACAGCAGCGTGCGCGCCGACCACAGCAAGGGCAGCGTCGCGGTGAGGCGCCAGACACCCTTGTCCGCCACCCAGTTCTCGACGTATGACCTCTCGGTCTCGCCGAGGGCCGCGGTGCCGGGGAAGAGTGAGGCGGTGTGGCCGTCGTCACCGATGCCGAGCATCACCAGGTCTGGGGCAGCGATGCCGTCCCGCTCCACCCAGATCTCCTGCAGCCGCCGCTCGTAGTCGGCGGCTGCTTCGGCAGGGGTCGGCAGCGACGTGTCGGGAGCGACCACCTCCGCCCCGACGGCACCTGCGAGCGTTCGACGTGCCATGCCGGCGTTCGAGTCCGGATCGTCATGCGGGACCCAACGCTCGTCACCCAGCCACAACGAGACGTTCGACCAGTCGATGTCCGCCCGAGCCAGCAGCCGGTGCGTCTCCGTCGGCGTCGACCCTCCCGCGAGACCGATCGTGAACGGTCCCCCCGCATCCCGGACGGCTGCGGAGACGTGCTCGGCGGCGCGTGCCGCCACGGCTCCCGGAGACTGCTCGATGATCACTCGTGCCACGCGCCGCAAGGTAGTGCCGCCCCGGCACGCCCGGTACGGTGGCGCGGTGATCGAGCGGGTCGAGATCGCATGGGACGGCGGTGTCACGTCGGGGCGCTGGCACCCGGGGGATGGCCTCATCGGAGTCGTGCTGGCTCACGGGGCGGGCGCCTGCCAGGACCATGCCTTCATGGTGGCTGTACGCGACGGCCTGGCCGCCGCCCGGGTGGCCGTGCTCACGTTCAACTACGACTACGCCGAGGCGGGGCGGCGGGCTCCGGATCGGCTGCCGAAGCTCCTCGCCGTGCATCGCGCCGCGGCGAGTTGGTGCTCTGCCCGGGCCGACAGTGTGGTCCTCGCAGGCAAGTCCATGGGAGGCAGGGTCGGCTCTCACCTCGTGGGCGATGACGGCTGGCCGGCCGCCGGGCTCGTCTACCTCGGCTATCCACTCGTCCCGCCGGGGAAGGGGCCGCGGCCGACCGACCACCTGAACCGCATCGCGGTGCCGCAGCTGTTCGTGGCGGGGAGCCGCGATCGGCTGAGTCCTCCCGACCTGATCGAGCCGCTCGCCGCTGCGCTCCCATCTGCGCGAGCCGTGATCGTCGAAGGCGCCGACCACTCGTTTCGCGTCCCGAAGACCCATCCGGGCCCCGATCCGCTGGCATGGGCGATCGCGGCGACGGTCGAGTGGCTGCACGAGCTGTAGCCGGGGTGCCGTCACGGAGGGGGCAGGTACGTCCCTCGCTTCACCCTTGCCGACCGTACGTCGAAGACCCACACCGAGCCCTTCTTCGCCTCGAGTGGGCCCTCCAGCTTCACTCCGCGCGACGCCAGGTCGGCGACCAGGCCCATGATGTTGTCGCCGTGCGAGCAGACGACGACGCTCTCTCCCGGGTACCTCGAGATGAGCTTGCGGAGCTGCTTCGGTGAGGCCTCCTCGGCCAGGGCCCGCGTCGTCTCCAGGTGGACGCCGATTGCGGACGCCAGCGGGGCGACGGACTGCTCGCAGCGCACGTACGGGCTGGTGACGATCCTGCTGAGAGGGGTGGTGGACAACGCGTCGCGGAGCTGCGACGCCTGCTGGAAGCCGCGTTTGCTCAACGGTCGGAGCGAGTCTCGCTTCGTCCACTGCTTCCTGTCGCCCGCCAAGGCGTGGCGGACCACGTAGATCCTGCTCGAGCTCGACCGTTTGAGCAGCTCCGTCGCCCTGTTGAGAACGGCCCGATCGATGGGGTACGTGAGACGAGCCCGCGCCTGTTTCGGCGTGAGCCAGCGAATCTCGTCGACCTCCGGGTTCTTCTCGAAGGCGCCCCCCGCCGCTTCCATGAGCCAGTACCGGACGATCTTGTGATTGCCGGCAGGCGTCACGTAGGCGATCGTCCCGATCGGGGCCACGATCGAACCCTTCATGCCGGTCTCCTCCCGGACCTCACGGACGGCGGCGGCCTCGAACCGCTCCTTGCGATTCAGCTTTCCCTTCGGCAGCGACCAGTCGTCGTACCTCGGTCGATGGGCGACGAGGACCTCGAGGCGACCGTCGTTCCGGCGATGGAGCAAGGCGCCTGCCGCCCAGATCGCATCGGGTGATGGGACGAGAGACACGGCTGTCATCAGGCGGATGCCGTCTCCGGCCTGCTCCTCGCCAGGGCGAGATCCTGGAACGTCTCCATGGCGTTCACCCCGCGATCGGGCGCCACCCTCGACCATGTGGCGTCGCCGTCGAGCTCCCACGCCAGCTCGTCGTCCGCCAAGTTCACCTGGATGATCTCCTCGAGCCTCAGCTTGAGCCTGGCGTCGATCACCGGAGTCAGGGTCTCGACCCGCCCGTCCAGGTTCCTCGGCATCATGTCCGCCGAGCCGATGTAGTAGACGGCAGCCTCACCGGGGCTGCCGAATCGGTAGATGCGAGAGTGCTCGAGGAACTTGCCGACGATCGAGCGGACCGTGATGTTCTCCGACAGGCCGGGGACTTGGGGGCGCAGGCACGTCATCCCGCGAACGATCAGCTCGATGCGGCAGCCGCTCCCCGACGCCGCGTAGAGCTCGTCGATTATCTCCGAGTCGACCAGGTGGTTGATCTTCATGAGGATGCGCCCGGCGGTGCCACGCTCCGCCTCCATGCGAATGCGCTCGACGATGCGCTTGCGCATCGCCAGTGGGGCCACGAGGAGCCGCCGGTAGTCGGCCTTCGACGAGTAGCCGGTGAGGGCGTTGAAGAGCTCCGAGAGATCGGAGCCCAGCTCGGGGTCGGCGGTGAACAGCCCGAGGTCCTCGTAGAGCCTCGCCGTCTTCGGGTTGTAGTTGCCGGTGCCGATGTGGACGTATCGGCGCAGCCCGTCGTGCTCGCGGCGCACCACGAGGAGGGTCTTCGAGTGGGTCTTCAAGCCCGACACGCCATAGGCCACATGGGCCCCGGCGTCCTCGAGGAGCTTGGCCCATCGAATGTTGGCGGCCTCGTCGAAACGAGCCTTCAACTCGACCAGCACCACCACCTGCTTGCCCGCCTCGGCCGCGGCGACGAGCGACTCGACGACTGCCTGCTCGCCGCCCAGGGCAGGGTCGTCCGTCTGCGATGTCCGGTAGAGCGTCTGCTTGATGGCGAGCACGTCGCGGTCGGCGGCGGCTTGCGCCAGGAAGGCACCCGTCGACGTCGCGAAGGACTCGTACGGGTGGTGGACGAGGATGTCTGCCTTGCGGATCTCCTCGAAGAAGTCGACCTCGTCGCTCGATCGAGTCATGCGATGCTGCGTCGTCGGTCCCCAGGGATCGTCCTTGAGCTCGGGACGGTCGAGGCCATACAGCGCCCACAATCCGCCGAGATCGAGCGGCGCCAACCGCCTCGTCACCTGGCCGCTCTCCAGGCCGAGCTCGCGGAGGAGCAGCTCGAGCACCTGGTCGGTGATCCGGTCCTCGACCTCGAGACGAACCGCCGAAGCGGCGCGCTGCCGGAACGCCAGGATGCTCTCCATGGCTTCCAGGAGATCGCGCGCCTCGTCTTCCTCGACTGCGAGCTCGGCGTTGCGGGTGACCCGGAAGCTGTACCGGTCTTCGATGCGTTGCCCGTCGAACAGCCGGCCGAGGTGGGCCGAGATCACCTGTTCCAGCGGGACGAAGTGCTCGCCGTCTTCGAGCACGATGAAGCGGGGCAGGATCGGCGGCACCTTGACCCTGGCGAAGCGGATGTCGTGCTCTGCACCCTGGAGCACGACGGCGAGGTTGAGGGACAGGTTCGAGATGTAGGGAAACGGGTGGGACGGATCGACCGCTAGGGGCGTCAGCACCGGAAAGATCTGGTCCTCGAACACGGCTGTCAGGTATTGCTTGGCGTCGGCATCCAGGTCGGTCCAGTTGGCGAGGCGGATGTTCTCCTTCTCGAGTGCCGGGAGGATCGACTCGAGGAAGGCGAGGTCGAGCTGCTCGGTCAGCTCCTCGGCCTTCGTGTCGATGAGCGCCAGCTGCTCGCGGGCGCTCAGGCCGTCCGGTGACACGTGAACCACTCCGGACTTCTGCTGGCCGAGCAGGCCTGCGTAGCGCACCTGATAGAACTCGTCGAGGTTCTGGCTGACGATGGCGAGGAACTTGACGCGCTCGAGGAGCTTGAGGTCGGGGTTCTGGGCGAGCGAGAGAACCCGCTGCTGGAAGTCGAGCAACGAGAGCTCTCGATTGATGAATCGGTCTGCGGTGAAGCTCATGGGGAAGTGGCCTGGCTGAGCTTAGCGATCGGCGATCTCGGCCCGGAAGTGGAGCGAAACGTCTTTCAGGTCCCCCATTTGCCGACCATCGCCGAGACGGCGACGACGAGGAGGACGAGGTCGATCGTCCCGAATGCGCGCAGTCGGGCGTAGACGGATGCGATCTCGGCTGCGTTCGCAGACTCATGGGCAGCGACGCCTCGCCTTGCCAGCCGGACGAAGCCGAAGATGCCCAGCAGCGCTCCGACGATCACGACGAGGAATCCGATCGACACGAAGGCGTCGCTGAACGACCAGGCGTCGCTGACGATCACCAGCCAGATGCCCGTGATCAGCACGACGATCCCCGCCACGTTGAACAGCAACCGACCCATGGCCTCGAATGCGCGCATGAACGCAGCCCCGACGACATTGTCGGAGCGAAAGCGTGCCGACAGGAATCCACTCGTGACCGATGCCCCGATCCACGCCCCTGCGGCGAGAATGTGGATGATCAGCAGGACGGTGCGCATCGTTCCTCCGGGCCGGGTGGCGGCGAATCTAGTCGTTGCCCCCGGCCGCGGTGATGCGGCCCATCAGACCCGGTTGCGCTCCAGCTCCAGAACCTTGTCGAGCCTGCGCTGGTAGCGCCCCGCTCCAATGAACTCGGCGCCCACGAACGCCTCGGCTACCTCCCACGCCACTTCGCTGCCCACGACCCGGGACGCCAACGCGATCACGTTGGCGTCGTCGTGCTCGACAGACTGATGGGCGGTGTACGTCTCGTTCGCCTGTGCGCATCGGATCCCGTCGAGTTTGTTGGCGGCGATGGCCGCACCTGCGCCCGACCCACAGACCAAGATCCCGCGCTCGGCGCGGCCGGACACCACCGCCCGGCCCACTGCGGCCGCGTAGTCGGGATAGTCGACCGGATCCGTGCTCGACGTGCCGAGATCGATCACGGCATGGCCGGCGGCCGCCAGCCGTCCCGTGAGCTCTTCCTTGAGCTCGAAGCCGGCATGATCGGCTCCGATGGCAATCCGCAAGCGCAACCTCCTCGCAGGCGATGGGCAGCGTAGAGGCTTCCCCGGTCGGCACATTGTCTCAACTTCTGTTGACTCAAAATCTGTTGAGAAGGTATGGTCCCGTCATGGACCTCGAGACCCGGGCCCGTCGCCACGCCGCCCTCGGCGATCCGGTTCGGCTGGCGATCGTCGACGACCTCGCCACCTCGGATCGATCCCCGGGCGAGCTCGCAGAACGTCATGAACTGGCCTCCAACCTCCTGGCGCACCATCTCGGCGTCCTCGAGGACGTCGGCCTGATCGCCCGGAGCGCCTCAGCGGGGGACGGCCGCCGCCGCTACGTGCGATTGCGGCACGAAGGGCTGGCGGCGGGGCTCGGCCCCCTGCCGGCGGCGATCGGAGCGCCCGTCGTGTTCGTCTGCACCCACAACTCTGCGCGTTCGCAACTGGCGGCCGCCCTGTGGTCGCGCACCATCGGCGTCGCAGCATCGAGCGCCGGAACGGATCCGGCGAAAGGCGTCCACCCCGGGGCGATCGCGGCCGCCGAGCGCGCCGGGGTCGACCTCTCGGGCGCCACGCCGCGGCACTTCGTCGACGTCGACGTCGACCGGGCGCGCGTCATCACCGTCTGTGACAGGGCTCACGAGGAGCTGACGCCCGACCCGACGTGGTGGCATTGGTCGATCCCGGATCCGATCGAAGACCATGCCGCCGAGGCCTTCGACCGCACGGTCGACCGCCTGCGCCGGCGCATCGAGACCATCGAGGAAGGGGCGCGTCGATGCGCGAGTCGAAGCTGACGGTCGAGCAGCGCCTGATGATCGAGCAAGCGGCGTCGAGGCTCGAGGACGAGTTCTCCGGAGTGTTCGCCGCCCCGACGATCGAGCGATTCATGTCGGAGTCCCAGTACTCACTCGAAGCCAGTGCCAGGGTGACGACCTGGCTTCCGGTCCTCATCGAACGATTCGCACGAGAGCGGCTCCGGGCATTCGCCAAGGTCGAAGGCCTCTCGTCGGACACCCGGCCCACGGTGCTCTTCCTGTGCGTGCAGAACGCCGGTCGCTCGCAGATGGCGGCAGGGTGGCTCCGCCACCTCGCCGGTGACGCCGTCGACGTGTTCTCCGGCGGCTCCGATCCCACGTCGGACGTGAACCCTGCGGCGATCGAGGCGATGGCAGAGGTAGGAATCGACATCGAGGACGAGTACCCGAAACCGTGGACGGACGAGGTCGTCCGCGCCGCAGACGTGGTCGTGACGATGGGCTGCGGAGACGCCTGCCCGATCTTCCCCGGCAAGCGTTACGAGGACTGGGAGCTCGTCGATCCAGCCGGCCAACCGCTCGAGGTCGTCAGACAGGTGAGAGACGACATCGCAGCCAGGGTGAGAGACCTCATGGCGAGCCTCGAGGTCACCACCGGGGCGTGAGCGGCCCCGCCCCGGCGGCCATCACCGGCAGTGAGGCGGAGACCTACGCTGGCGAGCCATGAGAAGAGCCGCGCTGTTTCCAATCGCCGTCGCCATCGCTGCGGCAGGATGCGGCGCAGGGCCCGACGCTCCCGCTCCGGGAGAGACCGAAACGGTCTGCGCCGACTCGTTCTGCATCGCCTACCCGGCGGGATGGGACGTCGTCGAGTCGACCGGCGAGTTCATCTCCTTCTCCCATCCGCTCGGTGATGGGAAGGCGCTGGCGACGGCGGCGCCACTCAACATGGAGGCACTCGCCAACGCGGCGGGTGAGACGTGGCCGATCCTCACCGAGGACGTCGCCAGGGCGTTCTGGTCCCTCATCGACGGAGGCGATGCCGAGCTCGTCAACGTGCGGACCATCGCCGACGGGTCGGTCTCGACCGTCGGCACCATATCCACCGGGCGACTCTGGTACTACCTGGTCCCGACCGGCATCTCGGAGGCCGTCGGCCTCGAGGTACGCGGCCCCAACGGGACGTGGGAAGCCCACGCCGAGCTCTTCTTCGCAGGCGTCGACCCGATCGAGTGACAAGCGCGCGCGGAGAGCGCGAATACTCGACGTCGGCGGCATACAATCCTCGATCGTGAGCGTCATCACCGTCCGCGGCGGCATCCCCCTGGAGGGCGAGGTGGGCGTCCTCGGGGCCAAGAACGCAGTCCTCAAGCTGATGGTGTCGTCCCTACTCGCCCCGGGCACCCACAGGCTCCACAACGTCCCCCGGATCCTCGACGTCGAGATCATGGGCGACGTCCTCGAGCACATCGGCGCCCGATGTGCTCGCACGGGGCGGACGCTCGAGATCAGCGTCCCGGATTCTCTCAACCCGGAGGCGCCCCTCGACCTCATCCGCAGGATGCGGGCGTCGATCATCATCCTCGGGCCGCTGCTCGCCCGAGGCGGCGTTGCCAGGGTGGCGCTCCCCGGAGGGGACGACTTCGGGACCCGACCGATCGACATGCACATCGAGGGGCTCCGAAGCATGGGAGTCGACTTCGAGCTGCGCCACGGTGTCCTCGAGGCCACCGCCCCCGACGGGCTTCACGGCGCCGAGGTGTTCCTCGAGTTCCCGAGCGTCGGAGCGACCGAGAACATCCTGCTGGCGGCGGTCACCGCCCGCGGCACCACCGTCATCGGCAACGCAGCTCGCGAGCCCGAGCTCGAGGACCTTGCCAAGTACCTGCAGAAGATGGGGGCGAAGATCGACGGCGCCGGTACGTCGACCATCGAGGTGCGGGGGGTCCCCGCCTTGGATCCCTCGACCCACGTCGTCGTTCCCGACCGGCTCGAGGCAGGTACGTACGCGGTCGCCGCCGCCATCTCCGGGGGAAGCGTCGTGGTGCGCGACTGCATCGCCGACCACCTGCGAATGGAGCTGCGCAAGCTCGAGGCGACCGGCTGCCGCATCGAGGCCGGTGAGGACTGGCTGTCGGTCGAGGGACCGGTACGCCCGTCGCCCGTCGACTTCGCCACCCTCCCGTTCCCCGGTTTCCACACCGACATGCACCCCCAGATGGTCGCCTACCTGGCGGCGGCGGACGGGACGTCGATCATCACCGAGAACATCTTCGTGTCGCGGTTCCGCTACATCGGCGAGCTGAACCGGATGGGAGCGGACATCACGACCGACGGCCAGCACGTCGTCGTGCGGGGCGTCGAGTCGCTCTCCGGCTGCGAGGTCGACGGGACCGACATCCGCGCGGGAGCGGCCATCGTGCTCGCCGGGCTTCGAGCAGAAGGCACGACCACCGTCGTCAACGCCCACCACATCGACAGGGGATACGACGACTTCGTGCCCAACCTGGCGGCGCTCGGCGCCGACGTCTCCCGCATCGACCCCTGACCGAGGCCGGCATCGGATTCGCGCGCTCTGTAGTGTTACCACGGAGCGCATCCGGCGAGTTCACGCCATCGTCACCGTGTCGTGGAGATCCTGTCATCCTCCCGGGATACGGTGAGCAGACGATTCGGTGCGCCGAGCTCCCCCCTGGGCAGGGGCGAGCATGACAGCAGAGACGAGAGGAAGGGGAGCAATGGGCACGACCCATTCGAAGGTGGCGGCTCGACGGCTCTGGGCGTTGATCTTGGTGCTGATGATGCTGGCGGCCGTCATGGCACTGTCGCCGGCAGCGGAAGCCGACAAGGACTCGACGTTCACCTTGACGATCCTGCACCACAACGACGGAGAGTCGCAGCTGCTCGGAGAGGAAGAGTTCGGCGGGGTCGCCCGGTTCCGGACCCTCGTCAAGCAGCTCAGGAGACAGGGAAACGACGACGACGGGTATCCCAGCACGATCGGAAGCGACGGACCGCGGGGCGTTCTGGTCGTGTCGTCGGGGGACAATTTCCTGGCCGGACCTGAGTGGAACGCCAGCCTCGCGAACGGGATCCCGTTCTACGACGCGATCGCGCTCGACCTGATTCGGTACGACGCCCTCACGATCGGCAACCACGAGTTCGACTTCGGCCCCGACGTCTTCGAGGACTTCGTGAGGAGCTTCGATGCCTTCCGGCCGTACGCCTGGAAGATGGACCCGCCGTTCATCAGTGCCAACCTCGACTTCTCGGGTGAGCCGGGGCTCCAGGATCTGGCCGACCGCCAACGCATCGCCGCCAGCACGGTCGTCAAGAAGGACGGCGTGGCGATCGGGATCGTCGGCGGCACGACCGAGACCCTGCCGTTCGTGTCGAGCCCCCGCAATGTCGGAGTCAACGACTTCGTCGAGGCCGTGCAGGCCGAGATCGACCTGCTGACGCTGCACGGGGTGAAGATCATCATCTTGTCGTCCCACCTCCAGGGGCTGAACACCGACCTGGAGGTGCTCCCGATGCTTCACGGCGTCGACATTGCCATCGCGGGTGGCGGCGACGAGCTGCTCTCCAATCCGGGTGACCTGCTCATCCCGGGTGACGAGGCGATCGTGCAAGGGTCATACCCGGTGTGGTCCGAGAACGCCGACGGTGACCCTGTCCCGGTCGTGACCGGGCCGGGCAATTACCGCTATCTCGGCAGGCTCGTTGCCGAGTTCAACCGGCACGGCGAGCTCGTCTTCGTGAACTCCGCCTTCAGCGGACCGCAGCGCGTCTCCGGGGTCGCCCCCGACGCCGTCGCCGAGAACAAGAAGGTGCTGAAGAAGGTCGTCGAGCCCGTCAGCGACTTCGTCGCCGATCTGGCTGCGACCGTGATCGGCACTTCCGAGGTGGCGCTCGAGGGCCGCAGGATTCCCGGCGTTCGCACGGAGGAGACCAACCTCGGCAACCTGATGGCCGATTCGATGCTGTGGCAGGCGTCGGAGCTGGCAGGATCGTTCGGTGTTCCGGTGCCGGACGTGTCACTCCAGAACGGCGGCGGGATCCGCAACGACACGCTGATCCCGGCCGGCGAGATCACCGAGCTGACGACGTTCGACATCGCTCCGTTCTCGAACTTCGTATCGATCGTCCCCGACGTGTCGCGCGACACGTTCAAGGCGATCCTCGAGAACGCGGTGTCACAGGTCGAGTTCGTTGCAGGGCGGTTCGCCCAGGTCGGCGGGTTCTCGTTCGAGTACGACCCGACCGGGACGCCCCGTGATCCGGCGGACCCGACAACGACGCCCGGGAACCGGGTCGTCACCGTGACACTCGACGACGGGACTCCGATCGTCGTTGCCGGGGCAGTCGTGCCGGGAGCGGACCTCACGGTCGCCACCATCGACTTCCTCGCCAACGGCGGCGATGAGTATCCGTTCGGTGGTGCTCCGTTCACGACGATCGGTGTGTCCTACCAGCAGGCCTTGTCGTTCTACATCCAAGATGCGCTCGGTGGGCTCATATCGGCTGCCGACTATCCCGAGGGGGGTGAGGGCCGGATCGTCACCGTGCCGTAGCCGGCCGGGGCGCATCACGGACATGGTGTGGGAGCGGGCGGCATGCCCGCTCCCACACGCGCCATGAGACAATCCAACGGTGCTGATCGCTCTGGCCGTGGTGGTGGGGTTGGCGTCTGTGGCTGCCGAGCCCGTCGACGAGATCGAGTTCGTGCCCGTCGGCGGCACGGTGCTCGAGATCGCAGGTGTGGGCGCCTACGCAGGCACGGTGCGGATCACCCAGGTCGGATCCGTCGTCTCAGTCACCGAGCGAGTCAGCCTGGACGAGTACCTGCTGGGACTGCGCGAGGTGCCGTTCTCGTGGCCCGAGGCGGCGCTCGAGGCGCAGGCGATCGCGGCCCGTACCTACCTGGCGCGCACCATGGCCGGTGGCCGAACGTCGACCGGCCGGCGCTACGGCTTCGACATCTGTGCCACGACCCAGTGCCAGGTGTATCGCGGCGTCCCGGCGGGGGCGGACATCGACCGATGGCAGGCGGCCATCGAGGCCACCTCCGGGTTTCTCGTGCTCGACGACGGGCGGCCCGCATTGACGCTCTACTTCTCGAGCGCCGGCTCGAGGACGAGGGCCAACCAGGACATCTTCGGATCCGAGCCACTTCCGTATCTCCAACCGGTCGACTCGCCCGAGGCGGGAGTCACGCCGCACGAGACGTGGACCGTCGACGTCCCGACGAGTGTCCTCGTCACGATCTTGGGCGCCGAAGGCTTCTCGGTCGATCGGATCGTCGACATCGCCCTCGACAGGCCCGCCGAAGGAGCCGGGCCGGCCACCGTGATCGTCACGACGAACGAGGGCGTGATCCGTCTGGCGTCCACGGGACTGAGGGCGATCCTGAATCGGTGGGGCCCGCAGCTGTATCCCGGCCTGTTCCCAGGGCGCCGCAGCGACCGCACGCGGCTGCCGCAGACCCTCCCGAGCACCTCGTTCGACCTGACGTTCTCGACAGGTTCGGGGCCGCCGCCCACGCTCGCCAGGCTGCTGCCGGCATTCGACCAGGGATCGGCAGGTGCTGTGCGGCTCGTCGGCGAGGGGTGGGGGCACGGGGTCGGGATGAGCCAGTGGGGCGCCAACGCCATGGCACAGGACGGAGCGGATGTCGCCGAGATCCTGTCGCACTACTACACGGGCCTCCACCCGACGGACGCTGCGGATCTCGTTCCGGATGAGGTGCTCGTCGGCCTGTCGTGGGATCGCGCCGCGGTCCTCGTCGAGGCGAGCGGGCCCTTCGACATGCTGGTCAACGGCGTGGCTTTCGGGGGGTCGGGGGGCGCATGGGAGGTGCGGGCGACCGCCGGTGGGCTGGCACTCCTCCCTCCGGAAGAGCAGGCTGCGCTCGGGTCCGCCATCGCAGGGCGGTGGTGGCCGCGCTGAGCGGAGCCGGGAATACTCCTACACTGGTAGTGGTAATAGGGACCTGAGGACCATGAACGACGAGCCCATGAGCACATCGGCGATCAACGTCGCCTCTCCGGTGGCCGAGCACGATCCGTTCGCCAAGGCGAACGGTGAGAGCGACATCGACCAAGTCATCCTCGAGGAGACACTCGAGTACATCCGGCCGGCCCTCCAAGCGGACGGCGGCGACCTCATCCTCCTCGGGACGAACGGATCGACGGTGACGTTGCAGCTCGTCGGGGCGTGTGGCGGCTGCCCGATGTCCACCATGACGCTCACGGCCGGCATCGAGCGGATCCTCAGGGACAGGGTCCCTGGAGTCGAGGAAGTGGTCGCCCTCTGAGCTCGTGACGGATCGACGCTCGGCAACCTCGAGCGCCCGAGCAGCCGACAGAGCGCGACCGGCGGCGCCGCTTCTGATGCCAGACTCGCAGCACCCGTGCTCAGTCCCACCCGCCTCGCATACGCCTTTCGCGTCGGCGCCCCGCCCGCCTTGTTCGCCGGGGCCGTCGCAGTTGCCCTCATGTTCGGTGCGACGCCTTTCCTCATCCCGGAAGTGGCCGAGCGGTACGGGATAAGCGAGGGTCTCGCCGGCACCATCTCGGTGGCGCAGGTCGGCGCCTTCGCCGTCGTCAACTTCGTGGTTCCCCGCCTCAAGGCGCCGTCGGCCGCCATGCTCCGCCTGGCGGTGGGCGCCCTCGTCGTCGCCAACGTCGTGAGCGCCATCAGCGGGGCGTTCCCGCTGCTCCTGGCGGCGCGAATGCTCGCGGGCGGAGCCGCCGGGACCCTCACCTGGATCGCCTGGGCGGACGCGATGCGCCGCCCAAGGTCGATGGCGAGCCTGGCCGTCGCCGGTCCGGTGACCGCACTCGTCGGCGCTCCGATCCTCGGAGTGGTCTCTGAGCTCGGGGACCAGGCCGTGTACTCGCTTCTCGCTGCGTCCGTGATCCCGGCCCTCTTCCTCGCGGCACCGGCCGAGGCGTTTGCCCCGCGGATGGAACGTGAGGTGAGCGCATCCCGGTCGAACAAGGTGCTCCTCGTGGCGCTCATGCT
>Ga0214472_10005696_pt1 | contig 13112 bp, 13 predicted proteins | sample RVTome_6_FD_207662 | JGI IMG/M metagenome (GOLD analysis project Ga0214472, IMG submission 207662) | Soil microbial communities from uranium-contaminated site in the Upper Colorado River Basin, Wyoming, United States - RVT140D175 | ecosystem: Environmental > Terrestrial > Soil > Contaminated >... | reverse complement strand
CGTGGCTGTTCATCGCTGTTTATTTCTTGGCTACCAAGCTCATTCCGCTCCTGTTGATCGCCTACGCGGCGTTCACGCCCTACATGGCACCGCCTTCCTACGAGATGTTCAGTAAGATGTCCTTTGACGGCTTCCGCAATTTGAACTGGGATCTCTTTTGGCGCGGCCTTTACAACACGGTCTTGCTCGTCGTTACGGTGCCGTTGATCACCCTGCTGTTGTCTTTCAGTATTTCCTGGCTGATCGTCCGCTCGCGCAGCCGCATGCGCTACGCCTTGGAATTCGGCGCGTTTCTGCCGCACGCGTTGCCCGAAGTGATCATGGCGATCGGCGCGCTCCTGCTGGCGCTCTTCGTGCTGCCGAAATTTATTCCACTTTACGGCTCGGTGTGGCTGATCGCCATCATTTACGTGATTTCCCGGATCGCCTTCGCGACCCGGGCGCTTAACAGTTCGCTATTGCAAATCCACAGGGAGCTCGAAGAGGCGGCCTATACCGCCGGGCTATCGCCGGTGCGAACGTCCTGGCGTATTCTCGTGCCGCTGCTCCGTCCGACCTTGATGTCGATTTGGATCTGGTCGGCGATCCTAGTCTACCGCGAGCTTACCGTCGCGGTTTTTCTGATCAGTCAAGAAAGCATCACCTTGCCGGCGGTGATCTGGAGCTACTGGTTCTCCGGCTCCATCAATCAAGCCGCGGCGGTAACCCTGTTGATGACGCTCGTGCTCACGCCGCTTATCTTGATCTTTTGGTGGTTCGGGCGGCGCCAGCTGATGCCTGAATCGTAGATTTTGCAGTGTTTACACAAGGGACGCGTCTAATTATCAATGGAAGACATTAACGGCTACTCAAATAAGAAGGGAGTATCATATGATTCCTGATCGACGCAGCAGCATAGGGCTTCGGAGCGCAATTGTCTTGGCCATCGGTCTCGGCTTCTCAATGCCGGTGAGTGACGCGCCAGCGGCGGAAAGCGCCACGGCCTCCACCATCGCGGAGCTGGTCAGCAAGGCTAAGAAAGAGACGACGTTCCGAGCCCAGTGGGGCGCGGATACCCTCGACGGCGGACCGGGGCTGCAAAAAATTATCGCGGCGATGAACAAAAAATATGGTCTCAACCTCCAGCCATCCTTCACTCCCGGCTCGAACATGCAGGGAATGATGGCGAAGATCACCCGCGAGTTAGCGGCGGGCCAGCCTTCGAGTAGCGACGTGTACTTTGGCAACCCGCAGTCGATGCTACAAGCGAGGGAAAACCAGCCGCTGATACCGATGGATTGGCGTGCTCTGATTGAGCGCAAATTCTTGGCGGAGCCCGGATTCGATCCGGTTGTTCCCGGCAATATCGGCGTCGCGATGGCCTCCACCCTGGTCGGCGTCGTCTACAACAGTAGTCTAGTCAAGGGAAACGATATCCCGCACAAGCTCGAGGATTTGATGAACCCCAAGTGGAAAGGCAAGATCGCCTCGACGCCCTATGCGGCCGGCTTCCGAGAATTTGCCATGCCGGAACTTCTGGGCAAAGAGAAAGTTATCGATTTCGCAAAAAAATATTCCAAGCATATCGGCGGGTTGATGCGCTGCGGCGAGATGGATCGCATCACCAGCGGGGAGTTTCTTATGCTTGGGCTGGCCTGCGGCGATCAGGAAGTCAACATGGCACAGCGCAAGGGCATTCCGCTCGGCTACGCAATCATGGACGACGCGACTCTATCGCACACCCGCTACAGCGGAGTGCCGAAAAATTCGCGGGCGCCCAATGCGGCCGCCTTATTCGTCGTCTTTCTACATAGCGCCGAGGGTCAGAAGCTCATGTGGGATATCGACGGGCTCGACTTCCATCTCTATCCCGAGTCGAACCAAAAGAAGAAGCTCGATGCGGCCAAGGCCAAGGGCGCCAAAATCGTCATCAGCTCGCCGCAATGGCTGAACAAGAACAAGCACTATGATGATACGCAGAAGGAATTGGAGAAGATTCTCCGCGGCGAATCGAGTTAGGACTTAAGTATGATTGCCAGGGAAAATAGGGGCGGGTTTCATACCCGCCCCTATGTCATCAGCCGGTGGATTCCTCGAATATTACTGCTCAGTGATACTCGGCGTTCGGTAGCGGATTGTTAACTGCTTCTTCCAAGGTGGTAGCCCGGCGCCATTCGTTGGCGGGACGACTCTTGCCATCGGTGCCGACCTGATCCATGGCGGAATAGATCTCGATTTTGTAACCGTCGGGATCATAAAATTCCAGGCCGGGGTTGCCGCCGGGACCGCGCCGGCCCTCGTAGAATATCGTCACGCCCTTGGCTTTGAGAAACTCGCGAATCTTAAACAGCTCCGAGACGCTGCCGACCTCGAACGCCATATGATCAAAGCCGAGCTGACCTTTTTGGGGTAGCTCGTTCTTCTCTTTCGCTTCCATCAAGGCGATGGTGTGATGGTCCGTGGAGTTACGGAAAAAAACCATGCCGCCTTCGTTCTTGTCGGAGAATTTGAAACCCATGACCTCGGTCCAAAACTTCATGCTCCGTTCCAGGTTGCTGACGGAATAGACCACGTGGCCGAGCTTCTTGACGTTGATCGGTGATTTTTCGTCCCCCATACATAGCTCCTTTTGTTTTCTCGAATTGACGGATTAACGGCGCCGGTGAAAGTAGAACTTCTATCACGGAAAGGTGGCTCAAGGCAAAGTGCAAATGGTTCGATTTAGGGAGCGCGAAAGGCTTAGCCGCGATAAAACTTTTCGATCAGCTTGCGGCCATAGGTTCTGACCGAACCTAGGTTCATCGACCGCCGTTTAAGCAAGTCCAGACGGATGAGCTTCCATTGAAGGCTTTTTGCCAGGGACTTTCGTTCACCTTCATCTTCGACGTGCTTCAGCAAATCTTCAAGAATGTGGATGTCTTTCAATAGCTCGGCATCGGGCGGGAGGACGTTGGCGTTCTTGAGCAGGTGGTAGGCCATGCGCAAATCTTCGGGGAGGGAGCTATAGTCGGCCAACTCCAGCGGTTTGCCTTTGCCGGCGAGATTTTCGAATTCGCCTTTGCGCTGGGCTTCCTGAATGCGCTGCTCGGCGAGCCGTTCGATGAATCCGACGGCGCCGGTTGGTTGGGATGGGCGTTTCATCTCGCCGCGCTCGATTGGTTCGGGTTGTCCAAAAAGTTCAAATCGTTGGATTCGCTATCCGTTAGGGGTTTCGCCTAACGCTTCACCCTTTACCGCTTACGCTCTTCCTCCTCCGGTGGCCGGACGTGGCGGAACATTAGATAGAAAGCCACGTCGTTGATCAATTGTAACCCGCCACCCAGGAATAAGGGAAGGGTCAAGGACACGCTTTGCATGAGATAGGTGGAAATCGTCGGGCTGATGCCGAAGGGGACGACCCGCGCGAGGCTGGTGACGCCGGCGGCGGAGCCGCGCTCGTTCGATTGGACCATCGCCATGGTGAACGACGCGCGCAGCGGGTTGTCCATATACGCGAAGAAGGATCGGATGATGAGCAAAGCGGCGGCTAGCTCTAATGTCGGCGCCAGCGGTATCGTCAAATAAATCAGCGACGCCAGGCCGTGGGAAAAAGCCATGGTGCGCACGACGCCGATGCGCCGGGCGATGATCGGCGCGGTCAAAAACGACATGGCGGCGAGAAAAAAGGACGCGAAGAAAATAATCGCCAGGGATTTTAGCTCGACGCCGAAGCGGAGGAAAAACCAATAGGGGATCAGCGCACCGGCCATGCCGGCGCCGAAGTTGTCGACCACCGCGAGCATGGACATTTTCGTCACGAATGTGCCGGTGGCCTTGGAGAGTTTTTTCTCGACCCGGCGGGGTTGATGCTCTTCGTGGATCGCTCTGTAGACAAACAATAAAACGATGCTGAAGATGATCGTCAAGCCGAACAGCGGCTTGTAGGAAGCGACCGCGTTCCAGCCCCAGGATTCCTGGAGGTGCTGCGGCAGGCCGCTGACGAGCGCGCCCAGGGAGCCCATGACCGAACCGGCGCAGAAGTTCAGCGCGTAGATTTGATTGCGGTCCTTGGGCGCACATTTTTCCGCCAGCAGCGCTTCTTCCGCGGGATTAAATGGGCCGCCGCCCGAGCCGCCGCCGCCGCTACCGCCGGCGCCGACGTTGGCGATGATGACGGCGAGAAAGATAAAAAATAAGCCGCTGAAAAAAATGAATATGGCGTTGGACACGATCGTCAACGCGGCGAGCAGCATGAGAATCTTTCGCCTGCCATGGCGGTCCGACAAATAGCCCCAGACCGCGGTCAGCAATGCGCCACTCAAATAGGCGACGGTGAAGACGATGCCGATCGTGACCATTGTATAGCCAAGCCGGTCTAAGTAGATCGCGAACACGACGTTGAGATAAGAAAATGCGAAGGCGCGAATACCGCGCGATGCCATCAGCAGTTTAGCGTCACGATGGAGGTCGTTGATGATTTTCATGGTTCACGCGCTGGCCGCTTGGGGTTTGGATCCCTGTTCTTCGGGCGGTTTCACGTCGCGGAACATGTAGTAGAACACGCAGTCGTGGAAAAGCTGCAAGAATCCGCCGAGGAAAATAGGCACACCCAAGGAAAAGCTCTGCATCAAATAAGCCGACAGGGTCGGACTGACGGCCACGGGCACATGACGCGATAAACTGGTCAAACCTGCCGCCGAGCCGCGATCTTCGGGCCGCACCACGCCCATGATGAAGGAGCTGCGCAGCGGAGTGTCCATGTAGGCGAGATAAGAGCGGATGATCGTCATCGCTGCGGCCACCGCAAAAGTCGGCGCCAGCGGTAAAAAAACATAAATCAGCGAAGCGAGGCCGTGGGAAAACGCCATGGTGCGGACGATGCCGATTTTTCGCGCGATGATCGGCGCGGTGAGAAAAGACATGGCGGCGAGAAAGTAGGAGAGAAAGAACATGAAGCCCAAGGATTTCAGTTCGACGCCGTAGCGGAGGAAAAACCAGTATGCCAGCAAGGGGCTGATCAAACCGCCGCCGAGATTGTCGACCATGCCGAGCAGCGACATTTTGAGGACGAATTTATTGGCCTTGGTGGCGAGTTTTTTCTTTTCTCGCTTCTGATAGACCTGATGTTCGTTAATCCGGGAGTAAGCGTAAATCAGCACTAGGCTAAACAAGATGGTCAGGGCGAAAAGCGGCTTGTAGGAGGCGATCGGCTGCCAGCTCCATTTTTCCTGCAAATGCTGCGGCAGACCGCTGAGCAGCGCGCCGATGGAGCCCGACATAGAGCCGACGAACGCGTTGGCGGCAAAGACCGTGTTGCGATTCTCCGCCGTGCATTTTTCCGCGAGCAGGGCTTGCTCCACCGGACTCATCGGGCCTCCGCCTTGTCCGCCGGCGCCCGAACCACCGGCGCCGACGTTGGCGATGATGACGGCGGCGATGATAAAAATCAGATGGCTGGAGAAAAGATAGATGACGTTGGACACGATCGTTAGGGCAGCGAGCAGGATTAAAATGTTCTTGCGGCCGTAGCGATCCGACAAATAACCCCAGAGTGCCGTGAGAACCGCGCTCGCGGCGTAGGCGGTGGTCACGACGAATCCGACCGTCATGGTCGAGTAGCCGAGTTGACTCAGATAGATCGTGAAGATCACGCCCAAGTACGAGAACGCAAAAGCGCGCACGCCGCGGGATGTCATTAGAATGATCGCATCCCGTTGCAAATCGCCGAAGATTTTCTCGATCACTGCGTGGTCCCTTGCGGCAGCTTGTTTTGCTGGTAATTCCGTTCGTAATCGAGTTCGGTGCGAATGCCGATCGCGTGTAGCGCGTCATTAGCCTCATCCAGAGATGAACTGTGGCGCAGTGCTTGAGCTGGCCTGCCGAGGGTATCGAAAAGTTTCGTCGTCGAGATGAAGAAGGTCAGCGCTGTGAGCGGCGTCAATTTGACATGGCGCTCGCCGCGGCGAATGCCGTCGTTACCCCACGCGCCTCGAAAGCATTGCACGGGGATCGCGCTCGCTTCCGTCGGGACAGTTTTGATCACTTCTTCCAATTCGGCGGCGATTTTCGGCGTGAGCGACCACGCGCCGAGCAGTCCGCCGCCGCCGGCGAGCTTGCTCAGAGCGATCTCGATTTCGTCGACGCTGAGTTCGCCGTCGCTGCCGTAGCCGAAAACTCCCCAAATGGTTCGCTGGCCGCGCTTTTCCAATTCCGGGAATGCCGCGAGCATGATCGAATCGGCCAGCGGGCTGCGCAGGCCCGGCTCGTGGCCTTGGGCCAAGGAATCACCGCCGACGTCGAGACCGACGAGCAAATCGGTCTTGAGCGCTTTTATCGCGACTTCCAGTCCGTCGACCACGCCTGTCACGCCACCGTTGATGTCGACGAGCAAGACTTCTTGTTTGATGACCGCCGCCATCCTAGCTTCCGCGAAGGGCACGCCGGTGCTGGTTTGACTGTCAGGATTCGCCAGCCATGCGTAAGGGTGGAGCGCTCGGACGTTTTTCGTTTCGCTCAGTTTGCGCGGCCCGGGAATCGGGTCATAGACATTACGTTCCCAAGAAAGCCCGCCAAGGGTAAATTGCAAACCACAGAATTCCAAGAAGCGGGCCGTCGCCAGCGCGCCGACGACATCGCCGCCACCGCCAACACCGACGACCAGAGCATGCTTCGAGGCCCGGATGATATCTTCGAGTGAGGTGATGGCAGAAGTCATTTAGATCGTCATGCGTTTTCGGATGGGAATCGAAGAATTATCTCGCAAAGGCGCTAAGGCGCTAAGTTCGGAAATGATTGTTTTTCTTAAAACCTTCGCGCCTTTGCGGGAGATATCCGATTTCTATTTTGCGTCCTTTGCGGCAAAATCATTCATCGCGGCTTGGCCGCGCTAGGAATGTGGGTGTCCTGGCCGGGAACGGGATTGGCGATCGCTTCGTTCAACGACTTCACACCGTTCCATTCATGAGCCGGTCGCACGCGGCCGTCGCTGCCGACTTGGTCGACGCCCCAGTAGATCTCGAGAGAGTGGTTGTCAGGGTCGCGAAACTCGACGGCGATCTGGCAGCCAGCACGGCGCCGTCCTTCGAAGTCGATCTTGGCGCCAAACTCGCTCAAGCGATCGCGCGCGCGCAGCACTTCTCCCAGGGTCGGAACTTCGAAGGCGAGGTGATGCAGTTCCCGATTGGCACTTTTGCCGTCGCCTTGGCCAACCAGAGCGAGGCAGTGATGGTCGGTGTTGCAGCGTAGGAAGACCATGCCGCCCGGCATCATGTCTTCGGGATAAACATCGGAGACTCTGAAGCCGAGTACTTTGGTGTAGAATTCCGTCGCGCGCTCCAGATCGCGCACCTGCAAAACCACATGGCCGACTTTGGCGATGTGAAACCCCATGCCTCTCGGTGGCGCCATATTTTTTAGCTTTTCGATATCGATGGCCATCGGCTTGCTTCTTTCTCGATCTGATTAGCCATTGCTATAGCATGACAATACTGGTTCTGCACATCGCGTTGAGCGACAGATCTATCCCACCACGAAGAGCACGAAGGACACGAAGGTTTCGGATGAATTGACTTCCGAACTTCGTGATCTTCGTGTCCTTCGTGTTGAAAACTGACTTGGCTTCTTCGGTTGTGATTCTGCGGAAGTCAGCGACTCGGACCAGTTGGCATCAAGTTGTTGGCGCGCAGAAAATCAATCACGAATTCGTCGAATCCGGCGGGATCTTCGAGGTTACAGGCGTGGCCGGTCTTGGGCAGAATTTTATGCACCGCGCCGGGAATCAACGCCGCGGTTTTCTGGCCGCCGGCGAGTGAGTTGTCGTACTCGCCGTTGATCACCAGCGTCGGCACTTTCATCGTGCCGAGGCGCGGCGTCATGTCGAGGCCGGCGCGGGCGCGAAAGATTTGACCGATGGATTCGCCAGACAGCCAGGGGTCGCGCTCGACGAAGGTGTTGAGTAAATATTTGCCAAGTTTGGTTTTGGGAAAGTCCGGCGCGACCAGTTGGCGCAAATGCTGAATATGATAATCTTCGACGCCCACTTTCGTATAGCCGTGAATGCGCTTATGGATGCCGCCGCCGGGACCGCTGCTGCCGCCGACGAGAATAATCGCTTTGAATATTTCGGGATGATCCAGGCCGAGCAGGATCGCCATGCCCGAGCCGACGCTGACGCCACCGAGGATCGCTGCCTCGACGCCTTCGTCGCGGCAGACACCGAGCACGTCGTCGGCCATGTCTTTGAGACTGAAAGGCGTTTCCGGTTTGTCCGAACGGCCGTAGCCGCGGATGTCGATGGCGAGGACTTTGAAGTAAGTCGAAAAGTGGGCGATCTGATACATCCACAAGTTATGATCGAACGGATTGGCGTGCACCATGACGAAGGGAAAGCCTGCGCCGGATACTTCGTAGTAAATTTTAATGCCGTTGGTGGAGCTGTACATCTTCAGAAAGGTTCAAACTGTTCAAAAGGTTCAAATCGTTCAAACCGTCTCCGGAGGTTCCGTTTCAAACTCCGAAACGCTTTGAACGTCTTGAACGGAGCGAAGCGGTTGAACGATTTGAACCTGTTTCGAGATTAGTTTGCTTTTCTCGGCCGCTCTTGCTTGATCTTTTCCTTCACCTCGTCGAGCTTCATCACGTCCGTATACTTGTGGTGCATGTCGAAGAGATTGACCTTGTGCGACAGGATACTACGGTCGAAGACGCACTCTTCGACGATCGACACGTGATAGCCAAGACTATAGCCGTCGACGCAGCTGGCGCGTACGCAGCCGCTGGTGCTTTCGCCGCAGACGATCAGGCTGTCGCAGCCCAGTTGGGTTAAATGCGCGACCAGGGGCGTGCCGAAGAAGCCGCTGGCGCGTTCCTTAAATATCACCACGTCGCCCGGCTGCGGTTTAAACTCTTCCTTGATTGCAAACGCTTCGGGATCGATCTTGACGCGCTGGCGGTTGGTGGCATGGATGGAATCCGGCTTGGCTTCTTTTCGGGTCTCCGTGGTCGTGTAGAAGATCGGGATCTTGAGCGAGCGGGCCAGGGCGAACAATTCTTGGGTTGGTTTGATCGCTTTGTGCGCATAGACGCCGCAGGAGCTTTTGTAGCTGTCGACCAGCTCATGGGGAAATTTCGCGCCGCCTTCATAGGCGAGATTGTAAAGGTCGATGGCCAACAGCGCGGGTCTTTGGCCGATGTAGGTTTCGCGATGATAGGGCGTGTAGGTTTTTAAAATTTCCGGCGAGACGATGTCCTGCCAACAATGATCTTCAAATTCCGCTGCCATGTTTCACTCCTTTATTTCTATGATGGTCGGTGACTGAGCGCTCGCCCCCTCATCTACATATAGCAGTGCGTGGATGTCAAGAAAGCCGGCGAATGGGCGAGAAAAATCGTTGCGCGCCGGTTTAGGCGGTGATAACGTTCCGGCCAACTTAATTCCAACCCGAGGTTCAATCGCGATGGACTATTCCAAAGAGTTTGTCGTTCAGCTCTCCGATGAACAACTCCAAGCCGAGTGGGACAAATACCTCGCCTATTCGTACGAAAGACAAAGACTGCGCGGGTTTGTCCAGAGTGTTCTTAGAAAAAAGACGCCTGCGGGCGCCGTTAGTGCGGAACAACTTGCGGAAGGTGGGGTTGCCACGACGAAGGCCGGTGATAAGGAAATTCTGCTGGCCAAGGTCGATGGCAAAATTTATGCGATCGACAACGCCTGCGGTCATTTGGCCTACCCACTGAGCGCCGGTCGTCTCGAGGGGCATGTGATCACCTGCCCATGGCATTTTGCCCGATTCGATGTGCGCACGGGCGCGGTGGTGAGTGCCGGCATCGACTTTGAAAATCTCAAACCGTTGGAAGTTCAGTTGTCCCCCGAAGGCACCTTAGGGATCGGTGAAAAAGCATGAACCGGGAATACAGCCGCGAAGAAATCGAAAACCTGCCCCACGATGAGCTAAAACGGCTCGCCGCCGAACTAGAATATGAAGGCGCGCAAATCAAAAAAAAGCGCCACTATTTCATCGAGGAGTTTTGGCGGCGAATTGAAAACGGGCCGCTTAAGGCCGCCGAGCTCGGCGAAGGAGGGCTGGCCGCCTTGCAAATGGGTGGTAAGCCGATTGTCTTCGCCAAAGTTGAGGATAAGATCTACGCTTTTAGCGACCGCTGCCCGCATAAGGGTTTTCCGCTCCACAAAGGCAGCCTGGAAGGTCACACGCTCACCTGCGCCTATCATGGTGGCCAGTTCGACGTTCGCAATGGCCAATGTTTGAAGCATCCCTATGCAACCTATCCCTGTCAGAGTTTCTCCGTCCATGTCGCGGCAGATGGAAAGCTCGAGTGTAAGGGCTGATGATCCTGGTTTGCAACGCCTAAAAACCGCCGGAGGTGCTAAATGAGCCGTCTTTGCTCGGTGCGATTTAAGATCGAGTTCGTTTTCATCCCTTTTGCCGCATGGTTGTGGTTTGCCAACGCCACCGAGGCCGCGTCGCTGAGTTCTGCGGCACTCACGGCGAAGCGTGAGGCCGAGGCGAAGGGGTACATTTTCGAGGCTAGTCATGATGAGATTGTCGCCAAGGCTAGGCAAGAAGGCGCGCTGCGGGTATTGGCATCGTCGGATCCGTTGACCCTGGCACCGCTCGTTAAGGCTTTCAAAGGCAAGTATCCTTTCATTGAAGTCCGCGCCGCGGAGATCTCCCGCGAAGATTCCCAGACACGGGCCATTCAGCTCAAGTCGGGGTCGCGCTTGGACGAAGACGTGATTCACGTATCGCCGGATCTCTTTCGGGATTATCTGCCATATCTCAAGAAATTCGACATCGCGGCCATGGCGAAGCACAAGGTGTTGGACATCCCGGCGAAAATGATCGACCCCATTCAGCTGAATCTGGTGGCGATGGAAAGCTCGCTGCAAGTGGTGGCGTTTAACAAGTGTCTCATCGACCCGGCCAAGGTGCCTAACAGCTGGGAGGATTTTCTCAAGCCGGAATTCAAGGGTAAGAAGTTTGTCGCTGATATTCGTCCTAACTTAGAGACCGTCATGGCCGCCGGGGCGGGCGAGGCGTGGATGATCGAGTACGCCAAGAAAATTGCCGCTCAACAACCGATTTGGGTTCGTGGCCAAACCCGGACGATCACCCAGATCGCGGCTGGCGAGTATACGCTGCATCACGGTGCTTATTACCAAGGCGTGGTGCGCGCCGCGCGCAAAGATCCGACCGGCTGCCTGCAGTCAAAGGTCATCGAGCCGGTGCCGGTTCGAGTCGACGGGCCGCACGCGGTCTTGGCAACCTCGGCCAGTCCTCACGCCGCTCTACTCTGGCTGGAGTTCATGGCAGGCACCCAGGGCCAGGCGATTATCGATGAATACGAGCCGGTGAGCGCGTCGGTGTTTTCCCCCGGATCGGTGATCGAAAAGATCGTCAGAGGCAAGAAAACCTGGATCAGAGATATGTCGCACATCGACAAGACGTCGAAATGGATGGCGATGGCCGTCGAAGCCTTTGGTTTTCCGCGCGGCAAGCGTCCCGACACGCGTTAGATTAATACTTGCTTCAATCCAATATTCCCCGCAGCTTGCTGTGGCCACCATCAAATGGGGTTTCAAAAGGGGGCGAGCATCCCCTTTGGTCGTCTGCGGGGTTAATACCCCGCAGACGAAATGCCTTGTTTATTTCGTTGCTGCTTACGACTCCGTGGCAGAGCTAGAGCTAACAGTGAGGCGCAACGCAGGTCAGCGTGTATTCTCGCTTACCCCGAAACGAACGGTTCCAGTTTTCTATGGCCCAAGCGGCGCGCGCCGGAGTCACTGACAGTGATCGGTTCGCCGATGAGAGCCGGCGTGCCTTTGAAGTCGATCTGAGTTTTCACAGTGAAGGTAAAACCGGGCTCGATGACGATTTCTCGGTCGTGACCGGCGGGACCGGGTCCTACTCTCGGTCGGTCGGCGCCGAGGCCGTTGGTGTGAACCAGCACGCCGCCGCCTTTCGCGCCACGCGCTTCGGCGAGGCGGACGAATTCGTTAATCAGCCCGCCGATGGTGTTGCCTGGTTTGGCCCACGCGACGATGCTTTGAAAACATTCGATGGCGATGTTGGTCGCGGCGCGGTAAACGTCAGCGTTTTTGCTGCCGATTAAAATAGAATGGTTGCATTGCGCCCGGTAGCCTTGCAGGCGCGCGTCGATCTCCTGACAGAGCACGCCGCCCTCTCGCATGGCGATGGCGAGTCCCATCGAGTTGCTGGCGTTGGCCGTCTTATTGTTCGAGCCGAGCGAAAGCCGCGCTGGATAGTCGGCGGTATGCGCCATCAGCACTTTGGCCATCTCGATCCACAGTTCGCCTTCTTCCATACCGGGCTTGGCGATCTCCATCATCTTGGCGATGGCCGCTTCATCGGCGTCGGCGATGCGCTGGATCACGGCGATCTCCTCCGGTCCTTTGACGATGCGCGCGAATTCTAACACGTCATTGGCCGGCACGAAGGTCGCTTCGGGCAGCGCCGCGGAAATGCGCCGCCAAGTTTCGAATGGGATGGTGCCGTCGGTCATGCGGTACTGCGCCAGCAAGCCGGTAATGCCGATGCGGCTTTTGGCCAAGCCAAGCTCGCGTAACCGGTCGGGAACCAATTTAGAAAAATCGCCCCAGCGAATATCCGACGGCCAAAATAAATTGGCCGCCCACATGCGCAGCTCGCGTTCGGATGACAAGATCGCGGTGACTTCGCCCGAAGTGGGAAAGACCACCCAGGCGCCGCCCTGTACGCCGCCCATCTGGCAAAGATAACGAGAGTTGGCTTGTGGCTCGCCGTTATCTGCCGCGGGCGCCAACAAGCAATCTAAGTTTTGCTCGCGCATTAACCTGCGCACGCGCGCGTAGCGCCGATCGCGCTCGGCGAGAGAAAAAGACGGCAAGCGCCGCGTGCCATCGGCGCCGGTTTGAAATGGATCGACTGTAGTGTTTGTCATCGTGTGCCTCGCGAGGAATGGGAATTGGCCGCAAAGAGCGCAAAGTTCGCAAAAAAGAACCAATACGATTCGGATATCTCGCGCAAAGACGCCAAGGCCGCAAAGGTCGGAATCGTTTGATCTCCTTTGGGTTCTTTGCGGTTAAATGATGCCATCGTTCATCCGAGGGCGCGATGAATAGCGCCCCTACAAGTCTG
>Ga0214472_10005694_pt1 | contig 13114 bp, 11 predicted proteins | sample RVTome_6_FD_207662 | JGI IMG/M metagenome (GOLD analysis project Ga0214472, IMG submission 207662) | Soil microbial communities from uranium-contaminated site in the Upper Colorado River Basin, Wyoming, United States - RVT140D175 | ecosystem: Environmental > Terrestrial > Soil > Contaminated >... | reverse complement strand
CGTGCCGGGGCGCTTGAGAAAGGCGTTGCGCGGCCACACCAGGCCCGCGTTGTGCGCCACCGGCACCACGGGCACCTTGCAGTGCGTCGCGAGCCATGCACCGCCGACCTGGTACTTGCGACGCTCTCCGGGAGCGACCCGCGTCCCCTCGGGGAACACCACCACCCAGAAGCCCTGCGCGAAGCGCTGTTCGCCGCTACGTCCGAGCGCGCGCAGCGCCGCGCGACCGCGCGTGCGGTCGATCGCGATCGGGCTCATCAGCGCGAGGCCCCAGCCGAAGAACGGGATCCACAGCAGCTCGCGCTTGAGCAGGTAGGACTGCGGCGGGAAGATGACCTGGAAGGCGATCGTCTCCCATGCCGACTGGTGCTTGGAGAGAATCACCGCCGGCTGCGCGGGAAGGTGCTCGCGGCCTTCGACCCGCCAGCGGATGCCGCACAGCACGCGCGCGAGGACCAGCACCATCCGCGACCACCCGGAGATCACGCGATAACGGGCAAGGCGCGGCAGCGCAAAGGTGGCGAGCGCGAGCAGCGCGTAGGGCGGGGTGACCACGATGAGCGCGAGCGCGAACAGCGCCGAGCGCAGACCCGTCACGGCGCGAGGTACGCGGCCACCGCCGCGAGATCCGGGAAGATCTGGGTGCCCTCCGGCAGCCCGCCCGCCTGGCGTGTCTTCTTGCCCTTGCCGGTCAACACCAGCACCGGCTTGGCGCCGGCCGCCTGCGCCGCCTGCAGATCGCGCATCGAGTCGCCCACCATGCAAACGCCCTCGAGCGACACGTTGAAGCGGCGAGCGATGGCGAGCGGCATGCCCGGCCTGGGCTTGCGGCACTCGCAGTTCGCCTGCGCCGCGTGCGGGCAGAAGAAGAACGCGTCGATGCGCCCGCCCGCCTGCGCGGCCGCGCGGTGCATCGTATCGTGGATCGCGATCAGGGTCGCGACGTCGAACAGGCCGCGCGCGACCCCGGACTGGTTGGTCGCCACCACCACGCGAAAGCCGGCCTGCGTCAGGCGCGCGATCGCCTCCAGGCTGCCCTTGATCGGCTTCCACTCCGCCGGCGACTTGATGTAGGCGTCGCTGTCGTGATTGATGGTGCCGTCGCGGTCGAGCACGATGAGCTTCACGCGAGTCGTCCTTCCTCGAGCTTCACGCTGCGAGCCTCGAGAGGTCGGCGACGCGGTTCATCAGCGCATCGAGCTGGCGCAGCAGCGCGATGCGATTGTCGCGCAGCCGGGCATCCTCGACGTTCACCATCACGTCGTCGAAAAAGCGATCGACGTTCGCGCGCACGCCCGCCAGCGCCTTGAGCGCGCCGGCGTAATCCTGGCGCTCGATGCTCGATTCCACCTGCGGGGTCAGGCGCGCCACGCAGTCGAAGAGGGCCTTCTCGGCCGGCTCGGCGAGCAGCGACGGGTCGGCCGCGGCGCCGCGCTCCCCGGCCTTCTTCAGGATGTTGCGGATACGCTTGTTCGCGGCGGCCAGGCTCTCGGCCTCGGGCAGGCCGCGGAAGCCCTTCACCGCGTCGAGGCGCGCGGGCACCAGATCGATGCGCTCGGGTCGCTGGCTCGCCACCGACTCGATCTCGTCGGCCGCGTAGCCGGCTTCACGCAAGTGGCCGCGCAGCCGATCGAGCATGAAGACGAAGACCTCGTCGGCCACGCCGGCCCCGATCCCGCCCGCAGGAAAGAAGGCTGCGGCTTCGCCGAGCAGGGCCTTGAGCGGCAGCGCGAGGCGCCGCTCGATCAGGATGCGCAGCACGCCGAGCGCCTGGCGGCGCAGCGCGAACGGGTCCTTGTCGCCGGTGGGCGCGCCGCCCACGGCGAACATGCCGACGAGGGTATCGAGCTTGTCGGCGAGCGCCAGGGCGCACGCCACCGGCTCCTCCGGCAGCCGCTCGCCGGCGAAGCGCGGCCGGTAATGCGCCTCGATGGCGTCGGCGACGGCGCGCGGCTCGCCATCGTGCAGCGCGTAGTAGCGTCCCATTACCCCCTGCAGCTCGGGAAACTCACCCACCATGCCGGTAAGCAAATCGGCCTTGGCAAGCCACGCGGCGCGCTCGGCCAGCAGCGGGTCGGCGCCGATCGTGCGCGCGATGCTGCCGGCGAGCTGCTGCAGCCGCTCGACGCGCTCGAGCTGCGAGCCGAGCTTGTTGTGGTAGACGACCTTGGCGAGCCGCGGCACGCGCGCCTCGAGCCGCTCGCGGCGGTCCTGGTCGAAGAAGAAGCGCGCATCCTCGAGCCGCGGGCGCACCACGCGCTGGTTGCCGCCGACGATATGGCGCGCATCGTCGACCCGCATGTTCGAGACGATGAGAAACCTGGCGAGGAGCTTGCCGGCCGCATCGAACAGCGGGAAGTACTTCTGGTTCTGCCGCATGGTCAGGATCAGGCACTCCTGCGGCACGGCGAGGAACTTCGCATCGAACACTCCGACGTAGACGCTCGGGTGCTCGACCAGCGCGGTGACTTCGTCGAGCAGCGCCGCATTGCCCTCCCCGAGCGAGGCGTCGAGCCCCGCCGCACGCTCGTCGAGCTGGCGCTCGATCGCGGCGCGCCGCGCGGCGAAATCGGCGATCACCATGCCGTCCTCGCGCAGGCGCGTCTCGTACTCGTCGGCGCGTGCGAGCTCGATCTCCCCCTTGCCCATGAAGCGGTGGCCGCGCGTGCGCCGGCCCGATTCGAGCCCGAGCACGCTGCCGGGCACCACGCGTTCGCCGTGCAGCATCACCAGCCCGTGCGCCGGGCGCACGAACTGCGCCTCGCCCCCGCCCCAGCGCATGAGCTTCGGGACCGGCAGGCGCTTGAGCGCGTGCTCGACGATCCCCGCGAGCAGCGCGTCGAGGCTCGCGCCGCCGGCCCTGACGCGCGCGACGAACAGCGCGCCCTTGGGCGTGTCGCGGCGCACGAGCGCCGCGATGGCCACGCCGGTCTTCTTCGCGAAACCGGCGAGCGCCGCGGTCGGCTTGCCGTCGGCGTCGAGCCCGATCTTCAGCGACGGTCCCTGTACTTCGCGCTCGGTCTCGGCGGCCTTGTCGTACACCGCCGCAATCTGCATCGCCAGGCGTCGCGGGGTCGCGAAGCGCTTCGCCGAAGCATGCGGCGCGACGAGCCGCGCCGACTCGAGACCCTCGAGCACGCCCTCTGCGAAGGTCTGGCCAAGCGTGGCGAGCGCCTTCGGCGGCAGCTCCTCGGTGAGCAGCTCGACGAGCAGCGTCGCTTCCATCTAGGCCGCCGCCATCGGGAAGCCGAGCCGCTCGCGCGACCCGTAGTAGGCCTGCGCGACCGCGCGCGCCAGCGCGCGCACCCGGCCGATGTAGGCGGCGCGCTCGGTGACCGAGATGGCGCCGCGCGCATCGAGCAGGTTGAAGGCGTGCGAAGCCTTCAGCACCATTTCATAGGCCGGCAGCACGCATTGCGCGTCGATCAAGCGCTTCGCCTCGGACTCGAACTCGCCGAAGTGACGGAACAGGATCTCGGTGTTGGCGAGCTCGAAGTTGTAGCGCGACTGCTCGACCTCGTTCTGGTGATAGACGTCGCGATACAGGACCGGCGCCGAGCCGCGCTCCTGCGCCCCCGTGGTCCACACCAGATCGAACACCGACTCCTTGGCCTGCAGGGTCATCGCGAGGCGCTCGAGGCCGTAGGTGATTTCGCCGAGCACCGGCCGGCAGGCGAGGCTGCCGACTTCCTGGAAGTAGGTGAACTGCGTCACCTCCATGCCGTCGAGCCACACCTCCCAGCCAAGGCCCCAGGCGCCAAGCGTGGGCGACTCCCAGTCGTCCTCGACGAAGCGGATGTCGTGCACCTTGGGATCGACGCCGAGCGCGGCGAGCGAATCCAGGTACAGTTCCTGGATATTCGCCGGCGAAGGCTTCATCACCACCTGGTACTGGTAGTAGTGCTGCAGGCGGTTGGGGTTGTCGCCGTAGCGGCCGTCCTTCGGCCGGCGCGAGGGCTGCACGTAGGCGGCGTTCCACGGCTCCGGGCCGATGGCGCGCAGGAAGGTGGCGGTATGGAAGGTGCCGGCGCCGACCTCCATGTCGTAGGGCTGCAGCAGTGCGCAGCCCTGGCGGTCCCAGAACTCGTTCAGGCGCTGGATCAGCTGTTGAAACGTGAGCATGGCCGCCGGCGAAAAATGGCGAATTTTACCGGCTATGCCTGGCGCGCGCGATGATTAACGCGGCGGCGAGGAGCAGCGCGCACAGCGCGAGCACCGGCCAGTCGCCGAAACGCACGTAAGGCGTCGCGCCGGCGAAGCCCTGTGCGGCGACCTCGAGCCGGCCTTCGACGAACTGCGGCAGGCGGGCGAGCACGCGCCCGTTCGTCCCGATTGCCGCAGTGATGCCGGTATTGGTAGCGGTGAGCATCATGCGCCCGGTCTCGAGCGCGCGCATGCGCGCGATCTGCAAGTGTTGCGCCGGTGCGAGCGAATCGCCGAACCAGGCGACATTCGAGACGTTCACCAGCAGCGTCGCCCCCGGCAGCGCGCGCGCGATCTCGGCGCCGAAGGCGTCTTCGTAGCAGATGTCCACCGCGACGCGCTGCCCCGCTACCTCGAGCGGCGCCTGGTCCGGCGCGCCGCGCGAGAAGTCCGACAGCGGGATCGACAGCACGCGCACGATCCAGCCGAAGCCCGGCGGCACGAACTCGCCGAAGGGCACCAGATGCACCTTGTGATAGGCCTGCTGCGGCGAGGTGCCGAGGCTCACCACGCTGTTGTAGTAGGCGCCCGGCGCGGTGCGAAAAGGCACGCCGAGCAGCAGATCGCCGTCGTTCGCGCGCGCCGCGGCCGCCAGGCGCGCGAGGAACGCCGGGTCGACGAGGTCGTAGAAGCGCGGCACCGCGGTCTCGGGCAGCAGGATCAGGCGAGCGCGGCTCTGTTCGGCAAGGCGCGCGTAAGTCTCGAGAATGCGGGTGTAGCGCTGCGGGTCGAACTTGAGCGCCTGCGAGACGTTGCCTTGCAGCAGTGCCACGCTGACCGGGTCGCCGAGCGGCGTGGTGTGGCGAAGCGTGCCGAGCGCCGCACCGCCCGCGAGCAGCGCGGCGAGCGCGACGAACGAGGGAATGCGCGCGTGTCCGACCGCGAGGCACCGCAGCAGCCCGGCACTGAGCGCGGTAGCAAGAGATGCCCCATACACGCCGCCGAGCGGCGCGTAGCCCGCGAGCGGCCAGTCGAGCGCCGCGTAGCCGGTCGCGAGCCAGGGGAAGCCGGTGAGGATGACGCCGCGCAGCCACTCGGCAATCGTCCATAGCGCAGGGATGACGAGCGCCGCGCGCAGCGCGGCGGGCGCGCGCAGTCGCGCCTGCAGTGCGCCCACCAGCCCCGGCAAGAGCGCGAGCCCGGCGCAAAAGCCCAGCGTCGCGATGCCCGCGAGCAGCGGCGGCATGCCGCCGAAGCGCGACAGGCTGATGTAGACCCACGACACTCCCGCGCCGAACAGCCCGAGCCCGAACCAGAAGCCGCAGGCGAAGGCGGCACGCGCACCGGCGGCCGTGACGAACAGGTGAATCAGCAGCGCCAGGGTGAGCGGTGCGAGCGGAGCGAAATCGAAGGGGGAAAAGGCGAGGACGCTCAGGGCGCCCGCGACGAAAGCAAGCGCCGCGCGCGCCGCCGGGTGGCTTATGGACAAACGTATCGCGAGGGCAAGGTGATGCTCACCCCCGGACCTTTCGAGGGGGTGCGGGGGTAAGGCGCTTTTCACTCCCGCAACTCACTTCGGCTTTTCCACGATCAGCGTATAGACGCGCCGGCTGTCGGCACGCAGCACCTGGATGCGAAAGCCCTCGATGGTGAGCGCCTCGCCGCGCTTGGGCAGCCGGCCCAGATGCGCGATCACCATCCCGCCCACCGTGTCGAACTCCTGGTCGGAGAAGCGGGTGCCGAAGGCGGTATTGAAATCCGCAATCTGCGTGAGCGCCTTGACGCGGAAACGCCCGCTCGACTCGGCGAGGATGTTGTCGCTTGCCTCGTCGAAGTCGTACTCGTCCTCGATCTCGCCGACGATCTGCTCGAGCACGTCCTCGATCGTCACCAGCCCGGCGACGCCGCCGTACTCGTCGACCACGATCGCCATGTGGTTGCGGCTGGCGCGGAACTCGCGCAGCAGCACGTTCAGGCGTTTCGACTCGGGCACGAACACCGCCGGGCGCAGCATCTCGCGCACGTTGAACTCCTCCTCGCCGGCGTAATGGCGCAGCAGGTCCTTGGCGAGCAGGATGCCGATCACGTCGTCGCGGTTCTGGTCGATCACCGGGAAGCGCGAGTGCGCCGTGGCAATCACCTGCGGGATGAATTGCTCGATCGGCTGGTGAATGTCGATGACGTCCATCTGCGAGCGCGGGATCATGATGTCGCGCACCGGGGTCTCGGAGACCGTCAGCGCGCCCTCGATGATGGTGAGCGCGTCGCCGTCGAGCAGGTTTCTCTGATGTGCCGAGCGCAACAGCGCCACGAGCTGCTCGCGGTCCTCGGGCTCGCGCATGAGCAGCGCCGAGAGACGCTCGAGCAGACTAGGTCGGGCGGGATCGTTCATGCGGGAGGCGCTCAGCCGCTGCGATTCTACCGCGAGCGTGCTGCGCCGGGCACGTAGGGGTCGGCGAAGCCGAGCCGGCGCAGGATGCGGACCTCGGCGCGCTCCATGCGAGCGGCCTCGGCACGGCGCGCGTGATCGAAGCCTTGCAGGTGCAGCATGGCGTGCACGACGAGGTGCGCATAGTGCGCCGCAAGCGTCTTGCCCTGCGCGCGCGCCTCGCGCGCGAGCAGCGCATGGCACAGCGCGATGTCGCCGCGGCGAACGCCGCGCGGCGACGCCTCGTAGCTGAAGGTGAGCACGTTGGTCGCGGCGTCGCGGGCGCGAAAGCGCCGGTTGAGGCGCCGTCCTTCGGCGGCGCCGACGATGCGCAGCGTGACCGCGCAGGCGCCGCGCGCCGCGGCGCGCACCCAGGCGCGCAAGCGGGCCGCAGCGGGCGCGCCGCGCGCGGCGCACGCCCACTGCACCGCAACCGCGCAGCTACTTCGCGGAGGGGTCTTCGCCCTGCGACGCTTTGTCGTAGGCATCGATGATGCGTGCGACCAGCGGGTGGCGCACGACGTCCATGGCGCCGAACTCGGTGAAGGCGATGCCGCGCACCTCCGAGAGCACGCGGCGCGCCTCGATCAGGCCGCTCTTCTGGCCGCGCGCGAGATCGATCTGCGTGATGTCGCCGGTCACCACCGCCTTGGCGCCGAAGCCGATGCGCGTGAGGAACATCTTCATCTGCTCGGGCGTGGTGTTCTGCGCCTCGTCGAGGATGATGAAGGCGTGGTTGAGCGTGCGCCCGCGCATGTACGCGAGCGGGGCGAGCTCGATGGTGCCGCGCTCGAGGAGCTTGCCGGTCTTGTCGAAGCCCATCAGGTCGTAGAGCGCGTCGTACAGGGGGCGCAGATACGGGTCGACCTTCTGCGCCAGGTCGCCGGGCAGAAAACCAAGCCGTTCTCCCGCCTCCACTGCGGGGCGCACCAGCACGATGCGCTTCACGTTGTCGCGCTCGAGCGCGTCCACGGCGCAGGCCACGGCGAGATAAGTCTTGCCGGTGCCCGCGGGCCCGATGCCGAAGGTGATGTCGTGCGCCAGGATGTTCTCGATGTATTGCACCTGGTGCGGCGTGCGCCCGTGCAGGTCGGGCCGGCGCGTGAGCAGCTCGGGCCCCGTGTCCTCGGGTGCGCGCAGGCGACCCTGCGCGAGCTCGGTGAGGCCGAGCTGCACGTCGTCGAGCGACAGCTCGCTCGAGGCCTTGTCGTAGAAGTGCTCGAGCGCGCGCGCGGCGCGCTCGGCCTGGCGCGTTTCGCCACGCACCGTGAATTGCGAGCCACGGCGCGCGATGGCGACATCGAGCGCGGTCTCGATCTGGCGCAGGTTCGCGTCGAGCGCGCCGCACAGGCGCGCCAGGCGCTGGTTGTCGAGCGGCTCGAGCCGCACCTCGAGCGAGCGGCCGGATGCGGCGCGCGCCGTCGCGGACCTGGGTGCGGGGCTGCGCGTCACCGCGGCGCTGCGCCCCTAGGCGGCCTGCGCGCGATCATCGCGCAGCAGGATCTCGCCGCGCAGCGTGTGCGACTGCACGGCGCTCACGCGCACCTCGGCGAAGCAGCCGATGAGCTGCGGTGCGCCGGCGAAGTTGATCACGCGGTTATTCGCGGTGCGCCCGCACAGCTCCTGCGGATCGCGACGCGAAGCCCCTTCGACCAGCACGCGCTCGATCGAGCCGAGCATCGCCTCGCTGATGGCGCGCGCCTGGGCGTCGATTTGCGCCTGCAGGCGGTGCAGGCGCTCGAGCTTCACTTGCTGCGGGGTGCCGTCGGGCAGCTCCGCTGCCGGCGTGCCGGGACGCGCGCTGTACACGAAGGAGAACGAGGCATCGAAGCCGATCTCCCTCGCAAGCCTCAGGGTCGCCTCGAACTCCGACTCGGTCTCGCCCGGAAAGCCGACGATGAAATCGGTCGAAAGGCACAGGCCGGCGCGCGCCTTCTTCAGCCGGCGCGCGATCGAGCGGTACTCGAGCGCGGTATAGCCGCGCTTCATCGCCGCCAGCACGCGGTCCGAGCCCGATTGCACCGGCAAGTGCACGTGCGTGGCGAGACGGGGCAGCTCGGCATGCGCTTCGATGAGCCGGTGGCTGAACTCGCGCGGGTGCGAGGTGGTGTAGCGGATGCGCTCGATGCCGTCGATCTCGCAGACGTAGCGCAGCAGCTCGGCGAAATCGGCCGCCAGCCCCTCGATCTCGCCGCGCCAGGCATTGACGTTCTGGCCGAGCAGCGTGACCTCGCGCACGCCCCGCTCGGCAAGCGCGGCGATCTCGGCCACCACGTCGTCGAAGGGCCGCGAGACCTCCTCGCCGCGGGTGAAGGGCACCACGCAGAAGCTGCAGTACTTGCTGCAGCCCTCCATGATCGAGACGAGGGCGCTTGCGCGCTCGGCGCGCGGCGCCGGCAGGCGGTCGAACTTCTCGATCTCGGGAAAGCTGATGTCGACTTGCGGCCGTCCGCTCGCGCGCCGGCGCTCGAGCAGCTCGGGCAGGCGGTGCAGGGTCTGCGGACCGAACACCACGTCGACGAACGGCGCACGCGCGACGATGCGCTCGCCTTCCTGGCTTGCGACGCAGCCGCCGACCGCGATCATCAGGCGCGGATTGTCGCGTTTCAGGTGCCGCACGCGGCCGAGGTCGGCGAACACCTTCTCCTGCGCCTTCTCGCGCACCGAGCAGGTGTTGAACACGATCAGGTCGGCGTCCTCGGGCCTCGCCGCGGGCTCGAGGTGCTCGGATTGCGCGAGCACTTCGGCGATCTTCTCCGAGTCGTACTCGTTCATCTGGCACCCGAAGGTGCGGAGATAAAGCTTGCCCGCCATCGCTAGCGCCCCGGATCGGGCCGGGCCGCCTCCTCGGGCGTGAGGATCCAGACCCGCATCACCATGCCCTGGCCGTCGATCGTGTACTTGACCAGCGCGCCGGGCGGCAGCGCCGTGGGCAGCACGATCGTGTTGGAAGCACTGCGGATGAGGGCGCCGGGCGCGAGGCGCGCCGGCTGGCCGTCGATCTCGACGATCATCTCCTGCAGGTGGCGCATCTGGCCGCGCTTGGCGTCCTCCGGGATGCTGCGCAGCTGGGCGTGCGCCGAGGACACGGCGAAGGCGAGGGCGGCGATCAACAGGCGAGGCATCATCGTCCAGGTGGCGGCATCCGGCCCTATTCTAGAGAAGCTGCGCGACCGGCGCAGAACGAGGGAAGTGGTGGCGAATCAGGGACTCGAACCCCGGACACACGGATTATGATTCCGCTGCTCTAACCAGCTGAGCTAATTCGCCCCGTGGGTGCAACCGTCGACTTTGGGACAGCGCGACCGCGCTGAGGTTTCAGCGGCCATCCTCGGGCAACGGGGCGCGAATTGTCGCCTCCGCAGCCGCAGCGGTCAAGGTTGCGCACGAGCCCGCTCGCCACTCGCCCGATCGGCGCCGGCTGCAACTCGCAAAGGCGCAGCCGGGTCGCTTCGGTGGCGTTCTCGGCGGGTGCAGCGAGACCGGTTGCGCCACAACCGGTAAATCCGAAACACCCAAGAACCAAGCACTTACCTCGGATCCGGGTACCGCGCAGGGGAAGCGAGCCCCGCTGGCGCGCTCGCGCGGGTCGCGAGTCCCGCAGCACCCCATGGGAGAGCCAAGGCGCGAATTCCATGGCGCGATGTCGCCGCGCAAGGTGCGTGCGAGACGCACGCTCGCCTTGCCGGACGCATCGCGGCGTACGACGCTGCCGTGACCCGTGGCGCCCAGCGGCTGCGTTGGACCGCGGGCTAGAATGGATGCCAGCGCGCCGGCGCATGCCGGCGCGCGTTCGCAATGAACTTCGACCTCGTCATCGTCGGCGCCGGACCAGTCGGCGCGAGCCTCGCGTGCGCCGTGCACGGGCTGTCGGTCGCCCTGGTCGCGCAGGAACGGCCCGCCGGAATTCGAGCGCGCGGCGAGGACGCGTTCGATGCGCGCGTCTACGCCATCAGTCCCGGCAATGTCGCGTTCCTGAAGGCTATCGGCGCCTGGCAGGCGATCCCGCCGGAGCGCCTGGCGCCGGTATACACGATGCGTGTGTTCGGCGACGATGGCCGCTCGAGGATCGAGTTCGACGCTTATCGCACCGGGGTGCCGGAGCTCGCGTGGATCGTCGAGGACGGCGTGCTTCAGGAAGCGCTTTGGCGGGCGCTCGAGGAACGCGACGCGACGCGCATCTTGACACCCGCGGCCTGCGAGGCGCTCGAGGTGGCACCCGAGCGCGCAACGCTGCGCTTGCAGGACGGTCGCGCGCTGGCGGCGAAGCTCGTGATCGGCGCGGACGGCGCGCGCTCCTTCGTGCGTGCGCAAGCGCGCATCGCGATCGACGAGCAGCCCTATGGCCAGACCGCGGTGGTCGCCAATTTTGCGTGCGAGCACGCGCACGAGAACGTGGCCTACCAGTGGTTCCAGGGCGGTCCGGTGCTCGCGCTCCTGCCGCTTCCCGGGGCACACGTGTCGATGGTGTGGTCGGCGCCCGACGCGCGGGCTTCGCGCCTGCTCGAGCTCGGCCCCGAAGCGCTGTGCCGCGAGGTGGAAAGCGCTACCGGTTACGCGCTCGGCGCGCTGGAAAGGGTGACCCCGCCCAAGGCCTATCCGCTGCGGCGCCTGAGCGCCCGGCGGCTCGTCGCGCCGCGCGTGGCGCTGCTGGGCGACGCGGCCCACGTGATCCATCCGCTCGCCGGACAGGGCGCAAACCTCGGCTTGCAGGATGCGCGCGAGCTCGCCGCGGTGCTCGCGGCGCGCGAGCCGCTGCGCGATGCGGGCGACCTGCGGCTGCTGCGGCGCTACGAGCGCGCGCGGGCCGAACCGCTGCTTTCGATGCGCGCCACGGTACACGGCCTGTACCGGCTGTTCGACGCCCGGGGCGATTGGCTTGGGCGGCTGCGCAACACCGGATTGAACCTCGCCGAGCGCGTGCCGGTCATAAAGAACGTCCTCATCCGCCGCGCGATGCAATGACGCACCCTTCCGTGGAGTCCGAATGAAGAATCTGATCGCATTGCTCGCCGGCTGCCTGCTCGCGGGATCCGCCATCGCCAACGAGACGCTGATCCGGCAGGTGATGCAGGCAAAGCTCGGCGGCGCGACCATCGAAGGCATCCAGGCCGGGCCCGCAGGCCTGTTCGAGGTGCGCTTTCGCACCGACGAGGGCGTGCGCATCGTCTACACCGACGCCAAGGCGCAGAGCATCATCGTCGGCAATATCTACGACGTCAGGTCCGACCGCAACCTCACCGAGGAGCGCTTGCGCAAGCTCACCGCGATTTCGTTCGACGCGTTGCCGCTCGAGCAGGCGGTCAAGGTCGTGAACGGCAACGGCAAACGGACGCTGGCGGTGTTCTCCGATCCCTACTGTCCGGCGTGCAAGCAGTTCGAGAACGTGCTCGCGCAGATGACCGATATCACGATTCACTACTTCATGTTTCCCGTGATCCGCCCGGAGCTGATCGACCAATCGATCAGCGCGTGGTGCGCGCAGGACCGGGTCAAGGCGTGGCTCGACCTCGCGAGGCGCCATGTCCCGCCGGCGGCGAACACGGGTTGCGACCATCCGGTGCACAAGAACGTCGCCTACGGCCAGTCGCTCGGCGTGAACGCGACGCCGACCCTGTTCTTCGTCAACGGCGAGCGCGTATCCGGCGGCCTGCCGCTGGCGCGCCTGCGCGCGATGCTCGACGACGCGGCTGCGAGCGTCGCGAAGCGTTAGCGATTATTCCGCGCGCACACGGCGCGCCGCTTCATCAGGGCCGCGGCAGCGGCTCACCGCGCGGCCAGAGAATCCATACGCGGCCGCGCTGGCGCATGCGGCCGGCGAGCGCGCCGGCTTGCGGCCCGGTCCCCCAGAAGAAATCGACGCGCACCGCGCCGCGGATCGCGCCGCCGGTGTCCTGCGCGACCATCAGGCGCTCGAGGACCTCGTCCGATAGCGGCCAGGTCGTCGCCAGGTACACCGGCGCGCCGAGCGGAACGTAACGCCGGTCGACCGCGATGCTGTGCCCGGCGCTGAGCGGCGCGCCGAGCGCACCGAGCGGCCCGTCGGTCGGCGCCAGCTCGCGAAAGAAGACATAACTCGCGTTGCTGTTCAGCGCCTCGTCGAGCTTGGAGGGGTTCGATGCCGCCCAGGCCATGATGCCCTGCATCGAGGCCTCTTCGAGCGCGAGCTCGCCACGCTCGATCAAGAAGCGCCCGAGCGAGCGATACGGATGTCCGTTCTGGTCGGCGTAGCCGACCCGGATGCGCTCGCCCGAGTCGAGCTCGATCTGGCCCGAGCCCTGGATTTGAAGAAAGAAAAGTGCCACCGGGTCGGCGACCCACGCGAGTACCGGCGCTGGCAGGGGTGGCGATGAGGCCGACGCGACGTCGCGCGCGCGGGACTCGATCTCGGCGCGCGTGTAGTAGGGCACCAGCCGACGCCCGTCGAGCCGGCCGCGCAGCCGCATGTTGCGCAGCTCGGGTTGCACGCTTGCCAGGTCGACGATCACGAGGTCCTCGGGCACGCCGAAGACCGGAAACCGATTTCCCGCGCTTGCGCTGCGG
>Ga0214472_10005693_pt1 | contig 13114 bp, 15 predicted proteins | sample RVTome_6_FD_207662 | JGI IMG/M metagenome (GOLD analysis project Ga0214472, IMG submission 207662) | Soil microbial communities from uranium-contaminated site in the Upper Colorado River Basin, Wyoming, United States - RVT140D175 | ecosystem: Environmental > Terrestrial > Soil > Contaminated >... | reverse complement strand
CCTCCATGGTCACAACCAACGGCAATTTTCACAGTTATCCCTCAAAACGTTTCATCACCAGAACCGCATTGGTTCCGCCAAAGCCGAATGAATTGGACATGGCCGCCCTGATCTTGATTTCCCGCGCGGTATGGGGAACATAATCGAGATCGCATTCGGGATCGGGATTATGCAGATTGATCGTCGGCGGGATAAGGCCATGCTTCAGAGTCAAGGCGGTGAAAACCGACTCTATCCCGCCCGCCCCGCCAAGCATATGGCCGGTCATTGATTTGGTCGAACTGATCGCGAGCTTGCGGGCATGATCACCAAAGACCCGCTTGATCGCCCGGGTTTCCACCACATCGTTGAGTGGGGTGGAGGTGCCGTGGGCATTGATATAGTCGATTTCCCCGGGGTTCATGCCGGCGTCGGCCAGGGCCATCCGCATGCAGCGCACTGCTCCGTCACCATCTTCGGGAGGGGCCGCCATATGATAGCCGTCACCGGAGAGGCCGTAGCCGACGATCTCGGCGTAGATTTCGGCGCCCCGGGCCCTGGCATGTTCCAAGGCTTCCACGACCAGGATGCCGGCACCTTCGGCAATGATGAATCCGTCCCGGTCCCGGTCAAAAGGCCTGGATGCTCCCTGGGGATCGTCATTGCGGGTCGAAAGGGCCTTCATCGAATGAAAACCGCCCACCGCCAGCGGGCAGATCACCGACTCACTGCCGCCGGTCACGACCAGATCGCTGTCTCCCCTGGCCACGGAGCGGAATGCTTCGCCCACCGCATGGGTTCCGGCGGCGCAGGCAGTGGTCACGCTCAGGTTCGGCCCCTTGAGGCCGAAGACGATAGAGATCTGCCCGGCCCCCATATTGGGGATGACCATGGGGATGAAAAACGGGGTGATCCGCCGCGGTCCCTTCTCCAGCACCACCTTATGGTACTTTTCGATGGTGGGAAGGCCGCCCAGGCCGCACCCGGTGATGCAGCCGATCCGTGGGGCGTTTTCTTCGGTGATCGCCACCCCGGCATCGTCTATGGCCATTTTTGCCGCGGCAACCGCGTACTGGACAAAGAGGTCAAGATGCTTGGAAACCTTTTTGTCCAGATATTCGTCCGCCTGGAAATCCTTCACCTCGGCAGCGATGGTTACTCCATAATCACTCGTATCAAAACGAGTTATGGGCGCAATGCCGCTTCTGCCGGCGCAAAGCGCCTCCCAGGTTTTGTTCACTCCGGTGGCCAGGGGGGTAACCAACCCCACGCCGGTTACAACTACTCTTCTACTCACCGCAACCTCGCACAATAGTTTTCAGAAAAAAAACACGCCGCCCCTTTTTCCCGAAGGACAATGAGGGGACGTGACTGTTTCATGCTGCCGGTTCCTGAGCATGAGCAGGTTTTATGAACCGCTCACTTCGCTGATGTGTTTGACGGCATCCTGAACCGTAGTGATTTTCTCGGCCACCTCGTCGGCGATCTCGATGTCGAAGGCCTCTTCCATGGCCATGATCAACTCTACCAGATCAAGGGAATCAGCGCCGAGGTCATCAACAAAGGACGCACCCGGGACAACTTTTTCCTTATCCACACTCAGTTGCTCAGCAATAATATCGATCAATTTTTGTTCAACAGACATAACCACCTCTCCTTCCTGATTTCTCTGTAATTCCGATTCGGTTTCGAAATGGAATAAATAATGGAATACCCACTCAACCCATAAACATGCCGCCATTGACATGTATAAACTGCCCGGTTACATAACCCGCTTCCTCTGAAACCAGATAGCCCACCGCCCCGGCAACATCTTCCGGCTCGCCCAAAATACCCAGAGGTATTTCCCCCTTGATCTTGGCGGTTATCTCTTCCGACAGACCGCTGGTCATATCGGTGGTGATATAACCCGGAGCCACCCCGTTCACCGTGACCCCGCGGGGCGCCAACTCCCGGGCCATTGACCGGGTCAGCCCGATAATACCCGCCTTGGCGGCGGCATAATTTACCTGCCCGGCGTTTCCGGCAAAACCGATGACCGAAGTGATGTTCACTATCCGGCCCCAGCGCTGTTTCATCATGGCCCGATAAACCGCCCTGGAGCAGAGAAAAACCCCCTTCAGGTTGGTATCGATGACCTCGTCCCACTGCTCGTCCTTCATCTTCAGCATCAGGCCGTCGCGGGTGATCCCGGCGTTGTTGACCAGGATATCGATTCGCCCGTGCTCTTCGAGGATCCCGGCAAAGGCCTCATTCACTTCCCCGCCGGCCGAGACATTGAACCGGACCGCCTTGCCGTCGCCGCCTTTCTCCCTGATCGCCTCGATAACCTCCTGCGCCGCCTCGGGTCGGCTGACATAGTTGACGATGACAAAGGCGCCCGCTGATCCCAACCGCTCACTGATACACCTGCCGATTCCCCGGCTACCTCCGGTGACCACGGCGATTTTGCCCTGCAGACTCATTGGTCGGTCCTCTGTTTGAGTTTTTCGATCAATTTCGGCAGCACCTCGAAAAGATCACCCACGATCCCGTAGGTGGCCACGTCAAAAATCGGGGCATTGGGGTCGCGGTTTATGGCCACGATTGTATCGGCGGACTGCATCCCGACCAGGTGCTGGATCGCCCCGGAAATTCCGCAGGCGATATAGAGTTTTGGCGCAACGGTCTTCCCGGTCTGGCCTACCTGATGCGGATAGCCGATCCAGCCGCTGTCCACCGCGGCCCTGGAAGCGGCAACCGCGCCACCCAGCAGATCAGCAAGCTCCCGGATCAGGGCGAACCCCTTTCCATCCTCCAGCCCCCGTCCGCCGGCAACCAGGACGTCTGCCTCGTTGATATTCACTTTGTCCTGAGCCTCGGCAATGCTGTCAAGAACCTTGACCCTGGACCGAAGGCGGCCGGGATCCGGACCCACCTCGATAATTTCGCCGCTGCGGCTGTCATCCCGTTCATTGGGCTTCATCACCATGGGACGTACCGTGGCAATCTGCGGCCGGGTATCCGGACAGACGATGGTTGCCATGATATTGCCGCCAAAGGCCGGGCGGGTCTGGAGCAGGGCGCCATCCTCCTCACGGATCTCGAGGTTGGTACAGTCTGCGGTCAGGCCGGTGGCCAGGGAGGTTGCCACCCGGGGAATAAAAGAACGGCCGATGGCGGTGGCGCCGGCCAGTACGATTTCAGGCTGGTGTTCCCTGATCAGGTCGGTGAGCATGTTGCCGTAAGCATCATCGGTAAAATGGGCCAGGGCGGGATCATCGACCACATACACCTTGTCGGCCCCGTGGGCCACCAGATCCCTGGCCTGGCCGTTGACCCCGGAGCCAAGCAGAACCGCGGTAAGGGGCACATTCCTCCGGGCCGCCAGTCTTTTGCCGATCCCGAGCAGCTCAAAGGCCACCGGGGCTATCCGGCCCTTCCTGGCTTCCGCGTAGACCCAGACCCCGGACCATTCGGCCAGGTTCATTTTATGGGCGCGCTCTTCCCGCACAATAGAAAGGGCCTCGACCTCACAGACATCCACGCAGCTCCCGCAGAGAGTACACTTCTCATTGACTACGGCGTGCCCTTCTGCAACGGCAATGGCGCCGAAGGTGCAGGTGCTTTCGCACAATCCGCACCCTATGCAGGCTTCAATATCAATCTTTAGCATTACGGAAATCCGTCTTGAAGATGTTGTCCTTATAACAGGTTGGCTAATTTCTGGAAGAGCTGGTCCACCTGCTCTTCCACCGAACCGGCAAGGATGGCCCGCTCTCCCCTCAGTTGCGGGGAAAAGACCTTGACCACCTGGGTGGTCGAGCCCTTGAGGCCCAACTGGGCCGGATCGGCATCAATATCGGCCGCGGTGAGAATCTTTACCTCCAGCTTCTTTGCCTTCATCTTGCCCTTCAGGGAAGGCACCCGCGGTTCATTGATCTCCTTGACCACGGTGAACAGGGAAGGAACCGGAACTTGGAGCAGGTCATAGCCGTCATCCATCATCCGTTCAACCGTGAAACTTCCGTCCGTGCAATCGTTGATCTTCCGGACATATGCCACATAGGGAAGGTCGAGCCGTTCGGCCAGTCCGGGTCCGACTTGGGCGGTATCGCCGTCAATGGCCTGCTTGCCGCAGAGGATGAGATCGGCGCCCCCGATGGCCTTGATCGCCTGGGACAAGGTATAGGTGGTGGCCCAGGTATCGGCCCCGGCAAAAGCCCGATCGGAAACGAGCACCGCCTCATCAGCCCCGCAGGCAACCGCGTCCCTCAAGGTCTCCGCCGCCTGGGGCGGTCCCATGCTGATCACCGTCACGGTGCCGCCGAATTTTTCCTTCAGCCGCACCGCCTCTTCCAGGGCATGACGGTCGTAGGGATTCATGATCGATTGGACCCCGTCCCTGGCAAGGGTGTTGGTTACCGGGTCCAGGCGCACATCCTTGGCATCGGGCACCTGCTTGACACAAACTATGATATTCATCAGCTCCTGGTATACTCCTTGTTCAGTTCCTGGCCGATAACATTGCGCTGAATCTGGTTGGTTCCTTCGTAGATCTGCAGGATTTTCGCGTCCCGCATCATTTTTTCCACCGGATAATCCCGCATATAGCCATATCCAGCCAGAACCTGGACCGCGTCGACGGTCACCTTCATGGCCATATCGGTGGCAAAGACCTTGCACATGGAAGAGACCTTGGACATCTCCTGTTTGTGGGCGTCGATATGCTTGGCCGCGGCATAAACCAGGGCGCGGGCCGCTTCCACCTGGATGGCCATATCGGCAAGCATATGCTGCACGGCCTGGAAGGAGATGATCGGTTTGCCGAACTGTACCCGCTGTTTGGCATAGATGACCGCCTCATCCAGGGCTGCCTGGCCGAGACCCACGCCAAGGATGGCGATTCCGGGACGTGACAGGTCCAGGGTTTTCATCACGGTGATGAAACCGGTGCCGGGCCGACCGATGACGCGGTCTTTCGGAATCCGGCAGTCTTTAAAAATCAGCTCCCGGGTCGATGAACAGCGGATGCCAAGCTTTTTTTCCTTCACCCCGTAAGTAAAACCGGGATCACCCTCTTCGACGACAAACATCGTCGCTCCCCGGGGGCCTTTGGCGCGGTCGGTTATGGCAATGACCGTGTAGATCTGGGCCTCACCGGCATTGGTTATCCATTGTTTGGTGCCGTTCAGCACCCATTCATCGCCGTCGAGCACGGCGGTGGTCTGGATTCCGGAGGCATCGCTGCCGGCATTGGCCTCGGTGAGGGCAAAGGCCGACATCTTTTCACCACTGGCAATGGCGGGCATATATTTCCGCTTCAGCTCTTCACTGCCGGAAATCAGGATGGGGTAGGCGCCCAGGGCGCTGGCGGCAAAGGCGGTTGCCACACCGGTGCAGCCTCGGCCGAACTGTTCAAGGGCCAGGACCACGTCAAAACAGCCTCCACCTAAGCCCCCGTAGGCCTCAGGGATATACAGGCCGTACAGATCAGCCTGGGCAATGGCCTTCAAGATCTCGGTCGGATATTCCTCGGTCTCGTCCAACTCGGCCCTTTTCGGTACGATGAGTTCATCCGCAATCTGCCGAGCAACGTCAACGATCATCTGTTGTTCTTCGGTCAAGAAATAATCCACTGCTTCCCCTTTCTGAGTTGCTTGAGTTCTCGTTAGATCTCTGCGATATGTTCAAATCCGTCGGCACCTTGCGGCGCCGGAATTTTCCTTACCATCTGATGACCATGGCGCCCCAGGTAAAGCCGCCGCCGAATGAACAGAGCAGCACCAGGTCGCCTTTACTCAATCGGCCTTCCCGGTTTGCCTCATCCATGGCGATTGGTACGGTTGCCGCCGACGTATTACCATATTTGTGGAGATTAACATAGAGTTTTTGCAGCGGCAATCCGAGATGATCCGCCAGGCTCTTTAAAATCCGGATATTTGCCTGGTGCGGGATGACGAGGGAAATATCCTCAATGGATATTTTCTCCTGTTCCAACACCTGATAAATGGCGTCTTCCATGGCCCTGACCGCATACCTGAAGACGTCCTTGCCGACCATTTTGATATGGGTGCCATTGCTCTCGGCATTGCCGAGGTCCGGATTGAGGCTGAGCGCGCTGTCCATGTGCAGCAATTCCCAGAGACTGCCGTCAGCAAACATGCGGCTGCCCAGCAATCCGCGTTCGTCGTCATGACCGGTGAGCACACAGGCGCCGGCGCCGTCGCCGAACAGGACACAGGTGTTGCGGTCCGACCAGTCTGTCCTGGCGGAAAGATTTTCAGCGCCGATGAGCAGGATTTTCATGTCCGCATTACTGCGGATGTACTTGTCCGCCAGGTCAAGGCCATAGAGAAAGCCCGAGCAGGCGGCATTGATGTCAAAGGCAAAGGCGTTCTGCGCTCCGATCTCTTTCTGGACCAGACAGGCACAGGACGGCATCCCCTTTTCACAGGTAATGGTGCCGACAATGATCAGATCGATTTCAGCGGCGGTGAGGCCGGCCATCGCCAAGGCATTTCCGGCAGCGACCGCCGCCAGCCTGGAAGTCTCTTCGCCGCGTCCGGCTATGCGTCGTTCTTTAATGCCGGTGCGGCTGGTAATCCACTCATCCGAGGTTTCGACCATGGTCTCAAGTTCCTCGTTGGTGAGCACCCTTTTCGGCAGGCAGGAACCGGTCCCCAGGATCACGGCGCGGCTCATTGTTCTCCCCCTGACAGTCCCTCCCCTTCCTGGGGGAAATTTTCTCCGGACTCGTCAAAGCTGCCGGCTGCCAGCAGACCCAGGATGCGGTCGTTCACCCGGTTGCGCACCAGTTCTGCGGCCACGCGAATGGCGTTTTTGATGGCCAGGGCATTCGACCTGCCGTGACAGACAATGCCGGTGCCTTTCAGTCCTAGCAGCGGCGCCCCGCCGTACTCGGCATAATCAACCCGCTTCTTGAAAGAGGCGAAGGCGTCTCTGGCCAACAGATAGCCGAGCTTTGCCTTCAGGCTCTTGGCAATCTCATCCCCGAGCATGCCGATGACCGCTTCGGCCAGACCTTCACTGAGTTTCAGACAGACATTGCCGACAAAGCCATCGCAGACGATGACATCCACGTTGCCGAGAAAGGTATCGCGCCCTTCGACGTTGCCGATATAATTGAGGGAACTTTGCTGGAGCAGTTCATGGGTTTTCTTGACCAGAATATTTCCCTTGCCCCCCTCCTCCCCGATACTGAGAAGCCCGATACGCGGGCTTCTGGTCCCGAAGAGGACCTGGGAAAAGGCCGAGGCCATGACCCCGAACTGCAGGAGATGCTGCGGACGGCAGTCAACGTTGGCGCCCACATCCATGATGACCAGCGGCTTCTTCAGGGTGGGAAATATCCCGGCAATTCCAGGCCGGGAGATATTTTCCAGCCGGCCGAGAAAACGAATGGCCGCCGCCATGGTGGCCCCGGAATTTCCGGCGCTCACCACCGCGTCAACCGAACCCTGCTTATGGAGTTCAAAGCCCCTGACAATGGAAGAGTCCTTCTTCTTGCGAATGGCATCGAAGGGGGACTCACCCATGGCGATTACTTGCGAGGTATGGACTACCCGAATTTTAGAAGCGTCATAGCTGTGGGCGGACAGGGCAGTGCGAATAAGCTGTTCGTCACCCAGCAATGATATCTTCAGGTCGGCATCGGCGACAGCCAGAACTGCACCGCTCACCAACTCAGCCGTACCCCGGTCGCCACCCATGGCGTCCAGTGCAATATGTACCGCCATGCTTTCTCTCTGCTACTCCTCGTCGAGTTTGATGACGCTACGGCCCTTGTAAGACCCGCAGCCAGGGCAGAGACGATGAGGTTGTTTCGGTTCGCCGCAATCTGAACAGGTAGAGACAGTAGGGCTGGTCAGCGCATCATGGGCACGGCGTTTTCTTGTACGGGAATGGGAATGTCTTCTTTTCGGCAGAGCCATATCTTCCTCCATTATTGAAGGCCGGACGCAGGATTGCAAGGTCTTCAAAGAATATGATTAAGTTTTAAGTTTTAAGTTATCGGTTGGGGATGATGCTTTTTGATTTTCTCCGTCCATTCAGGCAACGTCGTTCATTCTTCTATCTTCTTCAGTTCCACCAGAACCGCAAACGGCGACGATTTTTCCCGAAGGGAACAGTCGCAGCTCTTTTCATTCAGGTTCGTGCCGCAGTGAGGACAGAGGCCTTTGCATTCCGGGCTGCACAGGTTTTTTGCCGGCAAGGCCAGGAAAAGCTGCTGCTTCAGAATGGAGGCGATATCCACCTCAGGCGCTTCCAGCGTGATGACATCCATTTCGCTCTCACCGCTGGAGTGGTCGGCAGCAGAACTCTCCTCCACTGCTGGGTCCTCTGACACCTCCAGATCTACTTTGAAGTTAAGGTTCAGAGGCTGTTCGTATTGCTTGAGGCAGCGGTCACAATCAAGGATGAGTGCAACCTGGAGAACGCCTTCCACCAGCACCCGATGATCCCTTTTTTCAAGATCCATCCGGGCAACTACCGGACCGGTATGGCTGAGCTCGCTTTCCGGGAACCAGGATTCATCCGTTATCTCCAGATGAAGCCCCTCCCAGGGTATCTCTTCAAACCGTACTTTCATTTATTAACGGCTCCTAAATAGTATCCATCCGGAAACGGCCCTTTCGTCCGATGGCGGCGTTGCTCAATCGTCGAAAAATGCTCACGTACCACTTGTACGCTCCGCTTTTTCGCCTCACTCGCGCCTTGCCCTCGAACGAAATTGCTCGTTTCCGGACGGACACTAAATAAAACAGGTTACTATAAAAAAAAAGCTCCCGATGTCAAGTTATTTCCTCTTTTCGCCTTTTGTTTTTCCAAAGATGGAGCAGAACTTCCCTCCTTCCGGCAACACCTGGTGACGAAACCAGTTCAGCCAGCTCAGCAGAGAAAGGATTAGCGTAATATTCACCGTAAACAAACCATACTCACTGGCAATCCCCGCGTCAGCGGTTTGCGCGGAAAGAATTTTTCCGAAAGGAAAGGTATTGAGGGCCGAGAAAATGAGCAGATACCCGACAATATAAAAGAAAAACAGCAGAAAGCCTGCATGGAGCCGCCGCATTCGGGGCAACAGAGATCCCTGCAGGCAACTCGATATCCTCTCAAAACAGAAGATCCCCACCCCCAGGGCGACCCCCGACGGCAGCGACCAGGCGATCAGGGTACAGTCAAGGCTCCGACTGCACAAAAAATAGGTGGTCTGGGCTGCCGTCAGAAAAAGATAGGCGCCGACCAGATAGATGATTCTTCCCGCTTTCATTGTATGACCATATCTCTGCCGGCTTTGCCAATAAGCGTCCGGCAGGCAAAATTTCTGGTGGAACATGATTTGATTAGGGACACGGGGATAACGACCGGACATCAGACCTGTTTCCGGGGAAAGTGCGGACCTGAAAAACCAGCTTGAAAACCATATGCAACCGGAACCGCTGCCGGGACTACAATAATTTTGACAGACGTTCGCTTGCCATCCGCAGACGATAGCCGAGGACATGGATGATCCGTTTCAGCAACCGGTTGCCGATCCCGGGAAATTCTTCGAGCAGCTTCTCCATTCCGTCGTAAGTCATCAACAGAAGCTGAGACTCCTCGGCGGCGGTTACGGTGGCATTGCGCTTTCCCAGTTCCACCACGGAGATCTCGCCAACCATGCTTCCTCTTTCCAGAACGGCTATCAGGACAAACTTGCCGGGGAACGCGGTTTCCTTTTTTACCACCAGCTTTCCATGGACCACAAAGCCCATGTAGTCACCCACATCCCCGTCCCGCATCAGGGTCGTGCCGGCAGACCAGCTGCGCAGCTCGAGATAGGAACAGATAGCGGAGATCTCTGAAGGATCAAGGAAAGGAAATATATCGGAAAGCTCTTCGGGGCGGTAGACCCCGAACAGTTTATCCCCGGTTGCCACGCTCATTTGTCCTGGTCAGTGGGTTCGTCGGACCCGGCAGGGTTGATTTTTTCATCCAGGCGCGCCATCAGGCCTGAAAATTTTTCCTTGCTCATGATGCTGTCAAACTGGGTTCGCCAGTTCCTTACCAGGCTGACTCCTTCAATAATCACATCATAAATCATCCACTGGTCCGATGAGATCAACAGCTTGTAATTGACCGGGGTTTCTACATTGTTCCGGTTGAAGCCGCTGTAGACGATGGCCTTGTTTCCCTCGATATCCTGCTTATGAAAAATGACCTTCTCGCCGGAATAGTTCTCGATTTTTTTGATGTAGGTCTCTTTCAGGAGTTTGGCAAATTTTTTGACAAACTGTTCCTGCTCATCGGCGGTTCTGGCTTTCCAATGTCTGGCCAGGGTACGTTTGGACATTTCCCGGAAATCAAAATGCTTCTCAACAATGTCCATGATCTGTGATCTTTTCTCTTCGCCGAGAGCGGGAGCAGCCTGTTTTTTATCCTCAAGTATACGGATTATTTCCTCCACGGCCTTTTCTATCCGTGATATGGGTTCCTCTTGGGCGGAAGCGGAAACCGAACCGACCAGGACAACCATCAGCAGAAAATGTATCACGGTGAGGAGTCTTATTCCTTTGACAACGTTTTTCATAGAATTTGCCCTTCCTTTAATTCCTTCCCATTATAACCGATCCGATGATCATCCATGGAATTACTCAATTTACCACATGCGCTTCCGGGAAACCTGCCTCCACCAGTCGCTGTTCAATTTCCTTGGCTGCCTCAAAACTGTCGCCGGCAGGCACCTGAATCCCATAAAAGCTGTAAGATTCCCGGTCGTACACCTTTACCACCGTCTCTTCCCGCAGAGATGCCAAGCGGAGACATAACTTCTGCGCATTGCGCGGATCAATGGCGGTTCCTACCTGGATGTGAAAGAGATCTTTCAGGGGTTGCCCAGGTGACTGTTTCCCGGCAGCCGCAAAAACAGCCTGTTCCGGTTTCTGACGACATTTCTCGACATAGTAGTGCCAGACATTTCTTGAATAGAGGTTGTTGTCGGTTGCACTGTCGTTGATCTTGTTTTTCCTATACTGTCTGTAGGCATCCCGCAGGGCAAGGTAAGGGTCCAGCGAGGCGGCCTTGAAGTCTTCGTAATCACCGATGGTGAGAGAGGCATCATTGATATGACTGCCCGCCTTGGCTCCGATGCCGGCGGCGGTGTCGGCGGCGGTCAGATAGGTCAAGGGACTGAGAAAGCTGTCGCCGATGAGACCCACGGTGTCCCGCAGGTTTGAAGGGCCGAAAAAAGGCCAGCAGATATAGATGCCGCTGCCGACCCCGTATACGGCCAGGGTCTGTCCAAGATCTTCATCCTTGATGGCCAGGCCGAATTCGCGTTGGGCGGGATCGGCCAGACCGACAATGCCCACGGTGCTGTTGATGACAAAACGGGCCGTTTCGATGCCGCTGTTCTTTAATTTTCCCTGCAGGAGATTGTTGACGATTCGTACCGGCGCCGTGAGATTATGAAAGAAGTCCCGGACGCACATGCGGACGTCCTCGGCCAGAAAATATGAATAGACCCGGGCCGCCGGCTTGACCATCCAGAAGTACAACTTGTCGTTAAAATAAAAAAAGGCCCGGTTCATCGGCTCAAGGGGGTCCGAAACCGTTTCCTCTTCCTCAAGGTAATCATCATCCTCATACCATTTGGCCCCGGCAGTGGAGGTGTTCTCCTGGCAGTAAAGGGGCAGGGTGGAAAAAAGAAGAAAGATAAAGGCAAGGAGCGCACTTAACCATCGTGCCTTGCGTAGAAATCCACGGTTCATCATCAGCCCTCACAAAGGAAAAAAAATATAAAGACCTGCGGCAAAAGCCCCGGTGATGGCGAATCAGACATCGCCGAATATGTACTTGCTGACCAGCTCTTCAAGATCAACCGCCGACTCGGTTTCGGTAATCCGGTCATTGTCTTTCAGGATATCATCCGAGCCGCCCTGACTGATCTTGATATACTTATCGCCGATAATCCCCTGGGTTTTCACCGAAGCAATGGCATCTTCGGTTATCTCCACCCCCTGGTCGATCTGCAAGGTCACCTTGGCCTGATCCACTTCCCCGAGTCCGATCTCCGAAACCTTGCCGATGCTCACTCCCGCCATTTCCACCAAGGCCCCGCGCTTCAGGCCGGAGACGTTATTGAACTCAGCGTGGAGATTATATTTATCTTCAAGGGAAAAAATTGAAAATTCCCCGAACTGGAGGGAGATATAGACAAAACACGAAAAACCGGCCGCCACGAAAACCCCCACTGCCAAATCAAGATACGATCTCTTCATTTCATTCCCTTCATTCCATCTCGCTGCTTAAATAAACGTTTCCCATGGTTTTTCTGACAAAATTCATGATATCGGGCTGATCGCTCTGCAGGATATCCTCCGGACTTTCAAAAAAGTCCGCCCCGCCTTTATTTAACATGATAACCTGGTCCGCCAGGTTAAAGATCTTCGGGATGTCATGGCTGACAATGAGCGCGGTGTAGCCATATCTTCTCTGGGTCTGCAGAAAAAGGTGGTAGATTTCCAGGGATTTCTCAGGGTCCAGCCCGGTAGTAGGCTCGTCAAAGAGCATGATATCCGGGTGAAGTTGCAGTGCCCGGGCAAGTCCTACCCTCTTTCTCATCCCGCCGCTCAACTGGGCCGGGAACTTGTCATCGTGCCCATCCAGCCCCAGGTGTTTGAGGGTCTCACCGACCTTGGCATCAATCTCCTTCCGGGTGAGACTGGTTCTTTCCTCAAGGGGCAGAGCCACATTATCATAGACCGAAAGCGAGTCCAGCAGGGCCGCCCCCTGGAAGAGCACGCCGAAGTTGGTCCGCACCTGGTTCAGCTCTTTGGCCCGCATCCTGGTGATATCCTTGCCATGGATCAGAATTTTTCCGGAGTCCGGTTTCAGCAGACCCAAAATCAGCTTGAGAGAAACACTTTTCCCCTGCCCGCTCGGACCCACGATAACCGTAGTCTTATGCGGCTTGATTGCCAGGCTGACTCCATCCAGCACCTTCTGGGCTCCGAATGATTTCACCACATCAATGAATTCAATGATCGGTTCGCTCATAGGAGTAAAGCCGTCAGCAGATAATCCCAGACGAGAATGCCGATGGAGGAGAGAACCACGGCCTGGGTCGTGGCCCGGCTCACGCTCTCGGCGC
>Ga0214472_10005692_pt1 | contig 13114 bp, 4 predicted proteins | sample RVTome_6_FD_207662 | JGI IMG/M metagenome (GOLD analysis project Ga0214472, IMG submission 207662) | Soil microbial communities from uranium-contaminated site in the Upper Colorado River Basin, Wyoming, United States - RVT140D175 | ecosystem: Environmental > Terrestrial > Soil > Contaminated >... | reverse complement strand
CCGGGTGGAGGTTGTTGAAGTCCCCGTCGCAGGCGTTGCCGAAGTGGTCGCCGTCGGTGTCGACCTGGGTCGCATTGGCCACCTGGGTGCAACTGTCGCAGGCGTCGCCGGCGCCGTCGTTGTCGGTGTCGAATTGATCGGGATTGGACAGCAGTAGGCAGTTGTCCGCTCCGTCGAGGGTCCCGTCACCATCCGTATCGGGAACCAAGGGGTCGCTACCCCGGTCCACTTCCGCCCCGTCGCCGAGTCCGTCGTCGTCGGTGTCGGGGGTAAGTGGGTCCGTCGCATGGACCTGGACCTCTACGTCATCCCGGAGTTCATCACCGTCGGTGTCCGCCTGGTTCGGATCGGTGCCGAGTGCCCCCTCTTCGGCGTTGGTGAGCTGATCCAGATCCGGGTCGCGCGCGTCCGCGGCGTCGTAGAACGAGACATTGTCGACGAACACCCCGGCGGCGACGTTGGCGCCGTCGGATTGGAAGTCCAACTGCACGAGGACTGACTGACCCACACTGGGACTGACATCGAAATGCACCCGTTCGTATGCGCCGTTATCACCGGTGAAGGCAGCCCTTCCATCGCGACGAGCAGAGCCGTAGCCCCCGACGGGATCGAGGTCTACGAAACTCGTCCCACCGTCATAGGATGCTTGGACAACGACGCCATCGACATCGGCTTCGGTGAGGTAATGGAGGTGGAAAGAGAGACGTGGCGTGATTGCCCCTGCGAGATCCACCAGCGGCAAGACGGCCGTAGCGGCCGCATCGTCTGGATAGGGACCGCCGAGGACCGTGACCAAGGCGTTGACCGGACTCCGTGCCGCATCTCCATGGGTGGGCTCACCCACCTCCCACACTCCGGCGGGCAGGAACAGGTCGGTCGGAAGGGGGCCACCCGGAACGAGTGTCTCGAAGTCGGTGAAGAAGGGCAGCGGCCTGGCTGGTGGCAGCGATGCGCCCGAAAGTGGATCCGCTCCCCAGTGGAGCTCAAAGCCATCGCCGAACCCATCGCCGTCGGTGTCACGCTGCAGGGGATGGGTCCCAAGGGAGTTCACCTCCTGGTCTGCGACGAGACCATCCCCGTCCAGGTCCAGGGCCGGATCCAGCAGGGTGACGCCGTCGGATGTGGCGACGGTGCTCACGAGACCGGCACCGTTCTCGACGGTGGCGCTGAGGTAGTACGTGGTGTCGTAGGTGAGGGAAAGACCCACAAGAGACGTCGATCCGTTTACAGGCATCCAACCCAAAACATCGTCCAGCCCCGGTGCGGTCCCGATCGCGACGTGGTAACCCGTGATCCCGGACTCGGGATCGATACCTGTGAGGTTCACCATCAGCGAGCCGTCGGTGGTGAAGAAGGCCCCGGGTCCGCTCACGGCCGGCGGCGACGGCTCCGTGGTATCGATCCCGAAGGGAAGGTCATTGCTCGGCTCCACGTTCCCCACCAGGTCGATGGAGCGGTAATGAAGCGTGTGTGGCCCCGCGGCCGAGATCACGACCGGCCCGGTGACGGGTTGCCAGGTGGCCTCGTGGTCGAAGCGGTATTCGGTCCGGAGGAGACCCGCCCCACCCGCCTCGTTCATCGCAGCAAAGCTCACCGACACCATGGAGGCGAACCAGCCGTTCGCCAAGGGCGTGCCTGCAAGGGTGGCCGCCGTGGTGGGGGGCGTCACGTCGGTCTGGGCGGGTCCGGTGAGGTTGCCATCCACCGGCTGGAGGTCGTCGGCCACACCGTCACCGTCCCGGTCGATCTCCGCATCCGGAGGCGCCATGTCATCGGTGATGGGGATCTCCACGTCTCCCGCGGGCGAAGGCAGGTCGAAATACGTGAAGGTGCGCGAGGTCCCCCCGGCCTCATACAGCCGCATCTTCACGTCGTAAGGCCCGGGGTTGCCACCGGGGAGAACGAGCCGGTACTCGTACCCCGCCGGCAGGTAGATTCGGACGCCGGAATCGGTGAAGTCGTAAGACGCACCCGGGATATCGAGACGAATCTCGCGGTTGATCCGATGCCCGCCGTTGTCGATCCAGAAGCACGATCCCACCGGCGGGCAGACCTTGAACCTGAAACGCGGCAGGTCGATGTCCGGCAAGCCGAGCCAGCCACCGCCTACGCTGTCACAGGGCCAACGGAAGCGGATCTCCAGACCGGTTCCCCCCAGCTCGCAAGAGGTGGGGGTCTCGGCGTCCACTGCCCGCACCCGACCCTGTGGATCGGTGTACTGCCCAGCAAGGATATCTTGGATGAGCGGCCGAACCGATGGATCGCTCGGAAGGTTCGCGTGGCTCACACCCTCGGCCACGACGAGGTGGTTCACAGCCACGCTCAGGGCGCTGGCAAGAGGCACGGTCCCATCACCCGTACCATCCTGCGTAGTGTACGGGTCGCCGGGCGAGCAGCAATTACGCTCACTGGCATTCGTCGCCCAACCCCATGTCCCTTCGCGGGCGTCGATGATCTTCACCGGCGTAGGCTCGCCGCACCCGGCGATCATGAAGCTCTCAAAGGGCTGGTCGAAGGGCGAGCCGCGGAGGTCCTGGGAGTCCAGAGCTGCGTGAAGTTCCGACGCATCGTCACGTATCCTCTGAGCGACGGTGGTGGAGGAGGGGGGGAGACAACAGACGTCCTGGTCTCTTTCAGCCAGGGCGGCAACCACATAACCATCCATTGCGGCCCGCGTCCCAGTGGGCAAGGCCGCGAGAGGACCATTGGTCTCCGCAAAATACGGCCCCATCTCCGCGAAGTAGCGATCGCTCGGCATCAAGTCGTACCCGCCTGCCATCACCGGCGACACTTCCTTGATTACGCAGTCGTCAATGAACGTGTCCAGAGCAAAACCAAGTCTTCCGTAGAGCAGTGGCAGGATCGCCTTCGGTGCGCCGAGATGGGGAGTGCCGGCGAAGATCAAGTTGCGAATCTTGGAAGCCTGTTCCGGCCGCCGGTGGAGCAGCGACTTGGTGACCAGGCCGCCCATGCTGTGGGCGAGGAGGTTCACCTGCTGTGCCCCGGTCACCTGAAGTACGCCCTCGATGAGGCGGTCGAGGTCCGGATACGGGACGGTGGCGGGATAGGTGGTCGTGTCCCGCACCGCGTTCATCGAATTTCGCAGCCGCCAATCGTAGGGGAACTCGAAGATGTCTTGGTCGCGCGCAACCGGGTTGTCCGAGCGGGGCCAATGCAGCACGTCACCATCGGCGTAACCCTCCTGTTTCAATTCTCGGACGAGGCCCTTAAAAGTATCCACAAGGGTCAGGAACTGATAGGCACGATCCCACTCCGGGACCGAATGGATGACGGAGCCCGGAATGATCCAGTTGGGGTCGAGAGGCCACCCCTCGGGATCCAGAGAGTCACCAAGCGGCAGGAGGTGATCGTCGTTAGCCAGAGTCGCGTCAACAAAGCTGTAGAGATCCCAAAGGGTCCAGAACACGTTGCCATGTAACGCGTTAAGTGCTGCGCTTAACAGGGAGATCGGTCGGCCCGCCTTTTTTAGGTCATCGATAATGAGTAGGGGCCAGTTCAGCCACGCCTCTTCCACCAACCACCGCGTACGTTCATCACTGGCGAGAATCGCCGCTGTCACCCCATCGAGGCCCGTGAATACCTCCGGCCATCGAAGATTCCGCAACCGCGTCCCCTCGATCCCCGGAACCAGGATCAGCGGCGTCCGCACCGGCACGGTGCGGCGGCGTAGGCCGGTGGTGACGCAGTCGGATCCCGCATCGATCTCCACCCACACCTGGTAATCCGCGTCGGGGAGATCGGCGGGCACGGCGAAGGAAGCGGTCGCGTCGCCGAAGAATCCGGGCGCTAGAGGATCAGGCTGAACGCTCACGGTGGCCGTGCGCTCCCCCGGATCGGCCGGTGGCCCGACCACATGGAAGGTGACCGCGACCTGGCGCGGCTCGCTCCGGTACGCGGCCGGGTACTGAACCGTCGCCGTGAGGACCATCGCCTGTCCAGGGCGGACCCGCGGGTAGGTGTTCGTCACGTTGTCCTGGGCATCCAGGGTCGCGCCTTGGATTGCGAGGTCCACCACCCGCGGGCAGGGTGGGACGGGAGGTATGGGCTCGCACGGCGGATCGCATCGCGGGCCGAACACCCAGTCGGGCAGGTAGCCCAGCGCGCCAGCGTTCGGGCATGTGCAGGGCGGTGGTGGCGGCGGTGGTTCTCCTCCCTCCGCCGCGCAGTAATTCACCGCCAGCCGCTCCAGCCGCAGCACGATCAGGAACTCCGTCGTGGCCAGGTACTCGCCCGGGTTGAGGCCGGTAGTGACCAGCTCCAGGGTGTTCTCGCTCGGCACACCGTCGCCATAGCTCAACGTCGTGGGATCGATCGGGAAGCCTTGCCAGCCGTCCGGTACCACGTCGTCGAGGTCGCCGACCTCCTGGCCGTTGATGCTCAGGGTCACATCCAGCGGCGGGTAGTGGGCGGCGCCGGCCACCGGGTGGAACCGAGCCAGGAGAGTCGCCGCCGCCACGTCCGCCGGGCTGAATCCCGCCGGGAGGCTGAAGGGCATGGCGATAGTGCCGCGGTTGAGGCAATACCAGTCGCGGATCGCCACCTGCACCTCGGCATTGGTCACCGCGGCGGTCTGCGGCGAGGTGCCCGGCCCGCAGCCGATCGTAAAGGGGATCTCTTGTTGGCTACCCGTGGCGGTCACGCGCAACGTGCCGGAGAGGGGCTCGGCGGCGTGGACGGCCATCTGCACCCACTCCCCGGTCTCCAGGTGGCCGTGGTTGATCTGCGGCATCAGGGTGACGCGGTCCTGCACCGCCTCGTCCACCGTCACAGCCAGGTCGGTCACCGGGTCGCCGTAATTGGTGATCCGGTAGTAGTGGGTGAGGCTACCGGGATCGGACAGCTCCAGGGCCACGTCGAGGTTGACCACCGGCGGGGCGATGTTCACATGGACCAGGGCCTGGTCCGCGAAGGGCACCAACTCCTCCGGATCGCTGATCGCCCGCACCACCAGGTCGTAGCCCGCCCGCTGCGCATCCTGGGCATGGATCGCCAGGTCCACCGTGAGGACCTCGCCTGGGGCCAGCTCCACCGGCCCGTCCATCGAACCCGGGCCGACGAAGCCCACCACCAGGTCGTCCCCGTCGTTGTCGATCTCCAGGGCAAGGGCGTGGGCCCGGGTATCCAGATTGTGGAGGTTGAGCAGGACGTGGCGGTCGTAGTCGCGACTCACCGTCACCGTGGTCTCCGACGGCGCCCAGGCGATGGCCTGGCCGATGTGGATCATCTGTGGCGCCGTCTCGCTATGGCCACACGGCGAGTCCGCGGTGACGAACCACTCGTACAGCTCGCCCCAGGCGAGCCCCTCCACCAGGACCCGATGCGCTGGCTCTTCGAGGGTGTCCGCCACCTGGTACGCCGGATCTCCCACCTGCCGGTAGTGGACCTGGCCGGTGGTGGGAAGATTGGTCTCCCAGGCGAAGAGCAGGCTATTGTTGGCGGTCCGCGGCACGTCCTCCAGGGCGAGGGGCGAGATGGAGGGCTCGGCCACGATCTGGACGGTGCCCGACACCGAGGCGGTGGGCCCGCCCAACTGGGCAGCACCGTCCACCTGGAAGGTCTCGCTGCCGGCGGCGGCGCAGCCCGCTGCGGCCTGCACCGTGAGGGCGACGCTGCGTTGCCCGCCCGCCGGGACGATGACGGAGCCCTTGGCGAGGGACAGGGTGATCCCGGCGCTTCCCGTGGCCGCGAGGCTCACCAGCTCCGGAACGTTGCCGAGGTTGTGGACCACCACCGGCACCACCCCCTCACCACCGGCGGGAATCCGCAACGTCACCTCCGCCACCGTCAGCTCCATCTGCCGGCCGTCCGCCACCGCCGGGTCACCACCGGTGAGAGACTCCTCCAGGTTGGTGCGGCCGTCGCCGTCGCCATCCCCGGTGGCGTCATTCGCCAGGGGATCGAGGCCGTGGGCGAGCTCCCAGCCGTCCGACATGCCGTCGCCGTCCGTATCCGCCACCCGGGGATCCGTCCCCGCCTGGAACTCCTGCCGATTGGTGGCGCCGTCGCCGTCCAGGTCGCCGCCGCTGTCATCGACACCGGGGTTGAGGCCGTGGGCGAGCTCCCAGTCGTCCGGCATGCCGTCGCCGTCGGTGTCGTAGTCGGGATCGCAGCCGTCCGGAATGCCGTCTCCATCGGAATCGATCCGGTCGTCGAAACCGGGACAGGCGTCGGCGTCGCCGCAGACACCGTCCCGATCGGCATCGTTGAACCGGTCATTCGGGCAGGGATCGCAGGCGTCCCCGAACCCATCCCCGTCGACGTTCAACTGATCGACGTTCGCCACCGTCGGGCAATTGTCCGCGGCATTGAGGATGGTGTCCCCATCCACGTCGAACGGCACCACCGTGGCGTCGGTGGCCGGCTCACCCCAGCGCCCGAAGCTGTCCTGGGCGTGGACGAAGACCGTGTACGACCCGCCGGGCAGCCCCGCCACGTAGACGTCACCGAGCACACCCTCGACCGCAGTGTCGAAGCGGCCGTCCACCGGGTCGAGGGGCAGCCGCAGGATCTCCACCCCGAGGTCGTCCAGGAGATAGGTCTCCGCCGCTGCCACCGTCGCTCCCACCCGCACCTCGAACGGATAGGCCCGCGCCGGCCCCCAGACGCCGTCCTGGTCCTGCGCCCGCACGTAGAGGGTGTGGCCGCCCGGGGCGAGCCCCGCCACGGAGAGGTCGGTGGGCTGGATCTCACCGCCCACCACCGGGATCGGCGCGCCGGCGCCCTCCCCCGGGTCGGCGTCGAAGAAGGCCTCCGCCGCGATGACCTCCTGCGGCCCCGTCACCCGGAAGGCCGCCATCCGCGGCAGCCCCCAGGTGCCGTCCGCATTGCGCGCCCGCACGTAGAGACGGTGCAACCCGAGGGTCAGATCGGAGGTGTCGATCCCGGTGAGTGCCAGCCCCTCGCGGGTGGCATCGAAGAGCCCGTCGGCCGCGAGTAGGGGTGTCCCCGCCCCTTCTCCCGGGTCCGCGTCCACGAAGTACTCTGCCCCCAGGTCGACCCCATCGGCCGCCTGCGTGGTGTCGATGGTGAAGCTCCCCGCCACGGGCGCAGCCAGCCAGCCAGCCAGATCCGTCGCCCCGGTCACGGTGACGGTCGCCACCCCATCCCGATGGGCGCTCCCATCCGCCGGCTGGACCTCGTAACGGTATTGCCAGGTCGTGCCCTCTCCAATCATCGCCGTCGACCCCACGTCCGCCGTCCCCGGCTGATCGATCCAGATCCGCGGCGGTCCCTCCACCGCTTCACTGAACCGCGCCGTGATCACCAGGGGACCGGCGTTTGCCGGGTCGGCGCTGAAGTAGAGGCTCGCGGAGGGCGCGGTGGTATCGTCCAGGACGGTGAAGGTCGACACACCCCAGTTGCTGGCGTTGCCCACCGCATCGAGGGCCCGCACCCGCCAGTGATAGACCCCCGGCGGCAGCCGCAGGGTCACCGAGAAGCTCGCCGACGTCGTCCCCACGTTCAGGGCCGGCGAACCGAAGGCGGGGTCGTCGTCCACCTGGAGCTGGTACCCAGCGGCCCCCACCGGCTGCCAGGCGAGTCGCGGCGTCGGGTCGGTGGAGGGATCGGGCACCACCGGGATGAGCACCGGCACCCCCGGCGGGGTGTTGTCTACCGGCAGGGGCGTGGCCAGGGGCGGTAGCACGGACTGCACCATCCCGTTGTCCACGGTGAACCGCAGCAGAACCTCCGTGCCGTCGGCCGTGGGGAGATCGCTCTCCGACAGCCACACGAAGCCCACCGTGTTCGGTCCCGGACTGGTGAGGATGTAGCCGGTCGGCGTGCCGATCTGGAACGCCGCCCCGTTGTCCAGGCCCGGCGCGCCGTAGGTGGCCACGACACTCCCGGCCGCGATCGTCGCCCTGCGCCAGGTCCCCCCGCCGTCCGCCGAGTACTCCACCTGCAACCGGCAGGTATTGCTCCCGCCGCTATCCGCCACCACCACCGACAGGGGCACCCGGCCATCGCCCATCGGCCCCGTCGGGTCGACCGCCAGGTTCGCCGCCGGCCGGGCCACGCCCAGCGACGCCATGCGCACCGGCCCCCAGCGGCCGCGGCTATCCCGGGCGCGTGCCCCGACCTCGTGGACGTCCACCCCCAGCCCACCCGTATCCACGCCGTTCGCCAGCAGCGCCTCCACTGCCCGATCGAAGGCCCCGTCGGCGGGCGACAGCGGGAGGGCCAGCCCCTCGCCGGGATCGGAGCCGAGATAGACCTCACCACCGGCCACCGTCGCCGGGACCCGGACCTCGAACGGATAGACCCGGGCCGGCCCCCACACGCCGTCCTGGTCCTGGGCGCGAAGGAAGAGCTTGTGACCGCCGGGGGCCAGACCGGCCGCCGACAGGTGGACCGGCTGCACCTCGCCGTCCAGCACGGCAACGGGTCTCCCCGCGCCCTCCCCGGGATCCGCGTCGAAGAAAGTCTCCGCCACCACCACCGCCTGCGGCCCGGCCACCCGGAAGGCCGCCATCCGCGGCAGCCCCCAGGTGCCGTCCGCGTTGCGCCCCCGCACGTAGAGGCGATGGACCCCGAGGGTCAGCTCGGAGGTGTCGATCCCGGTGAGTGCCAGCCCCTCGCGGGTGGCATCGAAGAGCCCGTCGGCCGCGAGTAGGGGTGTCCCCGCCCCTTCTCCCGGGTCCGCGTCCACGAAGTACTCTGCCCCCAGGACCACCCCACTGGCCGCCTGCGTGGTGTCGATGGTGACGTTCCCCACCTTCGGTGCCGCCGGGTTCCCTGCCAGGTCGGTGGCCCCGCTCACGGTCACCGTCGCCACCCCGTCCAGGTGCGCCCCGCCATCGGCCGGCTGGACGAGATAGGTGTAGTGCCACGTCTGCCCAGCGCCGGTCATCGCCGTCGCCGCCACATCCGCCGTCCCCGGCAGATCGAGGGCGATCCGCGGCGGACCGACCACCGCCTCGCTAAACACCGCCGTGATCACCAGCGGGCCTGCGGGCGCGGGGTCCTGACTGAAGAAGAGCGTGGCGGTCGGCGCCGTGGCGTCCGCCACGATGGTGAAGCTCGACATGGCCCAGGCGCTCGCGTTCCCCACCGCATCCAGCGATCTGACCCGCCAGTGGTAGGCACCCGCGGCGAGCGGCGTGGCCACGGCGAAGGTGGCCGCGGTCGTCCCGGCATCGATCGCCGGTGAACCGAAGGCCGGGTCGTCGTCCACCTGGAGCTGGTAGCCCACCGCCCCCACCGGCTGCCAGGCAAGGGCCGGCGTCGTATCGGGGGTGGGATCCGGCACCACGGGGATCGGGACCGGCACCCCCGGCGGGGTGTTGTCTACCGGCAGGGGCGACCCCAGGGGGGTGACGCTCGTCTGCACGCTGCCGTTGTCCACGGTGAACCGCAGCAGAACCTCCGTGCCGTCGGCCGTGGGGAGATCGCTCCCCGACAACCACACGAAGCCCACCGTGTTCGGTCCCGGGCCGGTGAGGATGTAGCCGGCCGGCGTGCCGATCTGGAACGCCGCCCCATTGTCCAGGGCCGGCGCGCCGTAGGTGGCCGTGACACTGCCGGCCGCGATCGTCGCCCTGCGCCAGACGGTTCCGCCGTCCGCCGAGTACTCCACCTGCAACCGGCAGGTGTCGCTCCCGCCGCTATCCGCCACCACCACCGACAGGGGCACCCGGCCATCGCCCATCGGCCCCGTCGGGTCCACCGCCAGGTTCGCCACCGGCCGGGCCACGCCCAGCGACGCCATGCGCACCGGCCCCCAGCGGCCCCGGCTGTCCCGGGCACGGAGCCCCACCGCATGGACGCCCGCCGGCAGGACGCTGATCTCCAAGCCGGCGACCGCCAACCCCTCCACCGCCCCGTCGAAGCCGCCGTCCGAGGGGGCGAGCGGAATCCCCAGCCCCACCCCCGGATCGCTGCCGACGTACGCCTCCGCGGCCGCCACGATCGCCGGTGCCCGCACCTCGAAGGGGAAGGCCCGCGCCGGCCCCCACGCCCCATCCTGGTCCTGGGCTCGCACATAGAGGGTATGGATGCCGGCGGTCAGCCCACCGACCGCCAGGTCGGCGGGCCGGACTTCGCCATCAACTACCGCCACCGGCGACCCCGCGCCGGCCCCCGGATCCGCATCAAAGTACGCCTCCGCCGCCACCACCTGCGCCGGCCCCGTCACCCGGAAGGCCGCCATCCGCGGCAGGCCCCAGGTGCCGTCCGCGTTCCGCGCCCGCACATAGAGCCGGTGCACGCCGATGGCGAGACCGGCCGTGTCGATCCCCGAGAGGACCAGATCCTCTCGCACCGAGTCGAACGCCCCATCCACCACCCCCAGCGCCATGCCTGCGCCCTGCCCCGGGTCGACATCGACGAAGTACTCCCCCTGGGCGACGGTCTGGGCCGCCGAGGCGGCCGGCCACCCGACTGCCAGCAGGCAGACCAACGCCCACCGGGCGCAAGCCCAGAGACATCGCTGGAGTGGCCGCAGGCCCATCCCCTCCTCCTACACGGACGGAAGGAGAGCGGGGCTACGGCGACCGGATCTCGGCGGTGGCCTCGATCGAGATCGTGCCCCCCTGGGGGACCGAGGACGGCGTCACCACCAGGGTGGTGATCACCGGCCCGCCCGCCGGGTCATCCCAGAACAGGGCGGCGCCGGGGCCACCCCACACCCCCATGTTATTCCGCGTGCCGTCCGGGTCCATGTCGGCCGCGCCGGGGCGGCCGGCGTCGATGGCAGGGGAGGAGGCGAGGAGATGGTAATTGCCGACGTCAGTGTCCACGAAACTGGGCGATACGGACACGACGTTGAACGAAGTCCGTGCGGTGTCGCCACTGATCGATGTATTGCCAGCAACGTTGTTCCAGTAAATGGAATAAACGTCGCTCAAGCCGAACGAATACCCATTTGAGGCATCTGTATGAAGACCGTATTTCAAGTTTGAAACGATAATGTTATTCGCAAGACCTGCGGTTGCATTGGGACCAGCAATCTCAGCAAGGGCTACACCATCACCTCCATTTGCAACCACGGTGTTGTTCGTCATATTTAAGTTCCAGCCGACGACCCACGCGTGAATACCATCAACAGTGTTATTGGCAACGACACAGTTCGTTACCGTCATCGTAGCGCCATCGCGGAGAACAACGCCGTTCTCCCACGCCTCAATCGTGAACCCGGACACGTAACCCCAGGCATTGGTCTCCACGGTGACGCCGTCCACCGTGCTCCCGGTCCCACTCCCGGTCAGCCGCGTCACATCCGGCCCGGCGCCGATCACCTTCACCTGCTTGCCTGCCGGGCTGTTGGTGAAGGTGATGGGACCGTAGGCGTGGCCCGGGGCGGCCATCACCTGCACCGTGTCCCCCTCCACCGCCGCGCGATCGATCGCCACCTGGATGGTCTGCACCGCCGTGGCCGGCGTCAGCCCGTCGTTGGGGTCCGCCCCGTTGATCCCGTCCACGTACCACGTCGCCGCCCAGGCGGGCGCCACCCCAACCAGTAGCACGGTGAGAACGGATACTGCCCAGACGCTTCGCTTTCCCTTCATGATCGACCTCCGAGATGGATTGTCCCTGCGTTCGTATTCAAAAGCGATGTCATCGCCGAGCCCTCTGGAGCCCCTTGCACCATCTCCTCCCAATCCCCCGTGCCCCATCCCCGTCCGAAGCCGCTTGCTAATGGATTGGTTTGCAAAAATCAAGCCACTTGGATCAAACTCATATCAATCAATGCGTTATAAATTTTGAACGCCTCCGTCCATTTCCAAATGTGTTAATGATCTGAACACGCGAATGTGAAATTCGAGATAACATGTTGAAAATGCTGAAAATGCCATTGTCTCATTTTTGAACGGTGAAAATTCACCACCTCGACGTGCGACACGCGTCACTCCAGGAGGCGATCCTGACGGAGCTGGTTCAGCCGGCGGAGATCCTGGATGGGCTCGCCGACGACGCCGACGGACGGGTGATCGAATGCGCCGTCGCCGGCCACGGCGAGGTCATGGTCGGCGGCGACCGGGCCATGGTGCAGGACAAGTTATTTCAGGGGCTCTCCCTCGTGACCCTACGGGAGGACCTCACGTGGGGCGGGCTCTGCCCGCCATGAGGGCGGTAACCTCGACGTGGCGGCGGGCTGGGAAGGCGTCCCTCTCCTCGCGCTGGCTTTTCGATCGTGAATGGAAAATGGGCTATCGTCCGATGGCACATTGAGGGGATCCAGATTTATGGACAGCTTCTCTATACGAGACCTACGAGAACGGACCGGCGAGCTGGTGCGAGACGCGGAGGCCGGGCGACTCTCGGTGGTGACCAAACGGGGGCGGCCGGTCTTTATCGCCGTGCCGTTTGATGACGCGCTCCTGGAGCACGGGGTGAACGTCGCCCTGGCCGTCAAGCTCTTCGCCGACGGCGTGGTGACCCTCAGCCGCGCCGCACGCGTAGCGGGGATGTCGACAGAGGCATTCATCGAGACCCTTGGGCTGCTGGCGGTGCCCGTCGTGGACTACCCACCCGGCGAGCTCGACCGGGAGCTAGATCGCCTTGCGTGACCGGGCCGCGGTGGCCGATGCAGGGCCCCTCATTGCCCTGGCGCGCATCGGGCGGTGGTCGTTGCTCCCCGATGTGTTGGGGAAGGTTCTCGTCCCCGAGGCCGTGGTGTCCGAGTGTGTGCGTGACCGCTCCCAGCCCGGGGCCATGGCGATTCAGCACGCCCTGGATAACGGCCTGCCGGTTGCCCGGCGAGTGGAGCGAGCCCCGGAGTGGGCGGCCCTGGCCCAGTTGCTGGACCTGGGAGAGGCAGAGGCCCTGACCCTTGCCGTGGCCGAGAACCTCCCTGTGCTTATGGATGAAAGGCGCGGGAGGGGGGTGGCACTCCACCTGGGTGTCCCGGTGCTCGGCACGGGGGCAGTACTCATCGCGGCCAAGCAAGCGGGGCTCTAGCCCGCATTTCTCACCACAAATCTGCTGCGCCCGCGCAACCACCCGCATTTCCTGGCCGTGTCCTCGTCCGAGTCCTCGACAGGGGTAGGAGCCGGTTTCACCGGCGATCCGCGCAACAGGCCCTGCGGGCCTGCGTCGCCGAAGGGATTCGGCTCCTACCGCGGGCCGGCCGGGATCTACGGCCATTTGCGCT
>Ga0214472_10005691_pt1 | contig 13115 bp, 26 predicted proteins | sample RVTome_6_FD_207662 | JGI IMG/M metagenome (GOLD analysis project Ga0214472, IMG submission 207662) | Soil microbial communities from uranium-contaminated site in the Upper Colorado River Basin, Wyoming, United States - RVT140D175 | ecosystem: Environmental > Terrestrial > Soil > Contaminated >... | reverse complement strand
CTCATCCTCGGTGGCTCCCATACGTCCTCTGATGGCCAGATGGTCGTACAGTTCTGTCCTGGTCATGGTCTCGACGGACTCTAGGTCGGGAGACTGGGCCTGGACAGCCCTGAGGACGAGTCTGCTCTCGGTTGAGAGCAGGTGTCTGAGTTCTGCCATTTCACCTCCTTGTGGTTCGGCAGGGCAGGACGGTGGTACTCCTCGCACCATCTGTCTGCCTGCACATCGTCGATCGGGTGGGGCTGGTCGCAATAGGCGCGCTGACCCATCAGTAGGTGAGGGTGCTGTTGCGGATGCCCTCGGCAAGCTGGGCGCGGTCCGTCTCGGGGAGCGCCTTCACCTCGCGGCCAATCCCGAGCTTGGACTCCTTGGTGTCCGCGAAGAACTTGACGATGGTCACCATGTCGCTCTCCGTCTTGGGAGCGTTGAGCACTGTGGTCATTTCACCTCCTCTCTGTGTGCGTGCCAGCCCAGGGAGTCGAACCCTGGTCGCTTGAACCACTTGTGGTGGTGCTACCCCCAGTTGTTAGCTGGCTGGCTTGAAGCGTCCCCAAGGACCCCTAGCTTTCAGGGCTGGGGTCAGGGTGTACTGGTGGTGCCGAGCGCTGGGAGGGGTCCCAGGGCACGCTTCACTCTTCTGCCTGAGCTACTGCGTTGCGAACACGAATTCGCTGGTCTTGGAGTTGCCGGTTGATGGCTTTGAGACCGAGCAGAGATGCTTCTTGTGCCCTTTTGCTGATCCCGTCAGCAAGCTGGGCTAGCAACTCGGGTCCCAAGGGAGGCTTTACATCTCTGTTCGGCCAGCCAGCCTGTTTTAGGGCCTGGTAGCGGTAATGCCGCTGCTCTGCGCTCCCGTCGAGCGCGTCGAGCCGGGCATGTTGCTCACAGACCCCACAGACTCGCCAGTCTGATGGGATGCGTCGCCCACACCGACACTCCTTCATGGAGTGGGTCATGGGTTTCCTTGCTTGGGTCCCTGCAAACGCTTAGGCAGGGGGGACACTGGGTGTGTACCCCCTGGCCTAGGCGGTGGGCAGGAGGTTTGGCGGTCAGGAGGCGTCCTCCTGCTGGCTGTCGAGCGCGGCTTGAAGCTGGCTGATCAGATCGGGCAGTTGCCCGTACTGGAAGCCACCTATCGGCCGTTCGAACCCGTTGGCCTGGATCTTGACGATTGAGACATCGCCAAACTTGCGCTCCTCGCCAACGTTCGTCCGAACGACGATCTCGGCGGTGACCCGCATGTTGGCCAGTCCTGCGACGGCCTGCTCCAGTGCATTGCCTTTGAGACCTGCGGCCTCGAAGGCAGCGCGTGCCTGTTCGGTGTTCACCTGCATGTGTATTTCACCTCCTTTCTGTGGCGTATGAGCCACAACACAGCCTGTAGGTTCTCACCAGAGGCCTAGCCGACCTTCCGAAGTCGGGGAAATATCCTGGGTGCAGGAATTGAACCTGCCTTTCTCCACAGGCTGTGTTCTGACTCATCGAGCCTGAACGGGGCGGGGTGTGTCCTGCTGAGGGCCTAGCCCTCAGGCGCACTCCGGGGCTACGAATTCGCAGCCCAGCGTGCCGTAATGGTCGGCAAAGTCGAGCCACTCCAGGTAGTGCGGTTCACACAGGAAGAGATTGGGTGCCTCTCCTGGGTAGACAACAATCCACATTGCTTGACGCCCACAGTCGTCTGTGAGCGTGCAGGCAGGGTTGTACTGCCGCATCCTGGGATGGCTGGACTTGCGGCCAGCCTCGTAAGGCGCAAGCGCCTCAATGATGGTCCTCATTGCTGATTCCTTTCTTCTAGGCCATCAGCAGGACACACCCCTGAATGCCGTGGGCGGGAGATGGATCTCTGCCCACCTTTTTGGGCCTGGCCTGGCGGCCTCGGCCCTACTAAGCCCTGAGCGATCAAGCTCGGGGCCTGGGCAATGCACTCGAACTGGTGTGTTTCGGGTGCGTGTCGAACATGCGTTCGATCGAACGGGTGTTCGGAACGCGAAATTCGACGTTGCGACGTTGCGACGTTGCGACGTTGCGACGTTGCGACGTTGTACCCCTACACGCGGCGGGCGCGCACCGTGGCGCGGTCAATCAGGAGAACGCGAAAACTTTCGTTAGCTTGGCACCGTGGCACCGTGCCACCGTAGTACCGTTTCCCGTGAGACGTTCGCCCGAACGTTGCCCCGAGACACGGGGCACGGGCGAGCGTAGAACGGGGCAACAATGCCACAAACAACAACCGCGACGGCGACACGTTGCGACCACGACGCCGCGCGCGACGCGTGCCCGTGGTGCCAACTTGAGACGCGCGATGCCGGGCACGTTGCGACACGCGCCGCGCGGCGTCTCGCGGCGTCATTGCGACGGGCGATCCGAGACGCCGAGCGGGAACGCGACACGTTGCGCGGATACCGTCTCACGGCGGGCACCGTGTCGGCTCATCGGGCAACGTCACCGGTTTTACGGGCGGTCACCGATAACGCCGAGACGATCGGCGCGGCGTTCTATTCGGACGTTGCGGGCGAGACGGTCGAACGTGTCGCCCGCTACATCGGCCGTCCGACAACGTCCGCGGACGTTCTAGCCGCGTATCTCACGGGCGACGGTGCCCCGTGGTCATACGCGGCGCGGCTCGCCCGACGTGTCGCCCGTTCTATCGCATCGGGCACGGGCACCGGGCGCGGGTCCATGCCGACATTCACGGTCGACCGTACAGACGCCGAGCGGGAACTAATCGCAATCTATCGGCGGGCGATCCGGGCTACGGGCGCGGCGTTCACACTGGCAGACGGGCACGGGCACCGTAGGGCTATGACAGACGCCGAGCGGGAACTAGTGCTAGACAGCTTGAGACCCGAGCGGGCAGAACGTGCCCCGCTGTACGCGCAATGGTTGACAGGGCTAGGTGACACGTTGCCAGACGTTCGCGACGGGCACGGTACGGGGCACGTTGCCCCGTATGTCCCTGAACGTGACGCGGCACCGTTGCGACGGGGCACCGTATGGCAACGATTGCGCGCGGTAGGCGCGGACGTTGACACGGTGCGGGCGCTACGGGCGATATTCGACATTGTGAATCGCCCCGATGAGGCGGGACGGTATCGGGTTACTGCCCCGTGGCAGACGGTCCGCGACGGTCTGACCATCGGCGTTACATCGGGCACGTTGCAACGTCGGGCGCGACGGTACGCGCGGGCAGTACGGGAACGGGAACGCCGCGAGCTCATCGGGCAACCATTCACCGTGCCAGACGCCGAGCGGGCAACGCCGAGCACGCGGCTAATGCCGGTTGCGACGGGGCACCACATCGGGCGCGGCGTCTCGGATAGCTCGCCCGTCTCATTCCCCATTGCCCCGTATCGGTGGCAGACGGTCACCGGTCACCTAACAGACGACACGGGCACCGTTCTATGCGTGCGCGGTGGTCGGTGCGCGGACGGCTGCGCGGCGTTGCAATTGTTGCCCGTTGCGACACGCGACGCCGAGCACACCTACCTAGAACGCCCGTTGTGGAACGGGAACGGCTGCGGGCACGTTGACGGCTGCCCGGTTGACTGTCCGACACGACAGGCACGGGCGCTACGCGTTGCCCGATGGGACCGTATAACGCCCGCTACGGGCACCGATACGGTACGGGCACTACTCGCCCGCAACGCCCGTGAACGGGCACACGCGGGCACGTAACGCCCGTCTGATAGGGGTACGGTGACACCGTGCCACCGTGCCCCTATCGCCACACCACGACCTACCCCCGGTTCCCAATGCGAGCCGAGATCCCAAGCTGGCCCACGCCCCACTCACGAGCGCGCTATTTTGACTTGGAAAGTTCCTTCATAGTTCGACGATTGTGTGAGATCATTTGAGGGTGGTGGTATGCTCGTACGAAGGCTATTCCGAGGATGCTTGTACGTTCGTACGAGGATTGTATGAGATCGTGGGTGCGTGAAAGGTTTCCGCTATAGCGTCTATTAGCCAGCGGGCAATCGTCGGATCATGCTTCCATGGTGCTGGCCGGAAGATCAGCTTGCCTCCATACACAGAAGTCCCATCGAGCCAACCCATATGATCATGGACGAAATGGACTTTGACAGAATGGTCGTCGGAGGGCAGCCGCCCACACACAGAGCATCGAGCCACATCAGTCCCATCTGCCCCGTCTTTGGACTACCTCACCCACTGGTAGTCCAAACGTGCCCCTCCTCATCACTAGAAGGAAAGCTCGCATGATGGAGCAGTGCCTGTGCAAGCCACCTTGCTTCAGAAGCAGTCATCACAATGGCCACACCCTCGCGATCATCCTTGAACTGGAACCCGACAATCACGGTCTCTTCATCATCCCAAACTTTCCACTCCACATCTGAAGCACTCACAAAACCTCCATCTATCGAGTGCTGAGCCAGCGTCAATCTGGTCCCTCCGCTTCCGGCACTTCGTCGCGATCAGGGCGACTTCCAAGACCAGTACCACCACAATCCGGGCATCTGGTGGTCTGACCGGGGATCGGCTGGTCCGTCATGTAGACCATGCTCTGGGCTGACGAGGACGCGAGAACCAATGGCAGCATCAATGATCTGTTGCACCAACTCAAGATCAATGTCCTCATCGTGCAATAACTCAGTTACGGCGTCGTAATCAGGTTCCTCCCCTTCCGCTATCAGAGTGACAAGACGGAGGTAGGCACGGGCAGCAGCGGCCAAGATTTCGATGCTCGGGTCAAGCATCAGGACTCCTCCTCGATCACGCCAAGCAATACACCAATTTCATCTGCCGTATAGACCTCGGTGAGGTGATAGTGTCCATACTCGCCCATGTGATGCCCAGGTCCGGTGCCATCATGTTGGTGCTCGGTCGGTCCATCGTGTTCGTGGTAAATCGCAAGTAGGCCGCTCATCTAGGACTCCTCTTGCAACACGTCAAGATCAGCCATGAAGCATCGATAACACCAGCCGAATCGAGTATCCACCTGTCGTCCACAGCTTTGGCAGCCGACGCCAATACGCTCTAACGCCTCATCAAGGCCATCGGCCAGGTCGTCCGCTTCGATCTGCGCGTCATCGAGTGCATCGTTGATCTTGAATAACAACTCGTAACCCTCAAAGGTCAGACGTGGAAACTCGGTCATCTAGGTCTTCTCAAACTTCCGTTCACCTTCGTCCGGCCAGGGTCGGCCATCAGGCATCAAGTCCTCCTCGATAGGGATGATCAGGTAGCGGCCAGGACCACCGGCATTCACCCACAGCGGAGGCCCACCGGGGAGAACGGGCACAGCGTGAGCCTCCATCCCTCCCATCTGTTTGACCACGGCGAGAATGTCGGCATGGGTGGCAAGACGCACAATCTTCTCAGACCACCGTGATATCACCCGCAGGTCTTCCAGGGTCACGTCGGTCATCCCGTCTCCTCTCGTTCACCGGCATCCGACGAGAACAAGGCAGCAGTGAGAGCGCGCCGCATATCGGACTTCTCTTGCCATTTGGAGTCTGCGGCTAACAGGGGCCAGAACTTCCCCCATTTTGCCTGCGCTGCCCTCTCGACCATCTCCTCGGTGACCTCTTGGCGCACATACCAGCCCGAGTAGTCGGGACCGTCGAAAGTGAATCTCGTATCGCCGGTTCGGGGGTCCGGGTCGACATCGTCGACGTAGGGCAGATCGTCGCAAGGATGCTTGGCGATGAAGAAACGGAGTGGCTTTTCACACATCAGATCTCTTCTTCGATCTCAGGTTCCCGTATAGCACCGGGCACAAGGACGAAGCAATTTCTCCGCTACCCCTCGTTCAAGGTAAACACCTGAATCTTTGGTCTTGACGTGACACTGTGGTTCATAGAAGCTGAGTCCACCGTCGTCGTATTGGAATGGCCGGTGGAATACCTGCCCGGCCAGTTTGATCACGTCAACCTCCTCCGTCCAGTAATAGCTCCCCTCGGTGTCGAACACTCTGATTTTCGTGTCATGGTGTCGGACGAACGCCAGCACCACATCGTTGATTGACTGTGTCATCCCACATGCCTGCCTGGACGAGGCTTTGATGGTGGGGGAGGTTCCATCTTCCGATCTGTTCGAAGCTCCCCATCGCGGATGCGCCCCTCCTCGACATCCCTCCATCCTTCTTCAACTTCCCGTGGGATCATCTGACCCTCCTGGGGAAGCCGTTCAGCAGCATCAGCTTCGGTCACCGGTTCTTCACGGTCCATGTACAAGACGGCTGACCACGGGTACAGGGTGCTGGTCACAAATCCGATCTCGACGAATCCGCCTCCCCGAGCGGCAAGATGTTGCGCGTCTTCCCCGGTGATTCTCATATAGCCATATTGGATCGGCTGCGAGTGTGCTCCCGTGTCTTCCCAGCCTGACAACATCTCGATGGCACTGACATGATTCTCCTGGCCGAGCGGTGCTTTCCACACTTTCCGGTCAAGCCATGGTCGCGTGTTCGCTGCGAAGTCTGGAACGTTCGTTGGTTGGCTGTCCGGCAGATAGTCGGCGTACTGATACATATCCCGTCCTTTCGTGAGACCATGCCACCTTACACCACCTCAACCTCAGTCGAAGCTGATAACTGGGGTTAACTGGAGCTAGCCGAGGCTTCCCTCATGGCTCTTTTCGCACGCTTGCGACGGGCCTTCTGTGTTTTCTGTGCCTGTTCGAACAGGGCGACCAGTTTGATGTGGCCACGCTCATTAATCTCCTGGGCCTTCACGTCCGAGCGCGGGTGACGATCTCCCAGCCGACGACTTCGACGACGTTCGTTCGATCTTCTACCTTTGGGCATCTATCCTTCCTTTCTAGTAGATGCGGATCAAAATACCTCGCTCGTACGAAAGACAGCGGTATATTCACGGAAGCGGACTCACACGGAGGCCGCGAGACCGAGACTCACAGGAGGCTCACATGACTACCGAGATGGCACCCCAAACCGTCGCCCTCTGGTTTGTACGGGAGTTGGTCCCCGACTTGGAGAAGCGAATCAAGGCAGCATCCTCGTTCAACGACCTGCCGAACATTCCCTGGAATCTCAGACAGCAGGTACGGACCATCGAAGGCAAGCTCGATGCGATCGTTATCGACTGCATCGACCTCGTCGGACGGCTGGGGACAGAGGAGGCTGAGGCATATCTCGAAGAGCAGTGGCCCGACCCGTAGACGTGCTTGCATGGTCTCACCCGGCCGGGTAGCCTTCGGTCATGGGCACCATCGAGTTCACAGAAGAGGCGGTCAAAGAGTATCTCGACGACTGCATCCGGCTGTGGCGTGAGTACAGAGATGTGGCCCACAGTTACTTTGGCCCCGACCCTTCAGACAAACAGAAATTCATTGCTGAGCGGCAGGCGGCATCGGCCAGGAACTACATCGATGCCTACCAGTCGGTCAGATCCAGTCTCTTCGGGGAACCTCTTGACTGAGATCAAAATGCAGTTCGATGAGCCGATGGACCGGCTCACCCGCATTGGTGGTCGGCTCCTCGACGCAGCGCGCGTCGACCCCGAATACCGGGAAGGGGATAAGGTTATCGTCCTCACCGAAGACGAAAACGCATTGGGGGGGATCGCCTACCACGGCTACCCGGAAGGGCAGGAAGGAGATGTCGTCCAGGACCTCTTCTATCGGCTGTACATCATTGCCAAAGCCAATGGCTTGGATCTTCAGTTCATCGGAATCGAAGAAAGGGGACGGGGCTGAGTACCGCCGATGCTATCGCCAAGGTGGTTTCTGATTTGAAATCAGGGCGTGTTCGTCTTCTATACGACCGGGATGGCAAGGGTAACGGGAGAGGTTTGGCTGAGGCAGCCATTCAAACCTTGATGAACTCGGATCTCACCGTGGTCGACTGCACCAAGATCTATCACTCGCTCGTCGAGAAAGACGAACCGGTCTACCTCTATGAAGATCATCCGTGTATCACATCACCCTGGGAAGACGCCGCCTACACCTACGTCAACGAACACGGCAACGTGATCGTCATGCACTCCCGCACCAAACCATACGATGACAAGAAGCGACCAGCCCTCGATGCTCTTTCGGAAATAGTTCGCAACAAGACAGATACTCCCTGGGAGCCAGCCGAACCCGTCGAATGGGATCGAGTGAAATGGATTTCCAACACTTTCATCTGGGTTGGAGGCCGGTCACCAGAAACAGGACCGCTGCCAACTTCGGGGCCGGTCCACATGTGGCAGTACGCCGTGTACGAGGACGGGACACCCGCCGATCTTCACTGGGTCCACGTCTTCGAGGCATACCCGATGGAATACTGGGATATGGCCCAGTTGGTGATCCTCGGTGCGCTCAACTTTCTCAACTGTCGCAACGTCACTATCGGCTTGCCGCAGCGTCCCCGGTCGGAGCGCCGTCGTATCCAGCGGACAGGAGTGTCGGTTCACGAGATCATGGTGTATCCGACCGGGCGCTCAACACGATCCCAATCCGGCGAGCCGATCGGGGAGATGCCGCTTGCGTCGGTACGTGGCCATTTCGCCCATTATGGACCCAAATATGGGAAGGGTCTGTTGTTCGGGAAACTCGAAGGGCGGTTCTGGATACCGCAGTACGCTCGCGGTGATTCCAAGTGGGGTGAGCACGAGCACTCCTACGTCCTTGAACCCGAATAGATTGAATCAGGGCATCTTGCAGTTGCATGGCGTGTTGGATGTTCTGAGGTGACCAAGCACATACCCCCCTATCGGGGGATCGCTCCTGTATGGTCTGTGGTGATGAGTGGATACCCAGAGTCCCGAGATTCCTGAGACTGCCTGTCCGATGTAGTTGCGGGCCGTAACGTGATGGCCATTGGTTTTCACATCGATCTCAACGTTGATAGGCGGCAGTTTTGTGTAACCAACCCGCACGATTCCTTTTGTGACCAGATGGAAGAGAACCCGGTCTTGTACGCGTGCTGCTGTGGGACTGAGTCTCGCGTTCTTGTTGGGAGCGAAGCAACCCAGGCACTGCATGAGAACGTTCCAACGAATGTCTTGCGGCTTGAAAGCCTCATGTTCTCTGAGACTGAGTTGTAGGCCCGTTTCGATGATCGGCCCGCCACATGTCCGGCACCAGAGATCGGCCATCAGTCCACGATAGTGACCGTTGCGATGCCAGCTTGCTGATGGTACCGTGACTTCATGAGCCACCCGATTCACTTGGTCCGACGATTTGAGAATCGTGTTGCATCCGGGCACTACCGAGAACACGGGGATCGGGCGGCTGAGCATTACCGGGCCAGGCCCAACGTTGATCCTTACGAACGGATCGGGCAACTCACCTCCACCAAAAAGAAGCTCTCCGACAAGCTCGCGCTGATACGTGACATTGTTGGGCGAGCAGTTGGAGTCCTCGACCTGTCGGACGATGACGCTCTCAGTGTTCTTGTCGGATGGGCCGCAGTCGAATACCTCAAGCATGACCAGGTTGATCCCCGTGGTCATGTATCGATCCGCACCCAATGGCCAGTTGCTCGCGGCCAATCCCGTGCTGAACTGGTTACCACCTACGAAGGAGACGAATGGAACATCGCGAAAGAGGACTGACTCTTGTTCTCGTCAATCGGGACAAGCTGTTGGAGAAGGTGAAAGAGAACCGGGAGAACCATCGGGCAAAGTTCGAAGAAGCCATGGAGGGCTATAAGCGGAAGGCCATTCAACTGCTCGAAGAGCACATCGATCGGATCGCGAACAATGCTCCCGAGCGGGTGATAGTCAACCTTCCCTATCCGGTAGATCACACCGAGGATTATGACCGGGTGGTTGAACAACTTGAATGGTCGCTTGACGACACTCTCGAACTCAACGAACAGGAATTCAACACCTATGTTCGGGACCAATGGGGTTGGAAGCAGGCATTCCAGGAGACCCACACGATGTACTCATCCTCATGACGAGGACCAATGACTTCGGGGAGAGCGAAGGCACTTTCGAGAATCCTTGGCGCGTGCAGCGTCTCGTAAAGAATCTTGTGGATTCTGGCGGGGGACACCTCACCATTGTCTACAACCCAGAGGACTCGGAGACTCCATGGATTATCGGTTCGGAATTCGGAAGGGAAGCGGAGGATTCTCCCATGGCGGGGGGAGCCACCTATGGGGCGGCTATGGAACTCAGTGACGCGCTCGATCAGGCATTGGCAGATCTATGAGTATCGATATGCGGCGCGTGGTGTTGGTGGGGCTGTTGATCATTGTTGGATGTAGCGGGGTTCGATACGGTGCCCCAGCCCCCACAAACGCCCCGGTTCCCACCGACGCTCCAGTGGAGAGTCCGGTGTCAGACAGATTGACGAGATCGCAAAGAGAACGGCTATTTGTCGAATTCCTGAGGGATTGGTCGGCGGATCAAAGCTATATCACCCTGGTCGATGCTTCAACTGACAGAGAGTTGATCAGACTGGCTGATCTGGTATGCGAAGGATTTGATGCCGGGTTGTCAGGGTTGGAGACCATGGAAGCTGTGATCTTGACGGTGCCGGAAGAGTTCTACGAGGATGCCACTTCCATTATCGGTGCAGGTGTCGCGATGTTGTGCCCTGAACATGTCGATAAGTTCGAGTAGTGAGAGGATGAGTCGCTATGCTGGGGGAGACCATGAAAGGATGGTGGAGTGAGCCTACATCAAGTGCAGTTGCGGAAAGACGGTCCAATTCATGCTGCCGAATACGTCAGGAAGGTTTACCTCAAGCGCACGTTGTGTGGAATGCTGGTCGGGTTGGCGATGCCGAAACAGCGCCTCTTCAAAGACCAGCCTGGTTCCTGTGGTAGGTGCCGGATCTCATATCAGAGACGTTGATGAAAGTCGTCTGCTCGCTATGTGGAGAGGATGTCGAACCAGGGGCTAGGACAACTATGCAGAAGGTCACCGGCTGGGAGAAGAAGCGGAGACAAGGTGGGGCAAACCAGATCATCCTTCGTGAGTTGCTTCCCGAGTTTGCACACTCTTCATGTGTAGAGGAACGCAAGCTCGGGATACACCACAACCAAGCATTGCTATTCCGGTAGGAGGAAGATCATGCCCTTAAGTTCTGAGCGCAGGCAACAGATCCACGAGACGACCGTGCGGATAGACAGGGAGACCGCCTCTCGGCTGTCGCTCATTGCCCAGGTGCTCGACGTATCGATCAACTCTTTGATGACCCAGGCCATCAAAGACACCATCAACTTCTATGAGGGTGACCCCGACTTTCAGGAGCAACGGAAGTCTTACCTCAAAAACCTGGCGGGTATAGGCGCATAGCAGTCGGACAATCCGCTAATCTCATGTCATTCGTATGAAAGGATATGACATGGACGAAGAGACAGTTGAGGGGCAAGAGAACGAAACGATGAGTGATGGCGATCCCGATACTTCCGAACCAACCGTACCAGAACCCGCCGTTGATAGTCCCGACGCCGGAGACGCCTCGGATGCTCCCGATGCTCCCGCAGGAGATGCCGGTGATGCCGACTCCGGTGACATGGCCGCTGAAGCTGCCGAAGTTCTTGATGTCCCCGGAGATCCTGTTGAAGCTGCCGAAGCAGTAGGGGATGAATCACCTGACGAGCAGCCCGAGGTGGAGCAGGCATCTCAAGTGCCAGCGGGTACTCCCAGCATGACCGATCGGGCGCAGCAGAGGATGGTCGAGGGTGTCGAGATTTCACGTCACAACCGACATGCCTCTATCGAGCGCAATCAGGCGCTTCGTGCCCAACAACAGGAATCCCAGAAGCGTTAGATCAGAATCTCTGCTCCACATTCCCTATTCAGGCACCGCATTTGTTCTGCGCTTAGTTCGAAAAGGCGTGTGGAACCACAAAAACGGCACCACATCCGTTTAGCGAGAAGCAAGATCTCCCTGTGGGTCGCCGCGCAGGAGGCGCACATTCCAGCGAATTCTTCAACTCCGGCAAGCCCGCAGTAGGGGCAAGCACGGTTGGTGCGGGTCACTGGCATGTTTGAACATTAGAGAAGAGGCTTGTCCGAAGACAAGCCTCTTCTGCCGTAGCTCATCGGATAGATGTGCTCAGGACAGGATACTGTCCCAATCACTGGTTCGTGTCAATTCGTTGAGCTTCATCTGGCGGAATGTGGCGTCGGTGAACCCTCCGTACATGAACGTCCCGTTCACGCCGACCGGGTCAGGCACCGAGCGGTATCCGCCCAGGTCGAAGTAGTGGGTGAACTGTGCCCGGCCTGACGCTCCACCGTCGTGGGCCTGCATGTCGGAGAACATCACGACACGATCCTCATCCGCATAGTGCTGCGATACGGCCTGGGCCAGATTGGTGCCATGGCCGAGGTTCTTGTTCTCACGGAAGATCTCCATGTGACGCAGGATCGACCCTCGCTGGCCTGGTGTCACTTCTTGCGAATCGGTACCGAACAGCACGACTCGTGTGGTCTTCGAGTTCTTTTCGAAGAGGGCTGCACCGAATAGTGCCGCCACATCACAGTTCCGAACTTGGCTTTTTTCAGAGACCGTGCGGTGCATTGACCCGGATACGTCCACGAAGGCAACGGTCGTACCGTCGAACTCGGGGATGTTCTGACAGGACAGCTTCAACGCCTTTTCCAAGCTGGGACCCCACTCGACCGACTGCGTAGCATTCCATGCGCTCCAGAACCTGTAAGGGAACTGGCGTGAAGAGGCCACGTTCTCGGCCTTCTCCAGCACTTCCTTGATGTAGGCGCGGGCTTCATCGGAGATCCCGGCCTCGTCGAAGTTGCGCAGGTTCCGCAGGATGGCCATGTAACCCATGTGCGGGAGTACGAACTCCCACGCCTCGGCGTCCATGCCACCAGGCAGCCAGCCTGAAAGGTACTCCCAGGTGGTGCCTGCAATGGCGAACGCCTGCTTGGCTACGAGGACAGCATCCGATGCAGCAAGCGGTGAAAGATCGGCTACACCGCGTAGCACTTCGCGGCGCTGGGCAGGCTCGATCGCTTCGATGTTGGCCCGAGCCTGGATCACCGGCAGCTTGGCAAGGTTCGTACGAACGTTGGTTGGATTGTGCCGCTTATCGAGCAACCACTCGTACAGCGCGCCCTGCTCCTCGTCGCTGCTCTTTGGGTGGGTTAGTTCGACGACATCACCCATCCGCAAGTCGTGGTAGCCCGAGTCGTACTTGAGCGCGTTCCATTCGTTGTAGATGCGCTGCACGG
>Ga0214472_10005689_pt1 | contig 13117 bp, 7 predicted proteins | sample RVTome_6_FD_207662 | JGI IMG/M metagenome (GOLD analysis project Ga0214472, IMG submission 207662) | Soil microbial communities from uranium-contaminated site in the Upper Colorado River Basin, Wyoming, United States - RVT140D175 | ecosystem: Environmental > Terrestrial > Soil > Contaminated >... | reverse complement strand
CAGAGTAAGACTCTCCAGGGTAGCCTCTCTTGGGGTAAGACGGTTCAAGCCGGTTTTGGGTAGTAGCCGCTGCGGGCTTGTACTTTCAAGCCTTTGCGGCGGGTTCGCAGCTTGATCTCTCGCAGACCGGGCCTGCCGGTATCGCCTTGCGGAGTGAACCCGATGCTGTACTGGCTGCGCAATTCCTGCTGAATCTCGTCGAAGATCCGGTGCAGGCTCCACTTGCGCGAAACCTCGAAGACATTACCGCCGGTTTCGCGGGCCATTCTCTTCAAGTCGCCGGAACCGCCGCCCAGGCTCACGCCGCCGAAACCCCCGCCGTAGAAGCCGCGGTCGTAATAGCGGATGCCGTAGACGACGACGTCGGATTTGTGAGAGGCCTCGATGGCCTCCGCGCGGTTGACCCGGCTGCCGTAGTCGAGGCCGTCGGAGATGAGAATAACGGCCTTGCGGCCCACCTGCCGGCGCATCATTTCGTCCGACGCAAGATATACGGCGTCGAACATGGCTGTTCCGACGGGCTTGCCCGACGTGGGAACCGGTCCGGGGTGGATGCCGCCGCCGGAACCTTGCACTTGAAGGTTGCCCAGGGCGTTTTCGAGCAGGCGAGCCGAGGCCGTCAGGTCTTGAAGCAGTTCGACGTCTATATCGAAGCTGATCAGAAAGGCGAGATCTTTCTTCAGACGCAGCACCTGCGAGAAAAACTGGCTCGCGGCGCGCTGTTCATCCCGAATCAGGCGTACCTGACTGACACTCGTGTCCACGAGCAGGCCCACGGTGAGTGGCAGATCGGTTTGCCGCGAAAAATAACGGATCTCCCGCTGCGTTCCGTCCTCTTCAAGGATAAAATCGTCCTTGCCGAGGTCGGTCACCAGGAGGTCCTTGTTGTCGCGGACGGTGGCGAGAATGTTAACGACTTCGACATCCACCGAGATGACGGTGTCCTCGATGGGTTCCCGTTCTTGTTCCTGGGCGGAGACGGGTTGGCGAAGCCACCAGGGAACAGCGGAGGCGAGCACAAGCGAGATGGCGTTTCTGCGGTTCAAGGCCTTACCTGTTAGGACGCTGGGCTGACCGGAGGGGTTTCGAGTACCGCGGATTTCCGCCGCGGTTCCCGTGGAAGGATTATCGCGGTAATGATCGAGGAGCCGCTTGGGGGGCCGCCCGGCGGCGACTGGACCACTCGGCGGCGCCCGTTCTGAGCGGCGGTTCAGGGCGAGGCGGCCCCGGCGCCGGCCGACCGGAGGCCCCGCGGGCTGAAAAAAATGGCTAAAAGGGGTCGCGTTGGCGGCTGTTTTGAGGTATGCTATCCGACAGGCGGTAGATTCGGCCGCCGTGGGTTAGAAAAAAAGCAACGAGGTTCGGGGATGTTGCATGCAACGTCCGCCCCTACGGTCCCGCAGCCTGGGTGCATGGAAGATCCATAGAACCTGTCGTTGACGAGGGGAGTTAGGGGTGCAACTAAACAAAGGATTTGTCTATCTCCTGATGGCCGTGCTCGCGGCCGTCATGCATACCGGCGTAGCGCAGGCTCAGTTCAGCCACGCTACTTGCCGCGCGGAATCACCGAATTCACCGGTGCGGGCTGAAGGTTTGGCTGAGCGGACGGGCAACTTAACCATCGCTTGCCAGCCGACAGTGGGTTTCTTCTTCATCCTGCCGCAACAGGTAGTCACGGAAATCAACCTGACGCTGGAGTTGAACGTAGTCCTCGGCAATCGCATCGACATCTATGGTGTGGATGACCTAACGGACGCGGTTCTCACCATCAACCAGCAGAATTCCTACCATCCGCTGCCGGACTCGCAGGCGGATTACGCGATCTGGTTGGGGCCGATTGTTGGGGTTAACGAACCGCCCCTGGATTTTCCGATCCTGAGCCAATGTCTCAGTTTTCTGTCGGTTGGCGGGCCGGTCTTCGGAGTTCCCCCGGTTACCTTCGATGCCCGCTGGCCCTGCCCGCAGCTCGCCAGGCGGGAAGCGCCGAATCGCCTCGTATGGAATGGCGTGAAGGCGCCGTATCCGGGCTTTGACGCGGCAAATGCCGGTTTCCCCTACAACGTCGTCCCCTCGTATCCCGAGGTGACTGTGTTTGAGATGCATAACATCCGGGCGAACGCCGCGCAGTTGGGCGTCACCGACGGTGGCGGAGGCGCCGCCATTACGGCAAGAGTCTCGATCGATCCCGGCAACAGCTTCTCCATGGTGAATTCCGTCTCGACGATCGCGACGCCCTTCGTGGGCCTGATTCCAACCATCGACGATGCAGCCGTGGGCCTGCAGTGCGAGGACGGCTCAGAGCACGTCACGATCAATCTGTTGGAAGGTTTCGCCAGCGCCTTCAAGACGCTCGGCGCGCCGACCTTCGATGAGGCGATCGAAGGCGCCTGGGAGAACGGTTATCCCATCCTGGAGGGAGAGAATATCCCGACCGAGGATCTCTTGGGAGCGGATCCTAACAGCAGTGGAACTGTCCCATTCGCCTTCCCGTTCTCCGAGCCCGCTCAGAACTCGGGAGCCGGCGGCGGCGCCACGCAGGCCACCCGCTTCATGTTCAGGCTCTATAATGTCCAGCCGGGAGTGACCGTGGAAGTCGACACGGTCATCAATAACGAAGGGGGCGAGGACGGCTGCGAGCCGGACCCCAACTTCGAGGGTGAGCTCTGCTTGCAGCTCCTTACCGGTACGGATAACAATGGGGCCGGCGGTTCCCCCAATACCGGCGATTCCACATATGAGGTGGATATCGGCGCCGATGGCACGGGCTTCTTCGTGTACGAAGTGGCGGACGGCAACCCCTTCAAGAGAGAAAACATCGACGTGCCGGTATGGTTCTCGTGGACATTTGATGGAGAGGCCGACGAGCCGGGTATCGGAACGGCGTCGATCGACGTCCGTTTCGCTCCATTGAGCGATGTCGCGGGGGCTAGTAACGAGCCCGTGCCGCGCTTCGTGGATACCGGAGACGATCCCGCGCCCGTGCTGACGATCCAGCGCTGCTCGACGACCTTGTTGTTCCCGTTTGTCTCCAATCGCGCCGGCTTCGATACCGGGATTGCAATCTCGAATACCTCGCTGGACTGGAAGGGGACTCCGCCTCAAAAGGGTCCCTGCATGATCCATTACATTGGCAACACGGGCGAAGACGGCCCGATGCCCGATGACGACCTGTCCAGTGTGATCGAGGGCGGCGAAATGTTGACCTTTACGCTGTCTCAGGGTAATTCCGTGCGCTTGATTAACGGCGCTCCCAACTTCCAGGGCTTCATCGTGGCGATGTGTGAATTTCAGTTCGCGCACGGCTACGCCTTTGTCAACGACGGCGGAGGCGGCGTGCCGGCCTGGTCGCAAGGCTACTTGGCGCTCGTGATGCAGTTCAACGTTGACGACGACGGCGAGTTTGTCCGAATGATCAGTTGCGACGATGATCCGGACGATTCGGATGCGTGTTCATCGGAGGCATTGCGGCACTAGGCCCGCGGCTCGCCGCCGAGTGCGATATGGGAAGAAAATTTTATTCAATTCGGCTGCACGCGAGGGCGGGCTTTTGCTATACTCGACCTCCGTGCTTGTTTCGCGCGTCTGTGACGGGCGAGACGTCGGCGGCGCTGAAGGGCGGCCGGGAGGAGACGGAAAGGTCTTGACTCGGTCCGCGGAAATATGGTACTAGTGTCAAAGCGGGGTGTGTACCACCCTGCTTGAAGGTGGGTAGGACGATTCAGTTACGCAGCTCCGGCTCAGTTTTCCGGGCCCTTCAGCCGGTCTGGGTCGGCAGCGTGAAAAAGAGTTGATAGGGACTCATTAGCGCTTCATTCATCCGCGATAGCGAAGGCGAATAACCAAATTGACAACGACATCGGCCAACAACCGAGAACCGTATCTAGTGACATCCCTCAGATGTGGGTTCGAAGTACTTTTAGATCTGTGTGGAAACCAACGAGTGGATTCCTCTTGTGGAGAGAAGGAGAGTAATATGGCAGCTTTGAAACGATTTTCGATTGCCTTGGTCCTGATGGGCCTCGTGCTGTCGCTTGCACCTTTAGCTCAAGCTCAGTTCAGCTTCCCGGTTCAGCCCCTGGGGCGCATTGTTTGCGTCTACAGTGCGGTCCCGAACCAGGTACGCTCGGAAGGACTGGCGGAGCGCACTGGCGATGCTCGCCTGGACTGCACCAATGACGGGCAATTCAACCCGAACAGCCCGAACAACAACATGCAGCAGTATGTCCTAGCGAACGTTACGCTCAGTTTGAATACGGCCGTGACCAACCGTCTTGACGTCGGCGACGGCGAGGGTGGCGGTCAGAACAACAACACCACGGATTCCGTGATGACCATTAACGACAACAACCATTTTAACCCCGTGGCTACGTCCGTATTTCCGGGTGACAGCGGCGCCTGTAGCTCATCGGGTGGCAGTTTCTCCATTCCTGACGAGCGCTACCCTTGTCCGATGAAGGGCGAGTACTTGGCCCCCCGCAGTCTCGTGTGGGACGGAGTACAGTTCCCGGTTCCAGGCGCTCCGAACGATCCAACTGATCTGCCGGACACCTTAAATACGAACAATGTGCCCGTGTGTCAGGATATCTTCGACCAGGACAGCAATGACTCCTGTTTTAACGTGACGACGACGATCCGTCTCACCAACATTCGCGGCAACGCCGCGGCTGTCGGTGAAGGCGGCGCGATCCTCGGAACTCTGACGATCTTCTCGTTCGCCGGTATTTCGGTCACTCCGACCAACCAGCAGACGCTGGCCAACATCTTTGAAGGCCTGATCACCGACTTCGACGATCCGATAGCCGGTCTGCAGTGCGAGGAATTCGACGGACAATTCGAGCTTACCCTGGAGGAGGGCTTTGCCGGCTCCTTCAAGACGCTGGGTGCGCCAACCTTCGTTCAGGGCGATTTCGCCGCGGAGAACGGCTACCCCGTCTGTGAAGGTGGTGCGGATCCCTGCACGCCGCAAGACAACGCCGGAACGGGCGGCGGCGCCACCCAGGCGACACGCTTCATGATTCGCTTCTTGGGCGTCCAGGACGGTGTGGAAGTTAGTGTCTATAACGCGATCAGCGAGAGCGGCCCTAACGGTGGCGAATGCGTTGTTTCACTGGGCGGCGGTCCCCTCTGCCTTGAGCGTGTAGCTGGAACAGACTCAGACGGGGCCGGTGGCACGTCCGTTGGTGACGACGATACCTTCGACGTACCTCTTGACTCGGACGGCAACGGGTTCGTTGTCTACGAGTTGAAGGAGGGCGATCCGTTCCTGCGCCAGGAGATCGACGTTCCGATTCTGGTCTCTTGGGAGCCTGACACCACGGAGGACGAGCCGGCCATCGGCTCCAGCTCCATTCTTGTCAGCTTTGCGCCGCTCAGCGATGACGGCTCGGCGGGCAACGAACCGACGCCGCGCTTCATCGACGACTCCGGTGATCCGGAAACATTCGTGACCACCGTCCGTTGCGCGACGACCCTGCTATTCCCGTTTGTATCGAACCGTTTCGGCTTCGACACGGGTCTGGCGATCTCGAACACCTCGATGGACTGGAAGGGCACCGCGCCACAGCGTGGCCGTTGCATGATCCACTACATTGGGGCGACTGGTGACGACGGTCCCATGCCTGATGACGACCTTTCGGAAATCGTCGAGGGTGGCGAGCAAGTCACTTGGACTCTGTCGATGGGTAATGGTGTCTGGGGATTGAACGGCGCGCCTGACTTCCAGGGCTTCGTCGTCGCTATGTGCGAATTCCAGTTCGCTCACGGCTACGCGTTCCTCACCGACGCCACCAGCGCGATTCCGAACTTTGCCCAGGGCTATCTGGCTCTGATCTTGCAGTTTGACGTCGACGACGGCGATCTGGTCCGCGTGATCACTTGCGACGATGATCCCGATGACGATGACGCCTGCCGTTCAGAGGCTTTGAGTCACTAGCAGCATCGTGGCGGCCTAAAGACCGCCGCATTAACCTTTAACCGAGGGGGGCCTTAACGGGCCCCCCTCAACCTTTTTCGGGCTGTTACGCCGCTACCGCGGTTTTCCCAGTCCGGCCCTTGAAGCGCGCCGCCTCGCCCTGCCGCCGAGGCCTCCCATGTCCTAACGTGCGGGAACGGACACGAACCCAGCCCATCCGCGGCGAAAACTGCTATCATCTTCGGAACACCCCGCAAGTTGCAGTCCGCTTCATCGCCCGTACGGGAGATAACCACATGCCGAAGTTCCTCAGGATGCCTGCGGGCGTTCTCCTTCTCTTTCTAGTCGCGACGCTCTGCGCGGCCCAGAACCGCGCGGTTCTATTTCCCAGCGGGGGATCCACTACGGTCACCTTCCTCAACGCCCAGGATCTCAGCCCGGCCGGCGCGATAGCGGGCACATCAACAGCGCGACAGTTCCTGGCGACGCCCAGCGGCGACCGCTACTACATCCTGAGCCGAAGCGCCACCGATGCGCTCGTGATCGCGAACGCTCGCACGCTGGAGGTGCTCCGGCGGGTGAGCCTCGGTGTCGGCGTCTCCGAAGCGGTCCTTTCGCCGGACGGCAAGTATTTGCTGATCGCCGCCGGCCAACTCTACATCTTCAGCACGACGACCGACGAACAGGTCGTCGATCCGATTCCCGTGGGAAGCGGACCCACCCAACTGCGGGTCGACCAGCGTTCCCGCCGCGCTTACGTGCTTTCCGATTCCCGCCGGGCGATCCATGTCATCGACCTGGACACCTTCGAAGAGGTTGCTTTGATCGAAACACCGACGCTGAGCTCGATCGGATTGCTCGAAGGCGCCAACCGTCTGGTCACGCTCGATTTTTCCGGGGGGCTGCTGCGCCTCTACGAACTCAAGACACTTGATGCAGTCAGCACGCTGGACCCGCTGTTCCCCATCACTAACGGCGTTATTCACCCCATCCCCGGCTCGAATAAGGTTGCCGTTCACAACGGCGGCTCTTCGCCCAACAGCACATCGCAGGTCTTCGACATCGTATCGGGGACGGTCACGACGATCGGTATCCCGGCCTCGTCGTCATTCCGGCAACTTGCCGTCGTGAGCGATGAGAGGGCTTTTGGCATTCTCAACGAACAGAGTGATGTGGCCGAGATCGACCTGACGACCAGTCCCGCGGCGACCGTCACGCCTTTAGGGCTGGGCATCGAAGCGCGCGATCTGCTGGTGTCGCCCAACGGCCGTATCGTCTACGCCACCTCGCTTTCGCAATCTCGCGTGGTCCGCTACGACACCGAAACGTCAATGACCACGAGTAACGTGGAAGTTCCCATTTCCCCGAGCGCGTTGGCGGGAGGCTTCGGGCCAACCGGCAAACCCCCGGCCATCCTCGAGACTCTCAGCGGCGAGGACCAGTACTTCCCGCCCGGATCCACGACGCCCTTCGAGATGGCCGTGCGCGTTCGCGACGAGGACGGCACGCCGTTGTTCGATGTGCCCGTGGTTTTCGACAGCCCCCTGAGCAACGACGTCGTTTTCGACTCACCCCAGCCCGTCAGGACGAACGCTCACGGTATCGCCTCGGTTAACGCCACGTTTCTCGCCCCCGCTGCCCTTGTCGCCGCGCCTGACGGCTCAGCGGCGGCCTCATCGGAAATCGAGAAAGGGGCCCCGCCCGCCCAGCCGATCGATGTGGTTCCAGTGACCGCGACGACAAGCGGCGGATTGTCGACGGTCTTTCGCCTGAACATCATCCGCGTGACGGGGATCAACATCGTATCGGGGAATTTCCAGATTACCGATCAGCGCAAGCCCTTCCCCAAACCCTTCGTCGTCTTGGCCACTGACGAGACAGGGAAGCCGCTCCCTCCCGGTACCGAGGTCCTCTTTACGCCGATCGGCGCCGAGTGTGCCTTCATCGTCGCGCCCGTGGATGCGAACGGCTTCGCACAGTTGTCGTGCCTTGCCGGCGACATTCCTCTCGGCGTCGCGTCCTTCTCCGCCGGTACCATGACGGCCTCGGTTCAGAATAACATCGGCCTGGGAACCGTCACGTTCAATTTCACCGTTTCGACCGCCGCGAACGCTATCGAAATGGATATTGTCTCCGGCAACATGCAGTCGGGGCGAACCGGTGACGCTTTGCCGGCGCCCTTGGTCTTTACGCTCTCGGCGCCCTTCGGCGGCGTTGGTCAGAACCTGGTCGGCATCGAGCTTGAGCAGATCATGGGAAGCGGCGCTATCATTACGCCGCACTTCGTGGCGATTCGCAGGGAAACCCCCACGCCGATCGAGGTCATTCTCGGCCCGGCGGCCGGCCCGCTTGTGATTCGCGCTCGAGCCTTGGCCCCCCTGTTGCCCAGCGTCGACTTTAAGATCGAAGCCGAAGGCGGAGTTCCGGTCCGATTCGAAATCGAAGGCGACCAGCAGAGTGGACGTATCGGCCGCACGCTGGATGATCCGCTGCGGATGCGTGTATTCAACGAACTCGGCCAGGTGATCGCATTTCCCCTCGTTACATGGACCGTTGTCTCGGGCGACGCCAGCCTGCTCACGGGCAGTGACCCGGACGGCGCCACGGCGGTTGTGAGCCTCGGCACTACGCCCGGCCAAATTTCGATTCAGGCGAAGATCGGGTCGCTGACGGCGATGTTCAATGCGACGGCGACACCGCCCCAAGTGGCGACGATCGACCGCCTTCAGGGGTTGGGTCAGGTGCTGCAGGTCGGCATGGTTTCCGCGCCGCTTGTCGTAGAGGTCGAGGAGCCGGACGGCAGCGCGGCGTTTGGCGCTTTCATCGACTTTTCCGGTCCGTCGCATGTGGAACTGTTGTCCTTGGCCGATACCCCCGTGGTGGGCAATCCGCTTCGGCTCCAGGCGGATGAGAGCGGGCGCGCGGGCGTCAGGGTCAGGCTGCTCGATATCCCGTTTGCGAAGGGCGCCGAGAGCAACGTTCTGATCACAGCTTCTGTCGGAGGCGGCCCGCAGACAGTGTTTCCCATCAGCGTGATCGGGCGCGACCCGCTCTTTCAGAGCGCGGGCATCGTCAACGCGGCGACGTTTGTTTCGGGAATCGTGCCGGGAAGCCTCACGACGATATTCGGTGTCGGGCTGGCCGAGGGCGTTGCCGGAACCGTTTCGGCCGGGGGCGCGACCACGTTTGCCGGAACGACCGTGAAGTTCGGCGGCGTTGCGGCGCCTCTGCTCTCGATCACCAATCAAAACGGCATGGAGCAGATCAATCTCCAGGTGCCTTTCGGCCTGCCAACAGGCCAAACGACGAATGTCGAGATCAACAACAATGGCAGTGCGCTGGGCGTGGGGGGCGTGCCGGTGTTCTCGGCGCAGCCCGGCATTTTCGAAGTGTCGCTGGGCGGCGGAGCAACCGGAGGAGCGGTGACCGATGCCTTGTCGTTCCAGCTCATCACCCCAAACAATCCGGCGGAGGAAGGTCAACCGTTGGCGCTATTCTATACCGGGGGCGGCGCCATTACGCCCGAGGTAGGGACAGGAGTTCCGGGGCCGGCACCGGCGGCCGAAACGACGCTTCCGGCGCTTGTAACCGTGGATGGGCGACAAGCGCAAGTCCTGTTCAGCGGCTACGCACCCGGCTTCTTCGGGCTTTTTCAGATCAACTTCATCGTTCCCGAAGATGTCAACTGCGGAACACGGTCGCTGGTCGTTCGAATCGGGGATTCGGGCAGCCCGGTCAGCACGATCAATCTGGCCTGTCCATAGCCGGCCTGTTCCTCACCTGACGGCCGAAGCATGTCTATCGGGCGGCGATGACTGTCCGGTACGCCCTGGCGGGTGCGTCCCCTCATCGGAATCGACAAGGCCGGCCAACCCTCACTGCTGGCAAAAGCGCAAGTTGATTTCCCAAGGACTTAACGGAAGCGCGGCTGACTGTCCCAGCATTTTTTCACACCTTCCGGGCGCTCGCCTATTGTTGGGGCGGGGGATTGCCTGTCGCGGGCGCCTCCGCCGCAGCCGCGGGTTTACTCTTGCGGGCTGAGCGGGCGCCAGGCTGCCCTGGGAAGATCGCCTTAACGCCAAACTTGCGCATGATGGGCAACACGTCGAACATGATCTTCCGCTCGCCCTCAAGCTGTGCGATTTCAGGGTGATACTGAAAAGTGATTTGCCGATGGTCGCCCGGTTCCAGCGGGCCTTCCCCCACATCCACGACGAGGCCCGGGATGTCCGCTCCCTCACGCTCGAGCGTCAGGCGAACCGGGCCAGTGTTGGCGAAGGTTATCGTGCGTTCGACAGGCTGGTTGTCGTTGCTGGGGGGAAACTTGACTTCGCCGCGGTTGATCGCATACATACGGCTGAAGCTTTCGGGCTTGATTCCTTGCATGCCACCCGCGAAAGCGCCTTGCACCAGCGCGGCTTCACCCGGCTTGGCTTCCTGGCTTTTCGTCTCGCCAAAGGGGGTTTTGTTTCCATGGGGCTCCATGTAGAGAAACCAGTTATCCTCGATCCAGCGCCACTTTCCGGCGATGGGCACCTTGAAGGGCGTCGCACCCATCAGAGGGAACATGGTGTCGACATTCACGAGGACATTCGCTTCCTTGAAATCGTCGTCGAAGGTAATGCTGGTGAGCTCAAATCCCAGGAGCGCCTTTTTCTGAGTGTTGTAAAAGTCATCCTTAGACTCTTCGGCGACCAACTCCTCGGCTTGGCGAAACTTTCCCTCCTTGAAAAGCTCGTAGAACCGCACCACCCGCGCCCGCACAGCCTCTTCCACCTGCGGCGGAGCCTTTCGAAACGGGCCGGCCTGTTTTTCGCTGCCGAAAAGGATGGATGCCGCCAGCAGGACGGGTGTCACCAACAGAAACTGCTTCATCGTAGCTCTCCCACGAACTCATTCGATTATATCAAGCACCGTTGAGCCCAGCCGGCATGCGAACGCCCGGCCATCCCCTCAAGCCGCCTGCGCCGCGTTGCGGCGCGCGGTCTTTGATTAGACGGTCTTCGCGACGTTTCGTTTCTATTCGACCCTGGGGCGGCGAGAAATGCGGCCTAAGCCTTCCGTATATCACGGTGGGAAACTTTGACCTCGCTGCCGGCGCTTTCGAGGTTGCGGCCGACGGCCTCGGCGATCATAACGGAGCGGTGACGTCCGCCCGTGCAGCCGAAGCCGATCGTGAGGTAGCTCTTGCCCTCGCGGACGTAATGGGGGATCAGGTAGAGCAGCAGATCGGAGATGCGGCCGATGAACTCCCCGGTCTGGGGGAAAGAGCGTATGTAGCGAACGACCTTCGGGTGCCTGCCGTTGAGGGTCTTGCAGCCCGGCTCGTAGTTGGGGTTCGGCAGGAATCGCACGTCGAAGACCAAGTCGCTCTCGCTCGGAACGCCGTGCTTGAAACCGAAGCTGTTGATCGCGATCAGGAGCGGCGGGTCTTCGCGCCCGCCTCGAAAGCGCGCCACGATGAGCCGCCGCAGTTCGTGGATGTTGAACTTCGAGGTATCGAGAATCAGGTCCGCCAGCTTTTCGATGGGCCGCAGGGCTTTACGTTCGGCCCGGATGCCGCCGAGAACCGATCTCGCGCCCCTGAGCGGGTGAGGACGGCGGGTCTCACTAAAGCGGCGCTGCAGAACCGCGTCGCCCGCTTCGAGGAATAGCAGGAAGACGAGACCCTGTTTTCTCAGTTGCTGGAAAATCTTCGGGAACTTGCGAAGCGCCTCGCCTTCCCGAATATCGACCACCAGCGCCGCCCGTGAGATATCGGGAGAGTGACGGCAAAGGTCGGCGAAGGTCGGGATGAGGTCGATCGGCAGATTGTCGACGGCGTAGAAGCCCATGTCCTCGAAGACTTTGAGGACGGAACCCTTTCCCGACCCGCTGAGGCCGGTGATGATGACCAACTCATGCCCGCCCGTTACACCCGCATCAGGCGCGGGATGAGTGGCCGCGGGCGGCCGTGTCTTAGCGCTACGCCGTGGCTTGTTCATAATGGCGGGTTCGGCGGTCTAGTCTGCTTCGACGAGTTCGAGCTTCCCGTCGCGCCTCCGCAGCAAGACGCGGAGCCCGCCGCTTTCAGCGTCGCGGTAGGTGAGCTGATCGCGGTCAAGCTCTTCGATCTGAATCATCGCTTCCTCGACAGTCATCGGTTTGGGAGCGACGTTGTTGTTGCGAACGAGTTTCACTTTGGCGGGAGATCCCGCCCGCGGCTCTGTTTCGGGCGCTTCGGCGGCCGTGGCCGGCGGCGGAACCCGCTGGTTGGGATGCCGCCGGACATTGATCAGCTTGTGCTTGTTGCGGGCGGCTTGGCGCTCCAGCTTGTCGGCGGCGGACTGCACCGCCAGAAAGGCGTCCGCGTTTGATGAGCTGACCACGAAAGTGTGGTTCAGCGCCCGCAGCGTGATTTCGGCATCGAAGAGATGCCGCTGACGCGAGAATTTGACGTGCGCCTCCAGGCTATGTTTTCTGCCCAGAATCCGGTGGCACTTGCTGAGTTTGACGCCGATCTTGCGCTCCTGTGTCTCGGTGAAGCGCTCCGGCCTGCCTGTGTAACTGACCTTCATGAAACGATGAACCTCCTAGTGCGAGGCGGCTGGTTTTCGCCTTCGCTTGTGGGTTGACGCTATCCCCATGTCCTCACGATACTTGGCCACCGTGCGGCGTGTCACCGAGATCCCGTTCCCATTGAGAACCTTGCTGATCTTTTCGTCGGTGAGCGGCCGCGCGGGGTCTTCCTGTTCGATCATCTGCTTGACTTTGCGCTTCAGCAGCATCAAGGGCAGTGAGGCGCCGGCCGGGCCTTGCACGGCCTCGGAGAAGAAAAACCTGAGTTCGTAGACGCCATGCTCGGTATGGGCGTACTTGTTGGACACCGCACGGCTGACCGTTGAAGGGTGGACGCCGATCTCTTCGGCGATATCCTTGATCATCATCGGACGCAAGTAGTCGATACCGTGCGAAAGCAGGCCGTTCTGGCGCCGGATGATAGCTTCGCAGACGGAGCGAATCGTTTGGCGGCGCTGCTCAATGTTGCGCAGCAACTGGATGGCTGAGTGGTAGCGCTCACGAACGTAATCGCGGACTTCTTTCGTCGATTGGCCCTTGCCCAGCAGCCGCCGGTAGCCGCGGTTAAGCCGCAGATCAGGGAGATCGTCCTCGTTGAGCACCACCCGGAAGCCGTCGGAGGATTTGACGAAATAGACGTCGGGCTCA
>Ga0214472_10005688_pt1 | contig 13118 bp, 10 predicted proteins | sample RVTome_6_FD_207662 | JGI IMG/M metagenome (GOLD analysis project Ga0214472, IMG submission 207662) | Soil microbial communities from uranium-contaminated site in the Upper Colorado River Basin, Wyoming, United States - RVT140D175 | ecosystem: Environmental > Terrestrial > Soil > Contaminated >... | reverse complement strand
TAATGTTAGATAACTCACAACCATGGCATGCAGTGTCTGTTGATGAAGTCCTTGTCAGGCAGAAGACCACATCTGCGGGTTTGAGTGAGGTGGAAGCCGCGAGACGTCTTGCTGAATTCGGGCCCAACCGGCTGGCGCCGCCAAAAAAACGCGGACCATTGATCCGCTTCCTTGTGCAATTTCATAATTTACTGATCTATGTCCTGATCGGCGCAGCATGTGTCACCGCTTTGCTGGGACACTGGGTGGACACCGGCGTTATATTCGGTGTTGTTATTATTAATGCCATTATCGGTTTTATCCAGGAGGGCAAGGCCGAAGCGGCCCTGGATGCGATCCGTAATTTGTTATCACCACTGGCCATGGTGGTACGTGATGGAAGCCCGCGAACCGTCAGCGGTGAAAATCTTGTGCCCGGTGATGTGGTGTTGTTGCAATCGGGTGATCGTGTACCAGCTGATCTGCGTTTGATACACCAGAAAAATCTCCGTATTGATGAAGCCATGCTGACCGGTGAATCCGTGCCAGTGAATAAATCAATTGAAAAAGCCGATGAATCCAGCGTGCTGGCAGACCGTGCCTGCATGGCATATTCCGGTACGTTCGTGACATTCGGACAGGGCACGGGTGTGGTGATCGCCACCGGTGATACCACCGAAATCGGGCGCATCAGTGAAATGCTGGGACACGTGGAAACACTGACCACACCTTTATTAAAACAGATGGCCGTATTTGCGCGCTGGTTGACGGCGGCCATCCTGGTGCTGGCAACAGCGACATTCCTGTTTGGCATGTTGTTCCGCGATTATTCCAATACTGAGATGTTCCTTGCAGCAGTCGGTATCGCTGTCGCCGCCATACCGGAAGGGCTGCCTGCGATCATGACGATTACACTGGCCATCGGCGTGCAACGCATGGCACGTGGCAATGCCATCATCCGGCGGTTGCCGGCAGTGGAAACCCTGGGTTCTGTCACCACCATTTGCTCGGACAAGACGGGCACATTGACGCGCAACGAAATGACGGTAACAAGTATTGCCAGTGTGGAAAATTTTATTGTGGTCAGCGGTGCAGGGTACGAGCCACGTGGCACGTTCACCACCGATGAAAAGTTGATCGAAATAGCGGATAACAACGAACTGGCTGAAATCATTCGTGCCGCGCAGCTTTGTAATGAGGCTGCCCTCGAACTGAAACATGGCGCATGGCTATTACATGGTGATCCCACGGAGGGAGCACTGGTTGTAGCTGCTATGAAAGCAGGTCTGGATCCGCACATTGAAAAAGAGGGATATCCGCGGCTTGATGTGATCCCGTTTGAATCGGAACATCGTTTTATGGCGACATTGCATCATGATCATGCTGGCCATCACTTTATCTATCTGAAAGGCGCACCGGAAAAAGTCATTGATATTTGCAATAGGGAACGGCATGCGGGCACGGATCAGCCGCTCAATCCGGATTTCTGGCACCGGCAAATCGAGCACATTGCCAGTATGGGGCAACGTACCCTGGCGATAGCATTCAAAACTGTGTCAAACACTCAAAACGATCTGACATTCGCTGATGCTGAAGGCGGGTTTACCTTGCTGGGGATATTCGGGATCACAGACCCGCCGCGGTCTGAAGCCATCACCTCGGTACGCTTGTGCAAGGCAGCAGGTATACGCGTCATTATGATAACGGGAGATCATGCCGCAACTGCGCGTGCCATCGGCAAGGAACTGGGGATCGGGGACGGGATTGCGGTACTCAATGGCAGGGATATTGAACAGATGAACGAAAATGATCTGGGTGTAGCTATCCGCAAGATTGACGTGATTGCCCGCGCCAGTCCTGAGCACAAGTTGCGGCTGGTGAAAATATTGCAGGAACAGGGCCAGGTGGTCGCCATGACCGGTGATGGAGTGAATGATGCCCCGGCACTCAAGCGTGCTGATGTCGGTGTGGCGATGGGGCGCAAGGGGACAGAAGTCGCCAAGGAAGCTGCTGAGATGGTGCTGGCTGATGACAATTTTTCATCCATCACGCGCGCCGTGGAAGAGGGCAGGACGGTCTATGACAACCTGAAAAAATCCATCCTGTTTATTCTGCCGACAAATGTCGGTGAAGCGCTCATGCTGGTGATTGCCATTTTGCTCGGGACACTGCTTCCCATCACTCCCGTGCAGATCCTGTGGGTCAACATGATCACTGCGGTCACCCTGGCCTTGTCACTCGCCTTCGAGCCACCGGAAGACGAAGTCATGCGACGCCCGCCGCGCCATCCCGGTGAGCCCCTGCTTTCCAGGTTCCTCATCTGGCGCATCCTGTTCGTATCACTGATTATCCTGGCAGGAAGCTTTGGCCTCTTTTACTGGTTCCGGTCAGGTGGCGCCAGTATTGAATTCGCACGTACTGTAGCAGTAAATACGCTTGTGATGTTTGAGGTATTTTATCTTTTCAACACGCGTTATATCCTCGCCTCGGTAATTTCTGTGAAAGGATTGACTGGGAACCGCTTTGTACTGATTGCAATCGCCCTGGTCATTGTGCTCCAGTTATTATTTACCTACACGCCCCTGATGCAACGGCTTTTCCACACAGCTGCCCTTGGTTGGGATACCTGGTTGTATATTCTGGTGGTGGCATTCTCGGTTTTTATCCTGGTAGAACTGGAAAAACTTTTATTCCGGATCGGAAGGCGCTGATCATCAAAATATTGCGGCGCAATATGTATTACCGGGTAATTCGCTTTTTTTGATTTAGATCAAGGCTTGTATTATTAGAAATGAGATGTTGGATGGATGCTCATGGACCTAAGGCAAGCACCTGTGAATATAGTTAACCAGTTTTTTTATTCCGGTTATGTCAGTTAATGTGGATACCGGAACCGGTACAAACGGAAAGGCCCTCGAGAAAATAATCAAGGGCATACCCATTTCACCCGGCGTCAGTTTTGGCCGAACCTGTTTTTATCATAATAAAATAGAAGATGTGTCTGTCAGGCACAAAAGTGATTTAATCGACCAGAACACCAGTCTTCTGGATGCATTCAGTCAGCTCGGAAAACAGTTGCTCTCCATGACCAGAGCAGCTGAGGCATGTTTTGACCATAATTCTGCTGCGATATTCAGGGCACACAAGATGATTTGTGAAGAATTGCAGATGGATATTCTTAATACCGTTAAACAGGGAAAATTGACAGCAATAGATGCCATAGAACAATGTTTTGATAATTATTTTGAGTATTTTAATGGATTGGACAATGATTATCTGAGTGGACGTGGTAATGATTTTGCAGAACTCAAGAAATTATTGTTGGGTCTGTTGGACAACACCGAAACGTTTCTGACCTGCAGGGAATACCAGGGTTGCCAGGTGGGAGAGTGTGTCCTGGGGAATGACCATATTCTGGTAGCTGATGAATTAACGGCCAATGTGGCCATCAGGATCAGGGGCCATACCAGGGGAATAATTACAGAAAAATGTGGTGCCAACTCCCATGCAGCTGTCATTGCACGATCACTTGATATCCCTGTGATCAGTGGCATAAAGGATCCGGGACAACTGCTGTCTCATCACGATAATATATTAATCAACGGTTTGACCGGTGAACTTATTATTAATCCGGATGCAAATTCACTGGCCAGGTATCGTACACAGATTAACCGGCCATACAGGTACGAGGTTGTCAAACCTGTTCCGCAGTTTACTGTGCTTGCAGATATTGATTGCTGTCAGGATGTAATGAATGCAATCAAGGTAAAGGCAGATGGAGTCGGGTTATACAGAACGGAATTTGAAATGTTGAATAAGGGACGTGTACTGAGTGAGGATGAACAAATTGCATGCTACCAGTATGTAATCGACAGCATGAAAGGAAAACCGGTTTATTTCAGATTATTTGACCTGGGCAGTGATAAATCTGCGCCGTGGCTTGAAATTCCTGCTGAGGATAATCCTGCATTAGGTTGTCGTGGCGCACGTTTTCTGCTCACACGGCCTGAGCTTGTTATAAGTCAGGCGCGGGCTATCGCGACTGTATCCCGTTCGCTACATGTGAACGTGATATACCCGATGATTTCCGGTCTGGACCAGTTTTTACAATTAAAGAAAATATTTCTGGAGGCGATTACAGGATTCGAACATGCCAATATTCGCCATGGCATCATGTTTGAGGTCCCTTCAGTTTGTTTGCAGGCTGAAGAGTTGTTTCAGGAAATTGATTTTGGCAGGATAGGCAGTAATGATTTGATTCAATATTTGTTTGCTTATGACAGAACCGGCAATGATTTCAGTTACCTTGATCTTGCAGGTAACCCGGCGGTTTGGAATATGATAAGCAACCTGGCTGCAGTCGCACGCAAGGTGGAAAAACCACTTGAATTGTGCGGGGACATGACCACTATCCCTGAATTCATACCTAAATTGATAGAGCTTGGCATACACACCATAAGTACCGGCCCAAAATTCATCGCCGGGGCAAGAAGGGCTGCGCTCCCCTGTTTTTCATAATCCTGCTGGTTAACCAGGGCTGCGGTCAACAGCAGCAGATCATCTACAGATATATTTTTTCTGGTGATTGTGGAAAATCAGCCGGCTTGATGCTATTCATTGCATGATGAGTGAAATTTATTTTGGTGAGTTCCGGGTGGTTCTGATTCAACATATCCGTGAGGTTGATGCGGAGAATCCGGAATATCAATCGACGGAGTGGTATCTGTTGCGGTATCTGCAACGGGTGGTAAAGGCTACCGAACCACCCGCTTCCAGCAGCCGTGTGGAAAACAGTATCCGCGGATTGGTCCGGTTTTATGTGGATATGATTGAGGAACGGTCAGAGCTTGGTGAACGCTGCCGCATGATTAACGAGGAATATCGCAAGGCTTTACGTACGCACAAGGACCAGAACAACAGGCACCGGAAATAAACTGCCTGCTATACAGTGATCACTGAGTGCAGCAGCACCGGTGCCTGGTTAATAACTGTTACTCTTTGGTGCGTATGATAATGGCCGAAATATCATCCGTAACTACAGCCGCATCAAAAAATTCCCTGCCACTGAGTTCACGCAATTGTACGAGATCGTCGTTCACTGAACCAACCGTCCCAGTCAATTCCTCGCCTGAATCCAGTTTTACGGTAACCCGTTTACCATCGTATGCTTTCAGGACACTTACTATGCTATCAACGGCCTTGACGGAAAGTGGTTCAGCTATAACTGCACCGGAATTTAAAAACATACCTGCGAGTAAAATCAGTGTGGATAATATTTTGTTCATGGTTAATCTCCTGTAGAAAACATCAACGCAGAATTCTCGCTAAGCTCGAAATGACAGGATCATTATTGACTGTCATTTCAACCAAAGGGTGAAATCCTGTTTTACATTATTGGCTGAAAATCTTTTCCCGCCAGAGTTGTGCTTTGGCCATGACAGCCGCTTCGTCAATCGTCATTAATACACCGCTTTTCAATAGTTGTTTGCCTGCGACCCATACATCGGTGATCTGATTGCGGTTGCACGCATACACAATCTGCGAGATGGGATTATACAGGGGTTGCGTTTCAATATGATTCAGGTCTATCGCCACCACATCGGCCGCCTTGCCAACGGCCAATGATCCGGTTTTATCTCCCAGGCCGAGTGCAATGGCTGCATTCAATGTTGCCATCCTGAGTACGGTATGGGCCGGTAATGCAGTGCTGTCCCCGGCCACACCTTTACCGAGTAATGCAGCGGTGCGCATTTCACCCAGCATATCCAGGTCGTTATTACTGGCCGCACCGTCAGTTCCAAGAGCCACGTTGACATTATTAAGCAGCAGTTCATTAACGGGGCAAAAACCACTGGCGAGCTTCAGGTTGGATTCCGGACAATGCACTACACTTACGCCGTACTTTGCAATCAGTTCAATCTCATCACTTTCAAGTTGTGTCATGTGCACGGCCATCAACCGGTTGCTGAGCAGGCCCAGTTCGAATAAACGCTGTAACGGTCGCTTTCCATGTTGTTCAATACTCTGGTGTACCTCGAAGGCCGTCTCCTGCACGTGCATCTGGATCTGTATGTCCATTTCTTCAGCGAGTGTCGCAATTTTCTGTAAAGGTGCATCGGAAACCGTATATGGTGCGTGCGGACCGAATACTGTGCCGATCAGGGGGTTATGTTTGAACTTGTCATGGACTTGTTCGCCCTTCAGGAAATATTCATCCGGGTCTTTTGCCCAGGCTGTTGGAAAATCGATCATAATCAGACTGACATGGGCCCTGATACCACACTCCACCGCAGTTTCTGCAACCCTGTCCGGGAAAAAATACATATCATTAAAACAGGTGGTGCCGCCGCGGACCATCTCGGCAATGGCATGCCGTGTTCCGTCTTCAACAAATTCGGGATTGACCCAACGTTGTTCTGCCGGCCAGATATGATTGTTCAGCCAGTCCATTAACGGCAGGTCATCTGCGAGTCCACGGAACAGCGACATGGCCGCATGTGTGTGGCAATTGATAAGTCCGGGGATCAGCGCATGGGCATCCAGATCAATTTCTTCATAAGCAGTGAATTTAAGCCTGGCTTCTTCGGTGGGAAGTATGCCGGTTATTTTGCCGTCGTTGATGGCCAGGGAATGGTGTTCGTAAATTACGTTGTCCGGTGTCGGCCTTGGCTTACTCGACTCGGTCTCCTGATTCGTTCTACCTCCTGCATCCTTGCAGTCGTCTACCGGGATAATCCAGCGGGCGTTGATGAGAGTATCAATATTCATTAGTTATTAGTGATTAGTGATTAGTGAATGGTAAATAATAACGGGTAAGCTGTAACCAATCACCACACACTAAACACCGCTTTTTGTTTGCTTTTTCCTTGTTGATTATTCATTGTACGCAAAAATCCCGTAAAGGAGGCAGTATTTGTCAGCAAAAACGCCCAACCCGGACAACGTGCGGCCTATTATCTGGCACGAAGACCATTTGCAATTACTGGACCAGCGGTTATTGCCTGGCAAGATGGTCTACCTTGACTACGGCACTGCCGCTGATGCAGCTACAGCTATCCGCCAGATGGTGGTGCGCGGTGCTCCGGCGATAGGTATTACCGCCGCCTATGGTGTGGTCCTTGCTGCACGAGCTGCCTACAGGATAGACCCGGAAAAATGGCGGACAGCCATACAGCCCAACCTGGATATGCTGGCGCAATCCAGACCCACGGCGGTTAATCTGCACTGGGCCTTGCAACGTATGCAATCCCGTTTCAGTAATATCGAAGGCGACCCGGAACCGGAACTGCTCAGGGAGGCGTCAACCATTCATGCAGAAGATATAGCCGCCAACAGGAAAATGGGGGCATTGGGCGCAGCCTTGATAGCTGATTGCAGACAAGTCCTGACCCATTGCAATACCGGTTCACTGGCAACCGGTGGCTACGGGACCGCGTTGGGTGTCATACGTTCAGCCTGGCAGTCCGGGACACTGGAGATGGTCTATGCGAGCGAAACCCGGCCCTGGTTGCAGGGTGCCAGACTGACTGCTTGGGAATTGCAGCAGGACAATATTCCGGTCACCCTGATCGCAGACAGCGCTGCCGGTTTTCTGTTGAGTCAGGACCAGGTCAAATGGGTAATCGTCGGGGCCGACCGCATCGCTGCCAATGGTGATGTTGCCAACAAGATCGGTACTTATGGCCTGGCTGTGGCTGCCCGGCATCATGGAGTGCAAATGATGGTCGTTGCGCCAGCCTCAACATTCGATTTGCATACCTTGACCGGTGCTGAAATCCCGATAGAAGATCGTGGTGCCGATGAAATAGTGCGCTGTGCCGGAAACCAGATTGCCCCCGACGGTATCGCCACCTGGAACCCGGTCTTTGATATTACACCGACAGCACTCATCGATGTGATCGTTACCGAAAAGGGAGTAATTCATCGCCCGGATCAGCATAAAATCGCCGCAATTTTTCAATAAATTTTCCACGGAAAGTCAAGCCAAAAATCATCACCGGCAGTATTGAATTTAACTGCATTTTTTCTATAGATAACGGTCTGGTTGTGATAAAATTTCACGCTTTGTGAACAGCTGAAAAAGGGCCCTCAATTGTCAGTAAATCCTGTGGTTTTTTATGTCTGAATTCGATTTCGCGCGCATCGTTTCTCCCATCAATATAGAAGATGAAATGAAGCAGTCCTATATGGATTACGCCATGAGCGTAATCATAGGACGGGCCCTGCCGGACGTGCGCGATGGACTGAAACCCGTACACCGGCGTGTACTTTTTGCCATGAATGAAATGGGCAATGACTGGAACAAGGCCTATAAAAAATCCGCCCGTATCGTCGGTGATGTGATTGGTAAATACCATCCACATGGTGATACGGCCGTGTACGACACCATAGTGCGCATGGCCCAGCCGTTTTCACTGCGCTATACGCTGGTCGACGGGCAGGGTAATTTCGGCTCTGTTGATGGTGACGCCCCGGCGGCCATGCGTTATACCGAAGTGCGCATGTCGCGGATTGCGCATGAATTGCTGGCCGATATCGACAAGGAAACGGTTGATTTTGTGCCCAACTACGACGGTGCAGAACACGAACCCACTGTCATGCCGGCCAGGATCCCCAATCTGCTGGTGAATGGTTCCAGCGGGATTGCCGTGGGTATGGCCACCAATATTCCGCCGCATAACCTGACTGAAGTGATCAATGCCTGTGTGGCGCTGATTGATAATCCGGCCATACAGATCGGTGAGTTAATGCAGCATATACCCGGCCCGGATTTTCCAACGGCAGGCATCATCAACGGTTCAAAGGGGATACATGAAGCCTATCGCACCGGCCGTGGTCGTATTTATGTAAGGGCCCGTACCGAGATCGAGACTGATGATAAAGATGGCCATACCATTATCGTCAAGGAACTGCCTTATCAGGTGAACAAGGCGCGGCTGATGGAGAAAATCGCCGAACTGGTCAAGGACAAACAAATCACCGGCATCCGTGAGCTGCGTGATGAATCCGACAAGGACGGCATGCGTATGGTGATCGAATTGCGCCGGGGTGAAGTGCCGGAAGTCATCCTGAATAATCTCTATCAGCAGACCCAGATGCAGAATGTATTTGGTATCAATGTGGTTGCCCTTGAGAATGCCCAGCCACGCCTGTTGAATCTTAAGAACCTGCTCGAAGCCTTTATCCGGCACCGGCGCGAAATTGTTTCCCGGCGTACCGTCCATGATCTCCGCAAGGCCCGCGCCCGCGCCCATATCCTTGAAGGTCTTGCCGTTGCATTGGCGAATATCGACCCGGTAATAGCGCTGATCAAGGCATGCCCCAGTCCGGCAGAGGCCAAACTGAAATTACTGGAACCCTTATGGCAATCCGGTGTGGTTCTGGAAATGCTGAAACGTGCAGGTGCACATGCTTCACGTCCTGAGGATTTACCGAAAAATTTCGGTTTGCTGGATGAAGGTTACCGGTTATCTGATGTGCAGGCCCAGGCCATCCTGGATCTCAAGCTGCAGCGGCTGACGGGACTTGAACAGGACAAGATCATCAAGGAATACGGCGAATTGCTGGAAACCATCAAAGACCTGATGGACATCCTCGCCCGGCCGGAGCGCCTGATGCAGGTGATACGCGATGAACTGGTGGATATAAAAGAGCGCTACGGTGATACGCGTAAAACAGAGATTATCGAAGACCATCAGGACCTGAGTATGGAAGATCTGATCACGGAAGAGGATGTCGTGGTGACGTTGTCACATGCCGGTTATGCCAAGTCCCAGTCACTGGATGTGTATCGTTCACAACGGCGTGGTGGCAAGGGTAAATCTGCCACCAGCATGAAGGATGAAGATTTTATCGACAAGTTAATTATTGCCAGTACCCACGATACTGTCCTGTGTTTTTCCAGCAAGGGCAAAGTCTACTGGTTGAAAGTCTATGAATTTCCGCAGGCCAGCCGCGCAGCCCGCGGTAAACCGATCATCAATCTTTTGCCGCTGGAAGATGGTGAACGCATCAATGCCGTCTTGCCGATCCGTGAATATGCGGAAGATAAATTCATATTCATGGCGACGGCTGATGGTACGGTAAAAAAATGCAGCCTGGCTGATTTCTCACGCCCGCGTCCAAGTGGTATACGCGCCATTGAGTTGCGGGAAGATAACCAGTTGATTGGTGTTGAATTGACCGACGGTAATCATGATGTCATGTTATTCAGTGATGCGGGCAAGGCGGTGCGCTTTCATGAATCCGAAGTACGGGCGATGGGCCGTACGGCACGTGGTGTGCGTGGCATCCGATTAGGCAGTGATCAACGGGTTATATCATTGATTATCGTTGAATCCGGTTGCACCGTATTAACGGCCACGGAAAAAGGTTTTGGCAAGCGTACACCGATTGAAGACTACGTGGTGAAGGGCCGTGGTGGTGTCGGCGTGATATCAATCCAGACCACCGAACGCAACGGCAAAGTCGTGGGTGCTGTTACCGTGAATGAGGGTGACGAGATCATGCTGATCAGCAACCAGGGTACGCTGATCAGGACACCGGTCGATCAGGTTTCTGTGGTCGGCCGGAATACCCAGGGTGTACGGCTGGTGACCCTGGGTGAAGGTGAAAGCCTGGCGAGTCTTGAGAGAATAGTTGAGTATGGCAACGGTGATGAAGAATAGCCGGTTAAGTCCCGTCCCTGAATTGCACCCGGGCCGCATCTGTAATTTTGGCGCCGGTCCGGCGATGCTACCCACTGAGGTGATGTTGCAGGCGCAAGCCGAATTACTGGACTGGCAGGGCAGCGGTATGTCGGTGATGGAGATCAGTCATCGCAGTGAGGCATTTATGGCCATTGCGGCACAAGCCGGGGCCGATCTGCGCGAGCTGTTACAAATTCCCGGTAATTACAAGGTGCTGTTTTTGCAGGGTGGCGCCACCAGCCAGTTTGCCATGGCGCCGCTGAACCTCCTGCGCGGCAAAACCTCAGCGGATTATCTGCATACCGGGATGTGGTCAGAGAAAGCCATGAAGGAAGCGCGCCGTTACTGCAATGTGAACATTGCGCTATCTATCGAAAATAATGGATTCACGTCAATCCCGCATTCTGATTCCTGGATACTGAATTCTGACGCCGCATATGTCTATTACACCGCTAATGAAACCGTACACGGTGTCGAATTTCAATCCATTCCGGAGGTGGGTGACGTGCCGCTGGTCACCGACATGACATCAAACCTGTTGTCCAGACCGCTGGATGTTTCACGCTTCGGTGTGATCTTCGCCGGTGCGCAGAAAAACCTGGGGCCGTCCGGGCTGGTGGTGGTCATTATCCGAGAAGACCTGACCGGACATGCCGGAAAGAGCATTCCCAGCATGTATGACTATGCTGTCCATGCACGGGAACACTCCATGTTCAACACCCCGCCCACCTTTGCCTGGTATGTGACCGGTCTGGTGCTGCAATGGGTCAAACGTGCGGGTGGAGTCAGGGAAATGGAAAGGCGGGCCATACGCCGATCGGAGAAGCTCTATCAGTTTATTGATGCTTCCGGGTTCTATCATAATCCGGTTGCAGCGGAGTGCCGTTCCCGGATGAATGTCCCGTTTTTGCTCGCCGATGAGAGTCTTAACCAGCCCTTTATAAAAGAGGCCGAGGCACACGGATTAACCGCTTTGGCCGGTCACCGCGCCGTAGGCGGCATGCGCGCCAGCATCTACAACGCCATGCCGGAAGAGGGGGTAGACCGGCTGATTGAATTCATGGCGGATTTTGTCCGGCGTTACGGCTAGGTTTTTTTAGCGTCTGGACGTATCCCGTTCTTCACATCATTCCAGTTCAGTACTGGATCGTCCGGATCATTCAATGCCTGTTGAAGCCGCTTGCGGAAATCAAATGCTGTAATAATTTCAAATGGCGTCTGTTTATTTAATTCAAGCAAAGCCTTGTCTCCGCTGATTAATGCAGTGGTTTTGCCTGCATACGCAAGATGCAGGAATTTCTGATCGTGCGGATCGCGGCACTTTGGAATATTTTCTGGATGACCTGTGGTTTTAATAATTTTTGTATAGGGTAAATAATCGCCCAGCAGGCTTTCAATATCCGTTTCGGATAATTTGAATTTGGGATAGGTCAATGCCCGTAGTAATTCCTCCGAGCACGCCGTGTCAACTAATGGTGTAATTTTCTGCTCAATCCATGCGTCCTTGAGCCAATGCAGGCGGCCGGTGTTGAAAACCAGGGTGGAGATGATGATATTGGTAGCAATGACGACATTCACTTTCCGGCTTTCCTGGCCCAGGCAACCGCACTGGCAATGTCCTTTTCACTGATTTTGAGCGATTTGAGTTTTTGCCGCACCTCATCGCTGCGATTGGCGCGCAAGGGTTTAAGCACGATCCGATCTTTATCGGCCTCGACCTCAAAATAATCAATGCCCGGAAAATTATCGGCAATTTTCTTGGGCAGGGTAATCTGGTTCTTTACTGTCTTTTTGGCAAGCATGGCCTGTCACCGTGTAGTAAGGAAGTAAGGAAATCCTACTCCAAATCAGTACGGGATGACAAGCTGCAATGATCAGGCAACACGTTATCAGTCACTATGATCGGTGTAACAAATCAGGGCATGGTTGATGCCCGCCTTCACTGCTCCGGGACGACGTAAATAATTTCATTCGAGTAGGGGTTCCCGGTGCCGTAGGGGTTGTTAATGCTGTCCGGTGAATAGCGGCTTCCGTAACGGCCATAGGGATTAGACGTTGAATCCGGATCATATGGGTTTGCACTCAGTCGTCCGCGGTAATTGCCCTGGCTATCATAGAGTTTGGGGGCTTGCGTGGCGTAAGGATTGGAGGCTGACTTGTTGCTGTAGGGGCTGCCATACTGGCTGTAGGGATTCATAAGGCCATCCGGTTTGTAAGGGCTGCCCGCGCCATAAGGATTATCAAGGCATTGCGGGTCAAAGGGACAAACGGCCCATGTGCTTGCACAAACTGTAAACAGCGCCAATGCTACAAGTATCTGATTCGCTTTCATGTGTTTCTCTGTGATGATAGATAGATTGTGTTGCATTCTAAGCCTGCGCAGGCTCACCGGATGAGCTAGAGACGGAGTAATATGGGCCGTAACGAATTAAGGAAAATAACAGCATGTTA
>Ga0214472_10005687_pt1 | contig 13123 bp, 16 predicted proteins | sample RVTome_6_FD_207662 | JGI IMG/M metagenome (GOLD analysis project Ga0214472, IMG submission 207662) | Soil microbial communities from uranium-contaminated site in the Upper Colorado River Basin, Wyoming, United States - RVT140D175 | ecosystem: Environmental > Terrestrial > Soil > Contaminated >... | reverse complement strand
GGAGGCCGGCTTTCCCCCGGGGTGGCCGGTGTTCCGGGTTGCCGGAACGGCAGACGTCGTGGGCGAGCTGGAGCGGCTGCGACCGCGAACGCTGCTGGTCTCGGCCGTGGAAGAGCAGACGGTATGCTTGGTCGCCCTCGACCCCGGCGGCGTCCCGGCGTTCGGCGGCGCCATGCGGGCCCTGGCGGAGCGGGGCGTGGTCGCCAGGGTCGAGGCCGAGCCCCACCTGTGAGGAGCCGAGACCAAGGATGGCCATCCTTCCCATCCGCACGTTGGGCGACCCGGTGCTTCGGGAGAAGGCCCGCCCCGTGGAACGGTTCGACCGCTCCTTCCGTCGCCTGGTCGACGACATGTTCGAGACGATGTACGACGCTCCCGGCGTGGGCCTCGCCGCTCCGCAGGTCGGCATCTCGCTTCGGTTCTTCGTGTACGACGACGGCGAGGGCAACAAGGGCTTCGTGGCCGACCCGGAGCTTTCCGACCTCGAGGAGGAGGAGGTCCGGGACGAGGGGTGCCTGTCGATCCCCGGGCCCTTCTACCCTACGACCCGCGCCCTCGGGGCCACGGTGAGGGGCCGTGATCCGGACGGGAACCCCTTCGAGCTGAAGGGCGAGGGGCTGCTGGCCCGGATCTTCCAGCACGAGACCGACCACACGAACGGAGTCCTGTACATCGACCGGCTTCCCGACGAGGGTCGGCGCGAGGTCATGCGGATGCTCCGGGAGCATGAGCTGAAGCGAGCGCAGGGCAGCTCCACGACCCTGTAGACCCGCACCACGTATCCTCCGCTCGTGGCCGGGTCCCCCTCCCTTCGCGTCGCCTTCTTGGGGAACGACGAGTGGTCCGTCCCGTCCCTAGAAGCGCTGGCGGGATCGGCCCACGACGTGGCGTTGGTGGTGACCCGGGTTCCCCGCCCCGCCCGGCGGGGGGGCGCGCTCCGGCCGACTCCGGTGGCGGCGGCCGCCATCCGACTCGGCCTGCCCCTCGCCGAGGTGGAGACGGTGCGATCCGGCCAGGGGTTCGAGCGGCTCGAGGCCTCGGCACCCGACGTGCTCGTGGTGGTGGCCTACGGGGAGCTGTTGCCCCCGGCCGTGCTCCGCCTCCCGAAGATCGCGCCGGTTAACCTCCACTTCTCGCTCCTCCCCAGGCTGCGAGGGGCGAGCCCGGTGCAGACCGCACTGCTCCTCGGCCTCGACACCACCGGGGTGACCGCGATCTGGATGGACGAGGGCCTGGACACCGGTCCCGTCCTGCGCCGGCGGGAGGAGCCCATCCGCGCCGACGACGACGCCGACTCCCTCGGCTCGCGTCTGGCCCGGATCGGCGGAGAGGTGCTGGTGGAAACGGTGGACGGCTTGGCGATGGGAACGGTCTCGCCGGTCCCACAGGACAGTTCCCAGGCGACGATCGCGCCGAAGATCAGCTCGGAGGACCGCCGGTTGGACTGGTCGAAGCGGGCCACCGCCCTGGTGAACCTGGTACGGGCCCTCTCACCGGACCCCGCCGCCGTGACGACGTTTCGGGGCGAGCCGCTCAAGGTGTTCCGGGCCGAGGCGGTGGGCGAGGGCGGGGAGCCGGGCGTGGTGGTGAACGTGGCCAAGGAGGGGTTCACGGTGGGGACGGGGGAGGGTGGGTTCCGCCCGCTCGAGGTCGCGCCGTCCGGCCGGAAGCGGATGAGCGCCTCGGAGTTCGTCCGGGGGTTCCGTCCCGTCGGGGGCGAGCGGCTGGGCTGACCGGACGCACCGAGGAACCTGGCTCGTGCCCGGGAGGGCCACCGATAGAATGCCGCCGTGGGCAAGCTCGCCGCGTCGATCCTGTCAGCCGACTTCGCGCACCTGGCCGACCAGGTAAAGCTGGTCGAGGGCCATGCCGACCTCATCCACATCGACGTGATGGACGCGCATTTCGTCCCCCCTCTCACCATCGGGCCGGTGGTGGTTGGGTCGCTCCGGCCCGTGACCGGCCTGCCCTTGCATTGTCACCTCATGATCGAGCACCCCGAGCGGCTGTTCGACGACTTCGCCTCGGCCGGGACCGACATGGTGACCTGTCACGTCGAGGCCTTGGAGGACCCGGCGCCCGTCATCCGCAAGGCCCAGGAGGCAGGCATGCGAGCCGGGCTGGCCGTGAACCCCGACACCCCGGTGGAGACGGTGTTCCCCCATCTCGAGGACCTGGCCAACGTGATCGTGATGAGCGTCCGTCCCGGATGGGCCGGCCAGGCTTTCATGCCGGAGGTGCTCCCGAAGGTGGAGAAGGTTCGGGGGGAGATCGACCGCCTGGGCCTGCCCACGGACGTGGAGGTGGACGGCGGCATCGACGTGGAGACCGGGGCCCTGTGCATCGACGCCGGCGCCACGGTGCTTGCGGTGGCGTCGTCCATCTTCAAGGCACCAGACCCGGCCGAGGCCGCGGCGGCGCTCGCCATCGTGGCCGTGGGGGTCCGGGCGGGTGGCGCGCCGACGGCGAGCGCACCCCCCGGCACCGGAAGGGCGGGTGGCTGATGCCCGAGACCATCCTGGTGGTGGACGACGATCCGGACATCGCGCGCTTCGTCGAGGTGAACCTCCGCTCGGCCGGGTACGACGTGGCGGTGGCGTCCGACGGGGAGGAGGCCCTCCAGCGGGCCAGCGAGATGCGTCCGGACCTCGTGCTGCTCGACGTGATGATGCCGAGGATCGACGGCTTCGAGGTGGCGCAGCGCCTCCGTCGCAACCCCCAGACCGCCAATACCTCGATCATCATGCTGACCGCCAAGGCCCTGTCGACCGACAAGGTGCTCGGCCTCACGGCGGGCGCCGACGACTACATCATCAAGCCCTTCGACCCCATCGAGCTCCTGGCCCGGGTGAAGGGGACGCTCCGCCGGGCCAAGGAGATGCGGAACCTCTCGCCGCTCACCGGCCTGCCCGGCAACATCCGGATCCAGGAGGAGATCGAGCGCATGGTGCGCGAGGACCACCCGTTCGCCGTCCTGTACTCGGACCTCGACAACTTCAAGGCCTACAACGACCAGAAGGGGTTCGTCCGGGGCGACCGCCTGATCCAGGCGACGGCCCGCGTCATCCAGGATGCGGTCGTCGAGTTCGCCGGCTCGGACGGCTTCGTGGGACACGTCGGCGGCGACGACTTCGTGGCCATCACCGCGCCCGAGGTCGCGGAGGACGTGGCCAAGCGCATCGTGGCGCGGTTCGACGGCGACGTCCCCGAGTTCTACGAGGATGAGGACCTCCAGCGCGGGTACGTCGAGGTCGAGGACCGCAAGGGCGTGCTCCAGAAGCTCCCGCTGGTCGGGGTGTCGATCGGGATCGCCACCACCACCACGCGCCGGTTCGCCCACTACGGCGAGGCGGTGGCCGTGGCCACGGAGATGAAGCAGTTCGCCAAGCGGCAATCCGGCTCTTCGTACGCCATCGACCGCCGCTCCAGCTAGCGCCTATACTTGGGGCGAAAGCTCGTCTTCGGGGCGGGGTGCGAGTCCCCACCGGCGGTGAGAGTCCGCGACCCCCTGGGAGCCACTCGGGGGTGGACCCGGTGAGATTCCGGGACCGACCGTGAGAGTCGGGATGGGAGAGGACGGGTGGTGCCGGCACCGGCGCATCGCGGTGCCGCCTCCTGCCCTTTCCCTGCGCGTTCGTCCCGGGAAAGGTGCGCGTGGAGGACGAGGCGTACATCGAGCGGGCCCTGGGCCTCGCGGAGGGGGGACGGGGGCTCACGTCTCCGAACCCGGTGGTCGGCGCGGTCGTGGTGGCCGAGGGCCGTATCGTCGGCGAGGGCTGCCACCAGGGGCCCGGCACCCCCCACGCCGAGATCGTGGCGCTCCGGGAGGCGGGGGAACGATCGCGCGGCGCCACCTTGTACACCAGCCTGGAGCCCTGCGACCATTTCGGCCGCACCCCGCCCTGCACCGACGCGGTGATCGAGGCCGGCGTGGCCCGCGTCGTGTCGGCCATGGCCGATCCGAACCCCATCGTGGACGGGCGGGGCTTCGCCAAGCTCGAGGCAAGAGGGATCGAGGTCCGCTACGGCGTCCTGGCGGAGGACGCCCTCCGGCAGAACGAGGCCTACGCGAAGCACGTGCGGACCGGCCTGCCGTTCGTCACGTGGAAGATGGCCGCATCCCTCGACGGGAAGGTGGCCTCGCGGGACGGCACGTCGAGGTGGATCACCGGGGAGGCCGCGCGGGCCGACGTCCACCGGCTGCGCGCGGCCGCCGACGCCATCCTGGTGGGAGCGGGCACGGCCCTCGTCGATGATCCGTCGCTCACCGTCCGCGACCCCGGCTACCGGGGCCGGCCGCCGCTTCGCGTGCTGGCCGACGCCCGGGGAAAGGTCCCGGAGACCGGGGACATGTTCGACGACTCGGCCCCCACGATGGTGGCGACCACCGGGCTCGCGCCGCGAGACCGCCAGGAGGCCTGGGGGGGAGCCGGCGCCCGGCGCCGAGGTCGTCGAATACGAACCCGAGGGCGGGGGAGTGCCCGTCGGGCGCCTCCTCGACGACCTCGGCAAGCGGGACGTCCAGAGCGTCCTGCTGGAGGGTGGACCGACCTTGGCCTGGTCCCTCGTGGAGGAGCGGGCCGTGGACAAGGTCGTCGTGTACCTGGCGCCCAAGCTGATCGGCGGAGAGGACGCGCCGACCGTGCTCGGCGGCCGGGGGTTCGCTCCGATCGCCCAGGCCATGCAGCTTCGGATCGGCTCCGTGGACCATGTGGGCGAGGACCTCAAGGTGGAGGCCTATGTTCAGCGGGATCGTTGAGGAGCGCGGCGCCGTCCGCGAGATCGGACCGAGCCGGCTGGCCGTCTCGTGCCGGACGGTACTGGATGGGACCGAGGTCGGGTCGTCCATCGCCGTGAACGGGGTTTGCCTCACGGTGGTCGAGCGGGGCGACGCGACCCTGGCCTTCGACCTCTCGGAGGAGACCCTCCGACGAACCGGCCTGGCGCGGCTCTCGATGGGAGACCCGGTGAACCTGGAGCGGCCGGTCACGCTGGCCACCCGCCTGGGCGGCCACCTCGTCCAGGGGCACGTGGACGGCGTGGGGGAGGTCGTGGTTATCCGACCAGACGGCGCCGGCGGCGTGTGGCTGACGATCCGCCCGCCGGAGGACCTCGTCCGGTACCTGGTGGAGAAGGGCTCGGTCTCCGTGGACGGCATCTCCCTGACCGTCGCGGAGCTGCAGGACGGGACGTTCTCCGTCGCGCTCATCCCGCACACCCTGAACGTGACGACCATGCGGGCCACCCGGGTGGGGGACCCCGTGAACCTGGAGATGGACGTGATCGCCAAATACGTGGAACGGCTCGTGGCCGGGCACGCCGCCGAGCGCCGGGCGGGCGGGCAGGAACATAGCTATGGCACGAACGAGGGGGCGGGACGGTGAGCCGGGGGGAGCAGGTGGTGGACCGCTCGGTGTTCTCGACCGTCGAGGAGGCCGTCGAGGACATCCGGGCGGGCAGGATCGTGATCGTCGTGGACGACGCCGACCGGGAGAACGAGGGCGACTTCGTGATGGCGGCCGAGAAGGTCACGCCGGAAGCGGTGAACTTCATGGTCACCCACGGCCGGGGGATCGTGTGCATGCCGTGTTCGGGGGACCGGCTGGACGAGCTCCGCATCCCCCCCATGGTCACCCACAACAGCGAGAGCCACGGGACCGCCTTCGCGGTGTCCATCGACGTGCGGGGGCGCACGACCACGGGCACCAGCGCGTTCGACCGCGCGGCGACCGTGAGGGCCATCACCGAGCCCGAGACCAAGCCCGAGGACATCCACATGCCCGGTCACGTGTTCCCGCTCCGCGCCCGGCCCGGCGGGGTCCTGAAGCGAGCCGGCCACACCGAAGCCACCGTCGACCTGGCCCGCCTCGCCGGGTCCTACCCGGCCGGCGTGCTCTGCGAGGTGCTGGCGCCCGACGGGACCATGGCCAGGCTGCCGGAGCTCGCCCGGGTGGCGAAGGAGCACGGGCTGAAGGTCATCTCCATCGCCCAACTGATCGAGTACCGCCGAAAGCAGGAGCAGCTCGTGCAGAAGGTGGCCGAGGCCACCATCCCCACCGGGTACGGCGCGTTCCGCGCCCACGCCTACGAGAGCACGATCGACGGCCGAACCCACGTCGCGTTCGTCACCGGGGACATCGGGGACGGGGAGCGGATCCTGGTGCGGGTGCACTCGGAATGCCTGACCGGCGACGTCTTCGGGTCGCTGCGATGCGACTGCGGGGACCAGCTTGAGCGGGCGCTCGAGATCATCGCGGAGGAGGGACGGGGGGTCGTCCTGTACATCCGGGGGCACGAGGGGCGAGCCATCGGCCTCACGCACAAGCTCCGCGCCTACGAGCTCCAGGAGCAGGGGCGCGACACGGTCCAGGCGAACGTGGAGCTCGGGTTCCCGGCCGATTCCCGGGATTACGGGATCGGGGCCCAGATCCTGGTGAACCTGGGGGTTCGGTCGATGCGCCTGCTCACCAACAACCCGGCGAAGCGGGCCGGTCTCGAGGGATACGGCCTGTCGATCGCCGAGCGGGTGCCGCTCGTGACCAAGCCCCGCGCCGAGAACATCGGGTACCTGCGCACCAAGCGCGAGAAGCTCGGGCATCTCCTGGATGACCTGGGGCCCGACGTGGTCACGCTGGAGGAGGGGTCATGAAGGAGCTCCGGGGCGACTTCGCCGCCCGGGGCAGGCGGTTCGCCATCGCCGCGTCCCGTTTCAACGAGCTGGTGGTGAAGAACCTGGTCGGAGGGTCCGTGGACTGTCTGCGGGCCCACGGGATCTCGGACGATGATCTCGACGTGGCCTGGGTCCCCGGCTCCTTCGAGCTTCCGCTCCTGGCGAGGAGGCTCGCCGCCACCGGGGCCTACGACGCCGTCATCTGCCTGGGAGCGGTGGTCCGCGGAGAGACGGCCCACTTCGACCACGTGGCCGGCCAGGCCGCGGCCGGCATCCGGGCGGCGTCCGAGGAGACCGGGGTCCCCGTGATCTTCGGCGTGCTCACAACGGACACGTTCGAGCAGGCTATGGACCGTGCCGGCGGCAAGCACGGCAACAAGGGCTGGGACGCGGCGATGGCCGCGATGGAGATGGCCTCGCTGCTGGAGCAGCTGCCCAAGGGGACCGGCCCCCGGGTCGAGGGCGCATGATCGTCGACAAGCCGTGGGGCAAGGTCGTGACGTACGCGCTGAACCAGCCCGCCTCGGTTCGGGTCATCACCGTGGAACCGGGACAGGAGACCAGCGTCCACTACCACCAGATGCGGGACGAGATGTGGGTGGTGCTCGACCCCGGCCTCACCGTGCAGATCGGCAACCGGGTCGTCGAGGCCAAGCCCGGGGACGAGTACATGGTCACGGCGGAGACCACGCACCGCATCACGAACACCGGTCAGGCCCGAGGTAGGGTCCTCGAGATCGCCTACGGCTACACCGACGAGTCAGACAGCCAGCGCCTCCAGGACGACTACGGCCGTCCCCTCGAGCCCGACTGGTGAGCCGGCGGCCCGGCCCGTTGTCCCCGAGGGGAGCCCGTGCTACATTCGCGCGGCTTCGCGGATAGGGAGGTTGGCTTGGCAACGCAAGGAACCGTCAAGTGGTTCAGCAACGAAAAGGGCTACGGGTTCATCTCCCGGGCCGACGGCGAGGACGTGTTCGTCCACTTCAGCGCCATCCAGTCCGAGGGGTTCAAGACCCTCACGGAGGGCCAGGAGGTCGAGTTCGACATCGTGGACGGGCCCAAGGGCCAGCAGGCCGCCAACGTCCGCCCGGTCTCCTGAGCGTCGCGGCCGGGCCGTCGACAGTGTCACTACCTGCACCTATACTCTGCGGGAAGGTTCAGCGGGCTCCAGAAAAGCACCGGCTGCCAGTCGGTGCTTTCGTTTCGGCAGGAGGTGATGCGGGGTCTCGACCGATCCACGGATAAACGACAGGATCCGGTCTCCACAGGTCCGACTGGTCGGACCGGACGGAGCCCAGATCGGGATCGTCTCGACCCCGGACGCACTCCGGCAGGCCCAGGAGCTGGACCTCGATCTGGTCGAGGTGGCGCCCCAGGCCGATCCTCCGGTCGCCCGCATCATGGACTACGGCAAGTACAAGTACGAGCGGGACATCCGGTTGAAGGAGGCCCGCAAGAAGCAGGTCAGGGTCGAGGTCAAGGAGATCAAGTTCCGCCCGAAGATCGACCCCCACGACTACGCCACCAAGAAGGGGCACGTGGAGCGGTTCCTGAAGGCGGGGGCGCGGGTCAAGGTGACCATCATGTTCCGGGGGCGAGAGATGGCCCACACGGAGCTCGGCCGCAGGATCCTGGACCGGCTGGTGCAGGACCTCGGCGACATGGCCGTGGTGGAAGCGACGCCCAAGCAGGACGGGCGGAACATGGTGATGGTCATCGGGCCGACCAGGAAGCAGGCCGCGACGGCTCGGGCGGAGCAGCCCGCGCCCACGATGGACAAGGGATAGATCGATGCCGAAGATGAAGACGCACCGGGGCGCGGCCAAGCGGTTCCGGATCACCCGGAGCGGGAAGATCCTTCACCGCAAGGCCACCGGGAACCACATGTTGATGAAGAAGAGCGGGAGCCGCCGTCGCCGGATCGAGGGCATGGCCGAGGTCACGAGGGAGCGGCGCACCATGCGGCGGCTGCTCGGGGGTTGAGCCATGGCCAGGGTGAAGCGATCCGTCCACGCGAAGAAGAAGCGCCGGGAGATCCTGGCCCGGGCCAAGGGGTACTACGGTTCCCGGTCGACCCGGGTGCGTGTGGCCAAGGAGCAGCTCCTGCACTCAGGCGTGTACGCGACCCGCGACCGACGGGACCGCAAGGGGCAGTTCCGCCGGTTGTGGATCGCCCGGATCGGGGCCGGGGCCCGGCAGAACGGCCTCTCGTACTCGCAGCTCATCCACGGGCTGGGCCGGGCCGGCATCGAGGTGGACCGGAAGGTGCTGGCCGACCTGGCCGTGAACGACCCGGCGGCCTTCGCCGCGTTGGTCCAGGCGGCCAGGGAAGCCCTGGCGGCCTAGTCCGGCCGCGCGAAACCGGAACCGTCTCGACCCTAGAATCCCCCTGCCGGACCGGCCGGCGCGCCGAGGGGGGACCGTGATCACCTCGCTCAACAACCCGAAGGTCGCGGCGGCGGTCAAGCTGAAGAAGCGCGCCTTGCGGGAACGCGAACGGCGCTTCCTGGTCGAGGGGGCCCAGGCAGTCGGCGAAGCGCTCGCTTCCCGGGCCGGCGTCATGGTCCTGTTCTACTCGGGCCACCCGGGCGAGCTCGTTCGCCAGGCCGAATCCGCGAGGGCGGAGGTCATCCAGGTTGGCGAGGAGGTCATGGCCCGGCTGACCTCCACGGTGACCCCGCAGGGATTGGTCGCCGTCTCGCCGTTCCTCGACGTGGGGATGGACGCCCTGCCCGCCCAGCCGCGGTGCGTGGCCGTCCTGCATGCCGTGCGGGACCCGGGAAACGCCGGCACGGTCCTTCGATCCGCCGACGCTGCCGGGGCCGACGCGGTCGTGTTCACCGCCACCTCCGTCGACGTCTACAACCCCAAGACCGTGCGGGCCTCGGCGGGCTCGTTGTTCCATCTGCCCGTGGTGCGCGGGAGGGACACCGGTGAGGCGGTGGAGGCCCTTCGGTCCCGGGGCTGCCGGATCTACGCCATGGATGCCGGGGGTGACGCCGACCTGTACGAGATCGACCTCACCCTCCCGGCTGCCTTCGTGTTCGGGAACGAGGCCTGGGGCCTGCCCCGGGACGTCGCGTCCATGGCCGAGGCCGTCGTCCGTGTCCCCATCCGTGGGGGGGCCGAGTCGCTGAACCTCGCCGCCGCCGCCACCGTGTGCCTGTTCGAGTGGGCGCGCCAGCGCCGGGAAGGGCGCCGGCTGGCTCTGGAGTCGGTCATCGCCGCCGCCGCCCACGACATCCGGTCGCCGCTCACGGCGATGAAGGGCTTCGGGTACGCGCTGTCGACCCGGTGGGATCAGATGACCGAGGAGCAGCGGACCCTCATGCTGCAAGGGATCGTGTACGACACCGACCGGCTGAACATGATCGTGCGACAGCTCGCCGACGCGGCCCGCATCGTGTCCGAGCGCCTGGAGCTGTTCCCCGAGCGGGTCGATGTCCGTGCCCTGGTGGAGAAGGTGGCCAACGCGGCGGCCCGCGACCCGGAGCACCCGCCGATCCTGTGGGAAGGCCGGGACGAGCCCGTGGCCTTCGTGGACCCGGACCGTCTCCAGCTGGTCCTGGAAGCTTTCGTGGAGGCCGAGGTGTGGTGGGCGGGCGAGGGGCCCGTCCGGGTGACGGGCCGGGTAGGGGAGGGACGACTGCTGCTCGATGTGTTCCGAGCCGGGACCGAGCTCACCGCGGAGAAGGCCGCGACGCTGTTCGAGCCCCGGGCGCCGGGGGCGGGAGCGGGGAGCAAGATCGGGCTGTTCGTGGCGCACGGCGTGGCCGAGGCCCAGGGCGGGACGACGGCGGTCGAGGTCGCGGACGGCGGCCTCCGGTTCCGCCTCGACGTTCCCGTCGCGGACGGCGAACAGGCGGTCTGAGCAGGGCCGCTTGCTAGACTCAGGCACCCATGGACCCGCAGGACGCCCTTCGCATCCTCGAGGAGGAACGCGCCCGCGGGATGGCCCTGATCGCCGAGGCGGGCTCGTTGGGATCCCTGGAGGCGGCGAAGGTGGCCGTCCTCGGCCGGAAGTCGCGGTTCACCGAGGTGCAGCGCTCCCTGGGCTCGCTCGGGGAGGAGGACCGAAGGCGCGTGGGGAAGGTCGCGAACGAGGTCCGAGCGGCACTCCATGGGGCGCTGGACGAGCGCCGGGCTGCGCTCGCGGCGACCGACGAGACCCGCCTGCTCGAGGCCGATGGGGTCGACGTCACGCTGCCCGGCCGGAGACTACGTCCGGGGTCGCTGCACCCGCTCACGATCGTCGAGCACCAGATCGTCGAGATCTTCACCCGCATGGGCTACCGGGTGGCCGAGGGCCCGGAGATCGAAGACGACTGGCACAACTTCGAGGCCCTCAACATCCCGCCGGACCATCCGGCCCGCACGATGCAGGACACGCTGTACGTGGACGTCCCCGCCCGCCCGGATCTCCTCCTGCGAACGCACACGTCTCCGGTGCAGATCCGCGCCATGCAGGCGCAGGACCCGCCCGTGTACGTCATCGCCCCGGGTCGTACATACCGTCGCGAGACTCCAGACGCGACCCACGGCTCGGTGTTCCACCAGGTCGAGGGGTTGGCCGTCGACGAGGGGATCTCGTTCTCCGACCTGAAGGGCACGCTGGAGGCGTTCGCCAACGCGCTGTTCGGTGAGGGCCGTCGGGTCCGGATGGACCCCGACTACTTCCCGTTCGTCGAGCCGGGGTGCCAGGTCGCCGTGTCGTGCTTCAAGTGCGACGGGGCGGGCTGCTCGCTGTGCGGGAACGGGTGGATCGAGCTGCTCGGCGCGGGCATGGTCCACCCCAAGGTCCTGGAGAACTGCGGGTACGACTCCGAGCGATACACGGGGTTCGCGTTCGGGATGGGCATCGAGCGCGTGGCGATGGTGCGCTACGGCGTGTCCGACATGCGGCTGTTCGTCGAAGGCGACGTCCGTTTCCTCGAGCAGTTCGAGGGCGCGGCATGAGGGTGGTCGTGTCCTGGCTCCGCGAGCTGTGCCCCACCGATCTCTCGCCGGAGGAGCTGGCCGAGGTGCTCACGGCCAAGGGCGCCCAGGTGGAGCAGATCGAACGGCCCTGGGAGCGCCTGGACGGCGTGGTGGTGGCCCGGGTGATGGAGGTCCGCGACCACCCGAACTCCGACACTCTCTGCCTGGCCCGCGTCACCACCGGCTCGGCCGAGCGAGAGGTCGTGGTGGGCGTGCGCAACATGCGACGCGGCGACCTCGTGCCGCTGGCCGGGCCCGGCGCCACCGTTCCGGCGCTCCCGGAGCCCCTGTCCGCCCGGAAGATCCGCGGCGTGGTCTCGGACGGGATGCTCTGCTCTCCCTGGGAGCTCGGCATCGCCCAGGAGCACACCGGGATCCTGATCCTCCCCGACCGGCTGGAGCCCGGAGCGAGCGTCAAGCAGGCCCTCGGCCTGGACGAGGCCGTCTTGGACGTCGAGGTCACGCCGAACCGGGCCGACTTCCTCTCGGTCGTGGGGATCGCGCGCGAGGTGGCGGCGGCGACCGGGGTGCCGCTCGCGGTTCCGAAGATCGTTCTTGAGGAGGATGTCGAGACGGCGAAGGGCGTGGCCACCGTGGAGATCCTCGACCTCGAGCGCTGCCCCCGGTACCTGGCCCGCGTGGTGCGAGGGGTTCGGGACGTCCCCTCGCCGATCGGGGTCCAGGCCCGCCTCACTGCTGCGGGCATGCGGCCCATCTCCGCGGCCGTGGACGCCACGAACTACGCGATGCTGGAGACCGGCCAGCCACTGCACCCGTTCGACCTCGCGAGCGTGGCCGGGCCCGGCATCGTTGTCCGGCGGGCCGGTGAGGGCGAGCGTTTGGTGACGCTCGACGGGGTGGAGCGGGCCTTCACCTCCGACGACCTCCTGATCGCCGACGTCGAACGGGCCGTGGCCGTGGCCGGCGTGATGGGCGGGACCGTGGCGGAGGTCTCCGGGTCCACCACGGACGTCCTGCTGGAGAGCGCCTCGTTCGAGCGGGGCGGGATCCAGCGGACCCGCCGCCGGCTCGACCTGTCGACCGAGGCGTCGATGCGCTTCGAGCGCGGCGTGGACCCGGAGGCCGTTCCCCGGGGGGCCGACCGGGCCTGTCAGCTGATGGCCGAGTGGGTCGGCGCCACCGTGCTGGCCGGGGTGGTCGAGGCCGGCGGGGCCCCCGAGCGCCGGCGGGTGTCGATGCGGCCGTCGAGGGCGTCGATCCTGATCGGGTACCCGGTCTCTTCCGCCGACGCCGCCCTGGTGTTCGAACGCCTGGGCATGGCCTCCGAGGTCCCGGATCCGGACCTGGTCACCGTGGAGGTGCCCGGCTACCGGGTGGACATCGAGCGCGAGGTGGACCTGATCGAGGAGGTCGTCCGGATCCAGGGCTACGACCGGGTGGGCTCGACGCTGCCCCCGGTCCGGCAGGCGGGGGGGCTGCCACCAAGCTACGCGTTCCGGGTCCGGATCCTCCGTT
>Ga0214472_10005686_pt1 | contig 13125 bp, 9 predicted proteins | sample RVTome_6_FD_207662 | JGI IMG/M metagenome (GOLD analysis project Ga0214472, IMG submission 207662) | Soil microbial communities from uranium-contaminated site in the Upper Colorado River Basin, Wyoming, United States - RVT140D175 | ecosystem: Environmental > Terrestrial > Soil > Contaminated >... | reverse complement strand
TGATAGAGGGCGCGGACATTCCCGAAGAACTGGGCCGCGCCATAGACGCCGCTCTCGACAACCTGAAGGGCGGCGGACGCTTCCTCGCGGTCAGGAGCAGCGCGGAGGAGGAGGACGGCGAGTTTTCGTTCGCGGGCCAGTTCACTACCGTATTGAACGTCCCGCCCGACAGCGCATCCGTCAAGGCGGCCTACCGGAAGGTAGCGGCCAGCCTCTACTCGCCGGGCGCGGTGGCCTACCAGAGGTGGCTCGGCTACAGCATCGAATCAATGAAGATGGCTGTGTGCTGCGTGGAAATGGTAGACGCGGTTGCAAGCGGCGTGGTTTTCACCGCAAGCCCGGACGGTGACAGGGCCAGACTCATCATAACAGCCGCGCTGGGCCTCGGCGTAAGCGTCGTGGACGGCACGGTGGACGCCGACATCTATACTGTAACAAAACCCGGCCCGGACGGGGGCAGCCCTGTCATAGCGTCCAGGAAATCGGGGAGGAAGACCGAGATGGTCGCTTCGCTACCCGGCGGCGGGACAGGGGTGCTTCCAGTCGCTGCCGAAAATGCGGACTCTTTCTGCCTGACCGACAAGCTGGCAGCGGAACTCGCCGTCCAGGCGCTGACGATAGAAAAACATTTCGGCGGGCCGCAGGACATCGAGTGGTCGCTCGGAAGAGACGGGGCCATATACGTACTCCAGGCGAGGCCGCTCAGGGTCGACGACGACGTACAGGAAAAAAGGGCGGAGCGCGTGGCGGCCCCGGACGCGCACGTACTCATGTCGGGCAGGGGCACACCGGTACAGCACGGAGCGGGCGCGGGGCCCGTATTCATGCACAGGCGCGAGTCCGACCTGGACCACGTGCCCGAAGGCGCCGTGCTCGTGTCTCCGACGGACTCTTCAGGCATCACGCGCGTCATGCCGCGCCTGTCCGCCATAATCACAGACGTGGGCGGGTTGACCAGCCATATGGCCTCGGTGTGCAGGGAGTTCCGTATCCCCGCGCTGGTCGGCGCGGGCGATGCGACCAGGACGCTCCGTGAAGGCCAGCCGGTAACGCTTTATATCGACGAGGACGGAAAGGCGGTCGTGTACGAAGGCGTCGTCAGGGAGCTCGTCGATTACGCGCAGGCCGAGGTGTTCGGGATGGAGAGCGTGGGCGAGTTCCGGAAGAAGCGCCGGATACTACGGAGGGTCTCTCCGCTTAACCTGATAGACCCCCTGATGGACGACTTCGTCCCGGAGGGCTGCCGCACGGTCCACGACGTACTCAGGTTCATGCACGAGAAGTCAGTGGCGGAGCTTGTCGAAAGCGCAAAGAACTGGGGCGAACAGGTCAAGGGCCGGGCACCGGTAAGGATAGACCTGCCCATACCCGCCGGTATCATGGTCATAGACATCGGCGGCGGGCTTCGCGAGCCGGGGGCTAAAAATCACGTTTCCGTCGATGACATCCAGTCGCTGCCTCTGAAGGCCATAATAAGCGGCATGACCCACCCCGGGGTCTGGCATTCCGACATAGTCTCGCTGAATGCCGGCGACTTCATGTCGAGCATGATGAGGATGCCGGACATCCGCGCCAATGCCGGGAGCTATGCCGGCTACAACGTCGCGGTCGCGTCCAGGGAGTACGTCAACCTGAGCCTCAGGTTCGGCTACCATTTCAACATGCTGGACTGCTACATGAGCGAGAACGCGCGCGACAACCACATCTACTTCAGGTTCACCGGCGGCGCGACAGACATCACCAAGCGGTCGAGGAGGATACACCTGATATCCATTATCCTGGAGGAGTTCGGCTTCAATACAAAGACCAGGGGCGACCTCATAATAGCGCGGCTCTCCAACATCACCAGCGAAAAGATGGGTTATATCCTCGACCATCTTGGAAGGCTGGTATCCTTCGCGAGACAGATGGACGCCATGCTCCAGACGGAAGACGACGTGGAGCGGTACGCAAAGAACTTCATGGAAGGGGTCTACTGACCGGCCCCGTCAGGGCGCGCCCACCTGGCCGGCATTATAAGCTGCCGGAACATCACCCGCCCCGCCGGTCGCTTCCTTGCCGCCGGCTTTGCCGTCCCAGCCGCCGCCCAGCGCATTGTACAGCCGGACGACCGAGACCAGCGCGTCACGGTTTGCCTGTGCCCGCTGGAGCTGGGCTACGAAGAGTGCGCCCTGCGTCTCTATCACCTCGAAGTAAGACGAGTACCCCGCCTCGAACCTCGTCACCGAGAGGGCCTCCGCGTGCTCAAGCTCCTCTACCTCCTGGTCGAGCACGTCCTTCATGTCCTTGTAATATTTCCTCGCCGCCAGCGAGTCGGAGACGTCCCGGAATGCGTCCTGGACCGTGTAATAGTACTGGAGCGTGGCCTGGTCCTTGCGCGCCTGTGCGGCGTCCACCTGGTACCCCGTGCGCTCCGAGTCTATTATCGGCTGTATTAGACCCGCCGCAAATGACCATATGCCGGACGGGCCGTCGAACAGGCTCTTCAGGGACGCGCTCCCGATTCCAAGCTCGCCCGTCAGAGTGATGGCCGGGTAAAGGAGCGCCTTCGTAGCGTTCACCCGCGCGTTTGCCGCCATGAGCCCGGCCTCCGCCTGCCTGATGTCCGGCCTCCTCTCGACCAGCGAGGAAGGCAGCCCCGCGGGCACTTCCGGGAGCTCCGGCATACCGGCCTCTTCGCTGCCCGGCCTTGTTATCGGGCCGGGGTCCTTGCCCAGCAGTGTGGACAGCAGGTTCTCTGTCTGCTCTACCTGCCGCATGAGGTCCGGTATGGTAGCCTTCGCCTGTGACAGGCTGGACGCTGCCCTGCCGACCTCGAGCATGGAGACAGCCCCCCTGTCGTACTGCGACTTCGTCAGGTCGAAGAACTTCTCCCGGTTTTTTACCGTGCGCCTCGCTATGTCAAGCTGCCGGTCGAACTTCAGGAGGTCGAAGTAAGACGTGGCGACGTCCGATACGAGCGCGGTCCTGACACCTTCCGCCGCGTACTCGGTGGACAGGAGGCCGGCCCGGGCCGCCTCGTCCAGAGATGCGAGCCTGCCCCAGAGGTCGACCTCGTACGATGCGTCCACCGCCGCCTTGTAGTCTCGCGTCTCCGGGTTTCCGCCGGTCTGGTTCACGAGCCTGCGCGAGCTCCTGGCGTTAAACCCGGCGGATACCCGCGGGAGCCTCGCGGTCCCGCTCACGCCGGTGTTTGCCCTGAACTCCTCCACGCGCGCGGCGGCTATCTTCACGTCGTAGTTATTTTCGAGCGCGGCCTTTATGAGCCCGCGGAGCGTTTCGTCCTTGTATACGTCCCACCAGCCGGGAGCAGCCTCTGACTCCCCGGCTGGAGGGGCCTCCTGCCCCCGAAAACTGTCCGGCGTTACCAACCCGGGCCTGGTATATTTCGTCCCCACGGAGCAGCCCGCGAGGACTGTCAGCATGAGCGTCAGCGCCAGTGTCTTCCTCATGGCTTCACCTCGTCCGAATCCCCGTGGCCGCCGGGCGCCGTATCGTCCGGGGCCGCCTCGTCCGGCACGCAGGTTTCCTTTCCGAACGGGTTCTTCCTCTCGCTTATGCGCTCGATAACCACGTAGTACACCGGTATTATGAATATCCCTATCATCGTCGCTGACAGCATGCCGAATACGACCGCGGTCCCGAGCGATTGCCTCGCGCCCGCGCCAGCGCCGTGCGCCATGGCGAGCGGGAGCGTCCCGAATATGAATGCGAACGAGGTCATCAGTATCGGCCGGAGCCTTAGCTTCGCGCCCGCGATTGCCGCGTCCACGATGGACATGCCCCGCTCGCGCGAGAGCTTCGCGAACTCGACGATAAGTACCGCGTTCTTTGCCGCAAGCCCGATCAGCATGATGAGCCCTATCTGGACGAATACGTTGTTGTCGAGCCCCCTGAGCACGAGGCCGGAGAACGCGCCCAGCACGCCGAACGGTATGACAAGCAGTATGGAGACCGGGAGCGACCAGGACTCGTAGAGCGCGGCCAGCACGAGGAACACGAACATAAGCGACAGGGCGAATATGTACGCCGTCTGCCCGCCGGTCTTCTTCTCCTGGTAAGTCGAGCCGGTCCAGTCTATGCCATAACCGTCGGGCAGCCCCTCCGCGAGCTTCTCGACCGCGGCTATGGCCTGGCCCGAGCTGACGCCCGGCTTGGGGCCGCCGTTTATCGTCACCGCGCGGTACAGGTTGTACCGTTCGAGGTACTCCGGGCCGTTGACATGCTTTATAGTGACGAGGGTCGACAGCGGTATCATGCCGCCCTCTGCGTTACGCACGTAAAACCGCTTCACGTCGTCCGGGTGGGCGCGCATCGCGGCCTCGCCCTGGGCCACGACCTTGAACGTCCTGCCGAAGATGTTGAAGTCGTTCACGTAGTTCCCGCCCAAAAATGTCTGGAGCGCGTAGAAAACGTCCGAGAGCTGGACGCCGAGGGACTTGACCTTCTCCCTGTCCACCACGTACTCTATCTGCGGGATGTTCGTGTCGAACGTCGTGAACGCGAACCCCACCGCCGGGTCCTGGTAGAGCTTGCCGATGAACTCGTGCAGTACGCCGTTGAACTTCTCCACCGAGCCGCCGGACCTGTCCTGGAGCACAAGCTCGAAGCCGGACGTGGTGCCGAGACCCCGTATTGGCGGCGGGTTGACCACCAGCACGAACGCGTCCTTGAGCGCCGAGTTGAACGTGCCCATCGCCCTGCCCATTATGGCGCGCGCGGTGGTGTCGGGCGTATTCCTCTCCTCCCAGGGCTTGAGCCTTATGAAAACCGTCGCGTTGTACGACGTGGTCGTGAAGGTGAAGAGGTTCAGGCCCGCGATTGCGACCGAGCCCGCGACGCCCGGCATCTCCTTCAGCATCGCCTGCATCTGGTTCGTGACCGCCGTTGTCCGTTCGAGCGAGGCCGCGGGCGGGAGCGTCACGATGGATATCAGGTAGCCCTGGTCCTCCTCCGGCACAAGCCCGGTCGGCCTCGACTTGACCATGAAGAACATGACGCCGACCAGCACGAGGAAGGTCAGCATGACCATCGCGGAGTGCCGGATGAAGCTCGCTACCGTCCTGGAGTACCTGCGCTGGAAGCCCTCGAAGAAGCGGTTGAACCAGCCGAAGAACCACTTGGCCACGCCGAACTTGTGCACGGTCAACTTGGGCCTTAAGAGCATCGCGCAGAGCGCGGGCGTGAGCGTAAGCGCGACGATGGCCGAGAGCAGGACCGACACGGCGAGCGTCAGCGCGAACTGCTTGTAGAGCTGCCCGGTGAGTCCGCCCAGGAACGCGACCGGGATGAACACCGCCGAGAGCACCAGCGCGATCGCTATGACCGGGCCGCCGACCTCGGACATCGCGGACTTTGTCGCCTCTTTGGCCTCCATCCCGAACTCGTCAATCTTGTGCTGGACCGCCTCGACGACGACGATCGCGTCGTCCACGACTATGCCTATCGCGAGTATCAGCCCGAACAAGGTCAGCATGTTCAGAGAGAACCCGAGCGCGGCGAACGCGGACAGCGTGCCCACTATCGAGACCGGCACCGCAAGCATGGGTATGAGGGTCGCCCTCGGGCTCTGGAGGAACACGTACACGACCAGCACGACGAGGAAGAAGGCTATGCTCAGGGTTATCACGACCTCCTTCATCGACTCGGTGACAAACGGGGTGGTCGAGTACGGGAGCGCGTAGACGAGGCCGTCGGGGAAGTCCTTCGAGAGGTCTTCCATCGTAGCCTCGACCGCCTGCGCGACCTTGAGCGCGTCCGCGTCCGGCTGGAGGAATATCCCGACGAGCGCGGCGGGCTTCCCGTCCTCGGCCGCGTTTATGGAGTAGTCCACCGCGGCAAGCTGCACCCGCGCGACGTCCTTCATCCTGACGAGCCGTCCGTCCGGGAGGCCCCGGATAATCATGTCCTCGTACTGGTCCACGTCCTTCAGCCTGCCCTGGACGTTCACCGTGAACTGCATCTGCTGGCCGGGCAGCGCCGGCGGCACGCCTACCCGTCCCGCGGGAGCCACGACGTTCTGCTCCCTTATCACGTCCGCGATGTCGTTCGCGGTGACGCCGAGCCGGGCCATCTTGTCCGGGTCCAGCCAGACGCGCATGGAGTAGTCTCGCGCGCCGAAGACGCGGACACTGCCCACGCCCTTTATCCTGGCTATCGCGTCGACCAGGTTGAGCGTCGCGTAGTTGCTGAGGAAAAGCGCGTCGTACCGCCCCTCCGGCGACGTGAGCGATATGACCGACAGGAAGTCGCTCGACGACTTCCGCACTATGACGCCCTGCCTGATGACGTCTGACGGCAGCGAGCTCTGGGCAATCGATATCCTGTTCTGGACGTCGACCGCGGCAAGGTCCTGGTCCGTCCCGACGTCGAACGTGACCGTCAGGTTGTACGCGCCGTCGTTGCTCGCCTTCGAGTCCATGTACAGCATGTTGCTCGCGCCGTTAATCTGCTGTTCGAGCGGAGAGGCGATCGACTCGGTCACGACGCGCGAGTTCGCGCCGGGGAAAATCGTAGACACCTGCACCTGCGGAGGTATGATCTGCGGGTACTGGGCCTTCGGCAGGCTGAAGCCGGCTATCGCGCCCGCGATCAGGATGATGAGCGATATGACCGACGACAGCACCGGCCTGTCTATGAAGAAATTGAACATGTCAGTGCGCCGCCTTCTTTGGCGCTGCCCCACCGGCCTCGTCTTTTTCCTGCTTGCTACCCATCGGTACCGGCTTTACCTTGGCGCCCGGCCTTACCTTGGCGGTGCCCTCGACGATTATGGTGTCGCCCGGTTTCAGCCCTTCGTCCACCACCAGGTCGTTGCCCAGCTGCCGGTCGCCCTTTATCTGGCGCGCCTCGGCGGCGCCGTCCGGGCCCACCACGAGCACCGTCTTGACCTCCTGCATCTGCTGGACGGCCTGGAGCGGCACTTTTATCCCGTCCTTTATTGTCGTCTCCGGGAACACGAGCCTTACGAACTGGCCCGGCTTCAGAAGCCCGCCCGGGTTGGGCACGGAGACACGCACGGCGAGCGTGCCGGTCTGTTTGTCCACGGCTGCGCCGAAGTAGTTTATGCGGGCGGCATGCGGATACACGCTCCCGTCCACCATCAGCACCTTGACGGACGGCCCCGTTGCCGCACCCTTGCCAAGCCCGCCGCCGTACTGGCGTGTCAGCTCGAGCATCCTGGTCTCGCTTATCGTGGTATTGATGTACATCGGGTCCACCGAGTAGAGCGTCGCCATCTGGGTTACGGCTATAACCACGAGCGAGCCCGGCCGCACCAGCGAGCTTGACGTTACGCCCGCCATCGGGGCCCTGACCGTGGTGTATTCGAGGTTCAGCTCCGCCTGCGTGACGCCCGCCTCCGCGGCATCGACCTGCGCCCCGGCCGCATGTTCACCCGCGACCGCCGCGTCCAGGTCCTGCTTGCTGACCGCCTTTGCCTCGGCCAGCGGCTTCACCCTATCGAGGTCCTGCCGCGCGTTTAGGTGCGACGCCTCCGCCTGGGCGAGCGCGGCCTTCGCTTGCGCAAGCGCGGCCTTGTACGGCTCCTGGTCTATGACGTACAGCGTCTGGCCGGCGGCGACGTGCGCTCCGTCCTCGAACTTTTGTTCGACCAGTATGCCGCTGACGCGGGCGCGTATCTCCACCGTGTCCTTGGCCTCGGCCTGCGCGACGTACTCGGTGCTCAGCGTGACCGGAGACGTGACAACTTTGATCACCGACACCTCCTGCGGGGGCGGTGGTGGCGGGGCCTCCTGCCTGGGTTTGCAGGAGACCAGCCCGGTGGATGCAACCAGAAAAAGCATGGATAGCGCCAGGGCAGCGGCCCTGGACGAGTATTGCATGTAAAGCACGGCAAGCTCCTTTTCTTTCACTGTAGGGCCATCCATTATCTATTGAATAAACCGGAAACCTTGATGAAAACCGGCATCAGCCGCCGGACTTCACCGCGTCCCAGCACGCATCGATTATACAACCCATCAGTCCGGTATCGAGCTGCACGAGGCCCAGGTGGCTGTCCCTTGCCACGTCCATGAGCGGGCCGAATGCAAGCGCGTGCAGCACCGGGAGCGGCAGGTCCTTGACCGTGCCCTCCGCCACGCCGTCGTCGAACAGGTCTTTTATCATCGCGGTCGCGCCATCGGTCGACCACTCTCCGAATATAGCGTCCCTCCGAATCGACATCCCGTACGGGGAGTTGTTGAACTGCTCGAAGAACCGGACCTCCATCGGGTTCTCCATGAAATGCCGGAGGATAGTCCCGCATGCGTCCCTGAACCGCTCCCTGACCGGCTTCTCCCTGGAATATCCGTGCTCAAGGAGCTTTTCGGTCATATTTCTTTCGATCTCGTGCATCAGTTCGACTATAAGCACGTCCTTGTTCTCGAAGTAGCGGTAGATCGTGCCCACCCCCACCTCCGCCCTCCCCGCGATCATCGCGGCGGGCGCGCCGTGGAAGCCGTGCTCCGCCACAAGTTCGAGCGTGGCCTTCAGTATCGCCGACCTTTTATCCTTCTTCATCTTTTACCTGGGCCGAATAGGAGTGAACGTTCATTCCATAATCACACACATATACAGGGTTGTCAACAATAATTCGGCGCGCCTGCAAAAAAGGCGGCCTGCAACATTTGCGGAATGCAGCGGAGAGGCTGGAGCGCACTTTGAGGGACACGCCCGGCGGGCCGGATACATCAGCCCGAGCCGGAATATCCTCTCGCCCGCAAGGCCCCTGAAGATATCTGTCAGGTCCGGCATGGAGTAGCGGCACGCTATCAGCTCCTTGCAGGTACTTGCCGGCCCGCCGCCCGTCCGGCCACGAAGTTTCGCCTACCTGTATACTAATCGAGGGCGGCCACCCTGCCTTTTCCGGCCCCGACAGCCGCCCTCGCTCATCCTTACTTCCTGGTTACCGTCATCTCCATCTCCATCTCCTCCCTGCCGCCCTTGGGGGTGATGTACATCTCGTACTCCAGGGTGTTATCGTCCACTATCCTGGTCACGCTGCGCCAGGACAGGGGGCCTCTGACCGGGTCGTCATAGCTGCATGACTGCGTGATAGTCCTGCCGTCGGCGCTGGCGGTCCCCTCGAAGCAATAGATACCGGTGCTCATCGAGTCAATCCAGGTCGAGACGTACTTCCTGGTATGGTTGTCGTACCCTATGACGTTGATGCCGGTGAACTGTTCTCCCATCATTTCTCCGTTATACTCCTGCTGCAAGTAATGTCCGCCAAGTATCATCTTCTGCTCGCAGGCGCCGGCGCTTTCGACCGGCGGGCTACCCGGCTCCATCCTCGCCCTCGTCCTGGTAACCCAGGACCCGGCCAGCCTCGCCAGTTGCTTGTGGGGGACACCTGGGACCGCAAGCTTTTTGTACGTCTCCATCATGGATTCCATGTCCGTCATGACCGCCTGCTTTTTCTGCGCTTTCATATCTAACCTCCTTAAGGTGCAGATGCCGATGTACAGCCAGAGGCTGGTTACCGCGGCTAACCCTCGGGTTTGTTACCCGCATTTCATGAGGTATAGCAGACAGGATGTCATCCGTCAAATAAACGTGAACGGCGGTGGACCGCAACAGTCAAAAGGACGCCCTCGCAGAACTTGCTCGCCCTTTCCATGTCGTTCACCGGTATCTCGGACCAGTTTACGGGATTATTTTTTTCAGCCATTTCCCCCTCCGGCGCACCGGCTTGTCGCCAGGTCATTTCTCCCTGTCCAGGCACCACATCACCCCTCCACGGGTAGCGATGAAGAGAAAGACAAAAGAGTAGAGGGCCGCCAGCTCGCCCTTGTTGATGGCCGGGAAGAACTCCGGCCCGAGCTGGAACTTCCAGTGAAACTGGAAATAGGCCACTGCCATCTCGCCGCTTGCAAGGAAAGCCGCCCAGCGGGTCTGGAAACCCACCATTATCAGCAGGCCGCAAAAAAGCTCGATGAGCCCGCCAAACCATAGCTGCGACCCCACCGCTGGCTGCATGTCGGTCAGGATGCCGAGAATTTTCTGGAACCCGTGAAACGAGAACATGAACCCCGCCATTATACGCAGTAACGCGTAGGCATGGCCGCTGTATCTGGCAAGCTGCTTCATCCATCTCCTCCATACTTAATTATACCACCGGTGCGGGAGGCTGCAAAACGGGGCGGGCAGGGCGGGTACGGCTTTCGGGCGCACAGCCCGCCCGCCGGGGCCGCATCACTACATGGGCATCCCTTCGCCCATGATATGCCACGCCCCCATCATGCCAATGTCCTCGTGCTCCATGATGTGGCAGTGGAACATCGCCATGCCCGTGTAGTCCATCACCGGGACGAGCAGGGTAATGCTCCCCCACTTGGGGACTATGACGACGTCCTTCATCGCCGGGACGGCGGTGTACAGGCCGGAGTAGTCCGGGTCTCCGCCGGTTATCGAGAGCACCTGCGCCGCGTTCACGTGCTGGTGGAACGGGTGGTCCATCCCGCTCTGGTTCCTGATCTCCCAGACCTCATAGCCCCCGGCATCCGACATGAGTTTGTAGCAGTGGTCCATGTCCGTGAACGTGACCCCGTTTATGTAGCCCCTCCCCTGCCCCATGCTGAGCGTCATAGTGCGGCGGGGGAGCATCGTGGTGTCCATGTCCATGCGTTTCGCGAACGGGTTTACCACTACGGGCAGTTCGTCCGCCACGGCCTCGCCCCGGACGTCGAGCGTCATGAGCGTCACCTGCTGCATCTGGCCCATCCCGCCCCGGCTGTACGGGAGCGACAGGAGCTTGTAAGTCCTCGCAGCCGTGCTCGCCCTGACCAGCACGTCCGCCCGCTCTCCCGGGGACAGGAGTATGCTGTCCATCTGGTACGGGATGTCGAGGAGCCCGCTGTCCGTACCGGCAAGGTACATGGCGTGCCCTTCGAGTGAGAGCTTGTAGAACCGCGCGTTGCTGCCGTTCACGAACCGCCACCGTTGCACCTTGCCCGGATTTATGGTCAGGACCGGGTTCACCTGACCGTTGACCATCACTGTCGCGCCTTCCCTGCCCTGCATGTACTCCATCATCGAGGTGTACGGTGCGGGCACGCCGGAGCTTATGGTGATGTCCTTCAGCACCATAATGTGCTCTTCGTACCCAGCCAGCTCATATGCATCGTCCTCGATTACGAGCGCGCCCATCAGCCCGCCCCAGTACTGCTCCGCCGCCGTGCCGTGGATATGCGGGTGGTAGAGGTTAAGGTGCCCCGGCTCCTCCTTCATCAGGTCGTACTCGTAGTCGTACCCCTCGCCGGGGGCAAGCGAAATGGACATGCTGTCGGCGGGCGGCTCCGGAGATACGTGCAGCCCGTGGGTGTGCAGGTTTGTGATGTTCTTCCGGTGTCCGAGGATGTTCGTCTCGGTGGTCTTCGGGAGCGAGTTCTTTAGGTGGACGTGGAGCATGCCGCCTTTTTTTGCCCTTATGGTCGGGCCGGGAAAAAGACCGTTGTAGGTGAGGAGCCTCGCCCTGGCGCCGCCGACCCTGACCGCAGCCTCCCTGACATCCAGCGATACCTCGACCATGCCGGGAGTTGTGCTCATGTTGGCAGCCGTGGCCGGGTCCCGGAACGCCGCCCCGGGCGGCGGGTCTATGACAGCCGTGCCCCCGCCCCCCATGCCGCCGCCGCCTCCTCCTCCGCCCCCGCCTCCCATCATACCTGCCGCCGCATCATGCCCGAGCGTAAGGACCGCACCGGCAAAACCCAGCGAACCCAGTTTGAGAAAATTCCTGCGGCTCACCTTGTGCTTTTTCATGGCTCCCTCCTGTAAGATGTAAATGCGTTCTTTGAGCTTGAAAAAGAATACTTGCGGCTGGCGGCTCGTAGGGCTCTCCCCTCATCATAAACTGAAGTAAACCACCGGCGGGCGCCCCTGTCAAACCTGGTGGGCCGCGGGACAAAATTTGTGGCCTCGGGATGCAAACGCCCCTGTATCCGCATCGGCATTTATTTGGATGACGGATTATTTCGACGACCGCAGGGGACAGGTTTTAGAAGTTATTCGTTGCAAATTACATCCCGATAGTATAAGTTCGGTAACGACGCCTCGCCCTTCAACCCCGCGCCGTCCATCTCCACCGGACTTCGCATCCTTTTCCACTCATTCGAAGCCAGGAGCGGCCTTTGCCAAATCATTTAGACGACCTGATACGCGGGATGAAGGCGCTGGAAGACGAACTTTCGACCGGGTACGAGACGAAGCGGGCGGACCTCCAGGCCGTCATCGACGAAAAGCGGCTACTTTTTGCGGGAGAGGTTGCCCGGCTGCAGTTCCGGATGAAGACCGGGCTCTTCCGCTACATCATAGACATGCATCCGCTAAGCGTACTCTTTGCCCCGGTCATCTACTCCGGCATATTCCCGCTGATATTGCTGGACCTGTTTGTCCTGGTGTACCAGGCCATATGTTTCCCGGTGTACGGCATCCCCAAGGTCCGCCGCAGGGAGTACATGGTGTTCGACCGGACCGACCTCCCGTACCTGAACGCCCTCGAAAAGTTCAACTGCTTCTACTGCGAATACGCCAACGGCCTGACTGCATACTTCCGGGAGGTAGCCGCGCGCACCGAGCAGTACTGGTGCCCCATCAAGCATGCCCGGCGCATCATCGCCGCACACGAACGGTACCCGCGGTTTTTCGAATACGGCGACGCCGAGAGCTACCGGAAGGGGCTGGAGCGGCTTAGGATGGAATACGGTAAAGACGACGCCAGTCCGGCTAAGTGAGCGGCCTGCACGAGTGCTTACTGCACAAGATGTACCCCTTACATTGGCGCCCCGGCAACAAGGCTAAAGAGCCGCGGTTCTCGCGTTTGTTGCCCCCAACCAGGCGGCGCTGGAACAGGTGCTGGCTGAATGAGGGGCGGGGGCTGATAATCAGGCAGAAGTGGAGCAGAAATAATGATGCCCGGCGGTACCGCGAACCAATATGTAAGTCCAGTATTACATTATAGAAAAGGCCGCCTGCATCTCTGCAAGCGGCCTTCTGAATTTCTGGCTCCCCGGGCCGGACTCGAACCAGCGACACGGTGGTTAACAGCCACCTGCTCTACCGACTGAGCTACCGGGGAACATCGGTAAATCCTGCGATATTTCTTTGTAAACAACCCGCCGTCAGGTC
>Ga0214472_10005685_pt1 | contig 13126 bp, 10 predicted proteins | sample RVTome_6_FD_207662 | JGI IMG/M metagenome (GOLD analysis project Ga0214472, IMG submission 207662) | Soil microbial communities from uranium-contaminated site in the Upper Colorado River Basin, Wyoming, United States - RVT140D175 | ecosystem: Environmental > Terrestrial > Soil > Contaminated >... | reverse complement strand
CGGGCTGCTGCGTCGCGTTGCAGGGACGCGTCGCTTTGGGCGACGATGCGGGGGAGCGCTTCGGCTGCCAGCTCGTCGTGGTGCTGATCGGCGAGCGCCCGGGGTTGAGCTCGCCCGATAGCCTGGGAGCGTACCTGACCTACGCTCCGCGGGTCGGCCGGACCGACGTGGAAAGGAATTGCGTGTCGAACATCCGGCCGGAGGGGCTGGGGATTGAGGCGGCGGCGCGGAGGATCGACTGGATCGCGGCGGCGGGGGTGGCGCGGGGGGTGACGGGGGTGGGGTTGAAGGATGAGAGCGGGGCAGAAGTTGATAGGCGACTCGTGGAGGATGCTCAGCGTTCTTCTTGATTGACCGTAGCCATCAGTGGCACTTGGCAGAATCGACCGTATCGGGAGAGATCGGCACAAAATGGCGAAAAGGGCCTCGAAACAAGCGAAGAAAGGCTCAGGAGATTTGGGCTACGAAGCCCAACTCTGGCAGATGGCCGATGCGCTGCGCGGCAGCATGGACGCCGCGGAGTACAAGCACGTCGTCCTCGGGCTGATTTTTCTCAAGTACATTTCCGACGCCTTCGAGGAGCTGCACTCCAAGCTCCAGGCCGAGAAAAAGCAAGGCGCAGACCCCGAAGACCCGGACGAGTACCGAGCTAAGGGCATTTTCTGGGTGCCGCCGGAGGCGCGCTGGTCGCACCTCAAGGCGCAGGCGAAACAGCCCACCATCGGCCAGATCGTCGACGACGCGATGGCCGGGATCGAGCGCGACAACCCCTCACTCAAGGGCGTGCTGCCGAGGGAGTACGCGCGGCCGGCGCTCGACAAACAGCGCCTCGGCCAGCTCATCGACCTCGTCTCGAATATCCGGATCGGCGACGCCGAAAGCCGCTCCAAAGACGTGCTCGGGCGCGTGTACGAGTACTTCCTCTCCCAGTTCGCCAGCGCCGAAGGCAAGAAGGGCGGCGAGTTCTACACCCCGCGCTGCGTGGTGAAACTTCTCGTCGAAATGCTTGAGCCCTTCAAGGGCCGCGTTTACGACCCCTGCTGCGGCTCGTCGGGCATGTTCGTCCAGTCCGAGGAATTCATCGTCGCCCACGGGGGCAAGCTCGGCGACATCAGCATCTACGGCCAGGAATCCAACTACACCACCTGGCGCCTCGCCAAGATGAACCTCGCCATCCGCGGCATCGAAGGTCGCATCGAGCACGGCGACACCTTCCACAATGACCGCCATGCCGACGTCAAGGCCGACTACATCCTCGCCAATCCGCCGTTCAACATCTCGGACTGGGGTGGCGAACGCCTGCGGGACGATAACCGCTGGAAATACGGTGGCCCGCCCGCCGGGAACGCCAACTTCGCCTGGGTGCAGCACATCATCCATCACCTCGCGCCGACAGGCCTCGCGGGCTTCGTGCTCGCCAACGGCTCCATGTCCTCTAACCAGTCAGGCGAAGGCGAAATCCGCAGGAACATCATCGAAGCGGATCTCGTCGACTGCATGGTTGCGCTACCCGGCCAGCTCTTCTACTCGACGCAGATTGAGGCCTGCCTCTGGTTCCTCGCGCGCGACAAGAGGAATCACAGGTTCCGCGAGCGGCGAGGCCATATCCTATTCATTGACGCCCGCAAGCTCGGCCGCATGGTGGATCGCAGACACCGCGAGATGACCGAAAACGAGGTTGCGCGTATTGCCCGGACATACCACGCATGGCGCGGCGAAGAGGATGGAGGGAAGTACGAAGACATCTCCGGATTTTGCAAGAGCACCGCGCAGGACGAAGTTCGCAAACGTGGCCACGTTCTCACACCCGGCCGTTACGTGGGAGCGGAGGCGCAGGAGGACGATAGCGAGCCGTTCGAGGAGAAGATAAAGCGGCTAACCGCTACGCTTCAAAATCAGATGGCCGAGGGTCGAAAGCTCGATGCCGCGATCGAGGTCAACCTGAAAGAGTTGGGGTATGGCGGCTGAGTGGCCTAGAATTTCGCTGCGAGAAGCTGGCGTATCCTTAATTGATTGCGATCATCGGACGCCGCCTTCATCCGATATCGGCTACCCGTACATCGCTATTCCGCAGATCAAGCGCGGCCGGCTTGACCTTTCCGACGTTCGGCGCATCAGTCATGAGCAGTTTATGGAGTGGACGCGGAAGGCAGTCCCGACATCCTACGATGTAGTTCTCTCCCGGCGCTGTAATCCGGGCGAAACAGCCTTCGTGCCGCCAGGACTGAAGTGCGCGCTCGGTCAGAATCTCGTTCTGCTGAGAGCGGATGGCAAGAGAGTATTCCCGCCGTTTCTGCGCTGGATGGTCCGCAGCCCGGATTGGTGGGAACAGGTCGGCAAGTACATCAACGTGGGTGCCGTGTTCGATAGCTTGAAGTGTGCTGACATCCCGAAGTTCGAACTGCCGCTTCCTTCGCTTGCTGAACAACGCGCGATTGCGTGCATCCTGGAGACGCTCGACGACAAGATCGAACTGAATCGGCAGATGAACGAGACGCTGGAGGCGATCGCGCGGGCGATATTCAAGTCGTGGTTTGTGGACTTCGATCCCGTCCGCGCAAAGGGCGAGGGTCGCGCCAGCTGCCTCCCAAAGAGGATCGCCGACCTGTTCCCCGACCGCTTCGATGATTCTGAACTGGGCGAAATTCCGGCGGGGTGGCGAATTTCAAGACTAGGGCGCGAGGCCGTCACGGTACTCGGGGGAACCCCCTCACGTGCGGAGCCTGCCTACTGGCGCGGTGATATTCCTTGGATCAACTCTGGAAAGGCCAACGAGTTTCGTGTGGTCGAACCAAGTGAGTTCATTACACAAGAAGGCCTGGACACGTCCGCAACCAAGATGCTGCCATCGCGCACGACCGTGATTGCGATCACCGGCGCAACACTCGGGCAGGTCAGCCTCACCGAAATTGAGACGTGCGCAAACCAGTCCATTGTCGGTGTCATAGGCACAGACGCGCTACCAAGCGAATTCATTTATTTCTGGGTTAAGGAGCACATTGAGGATCTGCTGGCGTGGCAGACTGGCGGAGCGCAACAGCACATCAATAAAAACAATGTGAACGACATGCCCGTGATTTGCCCGAACGAGGGGGTCATTGCCGCATATCTCGCATTGGTTCGCTCTGGTTTCGATCGCATCAAGGCATGCTGCAACGATTCTCTTGCGCTCTCAACTCTGCGCGACACAATGCTGCCCAAGCTCATTTCAGGAGAACTGGGTATTCCTTCGGTGCGAACGGCATGGCAACCTGTGCCAGCTGGTGTCGGGTAGATGGGAGGAACGATGGCGCGCCCAAAGACAAGCTCAGAATGGTCCGGGTCACTCTTCGAGGAGGATTACCTGCTTCGGACTCTTGGGCGCATCGCGCATGACCCCGATGTGGCGCTGACCGAACTGGTTGCGAACGCGTGGGATGCGGGTGCTTCGTTCGTTGATATCACGATCCCCTCTGAGAAGCAGAACACGCTGGCTATCGCCGATGACGGACACGGGATGAGTGCGGCGCAATTTAAGAGCCGCTGGATGACACTGGGATACGATCGAGTCAAGCATCAGGGGCCGAACGTGGAATTTCCTCCGAAGCGAAAGGACTGGAGACGTAGGGCTTATGGTCGGAATGGTGTCGGTCGTCATGGATTGCTTTGTTTTGCGGATCGTTACCAGGTGGAGACATGGCGTGAAGGCGAAGGGGCTCGATTTGCCGTGAGTACCCATAGCCAGCAGACGCCTTTCAGGATCGAGAGCGAGAGCGCCTTCCAGCGCACTGGTCATGGCACGGCGCTATCCGTTGTAGTGGAGCGACATATTCCGGACGCCGGCCAAGCGCGAGAGATCCTTTCAGTACGATTTCTACACGATCCGAGTTTCGTGGTGCGTGTAAACGGACAATCGATCGCTCTGCCTGAACACTCGGGGCTGATCGAGCAAACACTATTGCAAGTAACGGAGACGCTAAGTGTCGAAGCTTTCGTAGTCGATTCCACGAAGGCAGCTAAGTCGACGCTCTACCAAGGAATTGCGTTCTGGGTGAACAACCGCTTGGTCGGCACTCCTGGATGGATCGTCGGTACCACACCCATTCTCGACGGACGGAGCCGGTTTGCGAAACGGTACACCATTGTGGTCAGGGCAGAAGCGGAGTGGATAGGGGAGGTAGAGGAAGACTGGGCGAGGTTTAAGGCAACAGATGCGGTGGCGAAACTCAATGACGCTGTGTGTCGTTACGCCCTACGAATGTTTGAAAAACTATCTGCGGACTTTGTTGAGGAGAGTTCGGAGGAAGCGCTTGTCCGCAATCGCGAGCAGTTCAAGGAGCTCTCGACCCGTGGCAAGATTGAAGTCGCAAGCTTCACGCAGGAGTTGGTGAAACAGCATCCGACGATCAACGCCGATACTCTCGCGATTGCTGTTCAGGCGGTGATTAATCTGGAGAAATCTAGGAGTGGCACTGCCCTGCTGGAAAAGCTGACTAAGCTTGATGAATCCGATCTTGATGGGTTGGATAAATTGCTCAGCCAGTGGACGGTGAGAGATGCGCTGTCAGTGCTCGACGAAATTGACCACAGGCTGGTAGTGATTACCGCAATAGAGAAGCTCTGCGCGGACCCTAGCACCGACGAGCTACACACACTTCACCCTCTGGTCACGCATGCCCGTTGGCTATTTGGTCCTGAGTTTGACAGCCACGAGTACGCATCAAATGTCACGCTGCGAACTGCTGCAGAGAAGATCTTTGGCCAAAAACCTAAGGCCACCGCGTTCGTCAATTCGCGCCAGCGCCCAGATCTTGTTTTGACCGCTGACGCGACTTACTCGGTTGTCGGAACAGAGGTGTTCGACAGTCTGGACCAAAACCTGACGCGAATTCAGGATGTGCTCATCATCGAGCTCAAAAAGGGCAAGTCGGCGATCGGGCGAGAGGAGATGAATCAAGCAGACGGGTATGTTCAGGATTTCTTGAACAGCAGCGTCATGGATGGAACTCCAATGTTTCGCGCGTTCGTAGTCGGTTATGAGATCCAATCCAAGACCAGCCGAGAAAAGGAAATCAAAGAAGAGGGCGTTCTTCGCGGCCGCGTACTTGCAACTACTTATGGGCAGCTCACTCGCTCTGCGCACCAGCGCCTCTTCAAGCTCAAGGAAAAGATACCAACAAGATACGACGGCATTTCAGGCGTTGATTTAATGACGAAGATTATGCAAACGCCAGTTCAGGACTCGTTCATTCCTCAGGGCGGCATTTGAGTTGTCTTTGTACTGGTGGGGTAGCGTAACGTCAGAGAATGGACCCACGTGTCACTGAGTTTCAGTGCATCATGCCGATCGGCAATGTGCCGTCGGTAATTCAGCACGGCATCCTCTCCTACGAGCGCGCAGCGAGACTGACGCACCATTCCGTGGCAATGCAGGAAGTCCAGGATCGCCGAGACCAGAAGCAGGTTCCAGGCGGTTTGAAGCTCCACCAGTACGCCAATCTCTACTTCCATGCCCGCAATCCCATGTTGTACAAACGAAAGGACGAGGCAGCCGATCTGTGCGTCCTTAGGGTGTCCACGACTGTTTGCGACGCCCAAGGAGTGGTTTTTTCTGACTGCAATGCATCGAGCGACTACGTGCGGTTCCTGCATCCTTCGCAATGGAACCTTCTGGACTTCGATGACATCTACGCAATGAATTGGACGCACCCCAATGACCCACCCGCGTACTATCGGCACCGTTCCCGAAAGTGTGCGGAAGTATTGGTGCCACATCGCGTAGAGGCGGGACGACTACTCGGAGCGTATGTAGTGGACCAAGCTGCGGCGCAGCGGCTGGCGAGCGTTGGTTTTGCGTTGCCGATTGCGGTCGATTCGGTGCTATTTTTCCGCTGAAGAGTGCAGAATATCGATATGTTCAAAGCGCTGATTGGGGACCTCTTCGGAAGCGGCGCGCAGACGCTGGTGAACACTGTTAACTGTGTCGGCGTGATGGGCAAAGGCGTGGCGCTAGGGTTCAAGAAGCGCTTCCCCACCAACTTCGAGGACTACGCGAAGCGCTGCGAGCGCAAGCAAGTGCGGCTTGGCGAGCCTTATCCCTTCTCTGACCTGTCGGGGCGCTTGATCGTCAATTTTCCCACCAAGGATCACTGGCGCTCGCCTGCGAAGTTAACCGACATTGAGCGCGGGCTGGATCATTTCGTTGGCCATTTTGTAGAGTGGGGAGTCAACAGCGTTGCCTTCCCGCCGCTAGGCTGCGGAAACGGCGGTCTCGAATGGTCGGAAGTCGGGCCGCTTATGTACCGCAAGCTTCATAAACTTCCCATCGAAATAGAGGTCTACGCGCCGTACGGGACCCCCAAGCACGAACTGACGGTCGAATACCTGTCGAGTCCGTCGCAAATGACCCTGGAAGGCAAGGGGCGCAAGCATGAGAAGATGAATCCCGAGTGGATCGTGCTCATGGAAGTGCTGCGCGAGCTGGAAAATCAGCCCTACACCAATCCCGTCGGCCGGACCATCTTTCAGAAGATCTGCTACATCGTTACTGAAATAGGCGTCGCAACCGGCTTTCAATTCGGCAAGGGCAGCTATGGTCCGTTTGCCGATGAAGTGAAAGCTGCGCTCCACGAGTTCGCGAACCGCAACTGGGTCCAGGAGCAGCACCTCGGGCGCATGATGGCGCTTCGGGTCGCGCCTCAGTATGCGCAGGACCGGCTCAAGTTCCGCGCCGAAATCGAGCGCCACGAGCGCAAGATCGCTAAGACGGTGGACCTGTTCAGCCGCATCAAGAACACCGACCAGGCGGAGGAAGTGCTGACGGTGCTGTTCGCGAGCCGCCAGCTCAAGCAGGCCTACCCGGACAGGGACCTGACCGAGCAGGAGCTTCTGGACTACGTCCTCGAATGGAAGAAGAGCTGGCGAACCGAGGACAAGCAGCAGGCCATTGCGGCGGCCATCAGGAACCTCGTGCTGCTGGGCTGGCTGCGCCTGCACCTGAGCGAGTCGCTGGCAGAAGCCGCGTAGGCTTTCCTCCCCGGATGCGGCATTATTCGCCGCATGGGGGGATTCACAGAGTCGGTAGTCGAAGAGGCCGCTCTGGCCTGGCTGGGCGCGCTCGGCTATTCGATCGCGCATGGCCCCGATATCGCGCCGGGCGAACTAGCCGCGGAACGCAGCGACTATGGGCAGGTTGCGCTGGAAGACCGCTTGCGCCATGCGCTTGCGCGTCTCAACCCGAGGCTGCCTGCAGAGGCGCTTGACGACGCCTTCCGGAAAGTCATCCGCGTAGATGGGCCGACGCCGGAAGCGTGCAACCGCGCGTTTCACCGGATGCTGGTGGATGGAACCACCGTCGAGTATCGGCGCGAAGACGGTTCGATCGCAGGGGCGCAGGCGCGGATCGTGGACTTCGCGCAGCCCGACGCCAACGATTGGCTGGCCGTCAATCAGTTCACCGTAGCCGAGAACAAGCACACCCGCCGGCCGGACGTGGTCCTGTTCATAAACGGCCTGCCATTGGTGCTCATGGAACTGAAGAACGCGGCTGACGAGAATGCGTCGATTCATACTGCTTTCAATCAGATACAGACCTACAAGGCCGAGCTTCCAACGCTCTTTGGCTACAGCGCGCTGGTGGTGATTTCCGACGGCACTGAGGCGCGCATCGGAACGCTCACCGCGGGGCGCGAGTGGTTCAAGCCGTGGCGCACGATTGCCGGGGAAGCACTGGCGCCTGCGAGCATGCCGGAGATTCAGGTCATGATCGACGGCGTATTCGAGAAGCGGCGGCTTCTCGACCTGATCTGCAATTTCATCGTGTTCGAGGACGAGGGCGGAGGGAAAGTCGCAAAGAAGATGGCGGGCTACCATCAGTTCCACGCTGTTCGCGTCGCGGTAGAAGAGACCCTGCGTGCCGCGCACGGTTTGCGCGACCCTTCGGCGGGCCGCTACGAGACGCGCAAGCCCGGCGGCGAGGGCGGCGACCGCAGGATCGGCGTGGTCTGGCACACCCAGGGCTCGGGCAAGAGTCTCACAATGGCGTTCTACGCCGGCCGGGTGATCTGCGAGTCCGCGATGGCGAACCCGACAATCGTTGTGCTCACCGACCGCAACGACCTGGATGACCAGCTTTTCGGCACGTTTTCGCGCTGCCAGGACCTGCTGCGCCAGCCGCCTGCGCAAGCGCAGAATCGGGCCGACCTGCGGACGAAGCTATCGGTCGACGCCGGCGGGGTAGTGTTTACGACCATCCAGAAGTTTCTGCCGGAAGAGAAGGGCGACCGCCATCCCGTTCTGTCGGACCGGCGCAACATCGTCGTCATCGCGGACGAGGCGCACCGCAGCCAATACGATTTCATCGACGGCTTCGCGCGCCACATGCGCGACGCGCTTCCCCAGGCGTCATTCATCGGCTTTACAGGCACGCCGATCGAGAAGGCCGACGCGAACACCCGCGCGGTGTTTGGCGACTACATCAGCGTCTACGACATCCAGCGCGCAGTCGAAGACAAGGCGACCGTACCGATTTACTACGAAAGCCGGCTGGCGAAGCTCGCGCTCGACGAGAAAGAGCGCCCGAAGATCGACCCGGAGTTCGAGGAGGTCACCGAAGGCGAAGAAGTCGACAAGAAGGAGAGGCTCAAGAGCAAGTGGGCGCAGCTCGAGGCGGTGGTCGGCTCGGACAAGCGCGTGAAGCTCGTGGCGCGCGACTTTGTGGACCACTTCGAGAAGCGGCTGGAAAGCATGGAGGGCAAAGCCATGGTGGTGTGCATGAGCCGCCGGATCTGCGTCGAGCTCTACAAGGCCATCACCGCACTGCAGCCGCGCTGGCACCACAACGACGACGGCAGAGGCGCGATCAAGGTCGTGATGACCGGGTCCGCGACGGACCCGGTCGAATGGCAGCAGCACATCCGCAACAAGCCGCGCCGCGAGGCGCTCGCCAAGCGTTTCCGCGATGCAAAGGACGAATTGCGGATCGTGCTCGTGCGCGACATGTGGCTCACCGGGTTCGATGCGCCGAGCCTGCACACGATGTACGCGGACAAGCCGATGCGCGGGCATGGCCTGATGCAGGCGATCGCGCGCGTGAACCGCGTATTTCGCGACAAGCCGGGCGGGCTGGTGGTGGATTATCTTGGGCTTGCGCACGAGCTGAAATCGGCGCTCGCCACCTATACCGAGAGCGGCGGCACTGGCAAGACCGCGATCGATCAGCGGGAGGCGGTGGCTGCGATGCTTGAGAGATACGAAATCTGCTGCGGTCTGTTCCACGGCTTCGACCGCTCGAAGTGGGTGGACGGCGCGCCCCAGGAGCGGCTGAGCCTGCTGCCCGCGGCGCAGGAGCACATCCTTGCGCAGCGGGACGGCAAAGGGCGGCTTCTCAGGACGGTGCAGGAGCTGTCGCAGGCGTTCGCGCTCGCGGTGCCGCACGAAGAGGCGCTGCGGATTCGTGACGATGTGGCGTTCTTTCAGGGGGTGCGCGCCGTCCTGTCAAAGGGCTCGCCCGAGGGAGCGAGGACCCAGGAGGAGCTTGAGCTCGCCGTGCGGCAGATTGTGTCGCGCGCCGTGGCGTCCGAAGGCGTCGTGGACATCTTCGCGGCGGCAGGGCTGAAGAAGCCCGACATTTCAATCCTGTCCGACCAGTTCCTCGAAGACGTGAAGGGAATGCCGCAGCGCAACCTCGCGGTCGAGTTGCTGCAGAAACTCCTTTCAGGGGAGATTCGCGTGAGGCGGAAGAAAAACGTAGTCCTGGCCAAGTCCTTCGCCGACATGCTGGAGCAGACGATTCGCAAGTATCAGAACCGCGCCATCGAGGCAGCGCAGGTGATTGAGGAACTGATCGGGCTGGCGAAAGATATGCGCCAGGCGAATGCTCGCGGCGAGCAACTCGGCTTGACTGAAGACGAGCTTGCTTTCTATGACGCGCTGGAAGTGAACGATAGCGCGGTGAAGGTGCTGGGAGAGCCCACGTTGGTGAAGATCGCGCACGAGCTGGTCAAGGCTGTCCGAGACAACGTGACCATCGATTGGACAGTACGGGAGAATGTGCGGGCGCAGCTCCGCGTTATCGTGAAGCGCATTCTCCGCAAGTACGGATATCCGCCGGATAAGCAGGAGAAGGCAACGCAGACAGTTTTGGAGCAAGCCGAAGTTCTGAGTGCTGAATGGGCGATAGCGTAAGGGTCCGATGGGGACAATCGGATAAGTTTTGAGCGACCTCATCCAAGCTCACTTTAACTACCCTGGTTAGAATGCCTTTGGTACGTCGTTCGGGATCCGCCGCCGTAGGCGAAGGTATCTAAGTAAATCGATCTTTACATCGGCGCTGAAGAAGGGTGGGTCTGACGGAGCACTCCTTGGTTGATATTTCAGTCTGTTTTGGGAGGCACCATGGCCGTATGTGTTTCGCTCATCAACATGAAGGGTGGGGTTGGTAAGACAACCCTTGCAAGCCAAATCGCTTGGTACGCAACTAGGACTATGGATAAGAAGGTTTTACTTATTGATCTTGATCCACAGGCCAATGCCAGCCAATCAGTCATGTCACCAAAAGTATACGTATCGTATTTGGATAAAGGTGGTCTCACCATTGCCGATATCTTCGAGCAGTTCACGCCCACGGGGACAGCAAGTGGCAGCCCCAAGAAGCTTGACCCTTCGAAAGCTATTTTCAACAGGGTTACTTATAAGGACGGCAGCCTGCTTGACATTGTTCCTTCGCGCCTCGAACTCTCATGGACGCTTAGAAATCCAACTGGAAAGGAGACCTTACTACCTCGTTTTATAACTAAGGTCGAGCAGCAATACGATTTGATCCTAGTTGATTGCGCCCCCACCGATTCCATCCTCACCGATGCCGCGTATCACTGCAGTCGATACATTCTCGTCCCCATTCGGGCCGAGTTTCTCGCGTCAATCGGTTTTCCTTTGCTGAATCGGAGTATTAAGGCTTTTCAAATGCAACATGAGGACAAAGTAATTGAGGTATGCGGCCTCGTGTTTAACGACTTCAATCGCGGGAACGTAAAGCGTGAGCATAAACTCGCGCGTAAAGACGTAAAGGAGAAAGCCACTCAATACGGCTGGTACGTCTTCGAGAACGATATTCCCCACTCCGACTCCTATTTCCGGGCCGCAAGAGATGGAATGCCAATTGAAAGCACGAAGGGCGCACACTATAGGGTCAAAGATGAGTTCGCGGCCTTCGCTCAGGAACTAGTTGCTAAGATTGGTCTATGAAGCGAACGACTATGTCTACCTTCCTTCAGGAGGTGATTACCCTCCTAGTCCATCATTTTGGGGTCGACCGGGTCGGAGCCGCATTGGCCAGGGTTTCGAGCGGCGTAGTCGAAGCACCCAAGCGCCAGGCTCCCCGCCTATCAAGTAGGCCTGAGAGTAAATCCAACCTCGGTGTCACAAGCATATTGGAGAAGCTTCGGCAAAACGATAAACACAAGCACCGCATGCTCACTGATTTCTACATCGACTTAAAAGCCAGGAATGTCTTGCCTGAGTCCCAGGATATCCGGCAATTCGCACAGCTCATCGGACTAAAAGAAATTAACGGTAAATCCCGCAAGGATATGATCCCGACATTAATGCGGTTCCTATTAGAGCTGCCAACAGAACGACTGCATTTGGAGATTAAGAGAGCTGCAGGTGTGTCGGAGCAGCACCGTCAACAGGGCTTCTCTGTGCTCACCGACAAACTGTTGAGAGACAAATAGCGACAGCTCCCGATTTGTCTCCGCGCATTGGACGCTCGCCGCCGTGGAGAAGCCTATCCTCGGATAGTACGACGAGCGGCACCGCGCCGGTTAGGAAACCATGGTTTTGGCCTTGCTTTCCAACCCCTCCCACCGCTCCAACTTCTCCATCAGCAGCAGCTCGATCTCACCGCTTGGCTCGCGAATCCCCCCGCAGCTCCTCCGCCGGCAGCCTGAAGTACTCCGGCGCGCTGATCTTCGCGGCGAGCGAGCGCTGCTCCGCCTCGAGCGCCTCGATCTCCTTGGGCAGCGACGCGAGCTCGCGCGTCTCCTTGTAGGAGAGCTTCGCCCGGCTCTTTTCCCGCACCGACGCCTTCGAAGAAGCCTTTTCCTCCGTTACCGCCGCGGGCCGCTGGCGCACCCAGTCGGTATAGCCGCCGGCGTACTCCTTCCAGGCACCGCCGCCCTCCGCGGCGAGCACCGAGGTGACGACGTTGTCCAGGAACGCGCGGTCGTGGCTCACCAGCAATAACGTCCCCGAGTAATCCTGCAGTGCCGCTTCCAGCAATTCGAGCGACTCGATATCCAAATCGTTGGTAGGCTCGTCCAGCACCAGCACGTTCGCGGGCCGCGCAAAGAGCCGCGCGAGCAGCAGCCGGTTCCTTTCCCCGCCCGAGAGCATGCGCACCGGCGACTGCGCGCGCCCCGACGGCTTCAATCCCTCCCTTACCGTCGGCAACAACTCACCTGCCGGGAATCCTGCCGCTCGCCGCCTCTCCATCCGGTTTCAAAAGAGGCGAGGCTGGGCGTCGGCGCCTGCCTTATCTTGAGCAAGGTGCTCCATCGCTGGCGAGCCCAAACCCACTGCCGCCTCCCCCACAAACGTCCGATGGCACCTGTTGAAATCCGCCTCGAAGCAGACCAGGCAGATCGCCTTCTCCTTCGCCAAGCGCGCAACCGACGCCACCGCCGCGCCCTGGCTACCCAGGTACTCGCGAAAAGCCGCTTCGTACCGCCCCCAGTCCCGGTCGCGCTTGTAGCGCTCGCGAATCTCGCGCGGGCAACCGAGCTCGACGACATGCAGGTACTCGATGCCCTCCGCCAAAAGCGCGCCCGCGAGCGCCGTCTTGGAAAACCCCGGCTTGCGCGAAAAAGGATTCTCGCGGACATCCACCACCTGGCGCACCGCGGCGCGCTTCAGGCAGGCGATGAACGCAGCCACGTCCAGGCCTTCGTAGCCGAGGGTGTAGAGGTTCGTCAAGCCGTCTCGAGGTAGTCCGCCAGGCTCGCGATCCGCACGCCCTCGTACTCTCCCAGCGCGAGCAGCGCCCGTTCCCCGGTCACGATGAGCTGGGCCTCCCCCGCGACGGCGCACTCCAGTATCCGGTTGTCGGCGGTGTCGCGCAGCACCTTCACGCGGCGGCCGGGCTTGACCA
>Ga0214472_10005684_pt1 | contig 13126 bp, 8 predicted proteins | sample RVTome_6_FD_207662 | JGI IMG/M metagenome (GOLD analysis project Ga0214472, IMG submission 207662) | Soil microbial communities from uranium-contaminated site in the Upper Colorado River Basin, Wyoming, United States - RVT140D175 | ecosystem: Environmental > Terrestrial > Soil > Contaminated >... | reverse complement strand
ACGTGGGTGAGGAGGGGGGGGAACGGCCGGCCCACCAGGACGCCCTGCTCTCGGCATGCTGCGCGGAACGGATGCATGTCTTGGCGAAGGTCCACCATGACAAAGTTGGTTTGTGACGTGGTTACTGTGAATCCCCGGGAGGTGAAGTACTCGAGTGTAAAGCGGCGGGCCTCTTGATTCTTCGCGGCCTGTGTTCGTGCGTGGCCTTCGGCCTCGAGACTCGCGGTCGCCGCCGCGCCCGCAAGCACGTTGACGTTGTTGGGCAGGACGTTCACCGCCATTCTCCCAAGCGTCGGGGGAGCTCCCACCGCGTACCCGACTCGCAATCCAGCCATCCCATAGACCTTGGAAAAGGTCCGTGCTACAACGACCCTCGGCTCTCGGAGTGCTAACGGAATCATACTCTCGTAGGCGGGATCATCGACATATTCGTGATAGGCCTCGTCGACGAGAATGATCGTGTCGGGCGACATCCGAAGGATCCGTTCGATGGTTCTCTTGATGGCCGCGCCTCCATGCACGGTGGCTGTCGGATTATTCGGGTTACAGAGGAAGACCATCCCGGAGGAAGCGGAAGCCGTAGCCATGGTGTCGAGGTCGAGTCGAAGTCGATCGTCGAGAGGAACGGCAGTCACCGGGATGCCGAGCACCGTAGCGCGGTCGGTGGGAAGTTCGAAGGTTGGGGCGGCGGTCACGAGACCGTGCTCCCGATTGGTGAATGCGTCAACCGACATGCGAAGGATCTCGCCCGAACCCGACCCTAGCAGAACCGACTCCGTCGGCACGCCAAGGTGAGCGGAGATGGCGGCGATCAGTGTGTCATCCGTCCGGCCAGGATACCGACACGCCTCGGTAAAGGTGCCTCGTATTGTGTCGAGCGCGGCCGGGGCGGGTCCGTACGGGTTCTCGTTACTGTCGAGTTGAATGTCCCCAGCCAGGAGGCGTAGGTGGACTGATCCACCGCGCCAGGCGGTGGCAGCCTCCCTACCCCTGGCGCTGACCGTGGGGATGGCGAGGGCAGCGCTACCCGCGCCCATCGCCCCGAGGAAAGATCGTCGTGAGACCGTCATGAGCACCTCCTTGGTAGTCCGGAACCGGTGCGAGCCCCCATGCCACGGGGTTGTCCCCTCGAAGAGTAATCGCGTCGTCTTGTGGAGGCCCCCGTCCATGAGCAGATTCACGCGCCACCCATGACGCCCTATTCATATCCCGACTCGAGTGTCCTTTACAGGAGCCTGGTCCATCCTTTTCCTGTCGCGGTCCGTGGTGAGGGTTGCTGGATCGTAGATCGCAATGGTAAACGGTATCTCGATGCGGTCGGCGGCGCCTTCGTGGCTACGATTGGTCACGGTGTCTCAGAGGTCGCCGAGGCAATCGCCCGCCAGGCCCGGACCCTGGCCTACGTCAACGGCACGCAATTCACGGCGGAGCCGGTGGAAGAGCTCGCCGCTGAGCTCGCTGATCGTTGCCCCGGAGACTTGGAGTTCGCCTTCTTTCTCACGAGCGGATCGGACGCGGTCGAGGCCGCGCTCAAGATCGCTCGTCAATACTGGCTGGAATCGGGCCAGTCATCCAAGCACAAGATCCTCGCCCTGGCACCAGGTTACCACGGCAATACGGCCCTCGCCCTTTCCGCCTCCTCCCGTGCGGGGGCCCGATCGGCGTTCGAGCCCTGGCTCACCGCGGTCCGCCCGGTGCCTGCCCCATATCCTTATCGATGCCCCTGCGGTGGTGCGGGTCCTCATTGCGCGGCCTGCACCGGTCGTGTTCTCGAAGATACGATCATTGCGGAAGGGCCGGAAACCGTCGCAGCCTTCATCGCAGAACCGATTGGCGGGTCCTCGACCGGTGCCTCGGTGCCCCGTGACACCTACTGGTCCACGGTGCGGGAAACCTGTACTCGGCTCGGTGTCCTCTGGATTGTCGACGAGATCTTGACTGGTATTGGGCGAACTGGGACATGGTCCGCCATAGAGCAATTCGGGGTCACTCCCGACCTCATGGTATTGGGCAAAGGAATGACCGGAGGGTACGCTCCCTTGAGCGCGGTGATGACGACGCGACGAGTCGCCGACGCGATCGCTGGCGGCAGCGGCGCCCCGATCCATGCACAGACCTACATCAACCACCCGTTGAGTTGTGCCACGGGGCTGGCAACTTTGCGATATCTGGATCGCCACGATCTCGTGCGTCGGGGGGCAGAGATGGGACGCGCGTTGCACCAGCGCCTGGCACCCCTGACGACGAATCCGCTGGTCGGCGACGTTCGAGGCCGCGGTCTGCTGGCCGGTATCGAACTGGTTCACAACAAGGAGAGCCGTGCCCCCTTCGCGCGCAGGGCAAAGATCGCAGAACGCTGCGCCGCCGAGGGCCTCGAGAGGGGAATCACCCTCTGGCCCGCCACGGGGAGTGCGGACGGAACCAGTGGTGACATCATTATGGTGGCTCCGCCGCTGGTCGTCACGGAAGCGGAACTCGACGACCTGACCTTACGCTTGGACGAAACCCTCACCGCGGTGTGGAGAGCGACCTCGTCCGACTGAACTGTAATCCTTAGGAGATACTCATGGCTGAGCGTGGTTATCCCCGCATCATCACCCCCCTCCCTGGCCCCAAGGCCATGGCCATCGTCGAGCGCGACAAGGCGTGGACCTCCACCTGCTATATCAAGGAATATCCCCTGGCCATCGCGCGGGGTTCAGGAACGATGGTCGAGGATGTCGACGGAAACCGCTTTCTCGACTTCATGGCGGGGATCGCCGTTTCCTCGACGGGCTACGGCCACCCCAAGGTCGTCGCAGCGGTGAAAGAGGCAGCAGACCGGTTTCTCCACATCTGCGGGTCCGATTTCTATTTCGAGGGCATGGCGACGCTGGCGGAGCGCCTGGCCCGCCTGGCCCCGGGCGCGTCCCGGAAGCGTGTGTTTCTCACCAATTCCGGAACTGAAGCGGTCGAAGGGGCCATCAAGCTGGCCCGGTACGCAACCGGTCGAACAGGCATCATCGCATTCAAGGGCGCCTTCCACGGGCGCACGACGGGAGCGTTGAGTCTCACATCATCCAAGCGGGTACAGCGGGCAGGCTTCGGCCCTCTCCTCCCAGACGTGCATCATGTGGCCTACGGCAACTGCTATCGTTGTGAATTTGGGAAGACCTTCCCCGATTGTGAGCTGTTCTGTGTACGTCGGATCGAGGATGATCTCTTCAACCGGCACCTGCGCCCCACTGACGTTGCGGCCGTCTTCGTCGAACCGATCATGGGAGAGGGTGGGTATGTCGTGCCCCCACCGGGGTGGCTCTCCGCTGTCCGGGAGCTGTGCACACAGCACGGGATCCTCCTCGTGGCCGACGAGATCCAGAGTGGTGTTGGACGAACCGGGAAGATGTTCGCCGTGGAGCATGAGGGGGTCGAGCCCGACATCTTGCTGAGCGCCAAGGGACTCGCCAGCGGGATGCCGCTCGGCGCGATCATCAGTCGAGATGAAATCACGACCTGGCCCACCGGCGCGCACGGGTCGACGTTCGGCGGAAACCCCGTGTGTTGCGCCGCCGCGCTCGCCACACTTGACCTGGTGGAGCAGGGCTTGGTGGAGAACGCGGCACGCATGGGCGAGCGGCTCATGGAGGGAGTGAGAACGCTGGCGGAGCATCACAGGGTCATTGGCGATATTCGCGGCCGGGGACTCATGATTGGTGTCGAATTCGTGGAAGATCGAACCACAAGGCAGCCGGACACAGGCTTGGTGAAACAGCTGGTCCAGCAGGCCTTCCGCGAAGGGTTGCTCCTGCTCGGAGCCGGACCGAACAGCCTCCGTCTCGCCCCTCCTCTGGTCGTGGACGACTACGATGTCGACACGGCGCTTTCGATGATCGATCGTCTCCTTGGCGAACTCCAACCGTCGTGAACCGCCTCTCGCTTAGGTCGCTACTTACGGGGCTCGCCTGCACGACACTCATGGCGGCACATGCCGTCGCCCAACAGCGCGAGTATGTCCTCAATAAGGTGGAGGTTCCCCATCATTACTACTGGCGGGAGATGTATGTGCCACAAGTGACGAGCGGTCCCAGCGCGGTGAGTTGGTCACCCGATGGGACCGAACTCATCTACAGCATGCAGGGATCTCTCTGGAGTCAGAAAGTGGGTGCCGCGGAGGCGGTCCAGGTGACCGCCGGGTCGGGGTACGACCATCAACCCGATTGGTCATCCGACGCACACTGGGTCGTGTTCACTCGGTACGCGAATGACGCCCTCGACCTGCAGTTGCTGGATCTTCGGTCGGGTGACGTCACCAGCCTGCTGGCCAACGGCGCAGTCAATCTCGATGCACGCTTCTCACCGGATGGGCGCCAGGTCGCTTTCGTTTCAACAGCATTCGAGGGCAGGTGGCACGTGTTCGTGGCCCCCTTTGATCAGGCAACGGGACGACTGGGAGAACCAGTGCGAATCACGGAGGACCGGGATAGCCAACTCCCTCGGTACTACTACAGCGTCTGGGACCATTACCTCTCGCCGACCTGGGCACCTACGAACGACGAGTTGATTCTCGTCTCCAATCGAACCCGGATTTGGGGAACCGGTGGGTTCTGGCGGATCTCGGCCGCAGGTGGCCCAATGCGGGAGTTGTGGTACGAAGAAACGACATGGAAGGCACGACCCGACTGGGCCCCGGACGGTCGGCGGGTGGTCTACAGCGGGTACCATGGTCGCCAGCGTAATCAACTGTGGATCATGACGGCGGATGGCGGCGATCCCTTCCAACTCACCTATGGTGACTTCGACGCAACCGCCCCGCGTTGGTCTCCCGATGGTAGACACATCGCGTACATCTCCAATGAGGGTGGCAATACCTCACTCTGGATCGTGGATGTTCCGGGCGGGCGGAGGCAGCAAGTCGAGGCGTCGAATCGTCGCTATCGTACCGCCGTTGGCCGGCTGCAAGTGCGGATCGAAACCCCGGATGGGGTCGCACTCACCTCCCGCGTTTCGGTGTTCGACGGCACCGGCAAGAGCTGGACACCGGATGACGCCTGGCGACATGCCGACGAGGCCTACGTGCGAAGAGAACGCGACTTCGAATACGCGTATTTCCATTCCACAGGTCAGGCTGCGCTTACTGTGCCTCCAGGTCGTTACGTTGTCGAATCCTGGAAGGGCCCGGAGTACTCCGTGGGGAGGACGAAGGTGGAGATCCTGGCCGACGACACCACAGACGTCACACTCACGATGGAGCGCCTCCTCGATCTCCCCGCCCACGGCTGGTGGGGCGGTGACCTTCATGTCCATATGAATTACGGTGGTGCCTACCGCAACACGCCGACGAACCTGAAGCGACAGGCCCAGGCGGAAGGTCTGCACGTGGTGGAAAACCTGATCGTCAACAAAGAACAACGCATCCCCGATATCACTCACTTCCGGGTCGATCCCGATCCGGTTTCCGCCGGTGGCTTCCTGCTCATGCACGCCGAGGAGTACCACACCAGTTTCTGGGGCCACGCTGGCTTGCTTGGCCTTCAGGAGCACCTGATCCTCCCGAACTATGTCGGGTATGCGAACACGGGCGCGGCGAGTCTCGCGCCCACCAACACAGAGGTGTTCGAACTCGCACATGCCCAGGGGGGGATCACGGGGTACGTCCACCCGTTCGACAGCCGTCCCGATCCGTACGACAAATCTCAGCCCCTTCACTATGCCATGCCGGTGGACGCGGTGCTCGGCACCCTCGACTACTTCGAGGTGATGGGATACAGCGACCACCTGATTACCTCAGAGATCTGGTACCGACTCCTCAATACCGGCCTCCGAATTCCGGCAGGGGCGGGCACCGATGCTTTCCCCAATTTCGCCTCGCTCCGCGGACCCCCGGGGCTGGTTCGAGTGTACGCGCGAACGGATCAAGCCCTGGAACATCGGAGCTTCCTCGACGCGATCCGGGCCGGGCGAACATTCGTCACCAACGGCCCACTCCTCGGCCTCGGCTATCGGGGCATGGGAAGGGACACGACGGGGTGGTACGGGATCGGGGATGAAATCGAGCTACCCGCCGGACCGCGCCGACTTCAAATCCAGGTCACCTTGCGGTCGAACGTGCCGGTGGATCACCTCGAAGTGATTCGGAATGGGAAGGTGGCGATATCGATCCCGATCCGGGGAGGTGTGGCCGCTGATACTCTCGTGTCACTCGCGGTTGAGGAGAGCGGATGGTATCTCGTCCGCGCATACGCCGACCAACCTCGAGAACCGGTCCTCGACCTGTATCCCTTTGCGAGCACCAGTCCGACTTACGTCACAGTTGACGGTCGTCCCATCAGGTCTCGAGAAGACGCTAGGTACTTCGTGACCTGGATCAATCGTCTCATTGAGGCGACGGAACTCCAAGATGAATGGAACACCAAGGATGAACGTGAAAAGACAATGAAGACCCTTAGCCAGGCACGGGACGCGTTTCAGGCTCTGGTTCCTCCCTCGCCATGAACGCTGTAACGTGTTGTCTTTCAATACATTAGGCCAGTCTTCGGATCATCTTTTCTGGGTGACCGCGTGCATGGAAGCCGGAGCCAATCGTCCCTGGCTAACCGTCTGTGGCGATCCGCGATGTTTCGCGGAAAAACAAGGGCCTTGACGTAGCGGGGTCAGTTTCGCAGGGTATAGTGGCAGCGAAAAGCGGTAGGCTCGCTGAACGTGCAACAATGAGCGTACAACAACCACTCCAGCTTGGGAGGATCAGATGCGTCGGTTATTGGGTCTTGGGAGTTTGTTCGCTGCGGTAATGCTGACGGTGCCATCCTCGGCACAGGCTCAGACGTCGATCTGGGTCGGCGGCGGCGCGACAATCCCAACCAGCGATTTCAAGGAATACGCCAAGACGGGCTGGATGGCGGGCGCAGGGTTCAACGTGGCGATCGGTGAGAATGGGTTGTGGGTCGGGGCCAGCGGTTCCTACGGCTCGAACAAGCACGAGGGGACCTCGGGCGACAAGACGAACCTCATGAGTGCGCTCGGTGAGGTCGGCTATCGGGTCGGGGACCGGGAGAAGGTGGGCGTCTTCTTCTTTGGGAATGTCGGCATGATGAACCACCAGTACGTGCCAGGCACTGGAAGCAAGGAATCTTCCTGGAAGCTCGCCTACGGTGGAGGCGCCGGCGTTGACGTTCCAATGACCGATACGATCACGCTGTGGTTCGCGGGCCAGTACCTCATGCGTGCCAAGGAAGACAACGAAACCACGAGCTTCTTCGGGCTGTTCGCCGGACTCGGGTTTGCGGTCGGCACCAGCGGCATGTAGCACCTGGCGGGTCAAAGCAGTCCAACATGGCGGGGCCGATGCCTCGCCATGTTTTTTTGTCCCACTTCTTTCTCATTTGCGATAGTCCAACGGCGGCGCTCGGTCCCCGATCTTGGGGACGTAGACGAACCCGTTGAGTCGTCGAGTAAACTCCTCACGCGCTCGTGCCAGGTGCTCCGGGTTCTGAAACAACTCCATCATCGTGAGCGCCATGGTCTTGGCGGCCACCATCATCCCCTTGTGGCCGATCGACATTCCGCCCGCGGCTACCGCCTGCCAGCTGTGAGCCGGTGTGCCCGGCACCCAGGTCGCCGTGCCAAGTTCGACGGTGGGAACCACCCAACTTACATCCCCGACATCCGTCGACCCGCTCTGGAGCGCGAACTCTGGCTCGCGAATCTCCGAGGCCGTACTCGGTGGGGGGGCACCGGGGAGTAGGCTCTTCTGGAGTTCGGCGGCGAACGCTCCTTCCTCGGCCGAGTACTCCACTCCACCAACCGAGCGCAGCGCCTCGTGCATCACGTCCGCAAGGTGGTCATTCGGTAACATGTTGTAGACGGCATTCACGATCTCGTAGTCCATCGTGGTTCCGGTGCCCAAGGCAGCCCCCTCGGCAGCGTGCACGATTCGCTCCCAGATCCCGTCGAGCACACGCATGTCGCTGTGGCGCGCGTAGTAGTAGCCTTCCGCGAAATCGGGAACCACATTGGGAGCCATCCCTCCGCGGGTAATGATGTAGTGAATGCGAGCCTCCTGAGGAACGTGCTCACGAAGCAGGTTCACCATCGTATTCATGGCTTCGATCCCGTCGAGCGCCGAACGCCCGGCATCGGGGGCCGCTGCGGCATGGGCGCTCAAACCATGAAACCGGAACTTCGCGCTGATGTTGGCGAGGGTGGTCGCTTTGGAGACCTGGTTGCGATCCCCGGGGTGCCAGGTGATCGCGGCGTCGACATCACCAAATAGTCCCTCCCGGACCATGTAGATCTTTGCACCACCACCTTCTTCAGCCGGTGTCCCATAGTACCGCACGGTTCCCGCGGTCCCGGTCGCCTCGAGCCAACCCTTGACCGCGATCGCGGCCGCCAATGAAGCCGCTCCAAGAAGGTGATGCCCACACGCATGCCCGGCTCCGCCCACGAGAAGGGGTCTCGCAAGTGGGACTGCATCCTGGGAGAGACCCGGCAGAGCATCGAACTCCCCTAGGATCCCAATCACAGGGCCCGAGCTTCCCCAGGTCGCGACGAACGCAGTAGGAATGCCTGCCACTCCAGCCTCTACGGTAAAACCAGCGCCGCGGAGTTGCTCTTGGAGTAGGGCACTACTTCGGGTCTCCTGATAGCCGACCTCGGCCCATTCCCAGATCTGATGGGCTACTTCGCCGTACACTGGTGCCCGGGCGTTCAAACCATCGAGCGCCTGCCCGATGGCTTGCGCCTGTACCGGCACGGCAACGACTGCGGCGGTGAGGTACAGCAGAGTCGCGCGGCGGACCGGCTGGGGAGGGAACATGGGTAACCTCGAGTGTCGCAGATGAGAGTTATCGGAAGAGATGCTCGAATCGCCGTTTGAATTCAGTCTTGCGGAGCTCGGGCTCCGTCGCGTGAACGCCGGGACAGCGATGAGCCGCGTGTGAATCCCAACCCTCCGGCCACGCCTGAAAGGCGAGCGCCCTGCATGCCGGACATAGCACCTTGCGGCCGACCACGAGGTCGGCACTCAGTTCGGTCGCGTTGGTGATCACACCCTGCCCATCGAGTCGCGGCAGCAGTGATCGCTGAGGGGGACCAACGGAAACCCGCTCTCGGTCGATCAATTCTTCGAGGGCAAGGACCACCGCATCCCGAACCTGATCACTAGAGAGGTCGGGCCAGCGCGCCTGAAACTCTTCGAGCGTTTTGCCCGCTCGGAGATGTTCGGCCAGGACCTGTAGAGGGATTTGGGTACCCGCGAATACCGGTTGCCCACCCGAGACGTCGGGCGAACGGCGGATGGGGGAACGAGAGCGTGGCACAGTGGGAGAACCTAGGCCGCGCCGGCCGGGGTCGCAACGGCCTTGCCCCGGGCACCGTCGGCGGGCAGACTTCGCTCGTGCCCCCGTTCCTCGATGACACCGAAATCCTCCGCCGGCTGGTCGGCTTCGACTCCGTGAGCCGGAATAGCAACCTCCCTATCGCGGACTTCATTGCCGACTACCTCGATCGGAGAGGCATTCGCATCGATCGCAATCCATCAGCAGACGAACGAAAGACCAATCTGGTGGCCCGCGTGGGGCCGGAGACCGACCCGGCCGACCGAGGAGGCCTAGTGCTGTCGGGTCACATGGATGTCGTTCCGGCTGACGAGCCGCAGTGGGAATCGGATCCCTTCACCCTGGTTGATCGAGACGAGGCGTACTACGGACGGGGTACGGCGGACATGAAGGGGTTCCTTGCCGTTGCCATGAACCGCCTTGCGAACCTCGACCAGAAAGGCCTCGAGCACCCCCTGACCCTCCTGTTCACGTACGACGAGGAACTCGGGACGCTCGGGGCAGAGCGATTCGCCAAGACTTGGCCAGCGGAGGAGGTACTGCCACGCGCCGTCGTCATCGGTGAACCCACCTCCCTCAGGCCCGTGCGAACCCACAAAGGTCATCTCCAGATGCGCCTGGTCTTTCCGGGTGTGAGCGCTCACAGTGGATACCCACACCTCGGTCGCAACGCCATCGAACCGGCCGGCAGGGCCATCGCGGCCCTCACTGCACTGCGACAGGACCTCGAAGCGGAACGACCCGCCAACTCGGACCTCTTCCCCGAAGTTCCCTTCGTCGCCCTCAACATCGGCACGATCACTGGTGGCTCGGCGGTCAATGTCGTCCCGGACAACTGCATCATCCAGATCGGATTGCGAGTGCTCCCGGGACTCGCTGGCGCTGATCTTGCCGCCCGCGTCTCATCCCACCTCGAGAAAGCTATGAGTGGCGAAGCCTTCTTGGTTGAAGTTCTTGGTGACAGCCCGCCGTTCATGCTCGATCGCGCGAGTGCCATCCACCGACACGGATGTGACGTGGTCGACCAGGCCGACTCTGGAAGTGTGGCATTCGCGACAGATGCCGGGTGGCTCCAGACCGTCGGGTTCGACTGTCTCATCCTCGGCCCTGGCACCATTGAGGTCGCCCACAAGCCCAACGAGTCGATCCCGAAAGAGGAGTTTCGAGCAACCGTGGGTATTCTGGACCAACTCATTCATCGCTTCTGCGAAGCCCCTCCTCGGTGATGACGGTTACGCAAATCATCGAGGCGGAATTGACCTGGAACGGCCGTGCCTTCGAGCCCGAGGTGCAGGTCGAGATTCTCCCCAACGGCCTATTCGGCCGGATCGGTTCCCTCGGTCTCGAGCCCACCATCACGTTGCGGAACGAGGCCCTCTTACCCGGATTTGTCAATGCGCACTCGCACGCATTCCAGCGGGGGCTCCGAGGGCAGGGCGAACGGTTTCCGTCGGGTACCGGGAGTTTTTGGACCTGGCGCGAGGCAATGTACGGTCTCGTCGGTCGGCTCGACCAGGAACGATTCACCGAGCTCGCCACCCAAGCCTTTTTGGAGATGCGTGCGAGTGGTATCACGACGGTGGGAGAGTTCCACTACCTGCACCACAGCCCCGGCCAAGAAGACTTCGCGCTCGACCGCGCACTACTCTCCGCAGCGGCGGCGGCGGGGATTCGCCTCGTGCTCCTCGCCGCCTACTACAAGACGGGTGGGATCAACACTCCCGTCAACCAAGCGCAACAACGCTTCTTCACTCCTTCTCCCGAGGTCTATTGGGACAATCTCGACAGCCTGGGGGACGACCTCGGCCCCAATCAGTCAATCGGAGTCGTCGTCCATAGCCTCAGAGCTGCCGATCCTCATGACATCGCATCGATTCATGCGGGGGCCCGGAACAGAGGTCTGCCATTCCACATGCACGTCGAGGAGCAGCGGCAGGAGATCGAAGCTTCGGTCAGCGCGTACGGTCGAACCCCGATGCGGGTCATTCTCGACGCGATCGGTGATGCGTCGAGTTTCACCGCGGTCCACTGTACGCACACCACCGACGCCGATCGCTCGGCCCTCCTCACCGCTGGAGGACGGATCTGTCTGTGCCCCCTCACGGAGGCGAATCTGGGCGACGGAATCCCGGTGCTCGACGGCGTCGACATTTCCCGCTGTAGCCTGGGGACAGACTCCAATGCCCGGATCGATATGTTCGAAGAGATGCGATGGCTGGAATACGGCCAACGGCTTCGGGGAGAGTCGAGGGGCGCACTTGCCGATGCCGAGGGGGAGGTCGCGCGCAACCTCCTCGAAGCCGCGACGAAAGGTGGAGCGATCGCACTCGGGCTGGACACAGCCCGGATCGAGACTGGGGCACTCGCCGACCTGACCGCCGTCTCGCTCGAAGACGCTGCGCTGCAGGGTGCCACGCCGGATCGCCTTCTCGAATCCCTCGTGTGCGGGGCAGACGGACGTGTGGTGACCAGGACGGCCGTTGGTGGAGCGTGGATGACCCACCGGCCAAGCGTCACTGAAGGGGAGAGATAATGCGCATCGGGGCCGAGTCGAACATCCTCCCTCTCCGGTCGGTTCTGGTCAAGCCTCCGGAGGCAGCCTACAGAAGTCAGGCGGACATCAGCCAGACCTGGAGGGATCTCAACTACCCGGCCGAGCCCCTTTACGAGGTGGCGGTCTCGGAACATCAGGCCTTTGTGGACTGTCTCAGGCAAGTCGGAGCGGAACCCTACGTTCTTCCGGCCGACCCCTCGACCGGACCGGACTCCATCTTCGTGCATGACCCTCTCATCGTCACCCGACTCGGCGCAATTCTCTGTCGGATGGGTAAACAGGCCAGGGAGGGTGAGCCGGGGGCAGCGGAGCGGTGGCTGGACACAGTAGGGATCCCGGTGCTCGGCAGGATAGAGGGGCAGGCCACCTTGGAGGGTGGAGACCTCATCTGGCTCGATGATCGAACTGTTGCCGTCGGGGAGGGCTACCGAACGAATGCCGAGGGGATTCAGCAGCTCAAGGACATCCTGGCACCTCTCGTCCAAGAAGTGATCGCGGTGCCGCTTCCCCATTGGACGGGACCGAACGACTGCCTTCACCTGATGAGCCTGGTGAGTCCAATCGATGTTGATCTCGCGGTCGTCTACTCACCTCTCTTGGCGGTTCCCTTCCGTCAAGTGCTCGACCGACGCGGTATTCAGCTGGTCGAGGTACCCGAGAGTGAGTTCGAAACCATGGGCTGCAACGTGCTCGCCCTCGGCCCTCGACAATGCCTCATGCTGGGAGGAAACCCCGTCACGCGCCGTCGGCTCGAAGAGGCTGGAGCAAGGGTGATGATGTACCGGGGAACCGAGATCTCACTCAAGGGAGGAGGCGGGCCAACCTGCTTGACCCGTCCGCTTCTGCGCCACTGAATCTCACGACAGATGGAGTATTCCATGCGGAACTTTGTGACCCCACTCGCACTGATCTTGGTCATTACCAGCGGCCTGGGAGCCCAGGCGACTGCGCCCCGCGCTCGAGACCTGGGCGTCCCCTTTGACGGAACTCCCGGCCCTCTGAATGCGATTACCGATGTGGCGGGAGTGGAGGTCGGGCACGTCACGCTGATTGAGGGCTCCGGCCCGTTGGTGCGCGGGGTCGGCCCCGTTCGAACAGGGGTGACTTCCATTTTGCCGCGAGGCCACGAGGGAGAGGATGAGGTGTTTGCCGCCTGGTTCACTCTCAACGGCAACGGCGAAATGACTGGAACTACCTGGGTGGAGGAATCGGGCTTTCTCGGCGGACCTGTCATGATCACCAACACACACAGTGTCGG
>Ga0214472_10005683_pt1 | contig 13126 bp, 6 predicted proteins | sample RVTome_6_FD_207662 | JGI IMG/M metagenome (GOLD analysis project Ga0214472, IMG submission 207662) | Soil microbial communities from uranium-contaminated site in the Upper Colorado River Basin, Wyoming, United States - RVT140D175 | ecosystem: Environmental > Terrestrial > Soil > Contaminated >... | reverse complement strand
CCCCGGACCGGGCTGTTGCTCAAGGTGCACACGAGCAACTACCGGGTGGAGGGGTTCACGGCCGAGGTGACCCTGGAGGCCATGGTGGCCCTGGGCCGCGAACGCGGCGTGCCGGTGGCGGTGGATCTGGGGAGCGGCGCCATGGTGCGGCTGGACGGACTCGGAGTGCGTTCGGAGCCGCTGGTCGCGGACGTGGTTGCGCAAGGGCCGGATCTCGTCGCCTTCTCCGGCGACAAGCTGTTGGGCGGGCCTCAGGCCGGCATCGTGGTGGGGAAGCGGGACGCGGTGGAGCGCCTCCGGACCCATCCTCTGGCCCGGGCGGTGAGGATCGACAAGATGTTGCTGAGCGGCCTCCAGGCCACGCTGGCCGCCTATCTCACCCCGGAAAGGGCGCGGGAGACGGTTCCCGTGTTGCGCATGGTGCATGAACCGGTGGAGGCGGTGGCGGTGCGGGCCGAACGAACGGCCGCCGCGCTCGGAGACCGCCTCCCCGGGGTGGCGGTGGCGGTGGAGCCGGGCATCACCGCCGTCGGCGGCGGCAGCCTGCCCGGCGAGGGGCTTCCCACCCGTGTGGTGGCGCTCACGCCGCCCGCGGGTTGGGTGGCGAAGTGGGAACGGCGGCTTCGGACCGGCGTTCCGGCGGTGTTGGGGCGTATCAACGAGGAGCGGTTGCTCCTGGATATGAGAACGGTCGCCGACGCGGAGGCGGATGCTATCCCCGCGCTCGTGGCCGAGGCATGGAGCGTTGTTCGCCCGAGTTCCCTTGACGCAGGAGGGGCGTCGCCTTCCCGCCCGAACGGCGGGGAGGCTCCCGGAACGGACCGGGTCCGGTCCGCGGGAAAAGGAGCCTGATCGTGTTCGTAGAAAACCTGAACATCTTCGGATTCAAGTCGTTCAATACCAAGGTCGGGCTCAAGTTCGACAAGGGTATCTCGGGGATCATCGGCCCCAACGGGTGCGGCAAGAGCAACATCGTCGATGCCCTCCGTTGGGTGCTGGGCGAGCAGTCGACCAAGCAGCTCCGGGGGGCCAAGATGGAGGACGTGATCTTCAACGGATCGCGCAACCACAAGCCCATGAGCCTGGCCCAGGTCGAGCTCACCCTCAACAACGAACGGGGCGCCCTTCCCATCGACTACGACCACGTCACCGTCGGGCGGCGGCTCTACCGGTCCGGGATCTCCGAGTACACCATCAACAAGAACGTGGTCCGGCTCAAGGACGTGCGCGAGCTGTTCCTCGACACCGGCATGGGCAGCCACGCCTACTCGGTGATCGAGCGCCAGATGGTCGACAACATCCTGAGCGACACCACCGGACACCGGCGGTTCCTGTTCGAAGAAGCGGCCGGGATCATGAAGTACAAGACCCGCAAGAAAGAGGCTCTCAACAAGCTCGACGCCACCCAGCGGGACCTCCTCCGGGTCAACGACATCATCACCGAGGTCGACCGCCAGGTGACCTCGCTCAAGCGGCAGGTGGGCAAGGCCCGCCGTTACCGTGAGATCATGAACGAGATCCGCGAGCTGGATCTCGGACTGTCCCTGGGCCGGCGGAGCGGGTGGTTGGAGGAGATCGCCGGGCTCGACCACGAGTTCGGAGCCACCCAGCGCGCGGCCGAGGAGGCCGAGACCCGGGTGGCCGGGCTCGATGCCCGGCTCGAGGAGCTGCACCTCCTCGTCCTCGAGCACGAAAAGGGCGTGGCCGGGGCCCGCGAGCTCCTTGCCCAGGTCGACGACGAGCTGGGCCAGGTCAACAGCCGTATCCTCGTGTATCGCGAGCGCCTGGAATCCACCGGTCAGAAGATCGTGGAGGCGCAGCAGAACACGGTGCGCCTGGCCGACCGGATGGAGCGCAACCATGCGGACGAGGCGGAGCGGCGCGAGACCATCGCCGTGCTCGAGGAACGCGAGACCGGGGAACGGGAACGGCTCGAGGCACGGGAGAAGGAGCTTGCCGGTGTCGAGGGACGGGTGAGCGAACTCCGCGAAGCGGCGGAGCGGAGCCAGGCCGTGACCCGGGAGCATCTCGAGGAGCGGGTGCGGGCGGAGGGCGCGGTGGAATCGGTGCGCCGCCGGATCGAGGAGATCGAGCGGCGCGTGGGCGACGCCGCGCGCCGGAGCGAAACCGTAGATCGCGAGGAGAAGGATCTCCGAGCCACGGCGGAGTCCGCCCGGGAGGGGCTGAACGCGGCCCGCACGCGCGTCGAGGAGATCGACGAGCGGCGCGGGCTCCTGGAGATCGAGCTCCAGAACCACGCCGCCCGCTCGGATATGTTTCGCAAGGAGCTGGGCGAGAAGCGCGAGAACGAGGCGGCGGCGCGCTCCAGGCTCGAGACCCTGGAAGATCTACGGAGCCGCTACGAGGGATTCGCGCCGGGGGTGCGGGCCCTGATGCTCGGCGACGATGCCCCCGGGAGCGTGCTCGGCACCCTCTCCGATCTGCTCCAGGTTCCCGGGGAGTGGGTGCGGGCGCTGGAGCCGGCGCTCAGCTCGGCCTGGCAGTACGTGGTGACCGAGGACACTCCCGCCGCCACCGCCCTCATCGAGGTGGTGCGCGGAGACGCGGCGGGCTATGTGACCTTCCTGCCCCTGGACCGGGTGCCCGCCCCGGGCCCCCGTCCGCCCGGGGTCCGGCTGGCCTCCGACGTGGTCTCGGTGGATCCCCGTTTCGAGAACCTCGTCCGGCATCTGCTCGGCAACCTGGCCCTGGTGGACACCACCGGCGAGGCGCTGGCCCTTGTCGAGAAGGGCACCGTGCTCCGCGCCGCCACCCGCGACGGCGTGTACGTGGACGGCGTGGTGATCGCCGGAGGCGCGGGCGGTCCGCAGGGATCCGAGTTGCTGGAACGCGAGGACGCGATCGAGCGGGCCCGCACCGAGATCGACCGGCTCGCCTCCGAACTCGGCGACGTGGCGGCCCGCGGGGAGACCCTCCGGAAGGAGGGGGCGCGCCTCCAGGCCGAACTCCACGCCGCCCACGCCGCCGCCGCCGAGGCCCGCGATGCGCTCGCCGGGAGGGAGCGCGACCACGCGGGGCTGGTCTCCAAGCTCGCCCATTGCGACGAGTCCCGCCGGGAGGTGGAAGAGACCCTGGCCGGGTTGCACGAGGAGACCGATCGGCTCGTCTCCGAGGCCGAGCGCCTGACCGAGGAACTGCACATCCGCCACCGGGTCTCCGAGGACGCCGACCGGGCCCATCGGGAGACCGCGGGCGGGTTGGCCGAGGCCGAACGGGCCCGCGAGTCCGTCCTCGCCTCGGTACACGAGATGCGGCTGCGCTGGGCCCGCCTGGAAGGCGAGATGAAGGACGCGCGCGCCGCCCTGGACCGGCTGCTGCGCGAGAGGCAGGAGCTGCAGGACGAGAGCGCGCGCACCCGCCGGGATGAGGAGGACGCGCAGTCGCGGAAGTCCGAGATCCAAGACGAGCTCGAGGCCATGGCCGAACGCGTCCAGGATCTGCACGAGCTTCGCGACCAGCGGGCCACCGTGGTCGACGCCCGGCAACGCGAGAAGAGCGATGTCGTGGCCCGCGAGCAGCAGGACACCGTGGCCGTGCGCGAGGTCCGGCGCAAGGCGGGCGAGGCGCGACAGGCCGCCCACGGTGCCGAGCTGCGGCTCACCCAGCTCCGCAACGACCTCACGCATCTGGAGGACCGGCTGACCGGGGAATACGACATGACCCGGGCCGATCTCGACGCCTACCGCCCCGGGGAGCTTCCCGGGGACGCCTCCGTGCAGCTGGAGTTCCTGCGGGACAGGCTCCGGCGGCTGGGACCGGTCAACCTGCTCGCGGTGGAGGAGTTCGAGGAGAAGAGCGAGCGGCTGCAGTTCATGACCTCCCAGCGCGACGATCTCAACCAGGCCCGGGACACGCTCCACCGCACCATCGCCGAGATCAACAAGAAGGCCTCGATCATGTTCCTGGACACCTTCGCCCTCGTCCAGGAGAACTTCCAGAAGACGTTCCAGGTGCTGTTCCAGGGCGGCGAGTGCTCTCTCACCCTCACCGGCGACGATCCCCTGGAAGCGGACATCGAGGTGACGGCCCGCCCCCGGGGCAAACGACCCCAGGGTATCCAGCAGCTCTCGAGCGGCGAACGGGCGCTGACCGCGATCGCGCTCCTGTTCGCAATCTATCTGGTGAAACCCTCGCCGTTCTGCATCCTGGACGAGGTCGATGCCCCCCTCGACGACGCCAACATCGACCGCTTCGTGGCCATGATCAAGAAGTTCTCCGAGCGTACGCAGTTCATCATGATCACCCACAACAAGAAGACCATGGAGGCGGCGGACTGCCTCTACGGCGTGACCATGCAACAGCCGGGAGTGAGCAGCGTGGTCTCGGTGCGGCTGGACGGCGCCGGGCACGAGATGTCGGAGGCGGCCCGCCAGGTCGCCGAAGCGGTTCTGGTGACGACTCCGTCCAACGGCAACGGCCGGCTCGGCGGCGGGGCCGGACCCGACGACGAGGACGACGCCTACTCGCCCGAGTCCGCGATCATCCAGTAGCCTTGCCCCGGGGAACCGCCGCATCATGAAACACCTCCTCAGCAAGCTGAAATCGGGTCTACAGAAGACCCGCCGGCAACTGTCCGACAACGTCGAGCGCGTCCTCGCCGGTCGGACCAAAGTCGACGAGGAACTCCTCGAGGAGTTGGAGGAAGTCCTCATCGGGGGAGACGTGGGAGTGTCCACCGCCGAAAAACTGATCCGGCGTTTGCGCGAACGCATTCGCGAGGAGAAGATCGACACCGGGGAGGCGGTGGGCGAAGCGCTGCGGCAGGAGATCGGTTCGGTGCTGCGGCGCGGGGAGGCGGAAGAACCGCCCCACGGCGAGGGCCCCAGGGTCGTCCTCGTGGTCGGCGTCAACGGAACCGGCAAGACCACCACCCTGGGCAAGCTCGCCCACCGCTACCGGAGCGGCGGGAAGCGGGTGCTGGTGGCGGCCGCCGACACCTTCCGCGCGGCTGCCGTGGATCAGCTCCGGGTGTGGGCGGACCGGGCGGGAGCGGAGATCGTGGCCAACGCCGCGGGCGCCGATCCGGCCGCGGTGGCCTTCGATGCCGTGTGCGCGGCCCGGTCCCGGGGCATGGACATCGTCCTCGTCGACACCGCGGGGCGCCTCCAGACCAAGGTCAATCTCATGGAGGAGCTGGGAAAGATCGGGCGGGTGGTGGGCAAGGCCCTTCCCGGCGCGCCTCACGAGGTCCTCCTGGTTCTGGACGCCACCACCGGCCAGAACGCCGTTCGTCAGGCGCAGCAGTTCGGGGAGGTGGTGGCGGTCACCGGGCTCGTGCTCACCAAGGTGGACGGGACGGCCAAGGGGGGGGTGGTGGTGGCGATCTCGGATCAACTGGGGATTCCCGTGCAGTTCCTCGGTCTGGGCGAGGCCATGGAGGATCTCGAGCCCTTCGACGCCGAGGCCTTCGCCAGCGCGCTGTTCGAGGAGGAAGCAACCGGCCCCGCCGGAGCGGAGATCCCGAGCTAGGCCGCTTCCTTGGCGGGAGTGGGAAGTTCGGCCGGAACTTCCTTGGTCCGGAACGCCTCGTCCTCGCGCAGGAGCACGAACAGGTGCTCGAGGATGACGGGATCGAGCTGGGCGCCGGCCACGCGTCGCATCTCGGCGATCGTCTTTTCAAGCGAGCGGGCCTTGCGGTAGGGCCGGTCCTCGGCCAACGACAGATAGGTATCGGCGATGGCCACCACGCGCGCCCCCATCGGGATCTCCTCCCCCCGCAATCCCGCCGGATAGCCCCGCCCGTCGTACATCTCGTGGTGGTGGAGGACGATCCGGGTCACCTCTTCGAGCCCGGGAAACCCGGACAGGATGCGGGCGCCCAGCTCCGGGTGCTCCTTCATCATCTCGTACTCCTCCCGCGACAGCCCCGCCGGCTTGAGCAGGACGTCGTCGCGGATCCCGATCTTGCCCAGATCGTGGAGCAACCCCCCGAGATGGAACTCGTAGAGCCGGGATGGCTCGAGCCCCATCTTCTTTCCGATGCGGACCGCGAGCTTGGCCACGTTGGCCGAGTGGTCGCGGGTGTAGCGGTCGCGGGCTTCCAGCGCGGAGACCAGGGAGCTGATGGTGGCGACGAAGACGTCGCGGTGCCGGCGGGCCTGGCCCTCTAGCGTGGCCTCCAGGGAATCGGTAAGTTTATTGAGATAGGTCTGGGTGTCCAGCGCGCGATCCTGGGAGTCGAGGGGGTGGTCGAGAATCCGCTTGGAGATTTTCCCCGCCCAGGTTTGGATCTGGCGCCGGGCCGCGATGTCGGCGGCGATCCCGCCGATGGCCGCCGCCACCATGATCAGGACGGTGAGTCCGAACACCGAGGGGGCCACCCATCCGTTCAACACGTAGGCGACGGGGAGGAGCGCAACCGCCACGGCGAGACCGATGAGCGCCCGGTCCCCCTCGAACCGGTGGCGGGGACGGTACTCCCCGACCACGGATTCTTCGCCGATGATGTCGTGATACCGGAGAACGGCGTTGTAGGAGCCGTTTCGCCGCGGATCGTTCAAGGAAATGGAGTTCTCGTGCGTCGACACATCGACCTCGCAACCCGGAGAAACATGGATTGGATCCGAACCAGAGGAACCGCCGGCCTATCTGGGGTTTTCGGTCCCCGTCCGGCCCGCGGCCCCGACCGCAGGGCCGGAGTCTCCAAAGCGTGGGGGAATTGGCCCACGCGCCGGCGGGACGGGCGGTGATCCTCACCGGAGGCCGCTTCCGGACGGGACTCCCCGGCGTCCCCGCGGCGGAGGCGATCTGGATCGAGGGGGGCACGATCCGCGCGGTGGGGAGCACGGCGGAGATCCGGTCCCGGGCCGGGACCTCGGGGGGGAAACCGGTGTCGCTCGCGGGGTCGTGCGTCACCCCTGGATGGACCGACGCCCACGCCCACGTGCTGACCCTGGGGCTGACCGCCGAGCAGGTGGATCTCACCGGGGCGGAGAGCGTGGCCGCGGTGCAGGAGCGCATCCGCAGCCATCTCGCGGAGAGAGCCCCCTCCACGTCGTGGATCCTCGGCCGGGGTTGGGACCAGACCCGTTGGCCGGGGGGCGCGTATCCGGAGCACCGGGATCTGGACGTGGTGACCGGCGACCGCCCCGCAGTGTTCACGCGGATCGACGGACACGCGGCCTGGGCCAACCTGGCCGCAATGCGGGCGGGCGGGCTCGACGATGCGGCTCCCGATCCGCCCGGGGGAAGCGTGCTCCGCGATGCCGCGGGGCGGCTCACGGGGATCCTGATCGACGCCGCCATGGACGCGGTCGGGCGGGTGACCCCGGCCTTCGAGGAGACCCGGCGGCGGGACGCGGTGGCACGGGTCGCCCGCCGCCTGCTCCGTCACGGGGTCACCGCGGTGCATGACATGGGTCTGACCTCCGGCGACGCCGCCCTGTTCGAGCGGCTCGACGCGTCGGGGGAACTGGGGGTGCGCGTGTACGGGGCGCTTCTCGGCACGGATCCGGGGCTGGACCGCGTCCTCGCCGCGCCCCCCCGGAGGACCGAAGGCCGATTCGAGCTGGGTATGGTCAAGTTCTTCGTGGACGGCGCCCTGGGATCGCGGGGGGCCGCCCTCTTCGAGCCCTATTGCGACGACCCGGCGAACCGCGGCCTCGACGTCACCCCGCTTCCCGAGCTGCGCGCAGGCCTGGCCCGGGTGGTGGATGCGGGGTACCAGGCCGCGGTCCACGCCATCGGCGACCGGGCCAACCGCGGCGTCCTCGATTGCTGGGAGGCCCTGACCGCCGCCCGCCCGGGCTACGGCGCGGGGCGGCCGGCACCGCCCTTGCGGGTGGAACACGCCCAGATCCTCCATCCCGACGATCTCGACCGGTTTTCCGAGATGGGGGTGGTGGCGAGCATGCAGCCCGCACATTGCATCAGCGACATGCCCTGGGCCGAGGAGCGGTTGGGCGCGGAACGGCTGGCCTACGCCTACGCCTGGCGCTCGCTCAGGGACCGCGGGGTGGTGCTCGCGGCGGGGAGCGACTTCCCGATCGAGACCCCCGATCCCCGTTACGGGTTTTTCGCGGCGGTGGCCCGGCGCTCCCCCCACGACCCCGACGCGCCGCCCTGGAACCCTGGGGAGCGCCTGACCCGAGCCGAAGCGCTCGCCGCCTTCACTGCCGCCCCCGCCCGGGTCGCCGGTCACGGCGACCGGCGCGGAATCCTCGCCCCCGGGTACGCGGCGGATCTCGCGATCTGGGACCGCGATCTCTTCGAGGTTCCCGAGCGAGCATTGCTGGACGCCGAGGTCTGGACCACGATGGTCGATGGTAAGGTGGGCTGGCGCCATCCCGGTGCCCCCTTCCCTCCGCTCCACGAGGTGCATGAGTGAGCAAACCCCCGGTGATCGTCTTCGAGGACGCCGGCTGGCGCCGGTTGTATCCCGTCACGCTCTCGCGGCCGGCGTTCGAATGCCGGACGGGAGGCGCCACCCTGGGCCGGCGGCTGGCCGCCCAGCTCGCAGGGGCCGGGTACCCCCGCGTGGATCTGCTCTGCCGCGCCCTGCTGCGCCCCCTCGTCGAGCGCGCCCATCCCGGGCACGCGGTCAACCATCCCCCCGGCGGTGAGACCGTCTTCGTCAACGGCCGCCTCCTCCTGCTCGGCAAGAGTCTGGAGACGGTCCTCGAACTTCTGGACAAGGACGCGGCGGTGCAGATCCACGGGGAACCCGCCGTCCTCAAGCTCTCCGCGGGCGAGGCGGGCGGGTACTATGAGGATCTGCAGCGAGCCCTGGAAACGGGAGCCGCGGCCCCGCTTCCAAGGACGCTGGCCGTGACCGGCCCCCCCGAGGACGCGAGAATGGTCCGGTATCTGTGGGATCTGGTTTCCTGGAACCCCGCCGTGCTCGAGGACGACTTCGAGTGGGCGAAGGAACACCCCAAGGGAGACGAACCGAAGATGGCTCCGGGAGCGCAGATCCTGGGCAAGGAGCACATCATGTTCCGGGAGGGCGTGCGTCTCGAACCGGGTTCGATCCTGGACGCGCGGCCGGGGCCGATCCTGCTCGGGGAAGGCGTTCGCATCGAGCACAACGCGGTGGTGGTCGGACCCGCGTCCATCGGCCCGCACTCCACGCTCAAGATGGGGGCACGAATCTACGGCGGCGTGTCCCTGGGCCCGGTGACCCGGATCGGCGGCGAGGTGGATGCCAGCATCGTTCAAGGGCACGCCAACAAGCAGCACGACGGATTCCTGGGGCACGCGTACCTGGGCGCGTGGACCAACCTCGGGGCGGGCACCGACAACTCCGATCTCAAGAACAACTACTCCCCGGTCCGGGTGTGGACCCCCGACGGCGAGGTGGACACCGGGCTGCTCCTGTGCGGGCTGTTCCTCGGCGACCACTCCAAGACCGCGATCGGAACCCGGTTCAACACCGGGACCGTGGTCGGGTTCAGCGCCAACGTGTTCGGGGACGGATTCCCGCCCCGTCACGTTCCCTCGTTCTCCTGGGGCTCGGAGGAGGGCGGGGCCTACCGGATGGACCGCGCCCTCGAAACCGCCCGGGCGGTCATGGCCCGGCGGAAGGTGGAGATGGAGCCCGCGGACGAGGTTCTGTTCGAGACCATCCACCGCGAGTCCGGTGGGTTCCGGTAGTCCGGATCCGGGGCCGCGGGCTCCGGTTCGGCGGCAGGGCGGGGATCAGGGCAGGAGAACGACGCGGCGCGCTTCGCGGAACTCCCGACTCACCACCCGCAGGAAGTAGACGCCGGCCGCGGCCCGCCGCCCGGCCGTGTCGAACCCGTCCCACTGGAGGCGCGTCGTCCCCGCTTCCCGGAACCCGGAGTAGAGGGTCTTCACCCGGCGGCCGCGCACGTCCACCACCGCCGCCTCCACGGGCCCCGGCCGCGTCAACTGGAACTCGATCTGCGAGGCCCCGCGCGCGGGGTTGGGATGGACAAGGCCGACGCGGGGGCGAGGGGGCGGAGGATCGGAGGTCGACGTGCGCTGCCCGGGAAGCCGGTCGAGGAGGATGTTCATCGCAGTGCCGAGCTCGGTGGGGTCGAGGAAGCTCGGATTCACCGAGAAGAGGTACGCCTCGGGCCACCCGTACTCCCCGCTCACCTCCAGGAACAGGGGCGGGGCTCCGTCGTCGTCGAGGCGGTAGAGGACCCGCACCGCGGCGGTGTCCGAGAACTCGGGAACATCGGAGAACACGGCCACGCCGGCGGTGGAATCGGGGCCGATGGAATCAAGAGAGGCGAACTCCTCGGGTACGAGTTGCTTGCTCTCGCTCACCGTCTTGGGGGCGTCCCAGTCATCGACGTGGAAGAGTGTGTTCAGCCCGGGAGTGAGATAGGAGCCGAGGAGCCTTCCCAGGAACACAAGGGTTCCCCCCGCATCGTCGAAGGCGAGGAGAAGCTCCTCCTGGTCCTGGAGCCGCATATCGGAGCTGTTGTCGGGGCCGTTGGTCACGAACATGGCGATGCCGTGTTCGAAGAGCACTTCCGGATCTACGGGGCCGTTGCCGAGGGGAACGTACCCCGGTGGGTAGGTGGTGAACCCCGTCCTCTGGTCCCAGAACTCGAAGGGGGTGGATCCGGTCACCGCGAACGCCTCGTACATCTCCCAGGGATCCCCGACGAACCAGGGCGCGGACCCGTCGCTGTATACGAACCAGTCGTAGTCGTTGATCACGAGCAGGCCCTGGCCCACGGTGAGCGGGTGCGGGTACACGCGAACGGGCGCGCTCAGATCGGACTGGAAGATCTCGCGGGCCGCGGGTCCGGCCTCGGTGTCCGAGAACGCGGATACCGCGTAGTGCACCCCCGTGTAGGAGGGGGGATCCTCGTCCTCGTAGAAGGGCTCGGTGGTGAACACGGCGAACGGGGGGGAATCGGGGTCGAGGGTCTCTCCGTCCTGCCACCGGTAGAGCACGTAACCGAGGAGGTCGGGAAGCTCTACGGGGTCCCACTCGACCAGCACCCGAGACTTGCCCAGGACGGTGCCGCGCAGGTTGGTGGGAGTGGGGAAGGAGCCCGGAGTGGACACCACGGGGGGAGCGTGCCGGCTGCGGTAGAGGCCGTTGAGGGCGGCGATCCGGAACCGGCAGGTCATCCGGTTGGGCAGGAACGCAACGGTGTGCGAGGAGGCGGAGGCGGGCAGGACCGTGTATTCGCGGTTGGACCCGTCGGGCCGGCTCCATTCCAGCAGGTACGCGGTCACTGAGGACGTGGGAGAGGGAGTCCAGGCCAGCGCCACGCTTCCCCCCTCGGTGTTGGACACCACCCGGAACTCCTCCGGCGGTGCGGGGTGGCGGGTCAGCCAGGCTCCGCTCACCACCCGGGCCTCCCCCGCCACCGGGCGGCTGTTGCGGTAGGAGTCGGCGGTCATGGAGTTCACGATCACGTCGACGTAGCCGTCGCCGTTGACGTCGCCCGAGGAGGCCCAGTAGGCGGTGTTGTCGTCGAAGTCCACGCCTTCGAGCACCGTCACGGGCACCGCGGGCTCTTTGAGATCCACGACCGCGGGCGGGGCCCCGCTTCCGTACACCACGACGATGACGCCCGCCCCGCGATCGTGGGGGCCGATGTCGCAGGGCATGCCCACCAGGAGGTCGTCGTACCCATCGTTGTTGATGTCGCCGCAGGCGAAGGAATCGGTGGTGATGGTGCCGCGTTTCCCGTGAATGGTCATGCGCGGGTAGTCATCGAGGGCGAGGTCGATGGCCTGGTTCCGGAATCCCGGGGCTCCGAAGAACACGTATCCCTCCCCCGCGTTCAGCCGGTAATCGCCGGGAGGGCCGTTGGAGGTCAAGGAGCCGATCAAGAGGTCGTCGACGCCGTCCCCGTTGACGTCGCCGGTGCCCAGTTCCTCTCCCGCGCGGGCGTCCCGGTGCCGGCCGTAGACCACGGTCACGTCCGTGGTGCCGGGCGCGGCGAGGTCGACGGTGTCGGGCAGATCCGGGCTCCCGAACACGATCCAGGTCTCGCCGGAGTCGCGCCTCCAGTCCCCCGGGGGACCGTCGCCCGATCCTCCGGAGTCGTAGACGTTGCGGGACATCTGGTGGCTGGCCGCGGCGATGGCCGCGTCGTCGTAGCCGTCCCCGTCGAAGTCTCCGCAGGTGACGGTGGCCCCGAGGTGGTCGTCCTCTTCCACCCCCCAGATCACGGTCTGCCGCCCCGGCCAGACGGCGAGGTCGATCTCCACCCCGCGGGGGATGGGGCCGTAGAGCACGACTCCCTTGCCCGCCTCGGGGCGGGTGCCTCCGGGACCGTCCGCGCGGTCGGAGCCGAGGACGAGATCGGCGGCCCCGTCGCCGTCGATGTCGCCGGTGGCCGCCCACACCCCGAGCCGGTCGTCGTACTCGGCGCCGAGGATCGACGTCATGTTGGGAGGAATGCCGTCCGCGAGATCGATCACGGCCCCTCCCGTCATCGCCGGATCGCCGAAGAGCACGTAGACGCGCCCGGCGTTCTCACGCCCGGGGGGGTCGGCCCCGAACGCCCCGATGAGCAGATCGGGGGTGCCGTCGTCGTCCACGTCGCCGGGGGCGAGGCAGATTCCCAGGTACTCCTCGGGCTGGGCGCCGTAGATGGTCAGGACCCGGGGATCGGGTTTGGCGAAGTCGATGAACCCGGTCAGCTCCTCCTCGTCCCAGAACGTGATGTGGATCTCACCCGCGCTGTCGCGCGTCTCGTCGGGGCCGTCTCCGCGGATCCCGCTCATCGCGACCTCGTCGCGCCCGTCCCCGTTGAGGTCGACGCCCCGCACCGGTACACCGTTGATTCCGTCGCCGTCGGTTTCGTTGAAGAGCGTGAGCTGGCCGGGCTCGAAGGTGGGGGTCAGATCCCAGTAGGGGATGGGTTCCCCGGCCGCGGGGAGGAAGGCCAGACACAGGGCGGCGAGGCCGCCGAGGACGGAGAAGGAGGGTGCAGCTCTGGGAGAAAGCATCGATGGCTGTGGTGTCCGGTTGCAAACCTGTTTGAGGATGGGGATTAACCGGCCAAGAGTAGCACCCGGGGGCGGTCGGGGGCAAGAGCAGAGGGGGCCGCTCGCGTTGACAGGCCCCAGATATGGCGGCTAGCATCCCGGTTCCCCACGACATCCTGGGTGGACGAGGAGGTCCGATGCGCTGTCCCAACTGCGGTCATCTCGAGGATCGCGTGAT
>Ga0214472_10005682_pt1 | contig 13127 bp, 11 predicted proteins | sample RVTome_6_FD_207662 | JGI IMG/M metagenome (GOLD analysis project Ga0214472, IMG submission 207662) | Soil microbial communities from uranium-contaminated site in the Upper Colorado River Basin, Wyoming, United States - RVT140D175 | ecosystem: Environmental > Terrestrial > Soil > Contaminated >... | reverse complement strand
GGTTCGGTCCAGAGTTTGATGTAACCTATGATGACATCGGGCCGGGTGCCTATGCCGAGGAAGACATCGGCACCGAAGAGAACCCGATCGTCTGGGTCCTGGTTCCCTCTCAGGACACCGAGGCTGTGCTGTCCGGCGCGGATGACATCGCCGCTGCAATCGAAGATGAAACCGGATTGATCGTAACTCCCCTGGTAACCACGGACTTCACCGCTGCTGTAGAGGCCATGTGTAGCGAAGAAGCCCATATAGGTGCTCTCAACACCTTCAACTACGTTGTCGCCAAGGAGCGCGGCTGCGCCGAGGTTGCCCTGGCATCCGAACGCTTCGGCACCACCTTCTACCAGGGTCAGGTCATCACCCGGGCCGGGAGCGGTATCGAATCCGTCGCCGACCTGGCGGGCAAAACCTTTTGCCGCCCGGATCCGACCTCTACCTCCGGTTGGATCATCCCCAGCATCACCATGCAGGCCGAAGGACTCGACCCAGAAGCCGACCTGGCTGAGATCATCGACGCCGGCGGTCACGATGCTGTCGTCATCGCAGTCTACAATGGCGACTGCGAGGCCGGCGCCACTTTTGTCGATGCCCGCACCAACGTCGAGGAAGACTTCCCGGATGTTATGGACCAGATCGTAGTCATTGCGGAGTCAGTTCCGATCCCCAACGACACGATCAGCTTTCACCCATCTGTGTCGGAGGATGTACGCGATCAGATCGTGGAGGTGTTCCTGGGCCTGACCGAGACCGAGGAAGGCCTGGAGATCCTGAACACAGTGTACTCCTGGAGCGGTATGCAGCTGACGGATGACGAATTCTACGATGGCTTCCGCCAGCAACTTGAAGCCGCCGGAATCGACATCGAAGAACTCGCCAGCCCATAAACTCACTTAGAACGTAGGAACCTGTAAGGGAAGGGGAAAAACTCCTTCCCTTACATATACAAAGATGCTACAAGTTGAACACCTGACAAAAATTTATCCGGACGGCACGGTTGCATTGCGTGATGTTAACTTCACGGTCGAAGAAGGGGAATTTTTAGTCATCATTGGTTTGAGCGGTTCCGGAAAATCCACCTTACTACGCTGTATCAATCGATTGGTAGAACCCACCGAAGGCCGGATCCTATGGAACGGCAGGGATATCACGCAGGCCAACCAGGCCGAACTGCGCATGATTCGGCGGGAGATCGGGATGATCTTCCAGCACTTCAACCTGGTTAGACGCTCTTCAGTAATGACCAACGTTCTCTCCGGGCGATTGGGTTACACGCCTCCTGCCTGGAGCCTGGTCAACCGCTACCGGCGTGCTGACCGCCAGCGCGCCGTGCAAGCGCTTGCACGGGTGGGAATACCTGACAAAGCCCAGAACCGGGCCGATCAGCTCAGCGGCGGCCAGCAACAACGCGTGGGCATCGCCCGGGCGCTCATGCAGGAGCCCAAAATGATCCTGGCGGATGAACCGGTTGCCAGCCTGGATCCAGTGCTGGCGCACTCGATCCTGGGCTACCTGGAAAAAATCAATCAGGAAGATAATGTCACTATCCTGTGCAGTCTACACTTCCTGGACCTGGTTCAACGCTACGCCAGCAAAGTGATCGGCTTGCGTGAAGGCCGCCTGGTATTTGAAGGGGACAGCGAGGATATCCGCCAAATGAGCGATGAACGCTTCCGGGAAATATATGGGGAAGAAGCGGAACGCCTGGGAGCCTGAATAAGTTCAACGACCGAAATCAATAACGACTACAATGTCCGATTACCAATCAACAGAGAAGAGACCATCACTCATCCACGGGCTGTTATCGTTTATCCTGCCCGGCTTAGGACAAATGATCGCCGGTCAGTGGGCGCGCGGCATCAGCCTGCTCATCTCGGTCATTGTTCTCGGTTTTCTCAGCATCTGGACCATTGCGCAACGAGCTCGGTTTCCGGACTACGAGGTGAGCACCCGCGTATTTATCTTGCTTCTGCTGCAGGCTGGTGCGCTTTTGGTCTTTTTAATTGCACTGCGCTACCTGCTGGGGCGCTTTTTTATCAAGGACGTATCGGGACAAGCTTTGACACAGGTGGGGCTGGGCATTTTCTACGTCCTGACCCTTTTATTGGTTGCCGACTCGTTAATCGCAGCAGCAGGCAGCGCATCCGATATTAGCCAGGTTTTCGGCTCGACCGGTGTACTTGCCGCCGGGGCACTGGCAGCTTTCTGGTTCTGGCAAGCATCGGACGCCGCCCGCATCGGCGCCGACATAGCAGTCCCTTCGATGATCCCGGCAGTTCTCATCGCCTGCGTCTTAATCTTCGTGCTTGGTTGGAACATTACGAAGATCGATCTGCCCAAAGCAGTCCGCGAGTACAGGGATACACAGGTTATTCTCCGGCGAATTGTCTGGCCCTGGCAGTCCGCCTTTGAATATGAAACTCAAGCGGTTGAAGTTTCAGCCAAAATTCAAGCACCTTGTCCGGAAGGCGCTGAAGGACCTCCTGCCAACCAGCCCCAAGAAGACGAAGCATATATCATCGTGACACCCACGTGTGGAGAATTGACCGAGCGTACCCTGACAGGCAGTATCGAATTGGGGACAGAACTAAGCATTGTCGGCGGCAATTTCGCGCCCGGATCCACCGTGGAAATATTATGGAAAAATCCGATCGGAAATCCCTTCCGGCCCCGGGGTGTGGGTGAAACCACGATTCAGGTCGGTCCGGATGGTAGTTTTGTCACCAACCTCAACATTCCCTCCGCCGTGATCCCGGATACGGCTGCCGGAGCACAAATCCACACCCTGATCGTCCGCCAGGAAAGTGCGGTTGTCTTTACCGGCAATCTCAGTCGTGAGATGAACCTGGCCCTGGTGGGCATGCTCGAGACCATCATGCTCGGGTTAATGGCAACTTTCTTTGGGATCATTTTGGCTGTACCGATCAGTTTCCTGGCGGCCCGCAACTTGATGTCTCCCATCGTCACCACATTAAGCGGGGTCGCCGGTGGGCTTTTGTTGATGGTACCGGCCTTATGGCTGGCATTTATCGGCACGAATCAGATCTCCGGGCGCATCGGCGGATTGGAGGGCGCGCCTCTGGTTACCGCTTCCACCGCCATTCTGCTGGTCGCTGCATTGGGAACACTTGGCTGGCGCACCGGATCCTGGGGCATGCGAACCTTGGGCGAACGTGCTCCGGATATCCTCAGCCGGGTTGTAACGGCGCTGGTCTTCGGCATCCTGGGCGCTGCCTTAGGATATGGGCTGGGCACCGGCTTTAGCCGCGGAATCCTATCCATCCCCCTGGGTCCAGAAGCTGCCGCCCAATTGGAGACTCGTACCGCTATTGCCGGTGCTATCCTCCTGGGGACTCTCAGCCTGGTTTACGCTTACCGTCAAGGCGTTCACGGAGAGATCAGCATCGGCATTGTAGTTTACGCCATCGTGCGGACCCTGATGAATATAATCCGTTCCATAGAGCCCTTGATTTGGGCTCTCGTCGGAATAATCTGGATCGGACCGGGTCCGTTTGCAGGGACAATTGCCTTGACCATCCATACCGTTGCAGCGCTGGGGAAACTCTATTCGGAATCCATTGAAAGTATTGATCCGGGTCCCATTGAAGCCATTCAGGCAACCGGCGCCAATCGCATTCAGACGATCATGTACGCCGTGGTACCCCAAGTCCTGCCGCCCTTCATCTCCTTTACCATCTACCGCTGGGATATCAATGTGCGCCTCTCCACCATCATCGGTCTCGTAGGAGGAGGCGGTATTGGCTTCATTCTTATCCAGTGGATTCGCCAGTTCCAATACGAACCAGCTGGCATCGCTGTTTGGCTGATTACAATTACAGTTGCTGCACTGGATTACATAAGCTCAGAGATTCGAGAACGGTTTGTCTAAAAATTAACCGCGAAGGCGGAAAGGACGCCAAGGAAGCGCTAAGATGCTAAAATTTTCTTTGCGGATCTTAGCGCTCGTTGGATGCGGCAAAGAAGCTTTACCGATAATCTTGTCGATCTGCCGCATCCGCTGCATCTTGGCCGTTTGTCTTTAAGCTGGCATGGTAAAATTCGCCCGTGCTGGTACAGGTTATGAAAATATTACTGCGTCTACTGTTGGCAATACTGGTTTTAACACCGATTACTTTCATCCTCCCTCGGCTGATTACCGCGATCTACGCCTGGCCGCGCCTCCACCGCGTTGAAGATGTGCCCGCCAAACCGGTGGCGATCGTCTTTGGAGCGGGACTATGGAGGGATGGCTCACCTACACCGGTCCTGCGCGATCGGGTGGCAACGGCAGTGGAATTATATTTCCAGGGCAAAGTCAACAAACTGCTAATGAGCGGAGATAACAGGGTCGATAACTACAACGAGCCGGCTGCCATGGAGGAATTTGCCATTGGTTTGGGTGTTCCCGCTGAGGATATCATTTTGGACTACGCCGGACAGCGCACGTATGACACCTGCTTTCGCGCTAAAGAGATATTCGGTCTTCAAGACGCTATTCTGGTAACCCAAGAGTTCCACCTCCCGCGAGCAATCTACACCTGCAATTCGCTAGGCGTCGACGCGCTTGGCGTCGCAGCTGACCGGCGTGAATACCGGCGCCGCCAATCGGCATTTTGGCAACTGCGGGAGGTCGCGGCGACTTTCGTCGCCTTATGGGACATTCACATCACCCGCCCGAGGCCTATTCTCGGCAATCCAGAGCCAATATTTCCTATGGAGGCTCAATGAATCGCGATCAAGCCCTTGAAATCGTCCGAGAGCACGTCGAAAACGAAAATTTGATCCGCCATATGCTGGCAGTCGAGGCTGCCATGCGGTTCTACGCGGAGCAGTTTGGCGAGGATGCCGAGCTCTGGGGGATTACCGGTTTGCTGCACGATTTCGATTGGGAAATTCATCCAACTCTGGAACAGCACCCACAGGAAGGAGCGCCAATTCTGCAAAAGAAGGGGGTGCCCGAGGAAGTTGTGTCCGCCATCCTGAGTCACGCGGATCACACTGGCGTACCTCGCCAGAGCAAGATGGAAAAAGCGCTGTATGCCTGCGACGAAATCACCGGCCTGATTGTTGCTGTTGCCCTGGTGCGCCCGTCCCGCTCGCTGGAAGACCTAAAGGTCAAGTCGGTCAAGAAGAAGTGGAAAGACCACTCTTTCGCTGCTGGCGCAAACCGGGAAGAGATCTCCGCGGCTGCCGATGAATTTGGCATAGCACTGTGGGAACACGTGGGCAACGTGATTGAAGCCATGCGCCGGGTTGCCCCGGACCTGGGGCTTTAAAAAAAGCTTGCGGGCTATTACGCCCGCAAGCTTTTTTTCGAAAGGGGGAAATTACTCTGTGGCAATGGCAATATCTGCGCACGGATCTCCACATTGCTCGATTACATCAAAAACATCGTCAATGTTCGGTTCGATGGTTTGCACAGTACTGCCGTCTTGCAACTTCAGGTAGACGGATAAGTTATGCAGCTGCGTGACCTGCGTCACCTGGCCTTCCAAGATCAAGCTTTGCGCTTCTTCCCAGGAGATCATCTCAGCCTCTCCGGGGGCAGGATAGCCCGGCTCGCCAGAAAGCCCTTCAACGGTTTGACCCTGAGGCGCCGGATAACCGTCCTGATCTCCAGAAGCAGTGGTCGCTTCTTGCGCCGGATATGGTTCAGACAGTTCTTCGGTGGCCGGCGGTTCTGAAGTTGGGGCCGGCGCAGCCGGCTGGCATGCCACTAACATGAATATAAGGGTAATCAGAAACAAAGTTTTCCAGGTCATAACACCTTTCCTCCGAGTTGGGGATTTGTTTGCTTGGTTTTCCCAGACCAAAAACAGCTGGGATTTTACCATGCCCAGCCCCCGCTATCTTCGACACAGGCTAATCAATAGTTATTACTTTTGTACTGGTATTCAAACCGTCTGTGGCCTGGATCTCCAGCAATCCCCTATTCAGCTCCAGCGGAAGCCGGAATTCGCTATCGCGCCAATCCAGGGCGAGCACCTGCCAGGTTTTCCCACCGTCTTGAGAGAATCGCAGGCGATAAGCCAAAACTTGCTCCGATTCAAGCAACCATTCCAACTGAAGTGCGGCGGCTGAGCGATCGATTGCCAGCGAACTCTCCTTCACGTCCAACCGTTCCACAATGTCCTGAGCATATCGCTCTGCCAGGATTTGGTCGTCGTGGAAGACGCGCAAGCCGCCCAGATCTTCAACGGACGGTACAAAAAGGCCGAATCCCCGGTATCCGCCCGAATCGGCAATCTCGTATGGATTAAATGAGTAAACGGATGATTCTCGTCCGTCAACATCCAACAGCTGCAGCGTGAAAGAACCGGAGCCAATTGCCGGAACAGGCGTCCTTTGGCTGTAAACCGGTTGGAGCGTGACCGCTCCGTCGGGCGCAATTATCCCGCTTATATAAGAAGCCTCGACCGCCTCCGAATTGAGTTGGACAGTGGTTGCGGTGTTCCGCCGATAATGGTAGATATTCCAATAGGTATAGTCCGACGTCCAGGTGGGATCACAGTAACTCATATAGTCGCTATAATCGTCGGGCTGGTAAAGCTTTCCCCCAGAAACATCCACGCCAAATTGCCCAATAACTCCATTCGGATATGGGTAATCTTCGTCGATATTTGTTTCCTTCCCCGAACAGGCTACGTGTTTTCGGTTAAAGTTGTGCCCCATCTCATGCACCATGGTCTCCGATGCCGCCGCGTTTCCAGCGCCAAACCCGCTCCAGCCAACCGCAGTTTTGTGGGCACCGATGCCGCCAAGCCAACCAATGCCTGTTATGCAGCCGCCGTTGCAGCCGTGGGCCTCGTAAAGATTAACCAAACCATAAAAATGCTTCGAGCCCGAAGAGTTCTCCATATTGTGAAGGGCAGTAATATCTTCGAGTAAGTTGACCCATCCATCCACCCGGTCCAAGTTTTTGCTTGAAGAAGATGGCACATAAGTATAAAGGGCATGTGTCTGGTAATCAACCGCTGGCACCGGAAAGAGCTTAATAGGCAAATAAGTCAAATAGCTCAAATCGTCCGTTACAGGAATAAAAGTTTGAGAATTTTCGGATGGTCGATATTCAACCGGGACAACGACCACGTCTAATTTTGGAGCCTCAACAAAATCAATCGCCTGCTTACCACTAGAAGGAAAACGAGCTGAACCAGAGGCGGTATTTGGATCTAAATCCGCCGGATCCATATCGACGTGGTAGTTGAACCCCGGCTTGGTCCAGGCTATCGGCAGGTGGAAATTCAGCGTGGATTGCAACGCTTCCTCCGTGGATGGTGCCATAATCGTGCCATTATCGGCGGGCATACATCCCAATGTTTGGCCGAGCGCATCATAGCCGCACAAGCGCCCGGTGACTTCCGAAACACTTTTTCCGTCAGCGGTATCCACAAAAACTCGCACCAGCGTCTCCCGGTCAGCAAGGTATACGGCATAGCCGCCGGATAAGGAGCTGCCCTGTAGAACCCGGACTTGCGATACTCTCAATCCTTCGGTTGGTTTCATCATCAACGGAAAGTAAACAGTTTGCCCGGAGCTATCCGGAGCGGAGGAAGGCGCCGCCTCACCCCAACTGGTTGTAAATCCTATGATGAGCAGGAAGGTTCCAATGAGATGAAAACGAACATTTCGCATAAAGGGTATCCCCTCCAACGGGCCTCGATCGAGATTAGCACAGCTGATAGGGGAATATACCAGAAATTGGACAAGACCTCAAGTTATTTTGTCGCAATGGGTATTCTCGTAGAAAAAGGGAGAGTTGACAATTAATTTATTTCGGGCTAAACTACACTCGTCGACTACACGAAAAAACTATCCGCAAGAAAACCTGGAGGAATAAATGTCCCCGAGAAACGAGGCTTCTTCGGCCAGCGCTCATATCACTGCCCACTCCCCCCTCTCCCCAACCATAAATGCCTGGCGCATTTACCTGGATGACCAGGGCAGCTCGCCACATACCATTAAGGCGTTTACCGCCGATCTGAACCTCCTGGCTTCCTATTTACCGCCGGACCGTTCGCTGGGAAGCATCACGACTACTGATCTGAACAACTTCCTCAGCTGGATGCAAAAAGGACGCGGTGTGCCGTGCAGCCCGAAAACGCTCGCCCGCCGGATCACATCCATAAAATCCTTCTTTCGCTGGCTGCATGAACACGGCGTGCTGCTGGTGGATCCAGCGGAAAGAGTGGTCCAAAAGTCGGTCATCAGCCCCCTGCCCGAGGTGTTGACGCCCGATGAAGTCCAGGCTGTGCTCGAAATCGCTGAGGGTTATCGCCACGGTCCTGATCGGGATACGCGATATTACGCGCTGGGAGCTCTACTACTTCATACCGGTATAAAGAAAAGTGAGACGCTTGCGCTCAATTTAAACCACCTCGAACTGGAAGCTCCGAACGGTCCCTTCATCTTCATCCGTTATGCCAGTCCTCAACATCGTTATAAAGAACGCAAAATCCCCGTTCCGGAAAGTTGGATAGAGGCTTATCACCAATACAAATCCCAATACAATCCTACTGACCAATTATTTCCCTGGTCGCCGCGGCGCTTGGAATATCTGCTTGAGGACCTTAGCGAAGGAGCTGGGTTGGACAAACACCTCTCGTTCGAGATGTGTCGCTGGACTTGCGCCCTGAGCGACTGGCAAACGGGGATGGAACGCGATAAAATCCGCCAGAAGTTGGGAATATCCAAGGTGCAGTGGCGCGAGGTCGGTATGAAGTTGAGAAAGTTAGACAGGGGGCTTTCCAACCTATAGCCATTTGACGACGATGTCGGCGATCGCATTGGCTGCCTGGTCACCGCGATCGGCGGCATTGGATAAATGGCGGTAAATCTCCCGTAATTTCAAAATGCCCATCACATCCTTTAGATCACCGGGGTCCTGGAACAAATCTGCCAGGGCTTCCCGATAAACGCTTTCCACGCGGTTTTCGAGAGCCTTCGCCCTGACGGCGTGATCGTTAGCCACGTTGGGATGGTCTTCAAGACGCTCGACGCCCCTATATATCTCAACCGCTGCATCGTACAGCAGCGAAACCATTCGTTCGAGGTAGTGATTGGGCTCCACCTTCAGGGTCACCATTTCATCGACCGTCGATTCTGCGTAATCCAATATGTCATCAATGGTCAAGGAGAGGGCGAAGATATCTTCCCGGTCAAAGGGCGTGACAAAGGTGCGGTTTAGTTCGTCAATAAGAATACGCCGGACTTCATCGGCCTCCGACTCTATTCTGCTGACCCGTTCAGCTAAAGTGTCATCCTGTTCTTTCATATACTCCTTCAAAGCTTCCATGCCATGAACGGTATATTCGGCCTGCTGGACCAGCAATTCCAAAAAGCGATTTGGTTTTTTCCTTCGAGAGAATAATTTCCTCATTGAAATAGCCTTTGTCTGGAGAATTGAAAAGCGATAGTGAATTATAACGCTTGGAAAACCTTTAACTCTCTCGACTTTACCGTTCAGCCCTCCTCAGACAGGTCCTCCCGGACCAGACTCAGACGAGCTACCTGCCCGGCCCTCTCCTTAATCCGATAACTGTTGCCTAATCGATAACCCGGCACCCAAACGACCTCATCCGCCGATACAAGCAGCGGCCAATGTTCACGGGCCCGATGGGGCAGCTTCACATTGATCATAAAATCAGCCAGCTTCATTGAATGTCCGTGCATCCCCAAAGGCCGGAAGATATCACCCGGACGGCGCGCACGCACGCTTAAAGGTCCGGGCAGTCGGTCCATATCCAACCATGCTTGATAAGGATCCGCATTAGAGAGCACCTGTGCCATTTCGACAGTCTCAACGATTTCCGCTCTAATCCGCCAACCACCCGGCACGATTACTTCACCGGGCACATCCAACTTGCTTTCGCCTTTGTCGGGCAACTGCGGCCAGTTGCTGCCGGGCAGGTCAGCCTCCGATGCAGCCACCCACAAGCGAGTCCCCTCCTGAAACAGACGTAGACCGGCGATTAAATCCTGTTGCCTGGTCGTTGGAGGGTTATGCAGGAACTGAACCGCCCGCTCAATGCTATCGAAGTCGATGTCTCGCAAGCCGGGTCTCAATCGGGCAATCGCCTGCCGGAAGATGTGGCGCTGCAAACCCACGGGACTTTCTCTCAACTCCCGAATATTCAGCGCGACATACTCAGAACCTTGATCAATGCGGCATGCCTCCATTGCTTCAGCGATCGCCATCTCTAATACTTCATAATCGCCGGACAGAACCTCAGCCGTTCGCCATACCAGCTGGCGGATGGCCGGGTTAAAGCTCTCCAAAAAAGGGATCAGCTCATGCCGCAGCCGGTTCCTGAAAATGGTCACGTCGAGATTCGTGCGATCCATCAAGGGTTCCAGGTTTTGTTCGGCTAAATATCGCAAAATATCTCTACGCCAAATGTTTAGGAGTGGGCGCACCAGGGGAATAGTCTGGCTCCAGGCATTAGGAAGCGCCCGGTACAGCATGCCTTTCAGTCCCGGCAGGCCGGCTCCGCGCAGCAGGTGCATCAAAACAGTCTCTACTTGATCATCGGCGGAATGACCCACAGCAACGGCTTGAGCGCTCCGGCGCCGCGCCTCCGCAAACAAAAAGCGATACCGCAAGGTGCGGGCAGCCTCTTCGACAGATAGACCCTGGGATTCGGCGTACTCAGACACCGCTCCTTCACCGGCCACGAAGGGCAAGCCGCGTGTCTCGGCAAATTCTTGCACCTGCCACGCTTCCGCATCTGCTTCTGAACGCAAGCGGTGATTAAAGTGGGCAACTACCAGGGGAATCCGCAAACGGTGCAGCATATCCAGCAAACACAAGCTGTCCGGCCCCCCAGATACCCCGACCACAACGGTTGCTTCCAAGGATACGCAACAGTGTTTTAATAATGTCTGCCTGACCAGATCCAACATAACAGACAAATTATAGCGTAAAGGATTGAAACTGTTTTTACCTACAAATTTGTAATCTACTTGCAGGGAATTCAGCTTTATGCTAGACTGGCAGCTGAATAACCGGGCAGACAAGAACATTAATCTGTCTAATTTTTCGATTAACTTGCCGACCAATCAAAACCAACTCTTCATGCCTCAAGTATCTTCCGAACCTCGCCAGGATATCCGTCTGGCAGCCAATTTAATCAAAAAGTCTCGACATGTTGTCGTATTAACCGGTGCCGGGATTTCTACGCCGTCCGGGATCCCGGACTTCCGCTCCGCCGGTAGCGGGCTGTGGACACGTTACGATCCGATGGAAGTAGCCTCTCTGCGGGCATTTCGCTACAATCCAGAAAAATTCTTTGCCTGGCTGCGCGGTCTGGTTTTAAACATAGCAGAAGCCGAACCGAATGCCGCCCACATTGCGCTGGCTCGCCTGGAGAGAGCCGGGCATGTGCAGGTCATCATCACTCAAAACATTGACGAGCTCCATCACCGGGCCGGCTCCGAGAATGTGCTTGAAGTGCATGGTTCGATGCGCACCTTAACTTGCATTTCTTGCTACCAGAAATATAATTCTGGGGACTTTGTAAAATCCTACCTTGAAAATGGGGAAATTCCGCGTTGCCCGGACTGTGGCAATGTTCTCAAGCCCGATGTAGTGCTGTTTGAAGAACAGCTGCCGTTTAAAACCTGGCTGCAGGCTCAAGCGCAGGCCAGCAACTGTGACCTGATGATCATCTGTGGATCATCGCTCGAAGTCATGCCGGTTGCGGGCCTGCCTGTCAAAGCTCTGGAAAATAACGCCCATCTGATTGTTGTCAACGAGACGCTCACCTACATCGACGAACGCGCTGACATAGTATTTCGGGATGACGTAGCTGAACTCATTCCCTCCATCGCAGCAGAGGTGATCCGTGAATAACAGCAATGAAATTACCTTGTTGGAACGTTACCAGCGCCTATTAGAAATCTCACAGGATTTAGCCTCGACTCTTGATCTCAATACCCTTCTTGACCGCATCGGGAACGCAGCCGCAGATCTATGCAACGCTGAAGCAGCGTCCATTTTGCTTTATGATGAAAACAAGCAACTGCTGACGTTTGTCTCTGCCACCAACCTGGATGAGCCGTTGATGCGCGGGTTGCTGGTGCCGGTTGACAGCAGCATCGCCGGCTGGATTGTGCTTAATCGCCAACCGATCATCATCACCGAAGCTCAGAAAGACCCGCGCCATTTTGGAAGTATTGGTAAGACAGTCAACGTGACGACAACTTCCTTGCTTGGTGTGCCTCTGATTGCCAAGGATAAGGTAATCGGGGCATTGGAAGCAATTAACAAGCGTTCCGGCGCATTTACCGGGGAAGATCAAGAGGTTCTCATGGCCCTCAGCGCCCATGCCGCGGTGGCCATTGAGAACACCCGCCTGTTCCAGCAGTCTGACCTGATTGCCGAAATGGTGCACGAGTTGCGCACTCCCCTGGCTTCCTTAAACACCGCCGCACACCTCTTGTCTCGTAATGATGTTCCAAGCGAACAACGCCAGCGAGTGACTGAAGTGATCTGCAGCGAGACGAACCGCCTGTCCCAGTTAGCTTCAGCCTTCCTGGACCTGGCTCGCCTGGAGTCCGGCCGAGCCCAATTCCATGCCGAAGTGTTTGACGCGCGCCTGATGTTAGAAGAATGTGTTGGCATTATGCGCAGCAAAGCCACTGAAAGCAAGCTTACCCTCAACATATTTATCCCTGACCAATTGCCGCCGCTAAGAGCGGACCGCGACAAGATAAAGCAGGTCATTCTCAATCTACTCAGCAACGCCATTAAATACAATCGTCCTTCTGGAAACATTACCCTTGGCGCTCATGCCACACGGGACGAACTGATTGTGGCGCTGAACGATACCGGTCCGGGAATTTCTAAACCAGATCAAGAGCGCGTGTTTGAGAAGTTCTATCGGGTGCGCTCGGCTGAAAACATGGCGCCGGGCAGCGGGCTGGGATTGGCGATAACCAAACGCATTGTTGAAGCCCATGGCGGCCGGATTGAGATGGAGAGCGAGGTAGGGGTGGGATCAACTTTTACCGTTTTTCTTCCCTTAAAGTCCAGTGTAAGCGAATAACATACTATCTTTCTGCCGGGCGTATTTTCGATCCATGGCGCCGCGTGTAGACCTTGGTGAACTCGGCTCCAAATAAAAGGATTT